>Ga0183260_10000979_pt1 | contig 24183 bp, 25 predicted proteins | sample AntDrymUQ4972206_2_FD_129768 | JGI IMG/M metagenome (GOLD analysis project Ga0183260, IMG submission 129768) | Polar desert sand microbial communities from Dry Valleys, Antarctica - metaG UQ497 (22.06) (version 2) (version 2) | ecosystem: Environmental > Terrestrial > Soil > Desert | place... | reverse complement strand
CGTGATGGCCCAGCGTTCTTCGCCGCCATTGACCCGCGTCATGGCTAGTTCAGACTCCGCCGCAACGAAGCCACCGGGTAGTTTTCAAGTTGTGCCCGAAACCCGGCGAAGCCATGTACGCGCTCGCCCGACTGGGGCGAATCGCTTACGAAATCTGGGTGGATGAGATCTGCCAGGACTTCGAAATCACCGGCGTTCATCGCAGTAATCAGCCGCGTGAACAGCTCATTTGCATCGGTACCCATTGTCGTTGGAAAGGCTCAGTCGCGTGGCACGATCTCGACCATGCCCTTGCGCCACTCGGGCGGGTCGAACTCGGGCGCAAAGTAGGTCTCAGCGTGGACGACCTTGTCGTCGCGCAGGGTCAGGATCGAAACCACCCACCAGCGCGAGCCATCCGGGTACGGCGCACGGGTAACCGTTGTGAAGCGCTCAGGACCGGTGAGCGGCAGGACCGTATACCCGGGCGTGATTGCCCACCGCTCCTCGTCGCCGAGCACATTCGTGTTGGGATCCTCGGCCTGGGCCGCGGGCAATCCACCGGGATAGTTTTCGAGCTGCTGGCGGAACGATGCGAACCCGCGGAATCGCTCCCCCGACTGCGGGTACTCGGCCACGTAGTCCGGATGAATCATCTGCTCCAGGGAACCGAAATCCCTGTCGGCGATGGCCTTGACGTATCGCTTGAAGAAGTCACGCTTCGACTCAGGCATCGCCCACTCCCCGGCTAATCGTTGGCGTCCGGGCTGCCTCACCGTTCGTGCCGGTACGCGTCATCGTTGACAGCCGCGCGGCTTCGCGCTCGGAGAACGACCGACGTCGAAGCAGGCTGGCTGCAGCGTCGTGCTCCACCTGGACCTTTGCCAGGACTGCATTCCGGATCTGCGCGGGCAACTTGTCATCGCGCTGGGTCTGCTCGTAACCGGCGTGGCTCATGTAGGCACGGGCAATTGCCTCGAGCTCGTCCGCCTCGAGCCACGTCGCGAGCTCAGGCAGGAGCCGGTCGAACGAGCTGCGGCGGAGCGTCCCGAACACCCCATGCTTGACGGCGACGTCGATGTCGATCCCATTCATGGCCAGCTCGAAGTACACCGCGCGGGCGGCATTTCGTGCCTGACGGTCGTTGGCCCGTCGCTGCATGTACATCCCGACGAACAACCAGCCGGCCGCGCCGAAGAACGCGCCGACCAGCGCGGTCATGAACTGGTTGAGCTCCACTACGCGGCAATCCCGGTGAGGAGCGGGGTAAGTTCCACGGTTGGATTCTATGGCCCGTGGAAGGCAGCGAGCCGTTCGGCCTCGTCGGCGATCTCGCGTTGCGCTGCGCGCGGCCACTTGCCGAACGCCCTGGTGACGACCGCGCCATCCACCAGTCGCCAAGATCCCGCCACTTGGCCGTCGACGAGGATCGTACCGATCGAGTGCGGCGTTCTCGTGCTGAAAACCAGCGGCCTGTACTCCTCGGGCAGGATCTGGGTTCGTCTGGCGTGGACAAGCAGCGTCGCATCCCAAGTGGGAAGGAAGCGGACAGGCGCGTTCGTGTCCTCTGGAGGTCGAGGGGCGTCTCGTAGATCCACCAGCTTCTTGCCCTGCTCGTCACGGAACACGACGACGTCGAGGCGTTCGGTGGATGATTGGACCGTCGTGGCGGGCAGCCCCGCAAAAGTGGCTATGTCTGCTGGATGAGCGGGGCCGAACCCCGCCAGGTAGGCGCGCACCACGTGGTCGGTGGCGTCCTCGACCGACGGGGGGCGCTTGGGTTGCGGCAGCCACTCGTCTGCCAACCCGTAGACATCCGCGCGCCGGCTTTCCCAGGTTCCCGAGGGCGGCACGCGAACCAAATCGAGCCATAGGCCGATCCAGCCAATTGGAGCCTCCGGCACGCCCCTTGCAGCGAGCCGGCGCGAGAGCTCGGCAAGCTTCAGCGGGCCTCCTGACAACTCTCTTCGGGCCGTGTCGGCAATCGCGGACATGTCGAGGCGCCCGATCTGTTGTCGATTGACCCGCGCGAACCACTCGCGTCGGCTGTTGCGGACCGCAAGGGCCATCGGCCAGAAGTCGGCAGCCGACACCATGTGGATGGTCATGCGCATGAGCGTGGCCTGGATCGCCAGGCGACGTTCGAGGGCTTGGGTCAGGTCGGCCCGCTGGAAGCCAGCCAGTCTAGTCCACAGCCCGACGTAGCCCGATGGTGCGTACTGCGTCTGCAGCCCGCCGACTCGCTCCAGGGCCTCGACGACTGACGCGTGAGCCCGCTCGAGGAGCAGTTGACGGGCCAGCAACGCCCGGTTCAGCCGGCGTTCAGTCAGGGTTTCGGCGGCCACGCCATCATCGGAGTGGGAACGAGGCGGAAGACGGGGCCGTGGCCGAGCTTTTCAGCCGGGGTTCCGTACTTGATGACCAGCTGCACGAGCGCGCGGGCTCGATCTGCGTCTTGGACTTCAGTCACCACGCACGGCGTCACGCGCTCGCGGATCGTCACCCGGCACGACGGATCGGCCCGGAGGTTGAGTGCCCAGTCGGCCCCGTCACTGCCGGCGGCGACGAGCAAGCTGCCGTCGCCCTCCTCGACGAACCCGACTGCCGCGCTGGCGGGCGTGCCAGTGACCCGTCCGATGGTCTCGATGAGGACCACCTTGCCCCACCCAGCAAGCTCCTCGCCGATCAACCGAGGGTCCAACACAAGAAGAAGAGATTACGTGCCGCCGGGATGCCTGCCTCCATCACAGCCCGAGGTCGACGGTCACCTCTTCCACGTGCCCGCAACCCTGGCCAGCGCAGATGAACCGCTCATTGAGTCGAACCATGAATGGACTCTCGGGCAGCGCGGGCCGCTCTGCTGCAATGACGAAGAACGCGGCACCTGCAAGATCGGCCGTGCAGTCTCTCGGTGCCAACGGGTCCGACGTAACGCTGTACACAACTCGCTCGCCCTGATCGATGGCGACGTTGTCCAAACGCAGTTCAGGGCACTATTCCATGGCCGAAGGAGAGGGCAATCTCCGCGGAGAGATCGACGGCGGGTGCGGGATTGACGCCATCTAATGCTGCCCACATCTCTTCCCACTCGGCCTCGGTCGTCGCGACGCGGACCCGGTACGCCTCGCCACCCGTGGTCCGCCCGGCAGCGAGCAACCGCCACCCGGTATCGGACTCTCGGTTATGCCAAGGACCCGGAATCGGATAGATGCTGACCGCGAGCATTCCGGGGTGCTGCGACTCGAGCACGGATTCCAAAACGGGGTCGTTGGACTTGGCCTCGAGAGTGACAACGTTATTGATCGTGTCGATGCCGGCGCTCACAAACTCGACGCCGGCCATCGCACGCAACTGCGCGATCAGCGCGAGTTGCAGGCTCTTGAGCTGGGCTTCGGTGAAGCGAGCGAGCCGAACGTCGACGCGCAGGCCGGCCGGAATCAAGGCTTGGATGGCCTGCCGAAGGCTGTCTGTGTCCGCCGTGAAGAGCATCACGAATGTCCCATCCGGTTGTTCGACAAACGCGCCGCCGAACTCGTCATGGTTGCCAGCCCCATACGCGTTCAGGCGGCTGCGCGGATCGTCGCGAAACGTCTGCTCCAGCTGTTCGGATTCCACCGGCGTGAGCAAGATCCCGAGCGCGGACACGGCGGCCTTCGGATCCTGCGCGACCGACCTGACCCAGGATTCGTCGGACTCGAAGCCCCAGTCGAGTCGCAGATCCATGACTCGCTGCATCTCGGCCGCGTCATCTGGCGTGGGCGGCGCCGTCGGCTGCGTGGAGGGAACCGCCGTGGGTAAGCTGTTCGGCTGTTCGGAGGGCGCGGCCGCGGCGCACGCGAACAGCGCGGCTGATATCAGCCCCGCGGACAGAACTTGGATCCATCCTGGGGGTGTCACCCTCATCAACATAATCCCCACGTCGGGCTTAACCACCCAGGTGTAAGCCACCGTCGCCTAGCGGGAACTGCCTCGCTGCCAGGACTTGCCTTCCACAGCAACGGCAGGTGCGTAGACCATTTCGACCTGTTGCATCGCATGTAGGTCGCGTGCGCCGAGCGCGGCCATCGACTGGCGCAGCGCCCCGACGAGATTCTGCGTGCCATCGGTGACACCCGCCGGTCCGAGCAGGACCTTCTCGAGTGAGCCAACCGTGCCGACGCGGATGCGCGTGCCACGTGGGAGGGTCGGCGACGGCGACGCCATGCCCCAGTTGGTGCCATGTCCGGGTGCCTCCGTGGCTCGGGCCAGCGGAGTGCCGAGCATCAGCACATCCGCACCCGCCGCAACGGCCTTGGCCAGCTCACCGCCCCTGCGCATACCGCCGTCTGCGACAACCGGCACATAGCGGCCGGTCTGATCCATGTGGTCGTCGCGCGCAGCGGCAACGTCGGCAATCGCAGTCACCTGCGGCACGCCGATACCCAGCACGTCGCGAGTCGTGCAGGCCGCGCCCGGCCCGACGCCGACGAACACCGCCGCGGCCCCCTGGCGCATCAGCTCGATCGCCGCGTGGTAGGAGGTTGTGTTTCCGACGCAGACGGGGATCGGCATCAGCTGCGTGAAATCGCTCAGTGCAAGGGGCTCGTAGCCCGCCGCCAGGTGGCGTGCGCTGGAAACCTGCGACTGGACCAGGAAGATGTCCGCGCCATGTTGAGCCGAGAGAGGCCCAAGGCGGCGGGCGGCCGCGGGCGTGGTGGCGACGAACGCTGGTGAGCCTGCCGCATGAATTTCCTTGATGCGCAGAGCCACGAGCTCGTCGGAGATCGGCGCGGCGTAGGCCTCGGCCAGGACATCGTGGATCTCGTCCTCATCGGCCGACACGATGCGCTCGAGCACCACCCCGGGCTCTTCGTAACGCGTCTGGAGACCCTCGAGGTTGAGAACTGCCAGGCCGCCGAGGCGGGCCAGTGCGCCGCCGAAAGTCGCGTCGACGACCGCGTCCATCGCCGCTGCAAGGATCGGGATCGCGAGCCGGACGCCGCCGATCTCGGTCGACGTGTCGACGTCGGCCGGATCGAGGGTCTCGATGCCGGGGGCCAGCGAGACGTCGTCGAAGCCGTAGGTCTGTCGGAGTGTGTCGGCCTTGGAGAGCCGGCGGCGCGCGCGCTCCTCGCCAGTCGATTCGGCGGGTGCTGCGCTACCGAGGCTCACGTGCGATCCGGTCCCTCCACGGGCGATGGTCGCGCGCCCGGGGGTCACAGCCAGATCCCGAGCGGCGGATGGCCAAGTGGGGGCAGTATAGCCGCGTGAACTCGGTGCTCGAAGACGATTCGCTCCTTACGGAGATCGAGGCCGCCCTGGTGCGCGTCAGGGGCGTGGCCATACCAACGCCCCTGCTCCCGTTCCGAGACAACGCCTTCATCAAGGCCGAGAGCCTCCAGCCCACCGGCTCGTTCAAGATTCGTGGCGCCTACAACGCGATGGCCCGGCTGACGCCCGATGAACGGTCGCGAGGCGTGGTCACCCACTCGAGCGGCAACCACGCGCAGGCGATTGCCCGTGCCGGGCGTCTGCTCGGCATTCGTGCCGTTGTCGTAATGCCGAGCACGGCGCCCCAGGTCAAGGTGGCCGGAGTGCGTGGCGACGGGGCGGAGATCGTGTTTGTCGGGCCGCACAACGAGGAACGCGTCGCGCGCGCTCACGAAATCGCAGACCGCGATGGCATGGAGCTCATCCCGTCTGCGAACCACATCGCGGTGATCGCAGGACAGGGCACGATCGGCTTCGAGATCTGTGAGCAGCTGCTTGAGTTGGAGACCGACGCGGCAGCCGTCGCGGCGCCCGTGGTGCTTGTGCCGATCGGCCTTGGTGGACTGGCAGCAGGGGTGGCGGCGGCGATACATCGCACTTTTCCAGCCGCCCGGGTGTACGGGGTCGAGCCATCCATCGCGGCCGACACGCGTGATTCGCTGGCGCGCGGCGAACGCGTCACCTGGCCAGCCAAGCAGACGAGCGCGACGATCGCCGACGGCCTGCGCGGAGAGTCGCCCGCCGAGATTCCCTTCGCGATCCTCCAGCGTCATCTCGCTGGAGTCATTGTGGTCGAGGAAGCAGAGATCGTGAACGCCATGAAAGTTGCGGCACGGGAGGCACATCTCGTGCTCGAACCGTCCGGGGCGATCTCTCTGGCCGCGCACGTATACCACCGGGACGAGCTGCCGAAGGGACCCGTTGTCATGGTTGCGAGCGGTGGAAACGTAGACCCTCAGCGTTACACGGAGTGGCTCGCGACGCCCGACTGAACGAGCCGACCGCGGCAGGGGAATCGGGCGTCATCAAGAGGCCGACGCGGTTCTATCATCGTCACGATGCAAGGGCAGGACCCACAGTTCGCGCTGCTCGAGGCGGCACGGATCGTCGCCCGCGGCAGCGAGCTCGACGCCAAGCTCGATGCCCTTTGCGTGCGCGTCATCAGCGCCGCGGGCGCCTCCGCGGCAGTCGTCTACCTGTTCGACCCCGTCGCGCGCGCCGTCGTGCCCGCGGCGCAAGCCGGTCTCGACGCGGCCGAGCTTGCCGCCAGTGGGTCCATCTCGGCCGACGACCCTGCCGAGCTGGTGGCCAGGGTCGTCCGCGAGCGACGGACACAAATGGGTCAGGGCGCCGATTCGAGGGCGCTGGCCGACCTGGGCGACGCTGATGTCGGCCAGGTCGCACTGCCGCTCATCGCGACCGACGAATCCGGTGGCGAGGAGGCCGAGGGCGTTCTATTGGCGTGGTTCGCGGGCGGGGTGCCCGATCTGTCCGGGCCACAGAACACACTTTCAGCGCTGGCCGACCTCTGCGCGGTGGCCATCCGCCAGGCTCGGCTCGAGAACGCGCTGATGGAGAAGTCCGATTGGATGTGGCGGCTGGCAACGACCGATCCGCTTACGGGACTGGCCAACCGGGTCACGTTCGAACGAATGCTCGAGTGGGAGATCGCCCGGGCGACGCGTCAGAAATCGCAGGTGAGCGTCCTGCTCTTCGATGTCGACGGTTTCGCGAAGATCAACGCGCGGGCCGGCGCGGAGGCCGCCGACGACGTACTGCGCCACGTCGCCGCGACCCTCGCCGGGCATGTGCGGCTGGTCGACACGGTCGCTCGCTACGGAGCGGACGAATTCGCGCTGATCGCACCCGGCGGCGGCGGTGAGGTCGCCGGCCGCCGCCTGCGCGACGCACTTACGCAACTGGAGGCCGGCGGACAGCCGGTCAGCATCGCCGTAGGCGCGGTGGTTTATCCCCAGGACGGCGCGACCAGTGATGAGCTGTTCGCCGCCGCCGGAGCTGCTCTGGCCGAGGCCAAACGCCGCGGCGGTGGCTCAATCGTCGCCCGGAGCAGCTCCTAACCGTTCGACCCCAGTTCGCGGGGATGGTCCGCAAACAGGTCGCTGACGGCGGCCCACACTCGCTCTGCCACCTCCTCAGCCGACGCAGAGCCATCCACCACTCGCCATCGCTCGGGCTCGGCTGCGGCCATCTCGAGGTAGCCCTCACGGACCCGCTCATGGAATGTCAGGTCGTGGTCGGCGCTGGTCTCGAACCGCGTCAGCTCGGCCTCAGGCCCGCCGCGGCGTCGCGCCATGCCGTACTCAACGGGTAAGTCGAGCAGCACGGTCCGAGTGGGCCGGAGCCCTTCGGTCGCCACCTCGGCCAGTGACCGGAGGATGGCCAGCGGCACGCCGCCGCCGTGGCCCTGGTAGGCAAGGGTGGAGTCCGAGAAACGATCACAGACGACGACTTCGCCGCGGGCGAGACTGGGACGGATTACCTCGCCGACCAGCGCCCGCCGGGCAGCATTGAAGAGAATGGCGTCGACGATCGGGTCGTGCGACTCAGATGATTGGAGCAGGACCCCGCGGATCCTTTCGCCCAGCTCGGTGCCGCCCGGCTCACGGGTCGCCACCACCTCGCGGCCAAAGCCCCGGACTCGATTCACCAGCAGGCCCTGCTGGCTGCTCTTCCCGGCCCCGTCGGGTCCTTCGAGCGTGATGAAAATGTCCGCCCGCATGCTGCTGTCGCTGTTTATGCTCTGCACCGGTCGGTCAGTCTACGCAAGGGAAGGGCGAGTCGCGGCACTGGCGCCTGGGCTCGGACGGGTATCGAGGAGAGGGAACATGCCGGTCTTCGCATTCCTCCACGTCGTGACGATGTTCGTCGCCGTCGCGATGGCCTACGGCCCGGCGATGTTGATGGTCGTGGCCAGTCGTCGCCGCGACGTACGGGCGCTGCGCGCGATCACCGCCACGTCGAACCGCCTGGGCCCATTCGTGGGCGCCGCCTTTGCCGGGGTACTGTCCTTGGCATCGTGGCCATCTTTGTCCACGGCTTCAACCCGCTTCAAGGCTGGCTCGTGATCGCCTACGTGTTTGTCGTCGCCTCGCTCGTAATGACCTTCTCCTTCACCAGCCCCTGGCTGAAGAAGGTCGAGGCCGCGGCCGCAGCGAGCCCGGACGACACCATGTCCACCGAACTCGACGCGCTGGTCAATGGCGGCCGCAATCAGGCGTTGCTGATCGTTGACGCCCTGCTCATCGTCGCGCTTATTGCCGACATGGTGCTGAAGCCCATTCCGGGCCCGCTGTTCTAGGCCGGGCGAAGCTCGCCGAGGGCAAATGGGGCGCTGGTGGGCAGTTCCGAGCCGCCTGCGGGCTCCCTCGTGAGCGCCACGACCTGCGTCCCAGACATCGGCTGGCTGTCCACGAGAACCGCGTAACCGTCAGCATCCACGGTCAGGAGGCCAGCCGAGGTCGGCTGGTCGTCGGCCATGTACCAGGCCTGGTAGGTCTGCCCCGATGGCGCTTCGGGGAGCCCGACCATCACGAGGTAGGCAGTGCCGTCCGCTGAGAGCGCGGCGAAGCCCGCGGCCTCCTGATTGGCACTATCGCGCAGGATTGCGATCAAGGAACCAGGCGCGGACATTGCAGCGATCGCATCGGCGAGGACCGCGGCGCGCTGTTCGGCGCTGGCGGCTCGTTGCTGGACTCCCAGCGCCCAGACCCCGACCACGGCGAGAACCAGGACGGCGGCCATTGCCGCCCCCCATGACGCCCAGGCGGGCGGCCGCCACGCAGCTGGGGCCGGGGCCTGGACCGGTCGCGCTGGTTCGGTAAGCCCGGCTCTGAAACCGGGTACCTTCGTTGACGTAGCGACAGACATTGGGGGGGCGAGGGCCGCCTCGCGCTCGACCGCATCCAGGACGCGAGCCTTCAGGGTCGCTGGCGCATCGATCGGCTGTACAAGTGAGGCCAGTGCCGGCACGACACTGCCCAACTCACGTACCTCTTCATGTGCGTCGTGGCAGGAGGCAAGGTGCGCGGCCACCGACGCGTGCTCGGGCCGCTCCAGGGCGTCGAGCACGTAGAGGCCGGCGAGCTCCGCAACCTCGTCGCAGCTCATCTCCAGCCGGGGGTCGCTCATTCCGGTTCCTCGAGTTGGCGACGCAACGTCAGTAGGCCAAGGCGTACCCGGCTCTTGATGGTCCCCAGTGGCGACTCCGTTCGTTGGGCGATCTCGACCTGCGTCAGACCCCCGAAATAGGCCAGCTCGATCGCCTGACGCTGGGCGTCGGGAAGTTGTGCAATAGCGGCCCTCACGGCGTCGACATCGATTGAATGCGCGATCTCGGGCCACACGTCCGGAACGGTCAGCGCTTCGGCTACGGTCTCGCTTGCCTCCGGCAGCGCGACGGTGGCGCGCCGGCGGCGGATGAGATCGATGGCCCGGTGGTGAGTGATCGAAAGGATCCACGTGCGCACGGAGGCGCGAGCGGCGGAATACCGGGCAGCGTTGCGCCACACGCCGACGAAGGCCTCCTGGACAGCGTCCTGGGCCAGCTGCGCGTCGTTCGTTATTCGCATCGCGAGTCCGTACATCAAAGCCTGATAGCGGTCGTATAGCTCGGATAGCGCTTCAGTGTCGGCGCGTATCGCGAGGCGCTCGAGGAGAGCCTCGTCCGACGTTCCTGGCACACCTGCACCATCAACAGCCAGGCCACCGGCCGGACCGCTCACTGACTCATTCGCAACAGCCACGCCCACGGTTCACTTTGAGCGCGGGCTGGCGCAGGGACAACGCCATCTCCGGGCTTTGACGGGCATGTCGCCAGTCTAGCGAGCGCGCCGCGAGGACTCGTGCCGGCGATCACTCATCCGTTCGGCCACACGCCGCGTAGAGAAAGAGCAGAACCGGTCACCGATGAGGAGGGACGCCTAAGAGAGGAACGGCTTTGGTCTGGCGCGCCTCACAGCGCCGCGGTGGAGGCCCATCCGGGCAGCCACGTCATTGATCTCGTCACTCCATTTATCAGCTACCCGACCGATCTATTGGCAATCCCGCTTGGCCTGTCAATGGCAACGTTCACCGTCCGTCCAGGCGGGCCTGCGCTGCCTGAGTTCACGGTGCCTGACGCTGATCCGATCCAAATCGCGGCGGCCGACGTTTCGATGGGCGATCCGCAGCCCGCCGCGCCCGCGCAGGCGGAGCCGGCTGCGGTTCCGACCGGCGTTGCCGAGCTGGGCCAGGAGGTCACGGCGCTGTTCCAGGCACCTGAGCTGACGATCCCGCTAGTTGCGCTCGGGCTGCTGGTCGCGGCCGGATTGGGCGCTCTCCACGCGTTGTCACCCGGTCACGGCAAGACCGTTATGGCGGCCTACCTGGTGGGCTCGCGCGGAAACATGCGCCACGCCGTCGGACTCGGGCTGACGGTCACCGTTTCGCACACACTGGGGGTTCTCGCCCTCGGCGCACTCAGCCTTTCAGCGGCCGCACTCATTCCACCTGAACGTCTCTACCCGGTCCTGAGTATCGTCTCCGGCGCGATCGTCGTGGTCATCGGCGGCTACCTGTTGATCACCCGCCTGCGGGCGATGGCGGCATCGCGGGCTGCGGCCGGCAATCTCGAGACGAATGTCCACGACCACAATCACGGTCACGACCACGACCACGAGGACGGCACGGCACGCCCAGCCGGCTGGCACGAACACGATCGCCTCGGCCATACGCACATTCCGCAAGGGGGGATGGGCCGCCGCGGTCTGTTCGCCCTTGGCCTCTCGGGCGGGATGGTCCCGTCGATTTCGGCACTGCTGATCCTGGTTGGCTCGATCTCGATCGGCCGCCCCGCGTACGGGATCGTCCTCACGATCGCCTTCGGCCTGGGCATGGCCGTCGTCCTGGTTGGAGTCGGTCTCGCGTTCGTTTACGCCCGGAGGTTCGTCGAGCGAATACCGGCCGCCGGATCCTTACGCCTGAGTCAGCGTCTCCCGCTGGTGACCGCCGTGATCGTCTTGTTGGCCGGTGTGCTCATCACCGGTCAGGGGCTCGTGGCTCTGAGCTGAGAAGTTCCCTCCGCCCGGGCGCCTGCGGCGCGGGCTGCGCGCGAAGCAGTCGCCCGGCTTCCGCCGGTATCGGACCGTCGCTTGCGACGCTTAGCGGCGGACGCGGGCGTCGGTGTCCGGGTACAGCCGAACGCGGCGGTAGGGCTCGCGTCCGCGCGAGTGCGAAACGAGGTTCGCGCGCTCGGCCATCTGGTGCTGGAGCCGGCGGATGTAGGCGTTCTGCGGGGAGAGCTCGATCGGCTTGGATCCCTGGTGGACGAGGCCGATGGCATCCTCGACCTCGCGCAGCGCCGCCTCATGCGGGTCGACCTCGAGAGCATAGATCGACGTCAGGGCAGATTCGAGCTGGACCATCGTGTTCGACTTGAGGACGAAGATCGGCAGCCCGCGCTCCTCGGCTTCGCGCAAGGCCGGAGCCTTCTGTTTGAAGTAGTTGCGCAGCGTGATGACTGCGTCGGCATCGGCGGCGTCGCGGACGAGCGTCACTGGTAATTGGAGCTCACGGACGGCCTGCTCCAGCCGTTTGTGGCTGACTCCGAATCCCAGGACGCCCAGCGCAGGCAGTGAATCACTGCCTTCGGCGGGCAGAGGTGTCGGACGGCGCTCGCCGGTCAACTCCTCGTCGACCTCACCCGTGACTCCGTTCAGCAGGAGTGCGGCCTCGGCATCGGGGTCGAATTCCGCGCCGTCGGCATCCAGCGCCGAGCCGTTCATCGGGCCTTCCGGCGGTAAGCCTTCCTCCGCGCGCAGCTGGCCGATCGCCCGCGCCGCCGACGCGCGCCATTCACGCTGTCGCTCGAACTCGCGCTTGTCCCGCGCGCTCGGCTCGGGCAGCGGCGTGCCGCGCTCGAGCGGTCCGCGGTCTGCGATCTCGCCCAGCTGGAAGCCCTGGCCCAGGGAAACCGGCCCCGTTACTTGGGCGGCGCCTCGTGCAGCGCCTGGGTCTACCTCCCATGTGCCCGATGGGGAACCGCTGCCAGAACCCGAGCCAGACGAGCGGCTCTCGCGGCCCCGGCGCCACCCACCCGTGGCGCCCGGGCGGTAACCCGGCCGGTAGCCGCGCTCTGCTTCACGGCCGCCTGGGTCGCGGTAAGCAGTGGCCTCGCCGCGCCGCGCGTCTGGCCGCCAGCCTGACTCGCCGCGCGAGGCGCCGAAGCTGCCGAAACCGCCGCTGCCGACAAGGCCGTTGAAGCGCTCGCCGGGGATCTGGGACTGAGGGCCGGGCCGCGGCCGCGCCTGCGAGCGGTGCACACCGCCGTCGTCTCGCCAGCGAAGCTCGGGCACAATCGGATCCCCGCGGAGCAACGCATCGACGGTGTCGGACACGTCGGGGTGGACCGTGACACGATCACGTGACTGGATCTCGACGACGACGTCGAAGGTCGGCGGTGCCTTGCGCTCGAGGACGCTCTTCTGCGTCCGTCGTCGGCGCGCCTCTTCGTCGCCCAAAGTGACGCTCTGGATTCCGCCGATCAGGTCGGACAGAGTCGGGTTGAGCATCAGGTTGTCGAGGTTGTTGCCGTGGGCAGTACCGATCAGCTGGACGCCGCGCTCGGCAATGGTCCGCGCGGCGGCCGCCTCGAGCTCCGTCCCGATCTCGTCGATGACGATTACCTCGGGCATGTGGTTCTCGACCGCCTCGATCATCACCGCATGTTGGTGGTCTGGCGTGCGCACCTGCATCCGCCGGGCACGGCCGATGCCCGGGTGAGGGATGTCGCCGTCGCCGGCAATCTCGTTGGACGTGTCGACAACCACCACGCGCTTGTCGAGCTCGTCGGCCAGCACCCTCGCGGCCTCACGCAGCATCGTCGTCTTGCCGATGCCCGGCCGGCCCATGATCAGGACGCTCCTTCCCGACTCGACGAGGTCCTTGATGATCTCGATCGTGCCGAACACGGCGCGCCCGATGCGTGCGGTCAGCCCAACAATCTTGCCGCTCCGGTTGCGAATCGCGCTGATGCGGTGGAGCGTGCGCTCGATGCCGGCGCGGTTGTCGTCGCCGAATGAGCCTATGTGGTCGATGACGTACTGGATGTCCTCCTCGGACACCTCGCGGTCGAGCAGGACCTCCTCGCCGCCGCCACCGAAGCGGGCCTCCGGGCGTCGCCCCAGATCCATTACGACCTCGATCAGATCGCGCTCAGGCGGCAGATCGCGCAGGCGGGCGGTGATCTCGGGCGGGAGCGCGATGAGCAGCGCGTCGATGTCGTCGGCCTCGTCTGCCTCCATGTCGCGCAGAGTCACGCGCTCGTCGTCCCTCGGTGGCTCGTTCATCGGTCGCATCGCGGGTTGACCGTCGTCGGACATGTGACCATCGTCGGCCAAATCGGAATTCATTGCGTCGCCGCGGTTGCGAGCGCCGGTTCAAAAACGCGCACGGCAAGCTCCTTCATGAGCAACGACACACTCGAGAGTGCCGCAAAACCGTGTTCCTCGAGACGGCGGTCGAGAGGCGATTCGTACGTCCGGACAGCGCTGATGACGCCACGTTCGGCCGGTTGCGAGCGGACGGCGCGGTCCGCCCATCCGACCCGCGTGCGCTCCACGATCACCGCCATTCCGTAGTCGATGAGCTGGGCGGGATCGTGGTCGGGAAGGCAGATGACCCGGATGTAGTGCGGCTGCTCCTCCTTGGCCACGCCTACCTGGCAAAAGCCGGCCAGGGGTGAAGAGCCATTGGTCCGAGATTCCTGGACGAAGGCCTCTACGTCGGCGAAGCGGAGGATCGGCGTCAGGGACGACCGCGGGATGCGCCAGTGGGAGCCCTGGCGCTCCCAGTCCTGGAGCCGGTAGTCCTCAAGCCGAGCAACCGGCGCCGGGGTCGCGGCACGGTACAAGCGGTCCAAATCGACCGCGTCGAGGGGCTCGGCCGGGCGGATCCCCTGCGCTGCGGCCGTCGCGGGCGTGACCGTCGATGGCGGAGGTGCCTCGGAATGCCGGTAGAGGATGCGCTCCTCGCCGTAGCGCGCAAATCCTGCCTGCATGAACAGCTCGACGTTACTGCCGGCGTCGGCACAGGCGACGTGGAATCGGAGTGCGCCGCGCTTGCCAGCGTCTCGCAGTAGGTGCTGGACCAGTCGGAATCGGATGTCGCCCGCTTCTCCGCTGTCGACAGCGTCCAGTTCGACGATCGTCCACTCGTCGCGCAGGCTGTCGCGCTCTACCCGCGCCAATCCCGCCAGGTGGCCGCGTTCCTCATAGACGTAGAGCAGGTCGCTCGGTTGGAAAGCGCCGAGGGGCAGGCGAAACAGCGTGAACACTCCGATGTGGCTGCCGCCAACCGGCAGCCCCAGCGTGCGCACGCGCGAATCTGTCGTTCGGTCGTCCGCGTGCGAGAGCCGCGACAGCTCGCCCACGGCAGCGAGGTCCGTAAGGCGCGCCATACGAACGCGACCGGATCGTCCACCAAACGACCGGCGCGTCTCGATCAATCGGCTTGTCGCTTCGCGGCGGCAGCTCGGCGAAGGGGATGGGGACGCCTGCCTGAACCCTCGCCGGGCTCCGCGAAAGCGGCGGCCATCGTCGCCAGGAGCCGGTGGAACCTCGTCTCGCCAGCGAGCTCGGGATGGAATGCCGTGGCGATGATCGCGCCCTTGCGTACGGCGACCACGCGTCCATCGTCCAGCTGGGCAAGAACGTCGACATCGGGACCCACCCGCTCGACTATTGGCGCGCGGATGAACACCGCATGCACCTTGCGGTCGCCGAGGACGGGCACGTCCAACTCCGATTCAAAGCTTTCCAGCTGTCGACCAAAGGCATTGCGCTTGACCGAGATATCCAGCAAGGGGAACACGGGCTGATCGCCGTCCGTGATCTCCTTGCTGAGCAGGATCATGCCGGCGCACGTGCCGAACATTGGAGCGCCCTGCTGCGCGAGATCGAGGATGGGCTGGCGCAGCCCCCACTCGTCGATCAGCTTACGCATCGTCGTGCTCTCGCCGCCCGGCAGGATGAGGCCCGAGATCCCGTTCAGGTCCCTGGGCAGACGGACAGCAACTGCCTCGACGCCGATGTCCCCGAGCACCTTGATGTGCTCAGCAAAGGCGCCCTGGATGGCAAGCACGCCGATTCGGACGGGCTGCCCAACCGCGCCCATTGTCAACCTGCCCCTGGACGTCTGACGGCTACCAGCCGCGTACCGCCAGCCGCTCTCCCTCCGGAAGCATGGCGATCTCCAGGCCGCGCATCGGCATGCCCAGGCCCTTCGAAACGTCGGCTACGATTTGAGGGTTATCAAAGTGGGTAGTCGCCTGGACAATGGCGTGAGCCATCCGGGCGGGCTCCTCTGACTTGAATATGCCGCTGCCGACGAAGACGCCTTCGGCGCCAAGCTGCATCGCCAGCGCCGCGTCCGCCGGGGTCGCGATTCCGCCGGCGACGAAGTTTACGACGGGCAGCTTGCCGTTCTGCGCGACGTCCCGGACAAGCTCGATGGGGGCGCGCAGCTCCTTGGCCGCGGCGTAAAGCTCGTCCTCGCGCTGCGCCTGGAGAGCGCGGATGCCGGAGTGGACCGCGCGGATGTGTCGCACGGCCTCGACGATGTTCCCAGTGCCCGCCTCGCCCTTGGTGCGGATCATGGCCGCGCCCTCTGAGATGCGGCGCAGGGCTTCACCGAGGTCGCGGCAGCCGCAGACGAACGGCACCTTGAATGCGTGCTTGTCGATGTGGTGCTCCTCGTCCGCCGGTGTGAGCACCTCCGACTCGTCGATGTAGTCGACGCCCAGCGCTTCGAGGACCTGCGCCTCGACGAAATGACCGATCCGTGCCTTGGCCATGACCGGAATGGTCACGGCTTCCATGATCTCGAGGATCATCGTGGGGTTGCTCATCCGCGCGACTCCACCGGCTGCGCGGATGTCCGCCGGCACGCGCTCGAGAGCCATCACAGCAACGGCGCCCGCGTCCTCGGCGACCTTCGCCTGGTCTGCCGTAACGACGTCCATGATCACGCCGCCCTTGAGCATCTGGGCCAGGCCCTTCTTGGTCGTCCACGTCGACTTGTATTCGGTCACGCTTGGTCTTTGGATCCTCGGCTTGCGCGGGTAGGGTCCCGCTCTCATCGGATTATCTCACCGGCCGCCCCACTGACACTTTCATCGGTGATCGCTCGACCCGTGACTCACCCCACGTGTCAACGGACCGCCGGGCAACTCCCGACCGCGCGCATGCACCGATTGGACACCCAGCGTGAGTCAGAATTCGTCCAGGCCGCGCATTCCGAACCGATTCTGGCGCGTGACAAAGCCCCGTGCCGCGCACCAACCGTCCGTTGACTCGCCCACCGAGTCAAGCGTCACTGGCAAGGCCGGGCTATGCAGCCGGTGACTGAACCGACGGCCGAAGCACGGTTAGACAGCTGCCTCGCCCCCCGGGCGGTCGTTTCAGGCGGCGAATGACTCAAGCGGCTGCCGAGGGCCGTATGTGGAGGGAAACCCGGCCCGCTGACAGCCTTCATCGATCCGTTCAGTCACCCGCTGACTGGGTGACCGCCCGGAGTGCGCCGCCCACCTATCATCCGGCCGATGGCCGTGCTGACGACTCGCGTTGATCCCCGCTCGGAGGAGGCGCGCGCCAACGCCACCGCGATGCGCGCGCTGGTTGTGCAGCTGCGCGCGAAGACTCGTGCGATCAGTGAACGCGGCGCGGCCGGTGACGAGCGCTCCATTGCTCGTCACCGCGAGCGGGGCAAGCTGCCGGTCCGCGAGCGCGTCGACAGGCTCCTCGACCCGGGGGCGCCCTTCCTGGAGCTCAGCCCGCTCGCCGCCAACGGCATGTACGACGACGACGCGCCCGGCGCAGGGATGGTCACCGGCATCGGCCAGATCAGTGGCACCGACTGCGTAGTCGTCGCCAACGACGCCACGGTCAAGGGCGGCACGTACTACCCGATGACCGTCAAGAAGCACCTGCGCGCGCAAGAGATCGCGCTCGCGAATCGGCTGCCATGCATCTATCTCGTCGACTCGGGCGGGGCGTTCCTGCCCCTCCAGGACGATGTCTTCCCTGACCGCGAGCACTTTGGCCGGATCTTCTACAACCAAGCGCGAATGTCGGCTGCCGGTATCGCCCAGGTCGCCCTCGTCATGGGCAGCAGCACCGCCGGCGGCGCATACGTACCGGCGATGAGCGACGAGAGCGTCATCGTCCGCGGCACGGGCACGATCTTCCTCGGCGGTCCGCCGCTCGTGAAGGCGGCGACAGGCGAGGACGTCAGCGCCGAGGATCTCGGCGGCTCCAGCGTCCACGCACGCATAAGCGGTGTCGCAGATCACGAGGCACTCGACGACGAGCACGCGTTGGCGATCGGGCGAGAGATCATCGCCAGCCTCTCCTGGAAGAAGCCCGACCTTCCCTGGCCCCGCCTGCCCGCCCGACCACCCGCTGTCGCCACGCCGGACCCCGACGACGAGCAAGGGGCAGCCGATGACCCGCACGGCCTGTACGGCGCCGTCACTCCCGACCTGCGTCGCGGTTACGACGTCCACGAGGTGATCGCCCGCCTGGTCGACGGCTCGGAGTTCCACGAGTTCAAGGCCGGCTACGGCGAGACGATCGTGTGCGGCTTCGCGCATATCGACGGCTATCCGGTAGGCATCCTGGCCAACAACGGCGTGTTGTTCAGTGAATCGGCGCTCAAGGGAGCGCACCTCATCGAGCTGGCCTGCCAGCGACGCGTGCCGTTGGTCTTCCTGCAGAACATCACCGGCTTCATGGTCGGGCGCGAGTACGAGGCAGGCGGCATCGCCAAGGATGGGGCGAAGCTCGTCACTGCAGTCGCCTGCGCTGAAGTCCCCAAGTTCACGGTCATCATCGGCGGCTCATTCGGCGCCGGGAACTATGGGATGGCCGGTCGCGCCTACGGAAGTCGCGGCCTGTGGATGTGGCCGAACGCGCGCATCAGCGTGATGGGCGGCGAACAGGCGGCGATGGTGCTCTCGATGGTCGGCACGTTCGCTAGCGAAGGCGAACGCGAGGCCTACCGCGAGGAGATTCGCGCCAAGTACGAGCGCGAAGGAAACCCCTACTACTCAACCGCGCGGCTGTGGGACGACGGTGTGATCGACCCGGCTCAAACGCGCGACGTGCTGTCGCTCGCCATCGGCGCCGCGCTCAACGCCCCGATTCCGGAGACGAAGTTCGGCGTCTTCCGGATGTGAGCAACCAGCGGCTCAGCGTACGCTGGCCCCTCACCTGTTTTGCGGCGCTCGGCATCTTCTGGGGCGCCTGGGCTGCACTCGTGCCGGACATCAAGGCGCAGGTCGGGGCCAGCGATGGTGAACTTGGTATTGCGTTGCTGTTCGCTGGGGTCGGCGCCATCCCGGCCATGCTCATCACCGGTCGGATCTGGCGCCGCGCGGGATGGTGGCTGCTCCCCGTCGCCGGCCTCTTCTTCGCCGTGACGATCCTTGCCCCGATCGTGGCCAACACTCCGTTGCTGCTCGGTGTTGCGCTGCTCTTCGCTGGTGCCGGTTCGGGCACGCTCGATGTGTCCATGAACGCCGCTGTAAGCGACGTTGAGGCCGACCGTGGCGGGCGGCTCATGTTCGGCGCCCATGCCCTGTTCTCGCTCGGCGTGCTGGTCTCAGCGGTCGGGACGGGTTTGGCTCGTGAGCTCGGCGCGGAGCCAGCCCATGTACTCAGCACGGTCGCGCTGATTACGGCTGTAGTGGCATTTGGCACGGTGCGGAGTGCGCGAAACGTCTCGGGAGCGCGGCCGTATCTCGCGACGTCCGGCGGCTCGCCACGCGTCGTTCCGGCAATCGCGATTCTTGCTGCGCTGTGCGCCGCCGCCTTCCTGGTCGAGGATGCCGTCCAGAACTGGAGCGCACTGCATCTCGAGCGCGGCTTGGGAGCGAGCCCGGCCCTGGGCGGAGCGGCGCCCGGGATCTTTGCCGCGGCGATGTTCATCGGGCGCAGCCTTGGCCAACGGCTGGGCGCCCGGTTCAGCGAGCGTGCATTGCTGTCCGGCGGGGCTCTCGGCGCATCCGTCGGCGTTGCGCTGTTGGCGCTCGCGCCGTCTTCTGGCGCGGCGTTGTTCGGCCTGGCCCTTGCCGGAGCTGGCATCAGCACCGTGGCCCCGGCTCTCTTCGCGCGCGCCGGCCGGATGACCGATCCCGCTGGGCGAGGGGCCGCCATCGCGCGCGTCACGGCGCTCGGCTACACGGGGTTTGTCTTTGGTCCAGCCGTAGTTGGGCTGCTCGCCCAAGTCACCGACCTGAGAACGGCGATCTCTTCTCTGAGCCTTGTGGCCCTCGGCGTGGCGATCGGCGGCGCGTACGTCATGCGCGGCGGCGACAGAGCCGGCACGTTCGAAGACGGCGAGGAGCTGCTCAAGACTGGTCGCGCCTGAGGTCGCTAGATCGGCGCCTCGATCGAGACCAGCTCGCCAACATCGGTGAACTCGTAGGCGACGTCATAGGAAATCAAGGCTAGGTCGCCATTGCGTTGCCCGGACACGAGGAAGGCAACCCGGGCCGAAACCGGTACGCCATCGTCAGTTACTTCAATCTCGAACCGGGCCAGGTCAAATGTAGCGTCCTGCAAGGGAATGGCCTTGAACCGCACCCCCGTCAACCTGGTGCTCTCCAGGGTGGTCAGACCGGTGCCCGGCCTTACTCGGCGATACAGGATGTCGTCCATTGTCAGGCCGGCCATGGGGTTGATCGGTTGCGCCGGACCAGAGTCGGGCGTCCGGGCCCACTCCCCGCCGGTTGGTCGGACGTATGTTTCGTCGCCGACGAAAACAAAGTCCCCGTTGAAATCAGGCACCTCGTCCGAATTCATCGAGCCGCTGAAGTCGATGCCCGACACATCTCCCTCGACGGTGACTCCGGCCCAATCCTCGGTCGCGCCCACCAGCGTTGCCAAGATGCCAATCTCGATGAGGACATGGAACGGAGGGTCAGCCGACGCGAACTCGTTCACCCGACACGAGGCGATCCCCTCAAAGCGACCCGTTTGTGCCTTCGTTCGACTCTAGCATTGCACGTCGGAGGGGCAACGGAGGAGGTACACGATGCATTTCCAGCGCTTCGGTGACCGCGTCCAGATCCGCCTAGAGAGCGGGGAGCACATCGGCGCGTCGCTCCTGGCGTGGCTCAAGGTCGAGGGGATCGGTTACGCGACGATGACCGGCCTCGGCGCCGTCAGCAGCGCGACCGTGTCGTACTGGAATGCCGCCACTCGCGAGTACGAACCGCACCAACTGGATGACCAGATGGAGGTGGTGTCGTTGATCGGCAACGTCTCGATCAAGCACGGCGAGCCATTCACCCACATCCACGTGACACTTGGAAGGCGCGACCTCTCGATCGTAGGTGGCCACTTCAACGACGCGGTAGTCCACCCGAACCTGGAGCTGTGGGTCAGACCCGAAGCCGAGGCGGTCGAGAGAACCTTGGACGAAGCGTGCGGGCTGTACCTCCTGCAACTGTCCGACCGGGCCTAGACATCTAGCATCCACGGCGTGGGCGTAGAGGAAGACATCAAAGCGGCTGGTCGCGTGCTACAGGTCAACATGTCGGGCGGCGGCTTGCCCAAACGGCCGGTGGAGAGCGCCTGGGTCGACACGTGCGGCCTGCGCGGCGATGAGCACGAGGAACGGACGGTCCACGGCGGGCCGCACCAGGCGGTCTGCCTTTACGGCATCGAGGCGATCGAGCGGCTCCAGTCAGAAGGGCATCCCGTCGAGCCGGGGAGCGTCGGCGAGAACCTGACGACTACCGGGGTCGAGTGGTCAACCCTGCCGGTGGGGACACGAGCGCGCATTGGCGACGCGCTGGAGATCGAGATCGCCGGCGCGGCTACGCCATGCAAGACCCAGACGCGAAACTTCAGCGACGGTCGCTTCAGCCGAATGTCGATCGATCTCCATCCGTCCGACAGCCGGATGTACGCGCGGGTGCTGACCGAAGGAGAGGTCAAGCCGGGCGATCAGATCAGGGTCCTGCCTCCGACGCCAGATTCGCGAGCCATCGACGAGTTGCTGCTCAAACGACTTGATCGGGCGGAGACAAAGTCAAGTATTGCCTCGTGGCGAGCCGCGAACGAGTCCGGGTTCGAGATTCACATCATCGAGGACGGCGATCTCGCCATGGCGTCTGCGCCGCGACTTGGCGGCCCAGCTTTCAACAACGCGTCGGGCCTGGCCAGATATCCCAACCTGATCGAGATTGCGACGGACTTCTACGACAGGCATCGATCACCGGGCTGGCTGTGGATGGAGGATCCGCCCTGGTCCAACGCCGAGCCAGACGTGACGGTTTCCGTGTTCGCGGCGGATCCCACCTCCGTTCCAGATGCTGAAAGGATCGACGGCCTCTCGGTCCGCCTGATCGGACCCGAGGACGCGACGGCGTATGTGGGCGTCCGCTCCGGATCGCCGATAGCGGGCGGACTCACCGATCCTGACGCACCCAATCCGTGGCCAGCTGTGTACGAGAAGCTTGCCAGGTGGCCCCACCGTTCGCTCTTCCTGGCCGAGCTGGACGGACGGCCCGTCGGAGCTGCCTCGATGCACGTCCACGCACGGACGGGCTGGCTGCGCGGCGCCGTCGTCGAGCCCGACGCACGTGGGCGCGGCATCCAGCGCGCGCTGATCGCAGCGCGGGTCAAGCATGCGATCGAGAACGGCTGCGACCTGGTCGGCTCGTGGGCCGAGCCTGAAGGGCCAAGCGCCGTGAACCTCGAGCGAATGGGGATGCGTGCCATCGGCACGCGACGGAACTACGCGTACCAGCCAGCGGGCAACGCAACGCCCGATGCCTGAGCATCTTTCAGTCGAGCGCTTGGGGCCGGGCGGCGTCGTCGTACGCGTGACCCTCGACCGTCCCGAGGTTCACAACGCGTTCAACGCCGACCTGATCGGCGAGCTCCGTCAGACATTTCGGAGGTTCGACGGCGAGCCCCCGGGGCGACTTCGGGCGGTGGTCCTGGCCGGCAACGGACCGTCCTTCTGCGCCGGCGCGGACGTGACGTGGATGCGCGCCAGCCTCGGGCTGACGCGCGAGCAGAACGAGCAGGACGCCATGGTGATGGCCGAGATGTTCGACGCCATCGACCGCTGCCCGGTCCCGGTCATCGCTCGCGTCCAGGGCGCCGCGCTCGGCGGCGGAATGGGCCTGTGCGCGGTGAGCGACCTTGTCATCGCCGAGGCCGGCGCAAAGTTCGGCTTCACCGAAACGCGACTTGGCATTCTGCCCGCGGTGATCAGCCCGTTCGTGATCGCAAAGATCGGTGAGACCCACGCTCGCGCGCTCTTCCCGACGGGCAAGCGCTTCGACGCCACACGTGCGCTGCGCATCGGCCTCGTTCATGAGGTCGTCGAGGGCAACGAGGCACTCGATGCCGCAGTCGACACCGCCGTCTCCGACCTGCTCGCGGCCGGGCCAACAGCGGCACGCGCTGCCAAGGCGGTGATCCGCGAGGTGCGCGGCCTCCCGCACGAGTCGACCCGCTGGCACACCGCGCGCCGCATCGCCACGCAACGGACCAGCGCGGAAGGGCAGGAGGGACTGCGCGCGTTCTTCGAGAAACGCGCTCCAGCATGGATGGAAGTTGGCGAGGGAGACTGACGGCTATGAAACGGCGCCGACTCGACGTGTTTGACACTTAAGACGACAAACGCGACATTCCTGTAGTGAGTGACGCGATGGGACCGGGCGAGGCAGCGCGCCGCCTCGGTGTCAGCACACGAACAGTGCAGAGGTGGCTCCGCGAGGGAAGGCTGCCCGCGGTCCAAGTCGGTTCGCACACAAAGGTGGCTGCCCGCGCGCTGCCTCCCGAACCCGACGAAGGCCGGGGCGTCGGCGAATCCACGCGTCGCATCCAGCGGCTCCTTGTCGCAAACCGTGGCGAGCTCGTCGTTCGCATCGCGCGGACCTGCCGTCAGCTGGCCATCACGTCTCTTGCCCTGGTCGCGGAGGACCAGGCGCGTGCCTGGTGGACAGGCGCTGCCGACGAGATCGTCCCGCTGCGCGGCAGCTATCTCGACACCGACGGGATCCTCGCGTCCGCCCGCGCCGCCCGCGCGGACACCATCCACCCCGGTTACGGCTTTCTCGCCGAGAACGCAGACTTCGCCGCTGCCGTGCGCGACGCCGGCCTGGCATGGGTGGGGCCGCCGCCCGACGCGATGCGCGCGCTGGGCGACAAGGCGGCGGCACGACGCCTGGCGGTTCAGCTGGACGTCCCCGTCCTCCCTGGGTATGACGGCGCGGACCAGTCGGACAGTCGTCTCGCTGCGGAGGTGAAACGGATCGGCCTGCCGGTGCTCGTCAAGCCGAGCGCGGGCGGCGGCGGCAAAGGTATGCACGTGGTCGCCGCGGCGTCGGACATGAAAGACGTCCTGGCCCGCGCTCGGCGCGAGGCCGCCGCTGCCTTCGGCGACGACCGCCTCATCCTGGAGCGCTACCTGTCCCGGCCGCGCCATGTCGAGGTGCAGTTCCTTGCCGACACGCACGGCAACGCCGTCCACCTGGGCGAGCGCGAGTGCTCTCTCCAGCGGCGGCACCAGAAGGTCATCGAGGAGGCTCCGTCGCCTGCGGTTGGCCCCGACTTGCGCGAGCGCCTGGGCGAAGCCACTTTGAAGCTCGCCCGTGCAGCGGACTACGTCGGCGCGGGAACGGCCGAGTTCCTTCTCGACGAGGACGGAGGCTTCTTCTTCCTTGAGGTCAACGCCAGGCTGCAGGTCGAACATCCCGTGACGGAACTCGTGACCGGCCGCGACCTCGTGGCCGATCAACTGGCCATCGCCGCGGGCGAGCCGTTGGGGTTCGCCCAGTTCGACGTTCGATTTGATGGACATGCAATCGAAGCACGTCTGTACGCCGAGGATCCGTCCGCGGGCTTCCTGCCCGCCGCCGGCGAGATAGTCGACCTG
>Ga0183260_10000978_pt1 | contig 24185 bp, 24 predicted proteins | sample AntDrymUQ4972206_2_FD_129768 | JGI IMG/M metagenome (GOLD analysis project Ga0183260, IMG submission 129768) | Polar desert sand microbial communities from Dry Valleys, Antarctica - metaG UQ497 (22.06) (version 2) (version 2) | ecosystem: Environmental > Terrestrial > Soil > Desert | place... | reverse complement strand
TGCTTTGTTGGGTACACGTGTGAGCAATACCAGAAAATGCGGCGCTTCTTCCAAAACGCCTTTTGGAAATACAACAAGGAAATTTGTTTGTATTCTATTCCAGTCCACTTCACGTAAGCTGCCTACTATTGCAGGCACTATTGAACCCTGCACATTGAAGGTCATAGTATCGCCAATATTTATACTGTTGCGTTTTGCAAAACGTTCTTCCACCGACACCCGCACTATGCCTGAAGACGGATCAACAGATCCTGTCCATTTGCCTCTTGTGATCTTTTCGGAACTACTTAATGTATCACGAAATGTGACCCTGTATTCCCGGCTGAAGACCCATTTCTGCATTTTGATTGTACTGTCTCTTTCAAGAGTTTCACCGGTTATATTATTGATGTTTTCGAGCCTCATGTTTACAATAGGCACAAACCCCTCAACTGCTATTCCCTGTTGGCTTGCAACTGCCAGTACTCTTTCTTTTTGAGCCGGTTGTATGTCAAACAATACAGTATTGGGTTGGTTACCGCTTGCAGATAAATTAACACGATTTAGCAAAAGAGATTGAATAGAGAACAAGATGCAGATGAAAGCAGTGCCCAAACCAATAGACACAATCAATATTGTTGTTTGGTTATTAGGGCGAAAAAGATTCGCTAAACCCTGCCTGCCGATATAAGGCCAAGCATTCGGAAAAAAGCGTCTTACAGTCCACATCAGCAAAGCTGCTGTACCATACAAAATTCCGAAGGCTGCAAGTACTCCTCCTGTGAAAAAAAGCGCCTGCTCTGCACTGCCCAATTGCAACCAGCTAAATCCAAAAATCAATAAAAGAATCACTGCCCATACGATCCACTTTGCTACATCTTTGAAAGATGAGTGGGGTTGAACAGAAAGGCGGAGTGTATTTAACGGCGAAACATTACGAATAGAAATTAACGGTAATAATGCAAAGAGGAAAGAGATCACAATACCTAATAAAATGCCCTGTGCAACAGCTTTAATTGAAAACGCCGTATTGATGGTTACCGGCAAAAAATCTTTTAATAAGAGAGGTAAGAACTGTTGGATAACCGTACCCAATAATGCACCGATTACAGATCCTATGGCACCAATAACAACGATCTGCAACAGGTAAATAAGAAATGCCTGAGCACCTTGAGCGCCCATACAACGGAGTATAGCTACTGCATTTATTTTTTCACGTACATAGATATGTATAGCGCTGGCCACACCCATACAACCCAGCAATAAGGCAATGAAACTTACGAGTGATAAGAACTTCGTAAGGTCGCTCAACGAACGGTTGGTATCTTCTTTTTGACTTTCAACAGTATCGTAATTCAACCCTTCCTTTTCAAGTTGTGGTTCAATCCTGGTTACTAAATCATCAACCCTTGCACCTTTATCGAACTTGAAGAAATATTTATAACCTATGCGGCTTCCTTTTTGCGAAAGGCCTGTGGCCTGGAGATAAGAAAGTGGTATGTAAACAATAGGTGCAACAGAAGCAGAAATTCCTGTTTGTCCGGGCGCTCCTTCCAGACTTCCTGCTATGACGAAACTGATATTTCCAACTCTTACTGAATCACCCGCCTGAGCGCCAAATTGTAACAACAGCGTTTGATCTACAAGTGTTGATTGTGATGTTCTAAAACCTCTTGCTGCCGATACTGGAACAGTTTCCAGATCGCCGTAATAAGGAAAGCGCCCACCCAATGCACGCACCTGCACCAGCCGTGATCCACCGCTTTTTGGAAAATAGATCATGGAAGTAAAGCTGCGTTCTTCTGATTGCTGTCCACCCAGGGAAAGCGCTAATTGCTTAATACTATCGCTTGGCTCTTTATTGCTGCTGATCTCGAGGTCAGCGCCTAAGAGCGAAGCGGCCTGTTGATCAATTTCCTGTCGCAGATTATCACGCAACGAATAGATAGCAACAAGCGCAGCAATACCCAATATGATTGAAGAAATGAAAAGCAAAAGCCTGGACCTGTTTCGGCGGCTATCCCGCCATGCCATTTTAAGCAGCCATGAAAAATTTAAATTTGGTGTTGCTTTCATTTATTCGTCTTTCGATCTTAAACTTGCTTTTTTATTTTTTACTAAGCTATAGTAGTACTATTAAGCGTCCCTTGTGTCACACCCTTGTACTTTAAGGTAATTCTATTCAGCTTTACCACAAAGCTCTCTCATGTTTAGCACGAAGGACACCAGGCTTTGTGCTCCTGTGTGTTCCTTCGTGCTCCTGGTGGTAAAATATATTTCACAACATATCCGCAAGGAAGGCGGAAAAACTTAGTGTTTCCCGGTGCCATAGCGTCTGAGTGGCTCTCATGAGGCATAAGCATTTTTTACTGTTTTTCATCAGATATAATTTTTCCTCCTTTTAATTTGATGATGCGTCCAGTTTTATTTGCGAGCTCATGGTCATGGGTAACCAAAATCAATGTAGTGCCAGCTTCCTTATTAAGATTAAAAATCAGCTCAATTATTTTTTCACTTGTTTCTGCATCAAGATTTCCGGTTGGCTCATCTGCAAATAATATCTGAGGCTTGTTGGAAAAAGCCCGTGCCAATGAAACCCTTTGTTGTTCGCCACCGCTCAACTGTGCGGGATAGTGATGCCCCCGGTCACCCAGACCCACTTTTTGAAGCAAGTCAACAGCCCTTGCTTTTGCTCCTTTTTCACCACGCAGTTCCATCGGTACCATCACGTTCTCAAGGGCAGTAAGCGTAGGCAGTAATTGGAAATTTTGAAATATAAAACCCACGTGTTTATTCCGCACTGCCGCCCTTTGGTCTTCAGATAAATTGTCCAGCTTTATGCCATTCAATTCCACTGTACCAATCGTGGAGCGATCTAAGCCTGCAGATAGTCCCAGTAAAGTTGTTTTACCACTTCCGGATGGACCCACAATAGATAAGGTATCACCAGCCGCTACCGAAATATTGATGTCTTCCAGCACGGATAGGGTACGACCCCCGCTTTGATAGGTTTTGCTTACGTTATGTATATTTAGTATAGTACCCATTTTCTATTATTTAACCACAGAGACAGAGAGACACAGTGGTTCACAGATTTCATATTTCATCTAACTCCCTATATCATCTTTTGCTTCAATAACAATAAAAATACCTGAATAGTTTAGTTTTAATGTTTAGGTATCGTTATTTAAAATGGAATACAAAATATAATGAAAGGAGTCAGGATTTTATTTACAATAGCGGTTGTCTTTATTATGATGCACTGTAACAATGAAAAAGTTTCCGGCAATGCATCTAATGAGGCAATAAAAAAAGACACTTCAATTGTGCAAGGGAAAACAATAATTTTTTTTGGAAACAGCCTCACCGCAGGTTATGGATTGAGTCCATCGCAGGCTTTCCCGGCCTTGATTCAAAAGAAGATTGATTCTTCAGGCTTGCCTTATAAAGTGGTAAATGCAGGTGTGAGTGGTGAAACGTCTTCTGGTGGCAACAGCCGTATTGACTGGATTTTGCGTCAGCCTGTAGATATTTTCGTACTTGAGTTAGGTGCAAATGATGGGTTAAGAGGGGTACCACTTTCTGAAACAAAGAAAAATTTGCAGGCGATCATAAATAAAGTCAAATCAAAATATCCTGAGGCTAAACTGATTCTTGCCGGCATGCAGATTCCTCCGAATATGGGTCAGCAATATGCAACAGAGTTCAGAAATATATTTTCGGATCTGGCGACGAAAAACAATACAATACTTATTCCTTTTCTTTTGGAAGGTGTTGGCGGGGAAAGGCTTTTAAACCAGGAAGATGGTATTCATCCGACTGCAGACGGGCACAAAGTTTTGGCAGAAAATGTTTGGCGTGAGTTAAGGCCCTTGTTGTAGTCAAACTCCAGGACTGCTTTCAATTCGTTTAAGATACTCAACCTAAATTGGTTGTTGAAATTATAGCAGAAAGAATAGTAATGTTGAAATACCAATGAATGTTGTAACCCTGGATCGAATGCCAAAATTTTCTTTACATTTTTTTACACATCCTTCTAACTAACTTTGCGCCATGAACGATGTGATCGTTAACAAAGTTGCTGCCAGCGGACTTATTTCTATTGACCTGGAAAAATATTTACCGCAACAGCAGATTGAAACTTTTGATTTAAAGGAATATCTTTTCATGGGACTTATTTTAAAAGAGAAAGATTTTCGTGAATCATTGAAAACAATTGATTGGAATAGCTTTTCGAATAAATATGTAGCCATCACTTGTAGTGCAGATGCTATTATTCCTGTATGGGCTTATATGCTCGTAACTTCTTATGTACAGCCATTTGCTTTAGATATTTATCTGGGAAATGCCAGGGAGATGCTAAAGCACATTTTCTTAAAAAATATTTCTTCAATTGATTTTAAGGAATACCGCGATCAAAGAGTAGTGGTAAAAGGATGCGGTGAAGTGCCTGTTGATAATTATGCTTATGCCGAAATTACCAAGCATCTTTTGCCTTATGCAAAAAGCATCATGTATGGAGAGCCCTGCAGCACCGTTCCTGTATTTAAAAAGAAATGAGAAACAAACTAATTATTGTCTTTACTCTTTCACTATTGCTGGTGGCATGCAATAACGAAGCAGATGTAAAAGAACAAAGCGAGGACTCAACCCTTCAAGGGATTGAGGTTTCAGGAAATCAAGCAGCCGGCAGCTTTCAGGCGGTTTTTCCTGAGCTTTCTAATTTCTACGATCAATCAGACAACTCTTTCGAATATACACAATTCAATAATGCAGGAACTCGCAACAGTATGGATTCAGTGAAAGAATATGCAATCGTGAAAGAACAATTGAAACCTTACGCTTATCTCTTAATTTATAATAACGATAGCTCCCAGGCCATTGATCTTTATTCTTATAACTATATTGAAACAAAAAAGGGAAACAATAGAAATTGGGAGCAGGGAGAAGCGGATACAGAAGTTGCTCTGATTGATTTTAAAAAAAATACGCGTAGGCGACTGTATTTTTCCGGACCATCTTATGCAGTTTTAGATGCCAAATGGATCGGCGATGACTCAATTGCTTTGGCAACAGCAGAAATTATTTCCGACCAGAAAAGCAAACCATCATTTATCAAATTGTACTTAAAAGAGAAGCAACAGGAAACTATTGAATATGGGGATACGCTACAATTGGATATAAATAATTATGTTGAAAAAAAGATGAACAGAGTCAGAACCACCCCCGCCTTTTAAACATAATAAGCATCCACACAGGTATCAAAAGCATTATACCAACTGCAGTATAAAAGCCCCATTCATTATGTGCCGTAGGGATCACATCAAAGTTCATCCCGAATATACCACCTATGACTGTTGCGGGGGCCAGTATGCAGGTTACTATTGCCATTACCTTCATCACTTCATTCATTTTCAGGTTCACATTATTTATATATAGATCCTGCATTGTCAGCATTACATCACGATAGTTTTCACTTAGGTCATAAGCTTGAGTAATGTGGTCGTGAACATCTTTGAAATATCTTGTAGTGGCATCATTGAGTAATTCACTTTCACTACGTAAAATGCCGCCAATCAGGTCTCTGACAGGAGCAATATTTCTTTTCAGTACGATCAACTCTTTGCGCAATTGATTGATCTTGGCAAGGCCACGTTTATTACTGTTGCGGATAATTTCTTCTTCCAATGCTTCTATCTTTTCACTCAGGCCTTCCATTACTAAGAAGTAATTATCTACTATAAGATCAAGCAATGAATAGCACATATAATCTGCCCCCCGCTGACGAAGCTTGCTATGTGGTTGTTTGAGCTTTTCGCGAATAGGATTGAATACATCACGATGAGGGTCTTCCTGAAATGTGATCACAAAATCTTTCCCCAACAGGATGCTTACCTGTTCCAACTCTACAGCCGAATCTTTTTCATTGAAATAAAGCATGTTCAGCAGGCAGTACAACAAGTCATCTACTTCATCCATTTTGGGGCGTTGGTTCATGCTCAAAATGTCCTCTACTATCAATGGATGGATATTGAATTGTTCAGCAATGACTTCTACATCTTTTTTTACCAAACCATCTATGTTTATCCAGGTTATGTTATTGTTATGTTTAAAAGAAACACATTCTTCAATGTTTTTTAATTCATGTTCATTGAGAGAATCTACTTTGTAATCATAAACCGTGATTTGAATTTCCGGTGCATCCGTCCTGGACTCTGTAAGGGTGGGATTGGAATTAAGAATTTGTTTGGTGCGCTTAGAATTAAATAAATAAGACGGCAGTATATAGCGTAAATATTTTTTGGAAGTCTTTACTGGGTTCATGAAAAAGAATGAAAAATTTATTTTAGCGAATTGATGAATTCGACTGTTTGTATCAATTGATCTTCGGAAGAAAGTTGGTTGCTGATCTTTTTTAAGAACACGGATAGTTCGTTCGCGTTTTGTGGAAAAATTTTAGATAAATCTTTTGGCTTCTTTATTTCAATAAATTTATTTTGGAAAAGGACAAAATATTTTTCTCTTGTCTCGATAAATTGCCTGGTAGTTGCAGAGCCATAAAGCCTCTGTTTATTCAAAGTTTTAAAATACATTTTATACAAGTCTGCCTTTCCCGTGATAAGCCACAGATACCAGCCCGCTTGTATGTTTTTAATCTCAGGTGAGAAGGCAGTGTGGCGCACAAAACGATAATTCTTTTCTACAGCGCTATCTAAAATGAATATTTCTTTGATCGGGGGGACAGCTATCATTTCATTGCCCCTGGCATCGAGATAATGGATTTGGTTATAGAGGAGATTGAGTTTTATTGAAATGTCTTTGAATATTTGTTTATCAGCTAAAACCAGGTAGGCTTTTTTCCAGTCATTTGTGAAATAAGTAGAGCCTTCCATTAATTCTTCGTACAACTTTGTCATTACAGGAATGCCATCCCTCATATAAAACAAACTGCTTGCTTTGATATCTTGAAAATCAGCACGTGTAGCAGGTTGTGCTTCACAAGTATAGGTTATAAGAAAAGATATAATAAAAAAGAAGAATCGCATGGCTGAAATATTCTCACAAGTTATGAGGCTTTTGGTAAAAAATGAAGTTGTTGATTGCTGCATTTTACCCAGCGCTGCATATACTTTGGTCATTTAAAAAAAGTGCGGGCTATTATCAGGTCATCAGGCATATTGATATCAATACCGATAGGTTCAGTCAAAGCCATTTTCAATGGCAGACCATTTTCCAAAAACCGGAGACATTCAAGTTTTTCAGCATCTTCCAAAGGGCTCACAGGCCACTGCACGAATTGAAGAAGAGCAGCTTTACGAAAAGCATAAACACCAATATGCCGGTAATGCTTTACCCCGCTTGCAGTATTCCGAGGATAAGGAATAATACTTCGGCTAAATAATAATGAATTCATTTTGTTATCTACACAGACTTTTACCACGTTCGGATCTTGCATAGTTTGCGTGTCGCTAATTACATCCATGAGAGAGCCTACCTGCACAGTTGCATCATCAAACAATATCAATAATTTTTCCAATGCCTGCCTGTTGATAAAAGGAGTGTCACCTTGTACATTTACTATTACTTCTGCATCTATGTTTTCAATTGCTTCAGCTATCCTGTCGGAACCACTTTCGTGATTGCTGCGGGTCATTTTTACAATACCACCATACGATTCTATTTCACTCCGAATGGCATCATTGTCAGTAGCCACTATTACTTCATCAAATAATGCTGTGTCTTTGGCAGCAAGCCAGGTTTGTGTAATCACTGTTTTGTCTCCCAATAATTGCATGAGCTTACCGGGGAAGCGGGATGCTTCATATCGGGCAGGAATAACAGCAAGGTATTTCATTTTACGAAGATAGATTGATGAGCACTTTTTGATTAATTTGTACGCTCAATTTGTTTATCAAACCAAAGAGTACCAAAAGGCAGGAAAGCGGCTAAACCGCCGATGAAAAGTTTTTTCAAAGGCCAGTGTAATATTTTTGTTACCAATAAAAGGTGAATACAATAAAGAATAAAAAGTATTCCATGAACCCACCCAACATACGTAACCAAAAGGGGCTTATTCCAAATATATTTCACAGGCATGGCGACAAAAAGCAAAATAAGCCATGAAAAAGCTTCTAAATAGCCTAGCCAATGAAGCCTGGTAATCGCGGCACTTTGCATGCGGTAAAGATAAAGGGATGGGTTACTCCAATTTTTCAAATGGCTTACGCATCAGTATCATGAAATTTTCATCTTCCTCATTGGGATAATAACGGTCTAAACCATATTTAATCAGCGAAGGTGATAACTGTTTGTATGTCCCAAACAGGCGGTCCCAAATAGCTAATACTGCACCATAATTACTGTCGGTATAAGGTTGCTGCCAATGGTGGTGAACTTTGTGCATGTTGGGCGATATGAAAATCCAGCTTAGTAATGCATCTGCTTTTTTAGGCAGATTGATATTAGCGTGTGTGAAAGACACAAAAAGAATAAGAAATGTCTGATAGATCATTACGGCATACATAGGCGCACCCGCCAATAAAATACCAAAGAAAAAAATAGACCCCTCAATACACTCTCCACCGGATGGTGCCGCAAGCCGGTAGTTACATCTACATTGTTATCAGCATGGTGCACAATATGAAAGCGCCATAGAAATCTCAATTTGTGTTCTGTGATATGCACTGCCCATCCACCAAAAAAATCAAGTGCCAAAAATGAAATGAGAATACTTCCCAACACACCTGCTCCTGTCCAGTAAACGATTCCAAAATGTGCCGATTTACACCAATCAGAAAGAACCACGATCAGCAAAGCCAAAAAAGTATGAATGACTAAGAATACCATTCTTTCTAATGGCCGTTGCTCCAGTGTTTGGAAGTGAAGAATTATTTGTTCCCACATAATATTCTATTAGTCAATAAAAATCATTCAATACTTGTCGGCAGCGTTGCAAAATCATAATTGCATGCAGTGCACTTGTACAGCTTTTTTGTTTCTATGGAATGGCCATTTAAGATCATGCTTGCTAAAGCAGCCAGTTTACTTCTATACTTTTTGGTGATTTGTATAATTTGCAAAGCATGTTTTTTACATACAGGGCAAGCAATGCTTTTCAAATAGTTCTCTTCTGCCTTATTCATGAGGTCCCATGCTTTTTCTATTTGAGATGCATGCACCATAAGCTTCATGCCCCCTATAGCAGGGCTCAAAAGGGGATCTATAGTAACCAAATACTCGTCTTTCAGATGACAGTTTATATTTGATTCCTGCATCATGCCTAATACAATGTTGGCTTCAATGTAATTGTCGAAGGATCGTAATTCTACAAAATCCATATCACTAATTTACGGCACAAGACCGCATTAATTTCAGAATTTTCGCCTTGGCTTAAACCACCCTTTTCATATGAATTACTGATTCAACATTAGTGGCATAACCAACATCAACTGGTCTTCGTTTTCGCTGATATCAATTGGTCTTAAAATACCGGCTTTCGTAGGCGTGGATAATTCTATACGCACCTCTTCACCATCGGCAGCATTAAGCATTTCAATTAAAAACCTGGCATTGAATGCGATGGTAAGGTCTTCGCCATCGTATTGACAATTCATACGTTCATTGCCTTCAAAACTGAAATCAATATCCTGTGCTGCAAGCTGTAATTCATTCCCGCTGATATTCAAAGCCACCTGGTTTGTACTTTTATTACTGAACACGCTGATGCGGCGCAATGCGCCTTGAAATCCTGATTTATTGACAATAAGCTTGTAAGGATTGTCAGTTGGAATTACCACTTTATAATCAGGAAAGCGGGCATCTATCAGGCGGCAACTCATGTGGGTGGTGCCATGTTGTACAAATAAATGGTTGCTATTGTAATTTACCGTGATTTCATCTTCATTATCGGGAAGGGCCGATTTCAAAAGGTTCAATGGTTTGCGGGGCACAATAAAAGAGTCCTGGTTGGGAGCGCTTACATCCATGCGCTTGTACCTTACCAGCCTGTGCGCATCTGTTGCTACAAATTGCACCGCATCTTTATTCAATTCAAAAAAAACGCCGGTCATAGCAGGCCGCAGGTCGTCGTTACTTACAGCAAAAAGTGTTTTATTAATAGCCGTAACGAGTGCAGTTGAGGGCATCGTAAAAGAAGTGGTATCATCAGCGGCAGGAGCCTTAGGGAAATTATCCGGGTTTTCACCCATTACTTTATATTTTCCATTATCGCTTGTTATTTCAATTCCAAAGTTTTTATCAATATTAAAGGTCAGGGGTTGGTCCGCTATATTCTTCAACGAATCCAATAAAATTTTGGCAGGTATGCAAACTTTGCCACTCTCTTTAGCCTCTATTCCCAGGCTTATGCGCATTACTGTTTCCAGATCAGTTGCCACCACTGTGAGCGTATCCTTATCTACTTCAAACAAAAAATCTTCCAAAATTGGAAGAACTGTATTGGCATTGATCACACCGGCTATTTGTTGTAGTTGCTTCAGCAGTTGAGAAGAAGAGACAATAAATTTCATCGTAAATTTTATTAGGCTTGTGGCGAAACTAAGCAATTTTGAAGAACAGAAAGATAAGAAAAAAGCGAATGATTTACCTTCACTATATTACCTCATTAAAAGTTTCAAACAGAAAAATACATTTTGCGGTTTACAATTTTTTATGGGGTGAGAATGTATAGTACTTATAATTATGGCGTCAACTATCTTCAGCTCCCAAGCACATAATATCATGCATCACTTTCATACAAATGAAATTCGGTTCGGTCGTTATAGTGATAATAATAAGGGGAAAGAACAGGGAGACAGATGGAAAGATGCCGAAGGGTTTTACTCCCAAAAGAAATATTTTGAAAGCATTCGTGCATTTTTTTATTATTTGAAAGATGGTAGCCATGATAATGTATTACATGTGCAGGAAGAAAATGGGGGCACTTTCATTTTTTACCAGGGATCAAAAAAGATAACCGGTCATTACAATGAAACAATGCTTGAGGCTGAAGTATCATTGGCTGCAATGCCCCAACCTTCTGTGCCTGTGATGCGGCGGTTGCTTGAATTGAATTTTGCACTTTATTACACACGTTATGGTTTGCATGGCGAAGTTTTATGTATGCGCTTTGATTCCGATCTAAAAAGTGCGGGGCCGGGAAAGCTTTATTATGGATTAAAAGAACTGGCAACAACAGGGGATAGCCAGGATGATCTATTGTTACAAGATTTTACCACACTTCTCCCCATTAGAAAAGATCACTTATTAACGATACCCGAGGAGAAAAAGGAAATAAAATACAAATATTTTCAAAAGTGGATAACAGAGACGTTGAATGAGATAGCAGTATTGGATCACCACAATAATGCAACCGGCGTTGGATATTTATTAGGCTGCCTTATTTTTCGTATTGACTATTTATTGGTTCCTGAAGGTAAGTTGAAGCAGGATTTAGAAAGAATTTTAAGCATCCATTTAAAAAAAGCTGAGAGCACGCAAATAGAACAAAATGATCAGATCATTGAAGAAATCAGGAGGTTAGAATCTAAAATCAGAATAGAAATTCTCGATGATTTCGTTCAGGCGAAATACACTTTCGCTACTGCATCGCCACCCACAGATCAAAACATAAAAGAAACTATTCAGTCAACCCTTCAGAATTATCAATACCAAAAACAATTTGGCATTACAGAACCTGTCATTGAATATGGGCTTCTTTATTGCCAACATCAATTCAGCCTGCCTCAGGCCATTCGTGATTTAGTGCTCTTGTTTATGATGGTGAATCATGCTGATTATTTTCAAGAGATGGGTTTTAGTAACAGGTTGTTTAATAATGAAATAACATTTGATAAAGAAGCGATCAATACCACCATTGAAAAAATTACAGAATCGTGGATGTGGAAATATCCGTTATTAAAATTGAAAACAGATAATTTGAATTGGGAAAGCTTATTGACATTCAACCTGTCTTTTGCACAGGAAATTGAAGCACTCAATTTAGAAAAAAAGCAAGATTGAATACACAACAGATCATAGAACTTTACGAACCTGCTATTATTCAGATAATAACGCAAGCAAAGGCAGGCACAGGTTTTTATATAAAGGAATTTGACCTAATAGTTACTAATGAACATGTGGCAGGCATTCATGGAGAGGTAAGCATTGCTGGCCGTTTGTTTGACCGTCGAATGGCAAGAGTGTTGTACACAGATAAAAAACATGACCTTGCTTTTATAGAAGCTCCTGAAGAAATAATGTTACCTGAAGTAAAACTTGGTTTTTATGAAAGCCTGAATGATGGCGAGGAGGTAGTCGCCATCGGACATCCATACGGGCTGCATTATACGGCAACACATGGTGTAATTTCAAAAGTAGATCGCATAAAGGAAGGGATTAAATACATTCAAATAGATGCAGCCATTAATCCCGGCAGCAGCGGAGGTCCATTGGTGAATGAAAATGGTAAAATAATTGGTGTTAATTCATTCATCATTCAAGGCAGTGACAATATTGGTTTTGCTTTACCGTGTAGCTATTTGCGTGAGGCATTGGAAATATATATACCACACCGGGGGCAGCCTGCTACACGTTGTCACAGTTGCGACACACTTGTCTATTCCGGAAATATTGACTCAACTAAATTTTGTCCGTTTTGTGGTACAGAAGTTTCATTGCCACAGTTGCAGAGTAAGGAAATAAAAACCATTGGTACAGCAAAAACAGTTGAGGAAATACTGACAGAACTCGGCAAGGATGTAAGGCTGGCACGGGAAAATCACAATAACTGGACGGTGAAAGAAGGTGTTGCAAAAATCAAGATTAACTACAACACTGAAAATTTATTTATAGCCGGGGATGCTTACTTATGCACCTTGCCTGCAGATACAGCGCAAATAATGCCACTATATAAATTTTTGTTAGAAGAGAATTATCAGATGGAAAGCCTTGTGCTTAGTTGTGTCAAACAAAGTATTGCGCTTTCATGCATTATGTACGATCGTGACCTTACATATGAAAGTGGTATAAAAATGTTTCGTGAACTTTTTCAAACGGCCGATCATTACGATCAGTTATTGCAAAAACAATTTGGCTGCAGAGAACTGCTGGAAGAAATATGATCTGTGATGATCATAATGAGAAAGAAATTTTGTACCTGCGGCCCAACTTCAATTAGCAATTTTATTAACGCTGCAACAAGACTTATTATCTTTTGATATTATTCAGTAGGCAGTAGTAGTTTAGTTGTTAAAAAAATCCCCTTGCAAAAAAAATATTTTTCTAAAGAGCAAGCCATTCAAAAGTTACATCATTATTGCAACTACCAGGAGCGTAGTCATTACGAAGTGCGGCAAAAACTCTGGGAACTTAGAATTAATAAAAATGATCATGATGAAATTATTTCAAAGCTTATCGAAGAAAATTACCTCAATGAAGAACGCTTTGCCATTGGATTTGCGGGAGGTAAGTTCCGGATGAAAGACTGGGGGCGAAAAAAAATTACCTATGCACTGAAAGAAAAACGAGTAAGTGAATACAATATCAAAAAAGCTTTAGAGAAAATCAATAATGAGGATTATCAAAAGATAATCGAAACTCTGGCTCGAAAGAAGTGGGAATTATTGAAGAGTGAGCAATACCTTGTACGTAAGAAGAAAACTATTGATTACCTCGTGCAAAAAGGCTTTGAGTATGATTTAATAGGAGCAGTAATTAAGGACTTTTCAAAGTCTTAAGCTTATTATTTTATTCTGAATAGCGTAACCCTGAATTAGAATATCTAATAATTAATACTCTTTTCCTGTCGGTATAAAAAGCTCCTCACTAATATGGATTTCTAAAATGCTAAATTGCAGCTATGGCTGAGATTACATTTACACTTATTCAAACAAAACTTCATTGGGAAGATAAAGAAGCCAACTTAAGAGCTCTCGAAGAAAAAATTCGAAACATTGAAGTGCCTACGCAGGTGGTGGTATTGCCGGAAATGTTCAGTACCGGATTTAGTATGAAGGCTGCACAATTGGCTGAAACCATGAATGGGCCTACAGTAGAGTGGATGAGGGAAATATCAGCAGAGCAAAAGATCATTCTTACGGGAAGTATTATTATACAAGAAAATGGCTCTTATTACAACAGGCTGATATGGATGTTTCCTAATGGTCAATCAGGGTATTATGATAAAAAACATCTCTTTGGATATGCAGAGGAGGATAAATATTTCACTGCCGGGAAGCAGCGCTTCATTACATCAGTAAATGGTTGGAAAATAAACGGGCTGGTTTGTTACGACCTGAGATTTCCTGTATGGGCACGTCAATCCAGTGCATCGCTTACAGCAAGTGAAGTTGAATACGATGTATTGATCTACGTAGCCAACTGGCCACAAAAAAGAAACACAGCATGGAAAAGCCTGTTGCAGGCAAGAGCAATAGAAAATCAATGCTATGTAATAGGTGTAAACAGGGTGGGTGAAGATGGTAACGGTTTTGAATACAGCGGAGACAGTGCGGTTATAGATCCGCTCGGAGAATTTTTATACCTGAAAGAAAATGAGGAAGATGTATTTACAATCACTTTAGATAAAAAACATTTGCAAAACGTAAGGGAAAAACTGCCTTTCTTAAAAGATGCGGATCCTTTTTTATTGATCAACGAAACTGATCAGGAGTAGTGGTTTTTTCTTTTATCAGCTCGATGGTTTTTTCCTTTTTGAAATCGGCCTGGCGGCGGATAGCTTCTACAGTTGGTAAGGATTCTACATCGGGCATTACACCATTTCCCTTTTTTTCATTTTTATCAATCACAAGCCTAAAAAGAGGTAAACGAAAACGAAGTTTTGTAAGTGGCAGAGTGACATCCGGTATCAGCCAGGCATTGTTGCCATAGGCTCCGCCTCCGGTTTCTTCTCCTACTACTATTACATTGTCCTGATCTTTTACAGATTTAATGAATAAAGTGGAAGCTGAAAAAGTATTGCCGCCTGATAATATATAAACCTGTCCATCAAAATGATTGTTGTTCCTGGGCTTAAAATATTTCATTTCATAAAAACGGAAGTGATGAGCTCCGTCACTCCCTTTTCTTGTCATGAAGACCATAAAAAGCCAATTGAAAATACGATGCTGCTGGTAACGGCCATATTCTGAATTGAGTTTTATTGCATAAAGTGAATCTGCAATCCGGAACGGTTTTTTAATTATGTATTTGGTGAGCAGGTTAGAATTTGTTACACTTCCACCGCCATTTCCACGAAGGTCTAATACTACATTCTGTAAGTTTTCTATTTCAATCTTTTTGAATGAAGATCTGAAAAAACGACGGAGCTTTCCATTGTTTGTAAAAGTATTCAGATTGATAAAAGCGGTGCTCAGTGCTGAGTCTATTGACAAGCTGCGTAAATTATTCCTTACCAATTTTCTGCGCTCTCTTTTTGTAATCCTTGCTGTTTTCTGAGCTTGTTTTTTTTTGTTGCTAGTATCTGCAGGAGGTTTGTATATGAATATCCTACTATTACCTCGTCTACCTAAAGTATCAATGAACTCAACATGGAAAGAGGGTTTATATCCAAAGACAGAAAGATATAAATTGCTAAATACACCTCTGTTGCTAAGCGATTGATACTTGTGTGTCAGATTATTTCCATCGGCTGAGAGGTATTGGAATAGTGAGTCCACGATGCTTTGTACAGGCCTTCCGTCAATAGCCGTCAAAAGAGATCCCCGCGTAATGAAAAAATCCTTGCGATTTAAATTTTGTGTTACCACGGCAGTGTCTTTCCAGATTTTTAATCCTAAAGGAAATTGCCTGCGCCGCATGCTATCGTTAGCATTTTCGTATGCTTTCGATGACCGGGCCACAGTATGGCCACAATTTATCTTTGCTAAAACGTAACTCAATACATTTCGAAAGCGAGGCTCTGTGAGAGAATCACTGAGCATATTTCTGCCCTTATCAAAATAAAAATCCATGCTGTCTTTAGGAGTGTACCAATAAAGCCCGGGATGTGACTCTTCCAGAATTTCCTGGAAAAGGGAATAATCTTTTTGTAATTGGTCAGGCGAGAACTTTTGGGCACCATTCTGCTTGCTCAACGCACAACTACAAAGGAGTAGAATAGATAAATAATAAATGGGAAAAGTTTTCATAGCCGGCCCATATCTCAACCAAAAGCATTCCAACCTTGTGCAGTTAAAGGATATTTCTTACCGCCTTTTGTTATTAAATTTTTGCCCTCATCTGCATTGATAACATATCCCACTACACTGATCTCCTCGTGCATTTCTAATTTATCATAATCAACCTGTGCTATAGTGAAGAGCAGTTCATAATCTTCACCTCCGCTCAATGCGCAGGCCGTAGGATCCATATTAAATTTAAAAGCAGCCTGTTTTGTTTCATCAGCTATCGGAATTTTTTCTTCATATAGAATGCAGCCCACTTCACTCTGCCTGCATATATGCAGCAGTTCAGAACTTAGCCCATCGCTTACATCTATCATAGCAGTTGGAGTAATGTTTTTTTCCTGAAGCAATTCAACAATATCTTTTCTTGCTTCCGGTTTCAGTATTCGTCCAATGATATATTTCTCTTCTTCCAGGTCAGGTTGTATAGCCGGGTTATCCTGGTATATTTTCTTTTCTCTTTCCAATAAGGTTAAGCCAAGGAAGGCAGCGCCAAAATCTCCACTTACACAAATCAGATCACCTTTTTTTGCGCCATTTCTTCTGATGAATGAATCCGGAGTGACCTCACCAATAGCAGTACAGGAAATAATAAATCCTTTTTGTGAAGTGGATGTATCACCACCAACGAGATCTACATCGTAGTAGGCGCAGGCAGCATACACTCCTTCGTAAAACTCATTGAGGGCCTCCAGGCTGAAACGATTACTGAAAGCCAATCCTAAAATAATTTGTGTTGGCGTGGCATTCATAGCATAGATATCACTGACATTCACTACCACTGTTTTATATCCCAAATGCATTAATGGAGTGTACATCAGATCAAAATGCACGCCTTCGATCAGCAAGTCATTTGAGATCACAGTTTGTTTCCCAAAATGGTCTATTATGGCTGCATCATCTCCTACACTTAAGATGGTAGAAGCATTTTTTATTTCAATATTTTTTGTAAGATGGTCTATCAAACCAAACTCTCCCAGTGTTGATATCTCAGTACGTTCAGTCATTATTTTCCTAACGTTTCAAATTTTTTTTATTGTACCTGTTCCCGTTTTTTATTCATTTCTTCCCTCTATCCACGTTTTGAGCTCATCGTGTATCATTCCGTTGCTTGCTATTATTCCGGCTAAGTAAGGCGAAAAAGATTCACCGTTGAGTTGTGTTACTTTTCCACCTGCTTCCTCCACTATCAGAAAGCCAGCGGCGCTATCCCATGCCTGTAACTGATGTTCATAAAAACCATCAAAACGGCCACAGGCAACCCAACAAAGATCAATCGCAGCAGAACCCAATCTCCTAACCGGTATGCCTTTTCGAATAAACCGTTCAAAAACCTGCAATGGTCCGTTGGGTTCGTCGAGGTATGTGTAGGGAAAGCCGGTGACCAGGCATGAATTAATGACTTTATCTTTTTTACTTACTTCTATTTTTTTATCATTCAATGTAGCACCTTTACCTTTTTCAGCTACAAATAATTCATTCATAAAAGGATTAAGCACTGCTCCGAGAATCATTTTTCCATTATGCTCCACGCCTATCGAAACGCAACATAAGGGAATGCCGTTTGCAAAATTTACCGTGCCGTCTATCGGGTCAATGATCCATTTGTATTCCGAGTCCTGGTAAATTTCGCCTGACTCTTCTGTGAGGATGTTGTGATCGGGGTAATTTTGTTTGATTACTTCTATAATGGCTTTTTCAGATGCATGATCCACTTCTGTTACGAGGTTATTAATGCCCTCTTTATTTGAAATTTTAAAATCAAGATCTCTGAATCGCAGCATCTCACTTGCACCGGCTTGCACGGCTTGCATTAAAACACTCTTGAACATGGTCAAAGATAAGTACTGTCAAATGGCATCATTTGATATTATATTTGAAGGCATTGCAGAAATAAAAGAACGGCTGTTGATTGTATCGGTTATCATAGTAAACTATAATGTAAAATTCTTTCTCGAACAATGTCTTTATTCAATATATCGCTCTACTGCTGATGTAGTACCGGAGATAATCGTAATAGACAATGCCAGCAATGATGGAAGTATTGCATACCTGCTGCCAAAATTTCCTGCCGTTAAATTTATTGAAAATGAGACTAACGAAGGTTTTGCAAAAGCCTGTAACAAAGGAGTAAGTTATGCCAAAGGAGACTTTATCCTTTTCCTTAATCCGGATACTATCATTGCAGAAGATACATTAAGCAAATGCATTCATTTTTTTAAGAACCAAAAAGAAGCAGGTGCTGTAGGAGTGCGCATGATAGATGGTGCAGGTAGATTTTTAAAAGAATCGAAACGATCTTTTCCTTCTCCGGTTACGTCGCTTTTTAAATTGGTTGGATTGGCTTCCTTGTTTCCGCATTCGCAAACCTTTAGCCGTTATCACTTAGGCCATTTAGATGAAAATAAAAATCATGAAGTAGATGTACTAGCCGGAGCTTTTATGATGATCAGGAAAGAAGCATTAGAAAAAGTGGGGGTTTTTGATGAAGATTTTTTTATGTATGGGGAAGATGTAGATCTTAGTTATCGCATGCAGAAAGCAGGGTATAAAAATTATTATCTGGCGGAGACTAAAATAATTCACTTCAAGGGGGAAAGTACGAAAAGAGGGAGCCTTAATTATGTTCGTTTGTTTTATAGTGCAATGAGCATTTTTGTTCGAAAACATTATGGGGGCACTAGGGCAGGTATTTTTAATTTTTCTATTCAGGCCGCTATTTGGTTTCGAGCCATCGCTGCAGCAGCCTTTAAGGCTTTTCGATGGATTGGCCTACCCTTGATTGATGCTTTGTTGATATTGCTTTCTTTTTTTTTGGTAAAAGAAATATGGGTACAAGTGGTCCGTATTGATATTATTTACCCGGACAAATTATTATGGACTTTACTCCCATTATTCACCATCATCTATTTAGTGGTTGCTTATTACGCAGGGCTTTATGATTTTCATTTTCGTAAAAATGATGTGTTCCGATCTACAATCATAGCTTCTTGCGGACTGTTGGTCGTATATGCTTTGTTACCCGAAAACTTACGATTTTCACGAGGCATTCTCACTATTGGTGTTATTACAGCTTTTATATTGATAAGTTGCACAAGAGCTATCTTAATGAAAGCGGGTGTACTCAACATCGTAACAAACAATCAAAACCAACCCTTCAGACTGATGGTGGGAACAGAGAATGAATACACAGAATTGCAAAGCTTTTTTGGTAATTATATACCGGATACTACATTTATCGGGCGGGTATCTGCAGATGGAAATGAAACCGGAGCAGTAGCTACGCTAAAGAATATTGATGCCTCAGCCAAAGGTTTGAATTGTCGTGAAATTATTTTTTGTTTGGGTGAGCTATCCACCGTACGAATGATGGAGTGGTTGGAATCTATAACGGCAGCCCTACGGTTTCGTTTTCATTTTGCAGGAAGCAACAGCATTGTGGGCAGCGACTCCAGCGGCACAAGTGGAGAAGTTATTTCTGCCCAGGCTCCTTTTAACCTCGCACGGCCCTATGAGCGAAGATTAAAAAGATTGGTTGATTTTATAATCTCTATCCTGTTACTTTTTTTCTTCCCCCTTCATTTTTTATTCAGTAAAAAACCCTTTCGGGTAATCGCTAACTCATGGAGTGTTTTGCTGGGAGAAAAAACCTGGATCGGATATTTTTTTGAAAGCATTCAATTGCCGCCCTTACGTGATGGCATATTGAAGCCTAACGGAATGGTAGAAGAGTGTGCAAAAAACTATCCGGCCGAAAGCTTACAGATGATTGATTATTGGTATGCAAAGGATTATTATGCAGTTGAAGATATAAAGCTCATATTTAAAAACTATAAGCACCTGGCAGCGTGACTCCCGCCAAACAAAGACATGTTAACTTTATAATTAAGTAGTAGCAAAGGATGGCAAGAATAATAGATTTTAATATACCCCGTAGTCTGGCAACGGCGCTGTGGTTTCCAGATTATGATCCAAGCAGCCAGCAATTAAGGGTTTTGAAAAAACTATTATTGAAAGCAAAGTTTACCGAGTTTGGACAACATTATCGCTTCGATGATATTTTGTTGAGTAAGCATGCAGGCAAAGCTTTTCAGAATAAAGTGCCTGTACACGATTATAATAAAATATATGAAGAATGGTGGGAAAAAACACTCAGCGGTGTACCTGATGTAGCCTGGCCGGGTAAGATCAAATATTATGCATTGAGCTCCGGCACCTCCGATGCAGCAAGTAAATACATTCCCGTTACACAAGACATCTTAAGAAGTAACCGTGTCAATTATATCAGACAGCTTTTTTCTCTAATGAGCTATACACATTTGCCACGCAATGCCGTCACAAAAGGTTTTCTAATGCTGGGAGGAGCCACTGATCTTGAAAAGGGTGCGGCGGGATGGTTTGCAGGAGACCTCAGCGGCATACTTATGAAAAACCGTCCATTTTGGTTTCAAACATTTTATAAACCCGGAGGCCGTATAGCAAAGATCAAAGACTGGAATGAAAAATTAAATGAAATAGTAGAAAAAGCTGTTGACTGGGATATAGGATATATAGTGGGTGTGCCTGCCTGGTGCCAGATGTGTATGGAAATGATCGTGGCACATTACAAAGTAAATTCTATTCACGATATATGGCCTAACCTCGGATTTTTTGTGCATGGGGGCGTTGCATTTGAGCCTTACAAAAAAGGTTTTGAAAAGCTGTTGCGGAAGCCCATTGTGTATATTGAAAATTACTTATCCAGTGAAGGATTCATTGGTTATAAAGCCCGTGAAGGCGCTGTAGGTATGAAGCTTATTTTGAATAATAACATCTTTATGGAATTTGTGCCCTTCGATGATAAAAATTTTGATGCAGATGGAAAAATGATTGAAAATCCTACCGCATTGATGATACATGAAGTGGAAGAAGATAAAGAATATGCCTTGCTGATCAGCACCAATGCAGGCTCATGGCGCTACCTCATTGGCGATACCCTAAGATTCGTGGACCTTAATAGAAATGAAATAGTAATCACAGGACGGACAAAACATTTTTTAAGCCTTGTAGGTGAGCACTTGAGTGTGGAAAATATGAATAAGGCTATTGAAAAGGTAAGCGAAGAATTCAACATATCTATACCGGAATATGCAGTTGTTGGATTTCCACATCATAATTATTTTGCCCACAAATGGTATATAGCCTGTAATGATGAAATAGATGAGGGTTTATTGCGTGATAAAATAGATCATTACCTCTCTGTGCTCAATGATGACTATGCTGTGGAAAGAAAGAGCGCTTTAAAAGAAATTTTCATTCAAAAAATGCCGGAAGATGTGTTTTTAAAATTCATGACAGGAAAAGGCAAGCTTGGCAGCCAACATAAATTTCCAAGAGTGCTGAAAGGTAAAATGCTGCAGGATTGGAATGAATTTTTAGTAAAGGAAAATCTCAACATAGATTTTTAAAGCCTTGATTGGAGGTTTAGATGGTTCTGAACAACATTCTTTATTTTTATACTAATCTTTAATTTTTAAAAAATAATACAAATGATACGAAATGCAACAGCAGTCTGGAAAGGTTCAGGGAAAGAAGGAAATGGAAATTTAAGCACTCAAAGTGGTGTACTCGGCGACACACAATATTCATTTAGAGATCGTTTTGCGGATGGAAAAGGTACTAACCCGGAAGAATTAGTAGCAGCAGCTCATGCAGGTTGCTTTACAATGAAACTAAGTATAGTTCTAAATGAGGCAGGTTTTACGGCTGATACCCTTGAAACAAAATGTGATATAACTTTTGAAAATGGAGCAGTTACCAAATCACATCTCACGGTGAAAGGAACAGTGCCCAACATAGAAGAAGCGCAATGGAATGAAAGCGTAAAGAAGGCTGAACAGGAATGTCCGATTTCCAAATTGCTGAACACAGAGATATCTTCTGAAGCTACGCTGAATGATTAAGCATTATATCTAATTCATGTAAGGCGAACACAGTCTTTCGGGCAGGCTATAACGATGATCTACTTAAGTTGTCTTGAAATTTTGAATGTTGATTTAGTTCTACAATGTTGTATGGTTTTAAAAAAATATTAGACTGCAATCAGAAATCAAAAGGCATCAAATAAAAAATAGGGGTTAGGCACAATGTTTTCAGATTTTCATTGCTCTTAACATTTATTATTTGACTTTTAAAATTTATGATTATGTCAGACAATTCAAGAAATCAAGATCAAGGCAGATCACAGGAACCAAATTCTGATAGTTTTGGTGGACAAAGCCAAAGAACAGGCGATGGTGGAGGTTCTCAGGATGACAAAAGCCGTGGATCCCAAGGTGGTTCCCAGGGCGGATCCCAAGGCGGATCTCAGGGTGGCTCACAAGGCGGATCGCAAGGCGGATCTCAGGGTGGATCGCAAGGCGGTTCTCAGGGTGGATCGCAAGGCGGTTCACAAGGTGGATCACAAGGTGATTCTCAGGGCGGATCACAAGGTGGTTCTCAGGGCAGCAGCCGTGGATCTGAGGGATTAGGTGGCCAAAGCCAGGGTGGTAGCGGAATGCAGGAAGGTATGCCAGGTTCGGGCGGTATGAGCAGCGGAGATTCCGGCCGTGGAGGAAGCTCACAATCAGGCGGCGATTCTGGTCGTTCTGGTGCAGGCGGCATGTAGTTCACTAATACTATACGAATAATTAATTTACTGTTTATTACGCCCTGTTTTATACGGGGCGTAATAATTTTTTATCCAGCATTTAAAAAACAAAAAATGAACCTGTCAAAAAAAGAAGATAGTGGAAGTCAGCGACCTGAGTCTTATCCCAAACCCACTGAAGCTGATACACAAGTACAAAGCCAACCAGAGTATATAGACCAGGAACCTAATAGTTTTGAAAAAGAAGTAAGTGATCTCGGTGACGACGGAGCCTTAAATAATAAGAACAGCTATTCAAAAAAAGATGAATGATTTTAAAATGTTAAGAACGTAGATGTTTCGTGCTACAGCACTTTTTCCTAGTGGCAGTTTTTTTACCAATAGTAAACGACTACGGCAGTTGTTTATTAAATGAAATTAATAACCATACTGTAGGTATAAAACATCGGCAACACAAAATGTATTCATTAATCCGTAGGGATAAAATCATCAGTTAAGCAGATTCCATTGCTTCCATAAACATCATCTCAAAAAAAAGGAAACGGTTCGTTTCCTTAAAAAAATATCAATTGCATTTTAAGATCAATTCCAATTTCTTGAAAATACTTTTTGTAAAAGAGGAGTAGTTCTTGCGGCTGCGTTTGTGCGTACCTGGCGCTCTTTTTCTGCAATGTTTTGAAACATTTTTTCACTTACCATTCCTGCCATTATATTGGCAAGATCCAGGTTGAAGCGGTAACCGGTAAGAGATTGAACAGGTTTTATTATTTTATCCCATTGCGCATTCAGGTTGTATTCGTTCAATGCGCTTTGCATTACCGGAGTGATAGAGCGTCTAAGGCTATCGCCTACATTCGCTCTTAAATAATCTGTTGCTGAAGTACCCCCGCTCTTTATTATACGCATGGCATCAGTCAGCTTCATGTTGTTAATGCCATCTACGAAAATAGGTACTGAGTTGGAAGCTGTTTTTTCAGCAGCACTGCTCAGGGTTGTGGTAAAGCGGTCAATTTCATTGGTTAGCCCTAACTGGTTTAATGTATTCAGGGCTTTCCGCATAGGTTCCGGAAATACAGTTGCAAGGATCATTTCTTTGCTAAAAGCTCCTGAGATGCCTCCATCGCGGGTTCCTAACTGAAGGAGCTGCCGTATAGCATTTGCGGCATCCATTTCATTAAGCACATATCCATTTTTCAATGTACTGCAAGAGAAAGACAAGGGAAGTAAAATGCTTAATAAGATCGGAAGAAAAAGTTTTTTCATAGTACAAATTTTAAAATTAAAAGATATAGTTAGTCGCAGTGTCAATGAGGACGACAAAAACAAGGCTCAAATCGGTTCTGTTTTGTTAAAAAGATATTCCCCCTTTTTTCGATCAACTAATCTTTTTCAAC
>Ga0183260_10000977_pt1 | contig 24201 bp, 20 predicted proteins | sample AntDrymUQ4972206_2_FD_129768 | JGI IMG/M metagenome (GOLD analysis project Ga0183260, IMG submission 129768) | Polar desert sand microbial communities from Dry Valleys, Antarctica - metaG UQ497 (22.06) (version 2) (version 2) | ecosystem: Environmental > Terrestrial > Soil > Desert | place... | reverse complement strand
TGGCAACGCGCTGAACCGCCAGGCGATGCAGGTCCTGCGCATGCTCAGCCGGCACGCCGAGGCGTCGCTGTCCATCGACCGCGCGCTGCTCAGCCGCGATGACGCGATCGAGCGGGCGACCTCCGCGACCGAGGCGGTCCGGGCGCTCAGCGACATCAGCGCCGACACGGCGCCGGCGCTGCGCATCCTGCGCGACTCGGCCGGCCGCCTCGCGTCGCTGGCCAGCCGCGCCCCGTCCGACCAGGTCGAGATCACGCACCTGGTCGAGGAGCTCTACGCCGTCGAGCGCGCGGTGGCCTCGTTGTGCGGCGCGGTCACCCTCGCCGCGGTTCCCGGTGCCGACGACCAGGCCGAGCAGGGTCTGGAGCCGGCCGCCGACCGACGAGAGGCCTGGACGAGGACCGGACTGCTGGAGACGGGCTGATGTCGCGCGGAGGAAGTCGGGCCGGGCTGTGGATCGGCGTCGGCACCGCCGGGTTCGCGCTCGTCACGATCGGCCTCGGGACCACCCTGCACGCCCTCACCGCCGGCCATCCCACCCTCGTCATCGGTGGCGTCGGCGGCCTCGCGGTCGTGGCCGGCTGCATCTCGTGGCTCTGGCTGCGCAAGCCCATCACGTCGCTCGCGCACGTCGTCACGCTGGCAACGGCCTCGACGCACGGCACGCCGAGGTCGCATGCGCTCGGCGCCCGCCTCAGCGCCGTCTCCACGGCGGTGGACACCCTGCTGTGGCGCCTGCAGATGGCCGACCGGGAGTCCGAGCAGCAGAGCCGCTCGCTGCGAGAGACGACCGCGGGCATGCGAGAGCTGGTCACCGCGCTGGTCCACACCGAGGAGGTCGTCCGCGCCCAGCTGGCCGCCGACATCCACGACACGATCGCGCAGTCCCTCGCGCTGGCCAAGCGCCAGCTCGGCGAGTACGAAGACGTGCCGGCGCGACTGGCCGACGCGGTCGAGGACGCCGAAGAGCAGGTGCGGGCGATCATCTCCCGCACCGGTCCGGTCATGCTGGAGGGCGGTGACCTGGCCGGCGCGCTGCGGGAGCTGTCCGACGACCTCGCGAACCGCTACGGCATGGCGATCCACCTGATGTCGTGGCCGGCCGAAGACCTGCCGATGCCCGTCTCGCTGGCCACGGTCTGCTACCGCTTCGTCCAGGAAGCGGTCATGAACGTCACCAAGCACGCGAACGTCGACGAGTGCTTCGTCGCGCTCACGGTCGATGGCCCCCAGCTCGTCATGTCGGTCACCGACCACGGCGGTGGCTTCGACCCGAGCCAGGTCAAGAGCTCCGGCGGCCGGCACGTCGGTCTGCACCTGCTCTCCGAGCGGGCTCGGCTCCTGGGCGGCAGCGTCCAGGTCTGCTCGGCGCCGGGCGAGACGACGGTGCTGCGGCTGCGCCTGCCGATCCCCGAGCGGCGCGCCGACCCGAGGGGTAGGGCAGACGGCCCACAGGTGCTGAGCCAGCGGACCCGCTCGACCTCCGCGAACGCATAGGGCAGGTTGCGGCAAACATCGGTCGATGCGCCTGTTCCGCCTGACGAGATCCCTTGTGACGAAGTCGCTACGGCGAAGGAGCGTTGGGATGACCGAGACCGAGCACGAGATCTTCGCGCTGCTGCGCGACGGAGTGCCGCTGACCCTGCTCGTCGACCTGGCCGTCGGCGTGCCGGAGCACCCCCTCGCCGAGTCCGAGCTCTCGTGGGCCTCGTAGTCGGCTGATCCGGGACCTTTACGCGGAGCGTCGCCGTGCACGCGAACGTCTCTTTGCCGACTTACCTGACCTGCGCCTAGACTTCGCCGGGCCAGTGGCCGCGGGCTTCCCCGTCGGCACCGGTGCGAGCGGGAGGTGCGCATGAGCGTCGGCCAGATGCTCGTTGCTGCCCGCGAGCAGGCCCGCTGCACCGTCGAGGACGTCAGCCGGTCCACCCGCATCCGCAGCGCGCTGATCCGCGACATCGAGGCCGACGGCGTCGACGCGAGCGGCGGCGCGGTCTACGCCCGAGGCCACATCCGCGCCATTGCGACCCAGCTCGGCCTCGACCCGGCACCGCTGCTGGCCGAGTTCGACCGGATGCACGGGAGCACGCACGGTCCCGGAGCCCGGGAGATCTTCGAGCGCGAGGTGCTCGCGGAGCCCGACCGCAAGGGGCCGAACTGGACCGCCGCGATGGCCGTCGCCGCCGCGGTGCTGCTGATCGTCGCCGTGACCTCGCTGTTCACCACCCGCGACCCCTCCGGGAGCACGGTGGCCGAGGGCGTGCCCCAGACCTCGACCACGGGCCCGGCCACGCCGACCGCGTCGCTGCCCTCAGTCGTCGCCACGCCCGGCCCGGACATCGCGCTGGTCCCCCAGGGCGGGGTGTTCCTGCGCGTGCGCGTCCCCGGTGACAAGTGCTACGTGCAGGTCCGCGAGGGCGGTCCGAAGGGGCCCAAGCTGTTCGAGGGCACGCTGAGCACCGGCGCGGTGAAGGACTTTCGCTCCGACCAGCCGCTGCACCTCATCCTCGGCAATGCAGGCGCGGTGACCCTCGTGGTCAACGGTCGCGACCTCGGCTCGCCCGGTGGGCCGGGGCAGGTCGTGCGGACCACGTTCTACCCCGGCGACCCGGCCGGCGCCGCCGGCTGAGCCGGACGGCGCCACCGGTCCTCCGTCGTACGGCCGGTACCCTCGACCGCATGACCTCTCGCCGCGTCGCCCTGGTGACGCTCGGCTGCGCGCGCAACGAGGTCGACTCCGAGGAGCTCGCCGCCCGGCTCGCCGCCGGCGGATTCGAGCTGGTCGACGCGGCCGCCGACGCCGACGCCGTCGTGGTCAACACCTGCGGGTTCGTCGAGGCGGCCAAGAAGGACAGCATCGACACGCTGCTCCAGGCGGCCAGCCTCAACACAGACGGACGGACGCGCACGGTGGTGGCGGTGGGATGCCTTGCCGAGCGGTACGGCGAGCAGCTCGCCGCGTCGCTGCCGGAGGCCGACGCCGTGCTCGGCTTCGACCACTACCGCGACCTGGCGGCTCGCCTCGACGACCTGCTCGCCGGGCGCCCCGTGCCGTCGCACGCGCCGCGGGACCGCCGGCTGCTGCCGGTGGTCAACTCCGACGAGCGCACCGCCGACAGAGCAGACCCAGCCGATCCGGCCGATTTCGTCTCCGAGCCGGACACGCCGGCATCGGGACCCGCGAGCGGCCCGCAGCCCGTCCGCCGGCGGCTCGGCTCCGGGCCGGTGGCGGCGGTCAAGCTGGCGTCCGGCTGCGACCGGCGCTGCACGTTCTGCGCCATCCCGTCATTCCGCGGGGCGTTCGTCTCGCGGCGCCCGCACGAGGTGCTGGCCGAGGCCCGCTGGCTGGCCGCACAGGGTGTGCGCGAACTGCACCTGGTGAGCGAGAACTCCACGTCGTACGGCAAGGACCTCGGCGACATCCGGCTGCTCGAGGCGCTGCTGCCGGAGCTCGCTGCGGTAGACGGCGTCGCGCGAGTGCGCCTCGCCTACCTGCAGCCGGCCGAGATGCGGCCGAGCCTGGTCGAGGCGATCGCGACGACGCCCGGCGTGGCGGCGTACTACGACCTGTCGTTCCAGCACTCCTCGCCGACCGTGCTCAGGGCCATGCGCCGCTTCGGCGGAACCGACCGGTTCCTCGATCTGCTCGAGGGCATCCGGGCGGTCGCGCCCGACGCGGGCATCCGGTCCAACGTCATCGTCGGGTTCCCCGGCGAGACCGCGGCCGACTACGCCGAGCTCGAGCGGTTCCTCGTCGCCGCGCGGCTCGACGCCGTCGGGGTCTTCGGCTACTCCGACGAGGACGGCACCGAGGCGGCCGCCCTGCGACCGAAGGTGCGCCGCGACGTGATCGCCCGCCGGCTGGCCCGGCTCAGCTCGCTGGTCGAGACCATCACCGCAGAGCGGGCCGAGCAGCGGGTCGGCCAGCTAGTCGACGTGCTCGTCGAGTCGAGCGAGGACGGCGTTGCTGAGGGCCGGGCCGAGCACCAGGCGCCCGAGGTCGACGGCTCCGTGACGCTGCCCGCCGCCGGCCTCTCGGTCGGGGACGTCGTTCGGTGCCTGGTCGTGCGCGCCGACGGCGTCGACCTCGTCGCCGAGCCGGTCGCCGGGCTGGTCCCCGACCGGGCCGGCGTGCCCGGCGACGAGCCTCTCGCCCTGGCCCGATGACCCCGGCCGGGCCCCGCGCGCGCGACGCGTCCGCCGTACCGGACGTCGCCGCGCTGCCGCCGGACCCCGTCTCGTCGCTCAACGTCGCCAACGCGGTGACGGTGCTGCGTGCGCTGCTCGTGCCGGCGTTCGCGGTGGCCCTGCTGCACGACGGCGGCGACGACGACGCGTGGCGCGTCGGCGCTTGGGCGGTGTTCGCCGTCGCCAGCCTCTCCGACCGGCTGGACGGGCACCTGGCGCGCTCCCGTGGGCTGGTGACGAAGTTCGGGCAGGTCGCGGACCCGATCGCCGACAAGGCGCTGACCGGTGCCGCGCTGATCGGGCTGTCCTCGCTCGGCGAGCTTCCGTGGGCGGTGACCGTGCTCGTGCTGCTGCGTGAGATCGGCGTGACGCTGCTTCGCTTCTTCGTCATCCGGCACGGCGTCATCCCGGCCAGCCGGGGCGGCAAGGTGAAGACTGCGCTGCAGGGCCTGGCGATCGGCCTGTACGTCCTGCCGCTGAGCGGGCTGCTCGCGTCCGCCCGCGCCGCGGTGATGGTCGTCGCCGTGGCGATCACGGTCGTCACGGGGGTGGACTACGTCGCCCGGGCGGTCACGCTGCGCCGGACCAGCGAGCGGGCGGAGATGAAGCGGGCCCGGCGCGCCGCCCGGGCTGAGCAGATAGGGCGCGCCCGGTGAGGGCCGAGCTGCTCGCCGTCGGCACGGAGCTGCTGCTCGGGGACATCGTCAACACCAACGCGGCCTGGCTCGGCCAGCAGCTGGCCGAGACCGGCATCGACATCACGACCTCCGTCGTCGTCGGCGACAACATCGGTCGCATCGCGGACGCCGTGCGCACCGCGCTCGGTCGGGCCGACGCCGTCGTCATCACCGGCGGGATCGGCCCGACACAGGACGATCTGACCCGAGAAGCGCTGGCCGAGGCGGCCGGCGTCGAGCTGGTCCGCAACGCCGACCTCGAGGCGGGACTGCGCGCCCGGTTCGAGGCGCTGCGCCGCGAGGTGCCCGAGATGAACTACCGGCAGGCCGACCAGCCGGCCGGCGCGACCGCCATCCCCAACAGCCGGGGCACGGCGCCCGGCGTACGCCTCGGGATGCTCGGCGGCGTCGCCTACGCGCTGCCCGGGGTGCCGCACGAGATGCGGGTGATGTTCACCGACTCCGTGCTGCCCGACCTGGCCGAGCGGGCCGGGCCGAGGCAGGTGCTCGTGCACCGGGTGCTGCGGACGGCCGGGATGTGGGAGTCCGCGGTGGCCGCGGCGCTGGCCGACCAGGTCACGCGGCTGGAGACCGAAGGCGGTGTCACCATCGCGTTCCTCGCCAGCGGCGGGCAGACGCGGGTGCGGCTCACCGCGAAGGCGGCCGACCGGGGGACGGCGCTGGCGATGATCGAGCCGGAGGAGGCGATGGCCCGCGCCTCGCTCGGCACCGCCTGCTACGGCTGCGACGAGGACGGGCTCGAAGACGTCGTCCTGCGGCTGCTGCGCGAGCGCGGCGAGAGCGTCGCGGTCGCGGAGTCGCTGACCGGCGGTCTGCTGGGCGCGACGCTGAGCGCGCCGTCAGGTGCGAGCGACGTCTACCGCGGCGGGATCGCGGCGTACGCGACAGAGCTGAAGGCAGCGCTGCTCGGCGTCGACGACGAGGTTCTCGAAGAGCACGGAGCTGTCGCCGAGGAGACAGCGCGGCAGATGGCGCGTGGCGTACAAGTGCGTTGCGGGTCGACTTACGGCCTGTCCCTCACCGGGGTCGCCGGTCCGAGCGAGCAGGAGGGCAAACCCGTGGGAACCGTGCATGTCGGCCTCGCCTGGCCCGGCGGCGAGCTCACCCGCGCGCTGCGGCTGCCCGGTGACCGGCCGCTGATCCGCACATATGCCTGCGTCGCGGCGATGAACCTCTTCCGCCTGCACCTGCTCGGCGGCGTGCCGTGACCCCGTTCGCCGAGGCCACGGCGCTGGCTCGGCTGATGCGCGACGACTCCGCTTTCTTCGCCCGCTACCAGCCGGTCGTCGACCTCACGTCGGGGGCCGTGCGCGGCCACGCCAGCTCGCTGCACGGGCGTACGGAGCACGGTGAGCTCGCGCCGCTCGACCTCTTCTTCTCCATGCCGGACGACGCGACGACCGCCCGGCTCGACCGGCTCGGGCGGACCGTCGCGATCCGCGACGCGGCCGGCTGGCTCGGCCCGGACCTGCTCTTCGTGCGGCTGCTGGCCGAGGTGCTGGCTGAGCCGACCGCCGCGCTGGAGGGCATGACCGAAGCGGCGAAGACGGCGGGGGTGGAGCTGTCCCAGGTCGTCGTCGAGGTGCAGCTGGAGAACGGCCGCTACGTGCTCGGACAGCTCGCCCGCGCGGTGACCCGGTGCCGTGGCGTGGGGATGTCGGTCGCGGTGGCCTACGCCGAGGACGCCGAGGACATCCGCGGCACCATCTCGATGCTCGCGCCGGACTACATCAAGCTCGAGCGGTCGCTGGTCTACGCCGACGGCGTCGCGGTCACCACGGTGGTCGAGGCCGCGCACGGCATCGGCGCGAAGGTGGTCGCGTTCGGGATCGAGACGCCGGGCCAGGCGAAGGCGGCTCGGGACCGCGGTGCCGACTGGGGCCAGGGCTGGTACCTCGGGCGACCCACCGTGCCCGGCGGGTGAGGCGCCTCCTGCGTACGCCGGTTCGTCCGGCGGCTGTCCGGGCGCGCGCGTAGGCTCGGTCCATGGCGACCACGACCGCGCGACCGGTTCGATCCGCGCCCACCGTCCCGCGCCCGGGGACGCTGCTGCGCCGTCAGGTCGGTGCGGTGCTGCGCCGCCGGCGGGAGGCCCAACGGCGCACGCTTCGTGACGTCGCCGCCGCCGCCGGCGTATCGCTGGGCTACCTCTCCGAGGTCGAGCGCGGCGTCAAGGAGCCCTCCAGCGAGCTGCTCGCGGCGATCTGCCGGGCCCTCGACGCCCGGCTGCCGGACCTGCTGGTAGAGGTGGCCGACGCGCTCTACCGACTCGAGGTCGCGACCTCTGGCGTGCCGTCGGTGATCGCCCTCGGCACTGTGCCGGTCGCCGTCCCGGCGCCGTACGACATCGCCGTCGGCGAGGCGCCGGACGGCCCGACCTGCGGGTCGGCGCGGGCGGCCTGACGGGGAATAGTCGTACCGCTGCGCCCGCCCCGACTTGACCGAGCCGGTCTCGTTCTGGGATGAACTCCCGCACACCTTTCGTCCATCACGTCGAAGAGAGCAGCATGCCCGTCGACACCGCTCGGCCCGCACCGAGCGCAGGGGGACGGGCTCGCGCCGGCAACGGCATGTCGCGTGCCCGCGCCGGGATCCTCGCCGGTGCCGCGAGCTGCGTCGCGCGCTACGGCACGCGCAAGACAACGATGGGCGACATCGCCCGCGAGGGTGGCGTTGCGAAGGCGACGCTTTACAACCACTTCCGGACCAAGGACGACGTCCTGGGTGCGCTGCTCGCGGCACAGGTCGACGACTGCGTCAGCCGGATCGAGGGCCTGGACAGCCAGCGCGGCACGGCGTCTTCGCTGGCGGAGGCGCTGGCCTGCGCCGCGTCGTTCGTCGCCGAGCACCCGGTGCTGCGCCACCTCGCCCTCGCCGAGCCGGCCCTCGTCGCGACGATCGTCACGCCGGGCGCCGGCGAGCTGTGGGAGCGGGCCCGCTCGGTCGCCCGCGACCGGCTCTCGCTGGCCCAGGCCGCCGGGAGCCTGCACGCGCGCCACGACACCGAGGAGATGGTCGAGTCCTCGCTGCGGTGGGTCGTCTCGCACGCGCTGTGGCCGTCGGCGGCGGAGCGGGTCAAGGCCGACGCCCACCGCATCGTTTCCGGCTTCGTGGCGGCCCCGGCCGAGGTCGAGGCCGCGGCCAGCGACGAGGTGCGCACCGAAACCGACCGCGCCACCTCCCGCACCGCCTAGGCCCTCGCCGCCCGACGCACCGCCTAGCCCGCGCCGCCACCCGCACCGCCTAGCCCGCGCCACCACCAATGGGGATCTTGGACGCGGCAGCGGCGTATTGAGCACGCGGGTTCGGGTGCCGCGTCCAAGATCCACGGGGGACGGCGGGCGGCGGTACGGCGGCACGTTGGGCGGGCTCGGGCGTCAGCGAGCCGGCGAGGTGCATGACTGGCAGCGGGGGCACCAGTAGGTGATCCGGGCCATGGTCGGCTGCTCGGGCTCCATCTGGTCCGCACGGCGGATCGGCGTAGCGCATCGGCGGCACGGCTGGCCCGCGCGCTCGAAGACGCACGCCGTCCGGCCGGGTCGCAGGTCGCCGGTCGTCGCCTGCGTCCAGCGGGTCTTGTTCGCCTCGAGCAGCCGCTGGGCGAGGACGACGAGAGCCCCCAGGTCCGGCACCTCGGCCACCGGCGTCCACGGGTCGACGCCGCGCAGGTACAGCACCTCCGCCTTGTAGAGGTTGCCGATGCCGGCCAGGTTGCGCTGGTCGAGCAGCGCCGGCCCGATCTCACGATCCGGCCGCGCAGCGATGCGGCGCACCGCCTCGTCCGGGTCCCAGTCCGGGCCCAGCAGGTCCGGCCCGAGGTGGCCGACGACGGTGTGCTCCTCGGCGGTGGGCAGCAGGTCGACGACCGGCATGCGGTAGCCGATGGCGACGCACTCGGCGTTGGCGAGGACGAGGCGGACCTGGTACGCCGCACCGCCGCTCCATCGCTGGCCGGGCCGGTGCAGCCGCCACGTGCCGTCCATCCGGAAGTGCGTGTGCAGCGTGGTGCCGTCGTCGACGCGGGTGAGCATGTGCTTGCCGCGGCTCACGACGTCCACCACAGACCGGCCGGTGAGGTCCGCGGTGGCGAGGTGCGGGACGCGGAAGTCGGTGGTCGTCAGGACCCGCCCGGCGAACGCCTCGTGCATCCGCGACGCGGCCAGCCAGACGGTGTCGCCCTCAGGCACGCGCGCGGACCAGGTGCCAACGGCGGTGGCTCTCCCGCGCGCCGACGTGCTCGACCGTCCAGCCGGCGTCGCCCAGCGCGGTGACCAGCTCGTCGCGGGTCCGGTGCACGAACCACCGCCGTCGGTCCGGCTCGCCCTCCGGCGGTGGCGCGTAGGGCACGACCTCCCACCCCTCGTCGTCGCCGTTGGAGGTGACCAGCGCGAGCGCGCCGCCAGGACGGGTGACCCGCCGCCACTCGGCCAACGTCGCGACCGTCTCCTCCCGCGGCACGTGCAGCAGCGCCGCGCTCGAGCAGACGCCGTCGAGGGCGCCGTCGCGGAACGGCAGCCGGCGGAGGTCGCCCTGCACCACGGGTACGCCGTACCCCCGTGCGAGGAACAGCATCGACGTCGACAGGTCCAGGCCGACGGTGTCGAACCCCTTCTCGCGCAGCGCCGCCGCGTCGAGCCCCGGCCCGCAGCCGAGGTCGGCCACGCGCCCGCCCGGCGGCAGGCCCACGGTGACTTCGTCGTACCAGTCCCGCGGCTCGGTGCCACCGGTGTTCCGCGCGTGGTAGTCGTCGGCGATCAGGTCGTACGTCGTCCGCGTCGACGCGACGCGATCGTCGTTCACGCGCGCAACCGCAGGCCGCGCGGGGTCGGGCGGAAACCGGCGTGCTCCAGCGCGACCCCGAGCGGTGTGGTGACGACCAGCTCGCCGTCGGCCCGCTCCACCGCGAGCTTGCCGAGCGAGCCGTCGCGTACGGCGAGCGCCAGCGCGTCGACGGCCGGCTGCAGCGCGTCGAGGTCCTCGGTCCAGGTCAGCAGCGTCTTGCCGCCGCGCTCGACGTAGAGAATGAGGGTCCCGTCGACGACGACGACGAGCGCGCCGGCCTTTCGGCCCGGGCGGTGGCCCCTGGCCTCGCCGTCGGCGTTGACGATGCGCTCCGGCCACGGCAGCGCGGCGCCGAACGGGTTGGCCGGGTCTGTGGCGGCTAGGACCAGCGCGCGCGGGCCGCTCGGCGTACGACGGCGAACCGGCTGCGGCCCGCCGAGCCACAGCGTCGACTCCTCGCCGGGAGCACCGGCCGCGGGAGTGGCGGCGGTCATCGCGCGCATCCGGTCGACCGCGCCGGGCATCGCGAACTGCGCCGCGCCGAGGGTCTCGACGAAGTAGCCGCGCCGGCAGCGGCCGGACTCCTCGAACGCCTTGAGCACCGGGTAGACGCCGGCGAAGCCGCCGGGCACCCGCTCGGCCATGACCGCGCCGCGGGTCACGATGCCGTGCCGGTCGAGCAGGATGTCGGCGAGCGCATGCGCGCGACGGGTCGGGTCGGCCGTGCGCTCGGGCAGCAGGCTCCACCGCCCGGCCGCGATGGGCGGGCCGGCCCGGCTGGGCAGCGCGACGCCGGCGCGCCGTCCGGCGCGCCCGGGCAGCGGACGACGGGTCGTCGGGGCTCTGCCCCGGCCGAGCAGCGTGCGCAGCGGCGCGAGCGTGTCGTTGGTGACGACGCCGGCCCATGCCAGGTCCCACAGGGCGCGGACCAGCTCGGCATCACCGGGGGACCGGCCGTCGGTGCTGCAGACGCGATCCGAGAGAGACCGGAAGAACAGCGCGGCGCCACCGTCGAGCGCCTCGACGACCGACGCCATGAGCGGCGACGTCGTCGTGTCCGGGTCGACCGGCGGCAGCGTGAGGTCGGCGTTCTCGGCCAGGTGCAGCGCGACCCAGCCGTCGTTGCCGGGCAGCGCGCCGGCGCCGGCCCACAGCACCTCGCCGCCGGCGCAGAGCTCGTCGAGCATCGCCGGCGAGTAGTCCGCGATCCGGGCCGGCAGCACCAGCCGCTCCAGCGCGGTGGCCGGGACCGGCACGCCCTGCAGCTGCTCGACGGCGCGCATCAATGCGTCGACACCGCGACCGGACGAGGTCCCGATCGACTGCCACGCCGGCAGGAACCGCGCCAGCGCCTCGACCGGTGCCGGCTCCACCTCCTTGCGCAGCTTGGCCAGCGACCGGCGCCGCAGCGACCGCAGCACCTCGGCGTCGCACCACTCGACGCCGGCGCCACCTGGGCGGAACTCGCCCTGCACCACCCGGCCGGTCGACGCCAGCCGCTGCAGGGTGCCCGTCACGATCGCAGTGCCGAGGCCGAGCCGCGCCGCCGCGTCGCCGGCGAGGAACGGCCCGTGGGTGCGCGAGTAGCGGCCGACGACGTCGCCGAGGGGGTCGGTCACCGCCTCGCCGAAGACCTCGGGCGCACCCTGCGGCACCGGTACGCCGAGGGCGTCGCGAAGCCGGCCGACATCCTCGACGGCGATCCATCGCTCCTCGCCGGCGATGCGCACCCGGAAGGCGCGGCGCTGGTGCTCGAGGTCGGCCAGCCACTGCGGGGTGGCGCCACGCGCGATCGCCTCGGCGGTCGTGAGGTCGCCGAGCCCACGCAGCAGGTCGGTCACGCCGTCGACGTCGCGCGGGAAGCGCTCCGGCACCATTCGCTGCAGCTCGCGTTCGAGCTCGTCGAGCGCGTCGGCGTCGACCAGCTCGCGCAGCTCGGCCTGGCCGAGCAGCTCGGCCAGCAATGCCGAGTCCAGCGACAGCGCCTGGGCGCGCCGCTCGGCGAGCGGCGCGTCGCCTTCGTACATGAACGCGCCGACGTACCCGAAGAGCAGGGTCCGGGCGAACGGGCTCGGGCTGGGCGTCTCCACCTCGACGAGGCGCACCTTGCGCGACTGCACGTCGGCCATCAGGCCCTTGAGGCCGGGCACGTCGAAGACGTCCTGCAGCACCTCTCTCATGGTCTCCAGCACGATCGGGAAGCTGCCGAACTGCGACGCCACCTGCAGCAGCAGGGCGCTGCGCTGGCGCTGCTGCCACAGCGGCGTCCGCTTGCCCGGGTGGCGCTTGGGCAGCAGCAGCGCGCGCGCCGCGCACTCGCGGAACCGCGAGGCGAACAGCGCCGAGCCGCCGACCTCGTCCTGCACGGCGCGCTCGACGTCGTCCGGGTCGAGCAGCACGACCGACGCCGGCGGCACCTCGTCCGCCTCCGGCAGTCGCAGCACGATCCCGTCGTCGGAGTGCATCGACGCCACCTCGATGCCCAGCGTCTCGCGCAGCCGCGCGGCCAGCGCCATCGCCCACGGTCCGTTGACCTGCGCGCCGAACGGCGAGTGCACGCACAGTCGCCAGTCGCCGAGCTCGTCGCGGAAGCGCTCGACCAGGATGGTTCTGTCATCAGGAAGGTAGCCGGTCGCCTGCCGCTGCTCCTCGAGGTAGTCGACGAGGTTGGCGGCGGCCCACTCGTCGAGACCCGCCTGCGCCGCGCGCTCGGTCGCGGCCGCCTTGTCGAGGCCGTTCATCTCGCGCAGGAACGCACCCAGTGCGCGGCCCAGCTCGATCGGCCGGCCCGGCGCATCACCGTGCCAGAACGGCATCTTGCCGGGCTGCCCGGGCGCGGGGGAGACGAGCACGCGGTCGTGGGTGATCTCCTCGATCCGCCAGCTGCTGCTGCCGAGCAGGAAGACGTCGCCGACGCGCGACTCGTAGACCATCTCCTCGTCCAGCTCGCCGACGCGTGAAGGCGTCGCGCTGGAGGCGCGCAAACGAGCACTTTCGCCGACGAGGAAGACGCCGAAGAGACCGCGGTCGGGAATGGTGCCGCCGCTGGTCACTGCGAGCCGCTGCGCGCCGGCCCGTGGGGTGAGCACGCCGGTGACCCGGTCCCACACGATGCGCGGCCGCAGCTCGGCGAAGTCATCGCTCGGGAAGCGGCCGGAGAGCATGTCCAGCACCGCCTCGAGCGCGCTCTGCGGCAGCGTCGCGAACGGCGCGGCCCGGCGTACGACGGCGGCCAGGTCGTCGACCGTCCAGCTGTCCATCGCCACCATCGACACGACCTGCTGGGCCAGCACGTCGAGCGGGTTGCGCGGGTAGCGCATCGACTCGATGGCGCCGTCGCGCATCCGCTCGGCGATGACCGCCGACGGAACGAGGTCGCCGCGGTACTTCGGGAACAGCACGCCGTGGCTGACCGCGCCGACCTGGTGGCCGGCCCGGCCGACCCGCTGCAGGCCGCTGGCGACCGACGGCGGCGACTCGACCTGGATCACCAGGTCGACCGCGCCCATGTCGATGCCGAGCTCGAGGCTGCTCGTGGCGACGACGGCAGGCAGCCGGCCGGCCTTGAGCGCCTCCTCGATCAGCACCCGCTGCTCCCGGCTCACGCTGCCGTGGTGGGCACGTGCGAGCTCGCTCGGCGCGCCGGTGGCGCCGCGGCCGATGCCGGCCTGCGCGAAGGCGCTGCTCTCGCCCATGAGGTTGGGCGGGGTGAGGCCGTAGCCCACGTTCTCCCGAGATGCGATCGGGTCGTGCTGGATGTCTTCGCTCAGTCCGGCCGCCTCGTCCTGCTCGGCGGCGATCTCGTTGAGCCGGCTGCACAGCCGCTCGGCCAGCCGGCGCGAGTTGGCGAAGACGATCGTCGAGCGGTGCGCGCGGATCAGCTCGACGATGCGGTGCTCGACCGCGGGCCACATCGACCCGCCGCGGGCGGCTCCCGAAGCGGACTGGCCATCGGCGGTGAACCCGCTGTCCACGCCGACCGCGGTCATGTCCTCGACCGGCACGACGACGCGCAGGTCGATGGTCTTCGCCGGCTTCGGGTTGACGACCGTGACGTCGCGCGCGCCGCCGAGGAACCGCGACACCTCGTCCAGCGGCCGCACCGTCGCCGAGAGCCCGATGCGTCGCGCCGGCTGCTCGAGCAGCGCGTCGAGCCGCTCGAGGCTCAGCGCGAGGTGGGCACCGCGCTTGGTGGAGACCATCGCGTGGATCTCGTCGACGATGACCGTGTCGACGTACCGCAGGGCTTCTCGCGCCTGCGACGTGAGGATGAGGAACAGCGACTCCGGCGTCGTGATGAGGATGTCCGGCGGCTTCGTCGCGAACCGTCGGCGCTCCTCGGCCGGGGTGTCGCCGCTGCGCACGCCGACGGTGATGTCGGGCTCGGGCAGGCCCAGCCGCGCGGCCGCCTGGCGGATGCCGGCGAGCGGTGCGCGCAGGTTGCGCTCGACGTCGACGGCGAGCGCCTTGAGCGGCGAGACGTAGAGGACCCGGAGCCGCTGCTTGGGCTCCGGCGGGGGAGCCGCCGCCAGCCGGTCGAGCGCCGAGAGGAACGCCGCCAGCGTCTTGCCGGAGCCGGTCGGGGCGACGACGAGCGCGTCCTGGCGCTGCTCGATCGCCTGCCACGCGCCGACCTGCGCCGCGGTGGGCTCGGCGAAGCTCGCCTCGAACCACGCGCGGGTCGCCGGGGCGAACGACGAGAGCGGGTCCATCGGTGGATTCTCCCTCGCCGCGCCGACAGGTGCCCGGCCGGCGAAATTGGTGATGACAACGGTGTAACCAGCGGCGTACCCGCGCTGTCAAAGGAGGTGTACGGCGGATGCACCGCCGACAAACGCCTTCAAGGAGGCAGCTGTGTACGCGTTCGTCATCCTGATCGGCCTGGGTCTCGGCCTCGGCGTGGCAATGGGGATCCTCGACGAGCTCGTGCCCGTCAAGGCCCCTAAGGCCATCACCCGCACCGTCGGCGCGCTCATCGCGATGGGTGGCGCGTGGGCGCTGAGCTACTCGGTGTTCACCGCGTTCAACCAGCCGCTGCGTGAGACGTGGATGCATCACGTCGCCACCGGCCTGGTCCTCGTCGGTGTCGCCGACATCGTTCGCGAGGTCACGGCGTACATCGGCGGGCTCTCCCGCAAGACGCAGGACGAGGCCACCGAGATCGAACGGCGCATCCCCCGCGCCGCATAACACCCTGCGCCGTACGGCGCACAGCCAGTCCACGACGCCCCCGGGATTTCCCCACCGGGGGCGTCGTGCTGTGTCCGCGCCCTCCGAACATTGCGGCACCGCACGCTCCCAACCGCGCCGTACGCCGCGATGTTCGCCGCCGGACCTAGGGTGGTCGGGTGCGGCTGACGGTGTTCTGGGGGCGGATGGCCGACCGGTTCGGGCCGGCGTACGCCGAGTCCGTGGCGCGCGACATCACGATCGGTCAGCTCGGCGGGCGGACGGCCAGCGAGGCGCTCGCCGCCGGCGTACCGGCCAAGGAGGTCTGGCTGGCCGTCTGCGAGGTCTTCGAGATCCCCGCCAAGGACCGTTGACGGCCAAATCCTGCGGCGTGTCGCTGCGGGACCTTTCGAACACTCGTTCGGTATCGTTCGACTCACGCGATCGACGCGGGCGGTGGTCCACAGATCCAGCTGCGGCCGGGTCTGATGTCACACCGAGTACCTAGCGTGAATGCCGGTCGCACCCGACGAGTCAGAAGGGCCAGCAGATGGCAGGCATGGATCGTGACAAGGCGTTAGAGGCGGCGCTGGCCCAGATCGACAAGAACCACGGCAAGGGCTCGGTGATGCGTCTCGGCGACAACCCGCGCGTGCCGATCGAGGTCATCCCGACCGGCTCGATCGCGCTCGACGTCGCCCTCGGCATCGGCGGGCTGCCGCGCGGCCGGATCGTCGAGATATACGGACCAGAAGCGAGCGGGAAGTGCCTGACCGCGGACACCCACGTGTGGACGTCACGCGGTCTGGAGACCGTGGCCGAGGTGTTCCAGCGCGCCGGCATGGTCGCGAGCTGCACCTCCCGGGTGACCGACGTACGCGAGCAGGGACTCCGCGCCGTCAACGAGCGGGGCGAGCTCGAATCCGTCGCCGTCCTCACGCACAACAATCGCAAGCCGGTCCTGACTGTCACGCTCACCTCCGGTCGCACCGTCTCGGCGACCCACAACCACCCGTTGCGCGTCGTCAGTGAGCGCGGCTTCATCGTCTGGCGGAACGTCGGAGACATCCGAGTCGGGGACACCGTCGTGTCGGGCGCCTTCGGCGCGGTCGAGGCGGGCGAGGGCGACGGGCTGAGCGAGGACATGGCCTCTTTCCTCGGCTATCTCGTGGCCGAGGGCACGCTGACCGGCCCGAACAAGATCCGGTTCACCAACACCGACCCCGACGTGGCCGCGGAGTACGTCGCTCTCGTCGACGCTCTCTTCCCGGGGATGGAGGTGCGCTGCTACAACGGCCAGGAGTACGACATCCTCAAGCCGACTGCGCTGCGCACGATCCTGGCCGAGGAGTACGGACTCGACTTCGTCACGGCACATCACAAGTCGGTTCCCTACGTGGTGCGGTGCGGCGGACACAAGGCGCAGCGGGCATTCCTTTCCGCGCTGTTCGAGGGTGACGGCTGGATCGACACGTCGTCGACAGTCGGACTCGGCACCGCATCGGAGCAGCTCGCCCGGGAGGTCCAGCTGATGCTCTACGGCCTCGGCATTCCGGCGACCGTGCGGGCGACGTGGCGCGAGGACTACCAGCGCGACTACTGGTCCGTGACGGTGAACCCGGCCTCCGTCCACCGCTTCCTCGACGAAGTTGGCTTCCGGTCACCACGACGTGCCGCGCAGGTTGCCGCGCACTTCACTCGGTCCCCGCTCGATCCGCAGTTCGAGAACATCCCGCACGTCGCGGGTCTGGTCCGCGATCTTCGCGACGACATCGGCGGTGACCGGAACTTCGACCGCGTGGCCGGCGACCTGTTCCGCACCGACATAGACCTGTGCTGCTCGCGGCGCCGGCTGGGGCTGATCGTCGCGTGGGCCGACGCGCGGCGCGAGCGGCTCTCCGCCGGCGGACGGGCGATCCTCGACCACCTCACTTCTCTTGTCTCGGCGGCATACACCTATGAGCGGGTCGTCGCGGTCGCGGACGGCGGCGTTGCGCCGACCTTCGACCTGATGCTGCCCGACACGCACAGCTTCTTGGCCAATGGGGTGCTGTCGCACAACACGACCGTGGCGCTCCACGCGGTTGCGCAGGCGCAGGCGGCCGGCGGCATCGCGGCGTTCATCGACGCCGAGCACGCACTCGACCCCGACTACGCCCAGGCGCTCGGCGTCGACACCGACGCGCTGCTCGTCTCGCAGCCGGACACCGGCGAGCAGGCGCTCGAGATCGCCGACATGCTCATCCGCTCCGGCGCGCTCGACGTCATCGTCATCGACTCAGTGGCCGCGCTGGTGCCGCGCGCCGAGATCGAGGGCGAGATGGGCGACAGCCACGTCGGTCTGCAGGCCCGGCTGATGAGTCAGGCGCTGCGTAAGGTCACCGGTGCGCTGCACCAGTCCAACACCACCGCGATCTTCATCAACCAGCTCCGCGAGAAGATAGGCGTGATGTTTGGCTGCTTCAGCTACAACACCCGCATCACGCTCGCCGACGGCACGCAGGAGAAGATCGGCAAGATCGTCAACCAGAAGCTGCCGGTCGAGGTCCTCTCCTACGACCCCGATCTGGACCGCGTCGTACCCAAGAAGGTCGTCAACTGGTTCGACAACGGCAACGCCGACCAGTTCCTCCAGTTCACCGTCGCGAAGCCGGGCAAGAACGGCCGGGCGCAGTTCGCGGCGACGGCCAACCACCTGATCCGTACGCCGGGCGGCTGGCGCGAGGCCGGCGAGATCATCGCCGGTGACCGCGTGATGATCGCCCAGGCGCACTACCTCAGCGACCAGCAGTGGCAGGTCGTGCTCGGTGGCCTGATGGGCGACGGCGCGCTGAGCCCGTCGCGGATCGCCGGCAGCCTCGGCACCCGGTTCCGGATGGGGCACGGCGCGAAGCAGGTCGACTACCTCGACTGGAAGGCCTCGCTGTTCGCCAACGTGCCGATGACCCGCCATGTCAACGCACGCGGCGCGGCGTTCGTCGACCTCACCCCGTTGCCCGAGCTCGCCGAGCTGCGCGAGTCGGTCTACATCGGCGGCAAGAAGGTGCTCTCCGAGGAGTACCTCAAGGCGCTCACCCCGCTGTCGCTGGGCATCTGGTACATGGACGACGGCTCATACACCGAGCGGGCCAAGGGTCTGCAGGAGCGCACCCGCGAAGGAAGCGGCCGGATCACCATCTGCGTCGAGGCGATGAGTGAGGGGTCCCGCACCCGGCTGGTCGAGCACCTGGCCGCGACGTATGGCGTCGAGGCCAAGCTGGTGCTGTCGGGGGCGCGCCAGAAGGCGGTCCTCGTCTTCGACAAGGACAACACCGAGCGGTTCCAGCGGCTCGTCGCGCCGTACGTTCACCCGTCGATGGCCTACAAGCTGCAGCAGCGGTTCCACAGCCGGTTCGCGGTGGAGCCGCAGCTCGTGGAGCCGCGCATCCTGCCCGTGCCGGCGCCGGTCCTCAACGTGCACGTCAAGCCACACACCCGGTCGATGCGCCGGTTCGACATCGAGGTCGAGGGCTCGCACAACTACCTCGCCGACGGCGTCATCGTGCACAACTCTCCGGAGACGACGACGGGTGGCAAGGCGCTGAAGTTCTACGCGTCGATCCGCCTCGACGTGCGGCGGATCGAGGCGCTCAAGGACGGCACTGACGTCGTCGGCAACCGCACCCGCGTCAAGGTCGTGAAGAACAAGTGCGCGCCGCCGTTCAAGCAGGCGGAATTCGACATCATCTACGGCCGCGGCATCAGCCGCGAGGGCTCGCTGATCGACGTCGGCGTCGACCACGGCATCGTGAAGAAGTCCGGTGCCTGGTACACCTACGAGGGCGACCAGCTCGGCCAGGGCAAGGAGAACTCCCGCACCTTCCTGACCGACAACCCGGACCTCGCCAACGAGATCGAGAAGAAGATCAAGGAGAAGCTCGGCATCGGCATCGCGCTCGACGCGGACACCACGCCGCTCGACGCGCCCGGCGTACCGCTGCCGGCGCCGGTCGACTTCTAGGCATGTCATTCGCCCCGTCGGCGGGCCGTGGGGGTTCCCCCGCGGCTCGCCGGCGTGGCCGGACCCGCGACGCCGAACCCGACGCCGGCCGCGACGACGGCCCGGATGCCGATCCGGACGCCGACCCGGAGTCGGTCGCCCGGGCAATCTGCCTGCGCCTGCTCACCATGGGGCCGCGCACCCGCGCGCAACTCGCCGACGCCCTCGCCGCGCGTGAGGTGCCCGACGAGGTCGCGGCAGCAGTGCTCGACCGGTTCGGCGACGTCGGGTTGATCGACGACCAGGCGTTCGCCGCGATGTGGGTCAGCTCGCGGCATCTCGGCCGAGGCCTCGGCCGCCGGGCGCTGGCCCAGGAGCTGCGCCACCGCGGCGTCGACGACTCGACCGTCGCCGAGGCGGTCGCCGCCGTGTCCGACGCCGATGAGCACGCCACCGCACGCGAGCTGGTCCGTCGCCGGCTGCCGTCGCTCGCCCGCTACGACCACGCCACTCGGGTGCGCCGCCTCGTCGGGCTGCTGCAGCGCAAGGGCTACGGCGGCGGGCTCGCGTTTGCCGTCGTCCGCGAGGTGATGGGGGCCTTAGCCGCAGAGGCGTTGGCCGAGGCCGAGGGGGCGGCCGAGGACGCCGGCACGGAGCCGCCCGACCTCACCTGAGCCACGCGTACGCCTGCACCAGGCTCGCGGACCGGAGCGCGGGTGCGTCACCGGTGACGCGCCCACGCTCCGGTTGCCCGGGCGGCGCGTCGAAGGCCGCCCGCCGCGAGGTCAGTGGTGCCGCTTCCAGAGCGCCTTCTTCTCCTTGAGCACGCGCTCGAGGAGGGTGGGCACGTCGGTCATGATCCCGTCGGCGCCCATGTCGATCAGCGAGCGCATGGTCGCCTCGTCGTTGATCGTCCAGACGTGCACCGCCAGGCCGTGCCGGTGCGCATCGGCGATGAAGTCGGCGTCGACCACCGGCACGCCCTCGAAGTCCATCGGCACCTGCAGCGCGACGTAGCGCGACATCGGTACGCCGGGCAGCGCCGACACCGACGAAAACTTGAACAGACCGGCCTCGGTCAACGCCAGGGCGGTGGGCGTGGCCGGCGAGTGGTACTTGAACTTCTCGATCGCCAGGTCGGAGAAGGACACGACGATGACGTCGTCGGTCCGGCCGAACTCGGCCAGCAGTTTCGCGACCTGCTCCTCGTACGGCTTCGTCTCCGGCGCCGTCCGCTTGATCTCGATGTTGATCAGGTCGTTCGGGAACGCCGTGAGGATCTCCCGCAGGGTGGGGATCCGGAAGTCCGTCGCCTTGTACCCGCGCGGCGGACGCTTCGCGCCGGTGGCGACGCCCCGCCAGGTGAAGTCCTTCGGCGGGCGTTCGCCGCAGGTGCCGCAGCCGGCCACGAAGAAGTGCGCCGCGTCCAGCTTCTGGACCTCCGCCAGGGTCAGCGCGTCGACCCGGCCGGTGCCGTTGGTCGTCCGGTTCACGGTGGTGTCGTGCAGCGCCACGATCTCGCCGTCCGCGGTCGCGTGGACGTCGATCTCGACGACGTCGGCGCCCTTCTTCTTGCCGGTCTTGAGCGCGTAGAGGGTGTCCGACGGCGCTTCGACCTCCCCGCCCTGGTGGGCGAAGTGCAGGACCCGCCGGTCCAGCCACGAGTCGTGGGCGTCGGCCGGGGGGACCGCGCCGAGCAGGGCGAGCAGGGCGAGGAGGGGGGCGAGACGTCGCATGGCAAGGAGGCTTCGCGGTACGCCGCCTGGACTCCTCCCCTGCTCGGACGACATGCACGTGAACGTGCGGGGAGCTGATGGCGACGACCAGGTCACTCGCGTACTTGATCTTCCGGACACCCCGGCCTAGCCTCCGAGACGGTGAGTTGACCAACCCGCGCCTGGCGCGGTGCTCGGCATAGCGTGACCTGACCAGCTGAGACGACCTCAGACACCCATCCCCGCGCCGGCATACCACCCCGGCGCACGCACGACCCGCCTGACGTACGCCGGCTTCTCACCGCGCCTGCCGCGACCCTGCGGCGGGTGCGGACGCTGTGCCCCTCTCACCGTGCACCCTTCGCGCCTGACCGGGCGCGGAGGCTTCGTACGTGCGCAGCAAGGGGCGGTCCCATGCCTGTCGAACCTACCGAGGTCTACGCACCGACATCTCCCGAGCCCGTGTGGGCCGTCCTCTTCCTCGTGGTGCTGGTCGGCATCGTGGTCCTCGCGCTCATGCTCGTTCGTTACCTGCGTCGGGCCGGCGTGGGCTCCGGGTCCTCGGCGGAGATCGCCGAGCTGCGTCAGCTGCTGCTGGAGCGCGCCGAGCCGGCAACCTCCGCCGCCACGACCCCCACGAGCGCGACCACCGCCGACCCGGCGGCCCTGGCCGAGGCGCGCCGCGATGCGGAGTCGCTCCTCGCCGAGGCCCGCTCTCAGGCCGCCGCGATTACCGGCCAGGCTCAGGCCGAGGCCGGCACCCTCACCGCCGCCGCGCACACCGACGCGGCCGGCGTACGCCGAGACGCCGAGACGGCCGCGACCGCGGCCGCCGCCGACGCCCGGGCCAAGGCCGACGAGGACCTGCGCAGCGTGCGTGCCGACCTCGAGCGCCGGGAGCAGCGCCTCGCTGAGCGCGAGGAGCGCCTCGACGCCGAGCAGAGCCGGGTCGAGGCGCGCGACCGGGAGCTGGCCGCGATCGAGGCCGACATCGCCAGGAAGCGGGCCGAGCTCGAGGACGTCGAGGAGGAGCGCCGGCTGGTCCTGGAGCGCACCGCGGGCATGACCGCCGCCGACGCCAAGGCCGAGCTCGTCCGCAGCATCTCCAACCAGGCCAAGCGCGAGGCCGCGCTGATCGTCCGGGAGATCGAGGCCGATGCGAAGGAGACCGGCGAGGAGCGGGCCCGCAAGATCGTCACGCTGGCCATCCAGCGGGTCGCCAGCGAGCAGACCGCCGAGTCGGTCGTCAGCGTGCTGCACCTGCCCAGCGACGACATGAAGGGCCGGATCATCGGCCGCGAGGGCCGCAACATCCGGGCGTACGAGCAGATCACCGGCGTCAACCTGATCATCGACGACACCCCCGAGGCGGTGCTGCTCTCCTGCTTCGACCCGGTACGCCGAGAGGTCGGCCGGCTCACGCTGGAGAAGCTCGTCCTCGATGGGCGGATCCACCCGCAGCGGATCGAGGAGATGCACGAGCGGAGCAAGGTCGAGGTCGAGGGCCTCGTCGTCCGCGCCGGCGAGGACGCCCTCGTCGAGGTCGGCATCACCGACATGCACCCCGAGCTGATCAACCTGCTCGGCCGGCTGCGCTACCGCACGTCGTACGGGCAGAACGTGCTGCGTCACCTCATCGAGGCCGCGCACCTCGCCGGCGTCATGGCCAGCGAGCTCAAGCTGCCGGTCGCCATGGCCAAGCGCGGCACGCTGCTGCACGACCTGGGCAAGGCGCTGACCCACGAGGTCGAGGGCAGCCACGCGCTGATCGGCGCGGAGATCGCGCGCAAGTACGGCGAGGACGAGGAGGTGTGCCACGCGATCGAGGCGCACCACAACGAGGTCGAGCCGCGGACGATCAGCGCCGTCCTCACCCAGGCCTCCGACGCGATCTCCGGCGGGCGCCCGGGCGCTCGCCGGGAGAGCCTCGAGTCTTACGTGAAGCGGCTCGAGCGGATCGAGGAGATCGCGTCGGGCCAGGAAGGCGTGGAGAAGGTGTTCGCCATGCAGGCCGGCCGCGAGATCCGGGTCATGGTCGTCCCCGAGGAGGTCGACGACATCCAGGCCCAGGTGATCGCGCGCGACGTCGCGAAGCAGATCGAGGAGGAGCTGACCTACCCCGGCCAGATCCGCGTCACGGTGGTCCGCGAGTCCCGCGCCGTGGAGTACGCGAAGTAGCACGACGCGAACTCTGTCTCGATCTGGGACAGATCTGCGCTCGGCAATGCCCCAGGTTCGCCCGGAGCAGGGAGGTTGGACATGCGTCGACTGCTTGTGGTCCTGCTCCTCGCCGTCGCCTTGGTGCCGGTCGCCGGCGGCACCGCGTGGGCCTGCACGTGCGATGGGTACGGCGACGGCTCGCAGCAGGCGCAGTACCGCGGCCTGGCTCGGGAGGCGAGGCTGATCTACACGGGACAGGTCGCCGTCCGGCGTGAGCCCGCGCCGCCCGCGCCGGGCAGCGCTCCGGTCCCAGCCGCAGACTCCCGCTACACGATCCGAGTCGAGGAGCGGCTCAAGGGGTCGGTGCCCGACAGCCGCGAGATCTCCTCCACGTCCTCCTCGTGCGGTGTGGCGCTGGAAGAAGGTCGCCGGGCGCTGATCGTGGAGTTCCGTGGCGACGGTCGGATCGGGGTGTGCGACGGTACGACGCAGCATGACGTCGAGGCGCGCGCGGCCATCGTCCGCGAGGAGCTGGCGACCTCGCTGCCGCACACCGGCGGCACAGGGGCAGCCGCACTCGCCGCCGTGGTCGCGTTGGCGGCAGCGGGAGTCGCGGCGACACGGAACCGGCCTGCACCGGGCCGCGTCTAACCCGGCGAGACCCAACCCGGGAGGAGGGTGCAGTGGCAGGCGCGGCGAGAAGTGCACGGTGGCGGCGTACGGCGGCCCGCGGCGTCGCCGCTCTCGTGCTGGCCGGCGGGACCGTGCCGATGCTGTCCGGCACCGCGTGGGCCTGCAGCTGCGCCCGCTCCTCCTCCGAGGAGGAGCAGTACCGCGCCCGCGCCCGCGAGGCCGAGGTCATCTACACCGCGATGGTCACCGACGAACGGCGCCCGGCCAACCCGGGCGGGCAGACGCCGGTGCGCTACACGATGGTGGTCGAGGAGAGCCTTAAGGGCGGCGCGAGCGGCAGCCGCGAGGTGACCACCAGCGACAGCGGGGCGTCCTGCGGCCTCGACCTGACGCCGGACAAGCGCGCCCTCGTCGTCGAGTGGGACGGCGGGCGCACGGTCAACCTCTGCGACGGCACGACCCAGGAGCGGGTCGACCAGCGGGCGGCCATAGTCCGCGACGAGCTGCGCCGCCAGGCGGCCTCGCCGTCGGGGTCGCCACGGCCGAGCCTCGCACCGACCACGCCGCCAGGCGGCCCGTCGCTGCCGCACACGGGTGGGGGCGCCGTCGCGGGCGGGGCGCTGCTCACCGCGGTCCTGGCCGGCGCGGCGGCGGCGTACCGCTGGAACCGCCGCCTCACCTGACCGTGGTCACGTGGCGGCGCGCTGCCGGCCCCGAATCCCGCGACTTCACCCACCCAGTCCACCGTTTTCACGCCTTGGGTTCTCGCGGTCGACGCAACATCCGATGCGGAACGATCTTGGGATGCGTCGATGGGGCTTACAGGTCGGGCACGTCTGGTGGCGAAGCGGGAGCGGTTCTGGGTCCTGCGTAGGCA
>Ga0183260_10000976_pt1 | contig 24203 bp, 24 predicted proteins | sample AntDrymUQ4972206_2_FD_129768 | JGI IMG/M metagenome (GOLD analysis project Ga0183260, IMG submission 129768) | Polar desert sand microbial communities from Dry Valleys, Antarctica - metaG UQ497 (22.06) (version 2) (version 2) | ecosystem: Environmental > Terrestrial > Soil > Desert | place... | reverse complement strand
GTAGTACGGCTCCATGCGCTCGTCGACGGTGCGCCCGGGCAACGCAAGCGACGTCGTCGTGCGCTGATCGGGATCACGCAGCGTGCCGGTGCCGGGATCCTGCGCGACGTTCCACGCGTCCGAGGCGTTGAAGAACTCGTCGGGATTCTCGAGGTGATAGCGGGCGAACATCGTGGTCTGCACGCGGAACAGGTCCTCGGGGTAGCGCAGGTGGCTGCGCAGCGCGTCCGACATCCGGTTGTTGTCGGTGAACAACTTCGGGAACGCCTTGTCGTACGCGGCGGCGATCGGGTCCTTCTCGTCGACCCGGTAGAACGTCATCGTCCCATCGAACGCGTCGACGGTCACCTTCACCGAGTTGCGCACGTAGTTCAAATCGGTGCGCAGGCCACTGCTGATCGGCAGGCGGTTCACGTTCGCCCGCTGCCCGTACGGGTAGTGATTGGTGGTCGTGTAAGCGTCGATCACCCACACGATGCGGCCGTCGAGCACGACGGCGTACGGGTCGCTGTCGTAGTTGAGGAACGGCGCCGCCTTGCGCACGCGCAGGTCGATGTCGCGGTAGTAGACGGCGCGGGACTCCGGTGTGATCCGGTCTGAAAGCAGCAGGTTCTTCTCGCCGAACCGCATCGCCAGCGCCGCCTTGCGCACGAAGCTCGACAACGCGACGCCGCCCTTGCCGTTGTAACGCGAAGAGGTCGTGGAGTAGTCGAGCTCGGGCTGCTTCGACTTCACGATCGCGTAGCCGCCGAGGTTCTCGCCGTAATAGACGCGCGGCTGGCTGATCTTCGGCTCACCCGTCGGGGGGACGTCCTGGAGCGTGAAGTCCGGGTTCCCGTCAACCGTGGCCGCGTTCGCCGGCGCCACCACCGCGCCGTACCCGTGGGTGTACTGGAGGTGGCGGTTCACCCACGACCGACCGTTGTCGGGCAGCCCGGCCGGATTCAGGTCGCGCACCGACGTGAGCACCTGAGTGAGCTTGCCGTCGATCATGTAGCGGTCGGCGTCGACGTCGTTGAACTCGTAGTACGCCCGGATCGACTGAAGGCTCTGGTACGTGTCCTTGGCGATCGACGGGTCCCACAGGCGCACGTTGCGGATGGTCTCGCCGTTGGCCTGGAGCTCCTCGCCCGTGAGCTCGTCGGTGTACTGATACGGCGACATCGTGACGCCCTCGATACCGAGCGCCCCGCGCGTCGCCTTGATGTTGCGGGTGATGTACGGCCGCTCTTTCTGGTTCTCCGCGGGGTTGACGCTGATCGCCTGCACGAGCGCGGGGTAGATGGCGCCGACGACCACCGACAGCACCAGCCACAGACCGATGGCCACACCCGGCAGCGTCCACCCGCGGCGGCGCGTGTTCACGAGCAGGAGCACGAACGCGACCAGCGAGATGAACATCAGCAGGTTGATCGCCGGGAGCTGCGCCTTGACGTCGGTGTAGGTCGCTCCCTCGACGACACCACGGGTCGAGAACAGCAGCGTGTAGCGCTGCACGAAGTACCCAAGCGCCTTCACCAGCGCGAGCGCGGCGAGCAGCGCGGAGAGGTGCACGCGTACCTGGGGCGTCACTCGGTCGAGCACCGCGGGGGCGAGGCGGATGCCGCCGTTGAAGTAGTGCGCGACAGCGGTGAAGACGAGGGCGACGAGCACGGCCATGAACAGCCACCCGACGATGAACTGAAGGAAGGGCAGCTGGAAGACGTAAAAGCCGATGTCGCGGTTGAACAAGGGGTCGGCGGTACCGAAATCCTGCGCGTTACGGAACAGCAGCCAGTTCTTCCACTGCCCCGCGGCGCCGAACCCGGCGATCAGCGAGAAGAGCAGCGCGATGGCTATGCGCAGCTTCGCCGTCTGCGCGCCGACGAACTCGCGGTAGCGGGCGACGAGTTCGTCGCCGGGGCCGAGCGGTCGAAACGCCGGGGCAATCCGGTCTGCGAGCACGAGGTTGCCCCACAGGATGGCGAAGAACAGCGCTCCGAAACCCAGCACGAGCAGCGCCTGCGTCGACAGCAGCGACCTCCATACCGCGGTGAGCTCGACCTCCTGGAAGAACAGATAGTCGGTGAACTGTCGGGCGCCGCCGGCCAGCAGGAAGAACGCGAGGAATGCTGCGGCGATTAGCGGCGGCAGCCCGATCCGGCGGAACGAAGGGCGACGACGTCGCGGGGGCAGGTCGGCCACGGTGCGCACAGTGCTGAACTTAGGTGGTGGCGGGCACCAGCACGCAGCGGCAGCCCGGGTGCGCCGGCGGGCGCTCGTGCCCTGTGGGGAATTCGCCGCCCGCCGCGACGGGGCCGGCGAGCGCGTTGTCGTCACAGTCGGTGCAGCACGGCTTGGCTGGCTCGACGGTCCAGACGAGTGCGCCGGTGCCGGTAGAGGGGTACGCGCCGTACGCCCACGCGACCGCCAACCAGTCCGAAGCGAGGCGGGTCACGCGTTGCGCCTTGAGCTCGCGGTACGCGGCGCCGACGCGGTCGGCGACGGTGGCCCGGTTGTCGCCGACGGCCGCCGCCTCGTGCATGCGCTCGTCGAGACGCCTGCGCAATGGGACGACGATCTCCGTCGCCAGGTCGACGGCGACAGCGTCTACCGCCACGGCCACGGTGAGCGGGTTCGCGCCCGCCGCCGCCGCTCCCGCGGCCGCGGCGTCGGTGAGCGCGGGCTGGACGATGGCGATGTAGCGCGAAAGGTGCTCGGCCTGGGCGCCGAGCGCAGTTTCGACATCGGCGGCGGCGCGCGTCGAGCGCAGCCGGTCGAGCGCCATGTTCTGCTCGTCCTGGAGCGCGCGTTTGATCCGGCGCGAAAGCTGCACCTCGAGCGGATCGAGAGCCTCGGCGCGGACTACGAACAGGCGACGGTCGGGCCTCGACGCGGCCTCGCCGTCCGGCTTCTCGACGGCGCCGGCGCGCGGCGCGCTCGGTTCGTCGTCGGCGCGCAACGTGGCCTCGGCTGCGGCCACCGATACCTCGCGCTCGGCACGCAAACGCGCGAACAGGTCGTCGGTCGCAGCTGTGTCGCGTCGTTCCTTCTCGTCACTCTTGCGCTCGGGCGCGGCGGGCTCGGCATCCGCAGGCTGCGCGGCTTCGCTCGGTGCCGGTGCCGGCGGCGGCGCTGCAACGGATGGTGCGGACAGGCGCGAGGCGACGGGCACGGTCGTGGCCGCCGGCGGCGCAGACTTCGGTGCGGGCACCGCAGTGCGGGCCGGCTCGCGCTTCACGGCCGGAGTCGGCGACGGCTTTTGCGATGGCGTGGCCTTCGCGGCGGGAGCGGGGCCGGGGGTGGTCGGCGTTTGCGGCGGCCGGCCACCGCGGCCCTTGCCGCGGTGGGGGCGGCCCGCGGGCGCTCCGCCGCTCGGCGCCACAGGGGTTGACGGCGACGGAGCGGCCGCCTTGCCGGGCTCATCGGTGCGAGCCGTTGACTCGGCGGGCCCTTGGGCCTCGGTCACCGCAGTGATCACTTCCGCGGTCATCTCTGCGGGGTCAGGGTCGACGGGAACGACCGGCAGGGAGAGAAACTCGAGAGGGTCCTCCGCCGGGAGCGCGAGCGCGTCGACCTTCTCCGGGTCGGTCGCCGCGGTCAGGCGCCGACCGACGTCGTCTGCTGCCGCGCGCGCTTCGGCGTCGGCGCGCTGCAACTCGTCACTGACCTCGCCGAGCGTCCGCCCGACGACCGCGTACGCCGCCAGCAGGCGGTCGCGACCGGCACGGAGCTGTTCGATCTGCGTGTTGGCGACCCGGCGACGGCGGCGGAGGTCCGACAGCACCGCGGCGCGCTGCTCGCGGGCCTCGTCGACAGTGGCCTCGGCGCGTGCCGCGGCGTCGGCCGCGATGGTCTCCGTTTCCGCTCGCGCCTCGGCGCGCAGGCGGTCGGCCTCCTCGGTGGCCGAGCGGATGATCTGCTCCGCCTCTGCGTCAGCCGCAGCACGGCGGACCTGCAGGATGCTCGCCGCCTCCGCGGTCAGCCGGGCGCCTTCGTCGCGCGCCTGTTGCGCGATCGCCGCGACGTGGCTCTCGGCCTTCCCGCGGATCTCAGCGGCCGCCTCCTGCGCGCTGCGAAGGATGCGCGCCATTTCGTCACCAAGGGCGGCTGCGAGCGTGGCGTCGTCGAGCGTCGGATGCTCGGCCCGGCGCTCGGCCTCCCGGGCGCGGGTCTCGAGGCGGCGTTGCTCGTCTTGCAAGGTGCGCATCGTCGACGCGACCCGACGCAGGTACGCGCGGACTTCGGCGGGGTCGAAGCCCCTGAACGATGTCGCGAAGCCGCGATGCTCGGCGTCCTCGGCCGAGACGGGCGCGCCGGCTTCGGGCCGGTAAAGATCGGCCATGGTGCAAGCCTACGAGCGCAGGCCCATTGTTCGGCGGATGGCGCCGCGGTGCGCTCTACCGCGGAACCGCGCGGACGCCGACCCCCAGCGCATTCATCGACTTTTTTTCGGCAGGGCGGGCAGCGCAACTGAGAACGTCGTGCCCTTTCGCGGCGCCGTTTCCACCGAAACCGTGCCGCCGTGCGCTTCGGCGACCCGCTGCACGAGGGCGAGACCGAGTCCGAGCCCCCCGAAACTGCGCGTGTCGGACCCATCGCCTTGGACGAACGCTCCGAACGCGCTCGTCTGCTCCTGCGCGGTCATGCCCTTGCCGCGGTCGCTCACCGAGATGACAACGCGCCGGCCGTCCTCCGATGGGGCGGCGGCCACGGTTACGCGGCCACCCTCGGGTGAGAACTTGATGGCGTTGTCGACGAGCTCGTCGAGACAACGCGTCATCCACCGACGATCGACCCGCACCTTCGGGAGCGACCGGGCGACGCGGCGAGTGATCGTGTAGTCGTCACCGACAGTCGCGCTCCAACGCTGGGCGACATCGTCGACCACTGTGCGGATATCGACGTCCTCGGGTCGGAGCATCACTCGTCCGGCGCCGCTCGACGCGAAGAACTCGAGCATCTCCACGATGCGCTCGAGGCGCTTGGCCGAACTGAGGATGTCGTCGTGCAGTGGCTTTGCCTGCGCCGGGGACAGCGGTCGCCGCGTCAGTAACTCGGTGAACCCGATCACGCCGGCGAGCGGGGTGCGCAGCTCATGGCCGACGTGGGAAAGGAACTCGGTCTTCATACGCTCGACTTCGCGTTCCCCCCGCAGGTCGCGCAGCACGAACACGCCGCCTGCGAGCTCACTGGCCGGTCCGCGCAACACGCCGGCGGAGACCGCCACCGGCACCGGCGACCCGACGCGGGGGGTGAGGGTGCCGACCGAGCTCCACCGGCGGGCGCTCGGCTGGCGCAGGCGTGGGCTGAGATCGTCGCCGTCGTCGGAGACGAGTTGCACGACGTCCGCCGCCGGCTTGCCGCGCGCCGACGCCGCGGACACGCCGACCAACTCCTCGGCGGCCTGGTTGAAGTCGGTCACGCGGCCGCGCGCGTCCACGGCCACGAGCGCTTCTCCCATGCCGGCGACGACGGCTTCGAGGCGGTTGCGCAGACGCGTCTCGTCATCGGCGGCGTCGCGCAGGGCTTCGGTCTTCTCCTCGATCGAGCTGGCCATTGCGTCGAAAGTCGAGCCGAGAACGCCGACCTCGTCGTCGGCATCGAGCCCGGCGCGCACCGAGAGGTCACCCTCGCGGATCGCGGTCGCCGCCTCGGTGAGCCGGCGGACGCGTGCGCCGATCCGCTCGCCCACGATCGCCGCGAGCAGGAGCGACAGCAACGTGCCGCCCAGCGCGATGAGGAACAGCGTTTGGAACAGCGACGCCCGGCTCGTGTCGACCAGCGTCGTCGGCGTCGACCCCAGCAGCACCATTACCGGGCGGCCGCGCCGCTCGTTCACCGGCCGGGCAGAGATGAAGAGGCCATCGAACGACGCCGAGCGCGCCTGCCCGGTTCGCAGGACCTGGTTCGCCAAGATGCGCGCCCGCTCGGTGGTCGGCTGCTCGCCGACGGACGCGAGGCGCGACTCCCGCGTCACGAGCGCGAGGCGCAACGACGAGTCGTCGGCGGCGCGCTGGCGCAGATAGTCGTCGTTGAGCAGGCGGGCGGCGACGACCGCGCCGAGCGGACTGCGCCCGCCTTGGGAGTTGTCGGCGAGGACGGGTGCGATGCCGAGCGCGACGGCGACGCCACGGACCGCGGCGACGGTGCTCACCTCGGCGACCTTCTCGCGTGCTTCGACGAAGGCTTCCGACCGGGCGATGGGGTCGAGCGACGCCGGATCGAACCCGGTGGCCCCGAGGATGCGACCGTCGACGCTGTAGTACGCGATGGGCAGGCCCGAGAGAAACTTGCCCGACAGCTCCGTGAGGTCGTCGTCGAGGCGACCGCTGCGCTGCGGTGACGACGCCAGCTCGAATAGCAGCTGCGCGCGGCTCGTCGCGATCGATTGGGCGACGAGGCGGGCGCCGAGGATGGCGTCGGAGCTCTCGCTGTCGAGCAAGGCGACCTCTGTCGCCGCACGCGCGTCGAGGCGTCGCGCAGCCTCGTCCTCCACGGTGGAGGACAGCACGGCCGACAGCGCCAGCGACAGCACGAGCACCATGAGGAGTAACACGCCCGCCGCGCTGCCGGCGACGCGTGCGGCGAGCGAACGGCGGCTGGCGGCGAGGACGGCGGCGAGGACGACGACCGCTCCAACGACCAAGAGCCCGTCGCCTATGCGGGTGCTGTCCTGGAAGTGCGCGACGCACGACCCGGCGAGCGCCGCGAGCCCGACCCAGAGGGTTTGGCGGGCCACTCCCCCGCCACGCCAGAAGAACGACGCCGCCGCCACGGTGACGACGCCGGCCAGGCGCAGGGCGAGTATCCGGTCGTCGGGTGCGGTGACGAGCAGCGACCCGCGGAGAAACGCCGTCGCCGCGATGAAGGCGAACCCGGCGCCCAGGGGGCCGCGCGTCCACGGTGGGCGGACGACGAACTCTCCGCGGAGCAGAACGAGGGCGAGGCCCGCGGCCGCGGCGAGAAAGGCCACGAACTCGGCTGCGAATGTGAACTGGGGGCTCGTCGACATGAGGCGGGGGCCCCACACTCCTCGGTTCGGACAAGTATGGGCGCGATCGGTTACCGGACCAATGGCCCGTTCGGGCCAGCTCCCATAGCCCGAATTGACTAGTTAGTCGCCATTACCCGGCTTGTTACTGAGAGCGGCGAGGTCACCGCCAATTCGGCCGAGCGCTTTCAGCGCTTCGTCGAGGTTAGCGACGCTGATGACCGTGAGCTTTTTGCCTGCCCTCGCCTTTGCCGCGGCGAACTCGCCCGGCGGCACGAGAAACACGTCGGCGCCGGCGGCGCGGACTGCGGCGGTCTTCTGGCGGACCCCGCCAACGTCACCGACGATGCCGTCGAAATCGATTGTCCCGGTGACCGCGACCTTCTTGCCGCCGGTCAGTTCGCCGGGCGTCAGCTGGTCGAGGAGCGCCAGCGTGAAGGCCAGCCCGGCCGACGGGCCCCCGATGCCTTGGGAGTCGATCTCAACGTCGAACGGGAAGTCGAACTTCTGCCCGCGGGTGGCGAGCTCGATTCCGAGGCACGCCCCCGCGCCGGCGACGACGTTGCGGGCACAGCCCTCACCGAGACGGCTGCCGAGGGTGACCGTCTTGGTGGCCGTGGCCCCGGCGGCCGAGAGCACGTCCAACCGAATCGCCTCGCCCGGACGTTTGCTCTGGAGGATCCGGACGGTGTCCTGACGCAGCGGCGTCGCCTGGCCCTCGATCGCCGAGATCGTGTCGCCGGGCTGAAGGATGCCGCTTACAGGTACGTCGGTCGCGCTCACATTCGTCACGAGCGTTCCCGTGCCCGTCTCGCGCACCTCGTGCCCGAGGCGCCTCAGGGCGAGCACTGCGGCGGCTTGCTTCGAGTCCTGCATGTCCTCCTGAGCGAGCTGCGAGTACTCCGCGGGGTCGACGTCGCCGATCACGAGCTCCTCCGGCAGCACGTCGATGTCGGGGTCGAGCCAGCCGGCTACTGCGTAGAACACGGTCGTCCGGCGAAGCGACACCGTTGTGATCAGGATCTCGCCGCGCGGCGGGTTGTTGCGGTCCGCCGGGACCTTGAGCAGCGACGCGATCGAGCCCGCGGTGCCGGGTGCGAGCGCGAGGTACGGCAAGGTGACGATCGACGCCTGCCACCCGAGCAGCGCGAGGAGCACGAGCGGGATCCCGAAGAGCGCGGCGCGCGACTTTCGCGGCGGGGCCGGAGGTGACCAGGAGAGGGGGCCTGGCACTACCATCCCGCCGATCGTGTCCCGATCCAGCGTCGTGTCCATAGGTCGTAGTGCCGGCCGGTTCACGGTTGCCGTGGGAACGACGGGCAGCCACAGCGTGCCACGCGCGCGCGGCCGCGCGGCCCCGCCCTGGGATAGCAACCCATGACCACGTTGCCCCCGGACGACGAGAACGACGACGATACCGACGACGATGTCTTCGACGACCTGACGTCGGAGTGGTTGCGGGAGCGAGACCTCACCGACGACTGGGAGGACGAGGCGGGGCCCGGGGAGGAACCCGCTCCACCGGTGCCGGCGGACTCCGAGGCAGCTGCCGCGCCGCCACCCGATGCGCCTCCCGGCGCGGCGAACTCCCCTGAGAACGAGCCGGAGGGCGAGACCGGGGATGACGTGCCCGACTGGGCGCGCCCGCTCGACTTCGCGACCCCGATCGAAGAGCCCGAGAGCCCTTCTCCAGCCCGTGACCTGTTCATCGCCGACGCACCAGCCGCGCCGATCGCGCCTGCACCAGAGCCCGACCCGGAACCTGAGCCCGAGCCCGAGCCCGAACCGGAACCGGAACCCGAACCGGAACCCGAACCCGAACCCGAACCGGAACCCGAACCTGAGCCCGAACCGGAACCGGAACCGGAGCCGGAACCGGAACCGGAGCCCGAGCCCGAACCGGAACCCGAGCCGGAACCCGCGGCGGCGGCGGGCGAGTTCCAAGCCCCGTGGCTACGCGAGCTCGAAGAGCTGGTGTCGCGGGAAACGGATCCGCCCGCGCCCGATCCCGTGACGACCTACGAGCGTGCGCCAGCCCCCGACGTGGCCACTGCTCCGACGACCAGCTCGTCCGATCTTCTCCCGCCGCCGCCCCCGGCGTGGGCTCCACCACCGACGATGGCACCGCGCGATCCCACCCCGCCGCCGCCCTCCACTCCGGCTCTGCAGCCACCGGATTCGCTGACGTGGCCGCCTCAGGAGGCCGAGAACCTCCGCGTCGCGCCGGAGCGCCCGGCGCGGCCCGACGTCTCGCCGACGCCGCCCGTCCGCCACGACCAGCCCCGCCCGAAGATCACGCCGCCGGCGATTCCCGCTGCGCGCAAGCCCCCGCGTCCCAACCGCGGCCGGCAACGGCCCGTGCCGAGACCGCAACCGGCGAAGCGGAAGCCGCCCAAGCACAGCTCAGCGGCGCAGCGGGCAGCAACGAAGCGGGTGCGCCCGCGGAACGCCGACGCCGGACGATCCGCGGCGGCCCTGGCGGCGATGGCCATCGGGCTGGGCGTCGCCGCCGCCCTGGTGATCATCGCGGTCGTGGGTGCGCTGGTGTTTGTTATCAGCCGCGCGATCGGGTGATCAGGTAGCGACGAGCGCGAGCCGCACGACGTAGCGGTACCTCGCCGAGCCCGGCGGGTGGCACGCGAACAGCGTCGCCGTCGCCGTCGCCGTCGGGCGGACGATGTCGAGTCGGTCGGGCGTCACCACCTCGCTGCCGACCATTTCGTAGGTCGTGCGCTGGCCCTGAACGTCGAAGGTCACGCGGTCACCGGCGACGAGCTCGTTGATCCTTCGGAAGGGATGCGACTTCGTCACGCGGTGCCCTGCGAACACGGTGTTGCCGATCTCGCCCGGGAAAGCGGTGCCCGGCCAGTGGCTGGGCCCACGGTCGATGTTGCGCATCGTGATGCCGTGGTACACGTCGTGCACGAGGCCGATCTTGGGGATCTCGATCCGTCCGATGTGGACGATCTCCTCGGCGGTGCCCGCCGTGGGGCTCACTGGCTGCGGCGGGCGCGGCGTACGCACGCGTGGCGCGGTCACTGGCGTCGCCGGAGCCGCAGTGGTTGTAGGCGCCGGCGGTGGGATCACGAGTGAAGCCAACAGAGGAGCGTCGTCGACGGCCGGCGCCTTCTTCTCCACGCTTTGGAGAACCGCGGCCCCACCGAAGGAGAACAGCAGTCCCGCGACGAGCACGATCATGAGACGCCGGCTGCCCACGGCCATCATTGTCCCATGGCCGACCGCGAAACCGGCAGCGCAAGGCGTCGCCGGGCAATAGCGATAGCGGGCCATACCGGCGACGCCGCCCTCGCGAGGGATGGGCTCGAGGACCCTGATCCCGGCGTGCGAGCCACGGCGCTCGGCGCGCTCGGACGGATGGGCGTGCTCACACCCGATGAATTGGCCACTTGCCTGGTCGATTCCTCCCCGCACGTGCGCAGGCGCGCCGCTCTGGTAGCCGCGACCAACCCCGGCGGCGACCTGCGGGCCCTGCTGGCCGACGTCGACCACCTCGTCGCCGAAGCCGCGGCCTGGGCGCTCGGAGAGCGAGACGACCGAGTCGCAGTGCCGTTGCTGATCGCTATGACGACCTCACACGTCGAACCGTTGTGCCGCGAAGCTGCAGTCGCCGCGCTGGGTGCGATCGGCGATCCGGAGGCGGTTCCCGCCATCTTGCACGCGTGCACCGACAAGCCGGCGATCCGTCGCCGCGCCGTCCTCGCGCTCGCCCCTTTCGAGGGTCCCGCGGTCGAGGCGGCAATCGACACCGCGCTCCAAGATCGCGACTGGCAGGTGAGGCAGGCGGCCGAAGACCTACGGCGCGACTGACGTCTGCGCCTACGGCGGAGGCTCTTAGCGGTCGGCTCCCATGAACATCACCTTCAGCGAGTCGAACGACTCGAGGCACTTCCCCGCGCCGAGTACTACGCACTCGAGCGGTGCGTCAACGAGGTGCACCGGTACCTGCGCGTCGACGGCGAGGCGCTTATCTAGGCCGTGCAGCATGCCGCCGCCTCCGACGAGGTGGATTCCCTGCATGATCAGGTCCTGGGCGAGCTCGGGGGGCGCGAGCGCAAGGCACTGGAGGACGGACTCGACGATCGCCTTCACGTTCTCCTCGATCGCTCCGCGCACATCGTCGGGCGTGAGGATCACCGTCTTGGGCAGCCCCGACATGAGGTCGCGGCCGCGGACCTCGGCGGCCATGTCATCGCCCATCGGGTATGCGGACCCGATGGTCATCTTGATCTCCTCAGCGGTGCGTTCCCCGATGGCGATGCCGTATTCGCGCCGGACGAAGGCCTGCACAGCCGCATCGATGTCAAAGCTGCCGACGCGGATCGCTTGGAGCGCGACGACGCCTCCCAGCGAGATGACGGCAGTCTCCGAAGTCCCGCCGCCGACATCGACCACCATGCTGCCGAGCGGCTCGTGGATCGGCAGGCCGGCGCCGATGGCCGCCGCCATTGGCTGCTCAATGAGGTAGGCGGCTGCCGCACCGGCGCGCCGCGCCGCCTCCTCGACCGCCCGCTTCTCGACCTCGGTAATGGCCGAGGGCACGCAGATGAGGACGCGTGGCCGGTTAAAGCGCGACACGCCCGCTCGCTGGAGGAGCAAGCGGATCATGCGCTGCGTGATGTCGAAGTCTGTGATCGCGCCCTGGCGAAGCGGACGTACGGCGACGATGTAGCCGGGCGTGCGGCCGATCATCTGCCACGCCTCGCGCCCCATGGCGAGCACCTCTTGGGTGCGGCTGTTGAGCGCGATGACGCTGGGCTCGTTGAGCACGATGCCGACGCCGCGCGCGTAGACGAGCGTGTTCGCGGTGCCGAGATCGATGGCGAGGTCTCTAGCCAGAGTGGCCATCCTCCCGCGGATCGGGCTCGTCGGGCGCGAGTGCCTGGAGTTCGCGGCGGAACGCGTCGATCCCGGCGTCGACCCCCGTGGGCTTGCGCTGGCGCAACCAGAGGATCGCGCAGCCCACGAGGCTGATGACGACGGCGACGCCGAGGAACAGAAGAGAGTTCACGAAACGTCCGCGGCGTCGCGCACCGGCTCGGCTCCGGTGCCCCACGCGGTGCCCTCGGGCCAGTGTTCCTGCTTCCAGATCGGCACGGTGGCCTTCACCGCGTCGATTCCGTACTGCGCGGCGGCGAACGCGTCGGCCCGATGCGGCGTCGACACGACCACCACGACGGCAGCGTCACCGACCAGGAGCTCACCGGTGCGATGCAGCAGAGCGAGCCGGCCGATCACCGGCCAGCGCCGGCGCATCTCGGCCGCGACCTCGCCCATGCGCGCCCTAGCGACCTCCTCGTAGGACTCATAGGTCAAGCGTTCGACGCCGGTGCGGCCCTCAGCGTGATCTCGCACGGTCCCAACGAAGCTCACGACCGCCCCGCACGCCGGAACGGTCGCCCACGCGGCCGCCTCCGCGACGGGCAACGGAGCGCTACAGAGCGCTACCCAATCGGGGTCGGGGGGCACTGACATGGCCACGATCGTACGTGGGGGCGATCTATACCCGGGGGAAGCCATCGGTAGGCTTCAAATCCGATGGACGCCGACGACGAGCCCACTTCTGGTTGGGTCCACCCCGACGACCGCCTCTGGCGGCACCCGTCCGAGGTGGCCCGGGACAGGCCTGCCGTTGCATCGCCGCGTCCGCCGCGCACGGGTACCACGACGTGGGCGGTCGCCGGCGTTGTCGGCATGATCAGCGCGCTCCTTACCGCGGGGATCATCGCGGCCGCCGGCGGCTTCACGATGCGCGAAGTGCCGATCAAGTCCGTGGAGACGGTCAACCGTGCCATTCCCGTGCAGAACAACGACCTCACCTCGGTCGTCGAGGTCGCCGAGCGCATCCGGCCCTCGATCGTCGAGGTCAAGGTAGATCCCGGCACGGCGCGGGCGGGCGCGGGGTCCGGCGTGGTGTTCCGTTCCGACGGCCACGTGATGACAAACCGCCACGTCGTCGAAGGCGCGAGCATGGTCAAGGTCGTCGCCGCCGACGGCCGCGAGCACACCGCCAAGGTCATTGGCAGCGACGCCGACACGGACGTGGCCGTGCTGAAGGTCGACGCGGCGATGCCCGTCGCCGTGCTCGGTTCCGCGGATCACCTCCGAGTCGGCCAGCAGGCAATCGCCATCGGCTCACCGCTCGGGCTCGTGGGCGGACCGTCGGTGACGGTCGGCGTCGTGAGCGCGCTGGCGCGCACGGTCGAGGGACGCGACGGCCCGCCACTACTCGACATGATCCAGACGGACGCGCCCATCTCTCCGGGTTCGTCGGGCGGAGCGTTGCTCGACAGTGCCGGCAACGTCATCGGCATCACCACGGCGATCGCGGTCACCGAGGTGGGCGCCGAGGGTCTCGGTTTCGCGACACCGATCGACGTCGCCCGCGACGTTGCCGAACAGCTGCTCACCACGGGCAAGGTCGTCCATGTCTGGCTCGGCGTGCGCGGCGAGGACGTGGACGCCGCGACTGCGAAGACGCTCGGCGTCACCGGTGGTGCGATGGTTCGCGAGGTCAGCGACGGCAGCCCCGCCGCGCTCGCAGGCGTCAAGGAGCGCGACGTCATCGTCGAGGTTGGCGGCAAGAGCGTTGCGTCGATGGCGCAGGTGGTGCTGTCACTGCGCGACAAGAAGGTCGGCGACACCGTGCAGCTCACTGTGTGGCGGTCGGGCTCTGAGCGCAAGGTCACCGCCAAGCTGATGGAGCGACCGGCGAAGATCTAATCGCGATTTCTCGCCCGTCGCCGCAGGACGGCGAAGGCAAGACCGCCGACCACCGCCAGCGCGCCGCCGCCGGCGACGGCTAAGGAGAGCTCCTGGCGCTTCGTCGGCGACAGTCGCTGCCACCACGTCGGGCGACGCGTGGCGACGAGCGCCTCGGCGTGCGAGTACACGGGCTCCCATCCGGTCGTGCACAGGCGGTCGTTGGCCACGACCCACGCGTGCTTTTGGAGGGCCGCGGTCGCGTCGCGACGGCGGCCGATCCCGATGCGGCGAGCGACGCTGCGCACCGGTTCGGGCAGCGGCACGACGCGCCCGCCAGAAAGCGCCCTCGCCTCGCCCTCCGTGATCCACCCATTGGGCGCCACGTTCACCGCGCCGTCGAGTTTCGCCTCGATCACGGCGACGACCGCCGACGCGAGGTCGTCGACGTGGAGGAACTGCACGGCCCGCGTGTCGTCGCCGCTGCCCATCCCGGCCACACCCTCGAGACCCGGTGCAGGCCAGTCCTCGCCGCCGGCGATCACGACCGGACACGGCCGCAGGACGGTCAACAGCGTCGCCGGATGCTCGCCACGCCATTCCGCCGCGACCCGTTCGGTCTCGGCGCGCGCGGCCACGGCGTCGACGCCGGGGTTCGGGCGCAGTACCGCATCCTCTGTCAGTGGTACGGGGTTGTCCGGCCAGGCGCCGTACACCGCGGCGGTGCTCAAGATCACGACGTGGTCGGCCGACACGGCGCTCGACGCGTCGAGCACGTCGGCCGTACGCGACGGGTCGCCGGCGTGGACTACGACGGTCGCCCCCTCAAGGAGCCGCTTCTGCTCATGACGGGCGACGTCGTCGCCGACCAGGACGACCTCATGGCCCACGGAGGTGAGGCGCCGCGAGATTGCGCCCCCGACCGGGCTCGAAGCACCGATGACGGCAGCAGTCGACATGCTCCTACGATGCCCGCAATGAGTGACCCGGGTCCAACGGAGCCAAATCCGTTCGACGGCCTGCCGATGTTCAAAGACCTCGCGGGCATGTTCACGAGCCGGGGACCGCTGAACTGGGACATCGCCCGGCAGGTGAGCCTGTGGGTCGCCGGCGGGGGCACGACCCCGCCGAACGTCGAGCCGCTCGTACGCATGCGGTTCGAGGAGCTGGCGCGCATCGCGGAGATGCACGTCGCCGAGATCACCGGTCTCACGGTCCCGGGCGGCGGCGCGCAGATCGTCCGCGTCGTCAACCGGACGGAGTGGGCTGCATCCACGCTGGAGGCTTACCGCCCGCTGCTCGAGCGGCTCGCGGGCGCGGTGGCGGCGCCCGTCGACCCTGACGCCGAGCCGGACGCCGCGGCCGGTTTCCTCGGCGGTCTCACGCAGATGATGAGCCCCGTGCTGGTCGGCATGCAGGCCGGCGTGATGACCGGCCAGCTCGCGCAGCGCACCTTCGGTCAATACGACCTCCCGATTCCGCGCTCCGAGGATGAAGGCCTACGCATCGTCGCCGCGAACCTCGACGCTTTCGCCGCCGAGTGGGACCTGCCCATCGACGACGTCCGCATGTGGGTGCTCCTCGCCGAGTTGACGCACCATGCCGTGCTCACTCGCCCGGCTGTACGCGACCGCATCGACGCGCTGCTGGCGGAGTACGTGGGCGGCTTTGCCAACGATGCCACCGCGATCGGCGACAAGATCGCCGACCTCGACCCGACAGATCCCGACAGCTTCGAGAAGGTGCTCGGTGATCCCGAAGCGATGCTCGGCGCGGTGCAGACCGACGCACAGCGGGCGACGCTCGCGCAGCTGACGGCAGTCGTGGCGGCAGTCGAAGGCTTCGTCGACTACGTCCTCGACACCGCCGCGCCACGGTTGACCGGCCAGCCCGCGGTCCTCGCCGAGGCGGTACGCCGCCGGCGTAACGCACGCGGCGCCGACCAGCGCTTCATCGAGCGGATGCTCGGCCTCGAGCTCACCACGTTGACCTTCGAGCACGGCAGCGACTTCGTCAACGGCGTGATCGCCCGGGCCAACCCTGACGCGCTGGGGAAACTGTGGACATCGCCGACGGGCCTCCCGACGCCAGCGGAGCTCACGGCGCCGGGGCTGTGGCTGGCCCGCCTCGAGTTCGATTAACCAACCACACATCGACCTCCGTCGATGCGTTAGCGTGCGGTCGTGCTCCGGGTCGAAGACCGCGTCGCCCAGGCCATTCGCCCGCCGCTCGCACGACGGCTGCTCGCGGAGTTCCTCGGGAGCGGCCTTCTCGCTGCCGTCGTAGTGGGCTCAGGCATCACCGCGCAACGCCTGTCGCCCTATGACGTCGGCGTACAGCTGGCGGAGAACGCGCTGGCTACCGGAGCGGGGCTGGTGGCATTGATCCTGATGTTCGGGCCGGTGTCCGGTGCCCACTTCAACCCCGTCGTTACGGTGGCCGACCGGGTACTGGGAGGCCTGTCGACCCGGGACGCGGTGTCCTACGTCTCGGTGCAACTGCCCGGGTGCTGCCTCGGTGCGGTCCTCGCCAACGGAATGTTCGCGGAGCCACTCGTCGCGGCATCGGGCCGCGTGCGCGGCGGCGGGGGACTTTGGCTGGCCGAGATGCTCGCCACCGCCGGCCTTGTCCTCGTGGTCTTCGCGGTGACTCGCTCCGGGCGCTCGGCGGTCGCGCCGTTCGCGGTCGCGTCCTACATCGCCAGCGCGTACCTCTGGACGTCGTCAACGAGCTTCGCCAACCCCGCGATCACTGTCGCGCGGACTCTGTCCGACACCTTCTCTGGCATCGCGCCGCGGTCGGCTCCCGCGTTCGTCGCGTCGCAAGTGCTCGGCGCCGCGTTCGGCGTGCTGGCGGTGAAGACGCTGTATCCCGAAGATGCCGTGCCCGCGTGACCCGCCCGGTCGCGCTGTTCGCGTGCCGGCAGAACGCCGGCAGGTCGGTCGCTGCGGCCGCGGTCTTTCCGTCGACGACCATGTCCCGTCGCTGCGCGCCGGCGACTTCGGGGCGGCGCCACGGTGAACGATCGCGGCGCCTCACCTCTGGACCGCCGGAACTCGAAGGTGACGGCATACATTCTCTTCGAGTTCACCTGCTGGTCGGTTCGCTGAAGGACTGTCTCCCTACGGTGACCGCGACCCACATCTTCCGACTCAAAGGACGGGTGGCTTCGTGCGCGACACCGACGACATGGGCTCCAAACTCAGCGTCACCACCGAGCAGGCATGACCGTCACCGCCGTCGACCGGCACATCGACTGCGCAGGCGTGTTCAATCTGCGCGATCTCGGCGGCTATCCGACCACCGACGGCCGCTCGACACGGTGGAGGACCCTGTTCCGCGCCGACGGCCTCCACCGCGTTGTTGCCACACATCGGGGTGTGCAGGGACTGGCATGGCGGACCGTGCTCGATCTGCGCACCCTCGCCGAGCGCGACGCGGGCAGCTTCGCCTGCGACGGAGTCGACGCCATCCACCTCCCCGTTCTGCGCAACACCTGGGACGTCGACGGGCTGGGCGGAGACATCGAGGATCCAACTCGGTTCCTCACCGACCGCTATCTCGACATGGCCGACTCGGGCGCGGCGGCCATCGCCGCCGTGTTCGACGTGCTCGCTTCACCGACCCGTCTGCCGGCGGTGTTTCACTGCGCTGCCGGTAAGGACCGCACCGGAGTCGTCGCCGCCCTCGTCCTCGCCGCGCTCGGCGTCGACGACGACCACATTGCCGCCGACTACCACCTCAGCGCGCTCGCCATGGACCGCCTCGCGGACTGGATCACAACCTCCCGCCCCGAGACCGCCGAGGACATGGCCCGCCAGCCGCAAGGGTTCCTCGCCTGCCCACCCGAGGCGATCACCCTCTTCCTCGACGAGCTGCGCACACGGCACGGCGCCGTCGAGGGCTACCTGCGTGCCATCGGCGTCACCACCGACACGCTCGTGGCGGTGCGCCACACACTGGTCGAGAGCCGGTGAGCGACGGGCTGGTTCCGGCACGAGAACCGGAGCGGTTCACTCAGCCGATGAGCAGCAGGTTCGTCAGCGCGGTAAGGACCGGAATGTCGTGGGTGTGGCTGAGCGCGTACGCGGCGTCCTCGATAGGAAGCCAGCGGATCTCGTCGACCTCATGATTGGGCCGTTCTCCCGGCCGGGGCTCGTGGGTCAGACGGCTTCGAGTTTGTAACCGAGACCGCGGATCGTGGTGATGCGCTGCGGCGTTGCGGGGTCGTCCTCGATCTTGGCGCGGAGGCGCTTGATGTGGACGTCGAGCGTCTTGGTGTCGCCCACGTAGTACGGCCCCCACACGCGGTCGATGATCGTCTCGCGCGTGATGACGCGGCCGGCGTTGGCCATCAGCAGCTCGAGCAACTCGAACTCCTTGAGCGGAAGCGTGAGCGGCTCGTCGCGCAGGCTCACCTCGTGACGGGCGGCGTCGAGCCGGAGATCGCCGACGGCGATCGCGGCGTCGGACTCCTCAGGCCCGTCCCGCGGCGGGACACGCCGCAGCGCGGCGCGCATGCGGGCGACGAGCTCGCGGAGGCGGAACGGCTTCGTCACGTAGTCGTCGGCGCCGACCTCTAGCCCGACCACCGTGTCGATCTCGCTGCCCTTGGCCGTGACCATGATGATCGGCACGCGCGATCGCGAGCGCAGCTCGCGGCACACGTCGAGGCCCGACATCTTGGGGAGCATCACGTCGAGGAGCACGAGATCGGGGCGAACGGCGTCGAATGCATCAAGCGCCTCGGCGCCGTCCCGCGCCACGTGGACGAGGAAGCCTTCGCGTTTCAGGCCGACCACGAGGGCGTCGACGAAGCTGTCCTCGTCCTCCACGACGAGCACGGTCGGCTGGGGGCCAGGCACGGCGTCATCGTACGGGTGGTTGCCGAACGGTTGCCCAGCCGTCGAGCGCTGGTCGCGTGATGTTCACCCAGACGTCACCTCGCCTTCGTGCGCCGTTAGCGCAACGGGACGACGAGCGCGCGGTTCACTGGCGCTGCTTTGGCTTCTAGTCAACCGTTCTGTACGTCGCTGCGGACGCCGCGCCGGCGTCGTCGAAGTCGATGATCCACGTCGACGCCTCCGCCCAACGCACGGAGTCGGGCAGGACGAGACCGTCCTCGTGCACGAGCGCGTTGAGCAGCGACGCAAGGACGTCGCCGTGGGTGCAGGCAACAATTGAAGCGGAAGGCGCGGAGCGCAGCGCCCCCCGCAGACCTTCCAGAGCGGCCGAGCCGCGTCCCTCGTACAGCAGCTCGTCGATCTCGACCTGTACCCCGGCGCGCCGCGCCAGCGGTGCGACCGTGTCGACACAGCGCCGGGCCGGGCTCGAGAACACGCGCATCGCCGGGTCCAGCACGCTCGACGCCGCGAGGACGTGGGCCTGGCGCGTCCCAGCGTCGGCCAGCGGGCGCAGCACGTCGTCGAGCGTCCACGATGGGCGGTCGGCCGAAAACGCGTGCCGAGTCAAGTGCAGCGCCACGGTCCGAAACGCTACAGGGGGCTTCGGGGGGTAACCGGGTAGCCCGGAAAAGCCCCCTACTCGCTTTTGGGTCGTTTCGGCTTGCGTTCGCGGCCGCACTTGCGTACGGCGTCGGCGAGCACGTACTCGATCTGCGCGTTCACGCTGCGCAGTTCGTCGCTCGCCCATTGCTCCAGCGCGTCGTAGAGGAGCGGGTCGATCCGGAGCAGATAGCTCTTCCGGGGGGGCATCGCCGACGCCTTACTGGTACAGCGACCCCGAGTTGACGACCGGCTGCGCACCGCGGTCCGAGCACAGCACGACGAGCAAGTTCGAGACCATCGCCGCCTTGCGCTCCTCGTCGAGCTCGACGACGTCCTTCTCCGCCAGCATGTCGAGCGCGGTCTCCACCATCCCGACCGCGCCCTCCACGATCAGCTGACGGGCGGCCACCACCGCGCTCGCCTGCTGGCGTCGCAGCATCTCCTGCGCGATCTCGGGCGCGTAGGCGAGGCGGCGTAGGCGCGTGTCGAGCACGGTGACACCCGCGGCGCGGAGGCGCTCCTGAAGCTCCTGCTGCAAGGTGGCCGTGACCTCGTCGGAGTTGGCGCGCAAGCTCAGCTGGCCCTCCTCGTAGTCGTCGTACGGGTACTCGCTGGCGACGTGGCGCACCGCGGCTTCGGTCTGGATGTGCACGAAGCTCTCGTAATCCTCCATGTCGAACACCGCCTTCGCGGTATCCGCCACCTGCCAGTTGATGACCGACGCGATCTCGACCGGATTGCCGACGGCGTCGTTGACCTTCAGCGTGTCGCTGTCGAACGTGTTGATGCGCAACGACACCCGCCGGCGGAGCATCATCGGATTCGTCCAGTGAAGGCCGTCCTCGCGCACCGTGCCGCGGTACCGCCCGAAGAACACCAGGACCTTGGCGGTGTTCGGCGTGACGATGTAGAAGCCCACCGGCAGCACTAGCGCCGTCAACCACAGCAGCCCAGCGATCACGGTGGCGGGACCGCTCTCCGTATCGATCGCGGCTGCGGTCACGAGGCCGGCGGCGACCACCACGACGATCTCTACCAGAAGCATCAGCCAGCCGTTGATCGGCTTTACCAGACGCTCAACCATGTCCGTCTCCCCGTTTCTATCAATATGATATCACATTGATAAGTCAACGGGGCTCAGCTGTCAAGCAGTATCGAGTCGGAGGCGGGCGCTCAGGCCTCTTCTTCGGGGTAGCCCAGATCCCAGTCGAGGAGAAGGTTTTCGCGCTCGGCATCGCGTACGACGCGCTCGCGATTGCGGCGGAACTGCGGATCGTGGGGGGGCAGGAGCACGAGGCGGGCCATGGCCCGCTGGCGGAACTCCTCGATGACGCCGCGATCACCGAATTCCGACTGGATCTCCCAGTGCGGCATCACCGGTCCGAGATAGACGACCCGGATGTGCCCGCGGGGCGGCTGCTGCTCTTGGACCGGCTCGGTGATGGACATGGGCGGATTCTACGGGTGACCCGCCGGGCGCGGCGAAACCGCGTCAGCGGCTGAGGCCGCGGCTCCCGACGGTGACGGTGACCGTGCGCCGGTCGGCTCCGCGCTGCACCTCGAGGACCAGAGCGCTCCCGGGCTTCGAAGCGCGCACGGCGGTGATCAGCTGCTGGCTCGTCGCGACCGAGCGCGACCCGGCGCGCACGATCACGTCTCCGGAGCGCAGCCCGGCGGCGTCGGCGGGCGACCCGGCGGCCACGGATTCGACGACGGCGCCCTTGTCGACGGGGACGCCCACGCGATCGGCGAGCGTCGCGGTGAGGTCGACCGTGGCTACGCCGATGAACGAGATGCCGACCGTGGGCGCGCCAGTGCGGATGCTCGGCAGGATCGTCTTTACCGCGTCGATCGCCAAGGCGAAGCCGATGTTCTCAACCGGGGCTCCGCCCTCGGAGGCACGAATGACCACCGTGTTCACGCCGATTACCTCGCCGGCGGCGTTCACGAGTGGGCCACCCGAGTTGCCGGAGTTGATGGCGGTGTCGGTCTGAATGAGGTTGTCGAGCCGTTCAGTCATATCGCCGACTGATCGGTCGAGCGCCGACACGATGCCGCGCGTCACCGTCAAACCACCCGCAAGTGCGAGCGCGTTGCCGATCGCGACGACGTCATCGCCGACGCGCAGCGCTTCGGAGGACCCGAGGGCAACCGTCGGCAGCCCGCTCGCCCCGCGGATCTTGATGATCGCCACGTCGTTCGCCGGGTCTGCGCCGAGCAGGTCGGCAGGGCGTGGCTCGCTCTCGCCGTCGAACGTGACGCGGATCTCCTGTGCGCCCTCGATCACGTGGTTGTTGGTGAGGACCTCGCCGTCCGGGGTGAGCACCATGCCCGTGCCCGCGCCCTGCACGCGCTGCACTCGACCGAAGGCCTGATCCGTGCGAACGAACGCCTCGGTCTGGATCGACACGACCGCCGGCTGCGCCCGCGCGAGGACGCCTCGGATGTCGAGGGGCTTGCCCGCGAGCTTGAGGTTGCGCCCAGTCGCGCTGGACCCGGCGGCGCCGGACGGGTTCTCCGACTCCCTCGTCGAGACGAGCCCACCGCCGATCAACCCGCCCGCAACCGCCGCGGCGACGAACGCGGCGATGCCGCCGCGACGGCGCAGCGCTCTTTTGTCCTGCGCCTGCTCCTCCTCGCGCATCTCTTCGCGTTCCTCTTCGCGTTCCTCTTCGCGTTCCTCTTCGCGTTCCTCTTCGCGTGCCGCGTCGCGTGCCGCGTCGCGCAGCTCGACGGCTTGCTCCGACTCGTCCTGCGCTACGGGCGCCTCGGGCGGATCGGCCGGCGACGCGCTTTCATCCGTTTGGTGACTACCGCTAAGGGTAGACACCTCCTGTGTCGAAGTGTCTTGGTGGGGACCCTGGTCATCGGTCATTGGCCCCATGTTTGCAGGAGGCATCCACGGCGCTGACCGCAACGGAGAAAAACCAGGAACCAAACCCGGTGCCGCCGACGTCGTATAGGCGGTCGACAGGAGGATCTATGGACGCCGAGTGGATGGACAAGGGTCTTTGTAAGGATGTGCACCCATCGGTGTTCTTTCCGAGCGACGGCGTCGGAGTCGAGGTCGCGCGCCGGATCTGTGCGGAATGTCCGGTAAAGGCGCTGTGTCTCGAGTACGCGCTCCAGAGCCGGATTGATCACGGAGTGTGGGGCGGGGCGTCCGAGCGCGAACGCCGGCGTCTGTTGCGCCAACGGCGCCTCGACGCTGCTGCGGCTGCAGCTCTGGCCTGACCCGCCCCAGGGACGCGCCTAGGGGGCGTTCTCCGTGCGAACTGCGCACGGAGAACGCCCCCTAGTGCTGTCTACGAGCGGGAACTACTACTTCGTGGTGGTTTCGGCTTCGTCGTCCTGGGCGCCTTCCTTGACGCCGGACTTGAACTCCTTTTGAGCCTGGCCGAGCGAGCGGGCCAGCTTCGGCAGGCGGGACGAGCCGAACACGAGCAACACGACTGCCAGAACGATGAGCAGTTCGGTGGTTCCGAGACCAAACATGTGGGTCCTCCTGGGGACCGGCGCCGTCGGGGCGCCAGTGCCTTGCTTTCGTTGCAGGTTACCGCGGCGGATGGTGCAAACCTTCCTGGCGTGCTCGAGTGCGTGATCAACGTCAGCGAAGGACGCGACGCCGCCGCGATCGCCGCGCTGGCAAGAGCCGGTGGTGACCACACGCTCGACGTGCACAGCGACGCCGACCACAACCGCACCGTGATCACGCTCGCGGGCCCCGCGGTCGAGGATGCGGCCCGCTCCGTCGCCGCAGCCGCAGTGTCAACGCTCGACCTCAAGGATCACGCCGGTGTGCACCCGCGGATCGGCGTGCTCGATGTCGTCCCGTTCGCGCCGTTCGGCACGACGGGGACGATGGGCGGGGCCGTCACGGCGCGCAACCGGTTCGCCCGTTGGGCTGCCGATGCGCTCGCGCTCCCGTGCTTCCTCTACGGCCCCGAGCGGTCGCTACCCGACATCCGCCGCGGCGCGTTCCGCGAACTCGTCCCCGACACGGGACCATCGGATCCGCACCCCACGGCGGGTGCGTGCGCAGTCGGCGCTCGCCCGCTGCTCGTCGCCTACAACCTCTGGCTCGTCGCTCCCGACCTGGCGCTTGCTCGGGCGATCGCCCGCGACCTGCGCAGTCCCGCGGTCCGCACCCTCGCGCTGCAGGTTGGCGATCACGTCCAAGTTTCGTGCAACCTCGTCGATCCCAGTGCGGTTGGGCCGCTCACCGTGTTCGACGCGGTTGCGGCGAGGGCCGCGGTCAGCCGCGCTGAGCTCGTGGGGCTGGTACCCGCCGCTGTGCTGTCTGCCACGCCCGCCGACCGCTGGGACGAGCTCGATCTTGATGCCACGAAAGCCATCGAGGCCCGCCTCGAAAGTGCGGGCCTCGATGGGGGAAGTGCTTCGGGGCGTTGAAGATCAGGCGGCGGCGCAACGCGGTGGCGCCGTTCGTTCAGCCGGCGGCGCTTCGGCGTGCGAGGGCGCGGGCACGACGCACGCGCCGGCGTTCCCGTTCGCTCATGCCACCCCAGATGCCGAACTTCTCGCCGTTCGCGAGCGCGAACTCGAGGCAGTCCTCGCGAACGACACAGCCGCGGCACACCTCTTTCGCCTCACGCGTCGACGCGCCGCGCTCTGGAAAGAACAGGTCGGGATCCACGCCCATGCAGTTGGCATAGTCCTGCCACCCACGATCCTCACGTTCGAGCGCATACAACAGGTTCATCGGTCGTGCCTCCCCTCACCGGCGATTTCACCGATGTAATTACAGCGATGTGATACTCCACATCACCCGGAGAAGCAAGCGGAAACCGCCCAACCCTTCAAAAAAGTGACCGCCGCGAGTGGAGGCGGGGGGCAGGCTCCGCTTGCGAGCCGAGAGGTTCAGCTGGCGCGTGCGGCGACCAGCTCGGCGACGTCGACGGGATCGAATCCCCACGCCCGCCCGTTGCGGACCGCGGGGATGGCGCCGCGCTCGGCGAGCGCTCGCACGTTCCTTGGCGAGCAGC
>Ga0183260_10000975_pt1 | contig 24208 bp, 19 predicted proteins | sample AntDrymUQ4972206_2_FD_129768 | JGI IMG/M metagenome (GOLD analysis project Ga0183260, IMG submission 129768) | Polar desert sand microbial communities from Dry Valleys, Antarctica - metaG UQ497 (22.06) (version 2) (version 2) | ecosystem: Environmental > Terrestrial > Soil > Desert | place... | reverse complement strand
GCGCGAGTGCGCTTTACAGCGCCTTTTGACATGAGCGGCAGCCCGAGCTTGACGCTTCCCGGTGGAGCGACTGGCGGAGCACTTCCGGTGGGATTCCAATTGGTTGGACGGCATTTGGACGAACCGCTGGTACTTCGCACGGGGCACGCCTTTCAACAGGCGACGCAGTGGCACACCAGACGGCCGGGGCCATGACATCTGCCACCTGACAGCGGCTTGCAGGGCGAAGCGCGCGCCTGAAGCCGGACGTAACGTCCGCTTTCACACTTTTGACTGTCCGCTTGCGGAAGTGCGAACGACCGCAACGGGTCGTAAGCAGTCTTAAATCTAAGAAGCGACACGACGGCAGCGCGTGCTTCCGAATGGTTACCAATAGGAGATTCTTAGAAACTCAGGCCACGGATTCACTAACTCTGACGGAAATGCCAATAAAACTGACTGCCTACAAGAACCAAACGATCAAACGTCGATATTTCCTGCCTGCATCGCGTTGGACTCGATGAATTGCCGCCGCGGCTCGACTTCATCGCCCATCAGCGTTGTGAAGATCTGATCGGCACCAATGGCGTCATCGATCTGCACTTTCAGCATGCGTCGCACCGCCGGGTCCATCGTTGTTTCCCAGAGCTGGGACGGATTCATTTCACCCAGCCCCTTGTAGCGCTGGCGCGTGACCGACCCTTCAGCTTCCCGCATCAGCCAGTCGACCGCTTCGGCAAACGAGCGAATCGCGGCCTGCTTTTCCTTCTCACCGCTCCCGCGCACGATGCGCGCGCCCGCGCCAATCATCCCGCTGAACGTGCGCGCAGCGGTTGATAGCGTTGCGTAATCCGCACCATGCACGAAGTCAGCATCAATGGCACTCAACTTTACGTTGCCGTGATGGCGGCGCTCAATTCGCAGCCGGTGCTTGTCGGTGACTGAGTCGTGCTGCGCGTATACGTGCACGGTCGAATTGCCCAAAGCAGCGGTCAATCGCACCGCTGAAGCTTCAGCGCTGGCCGCGTTGTCCAGATCGAGCTCTGTGCCTGCCAGCAACGCTTCAAGCGCGGGGCGGTCCATCACGCGTGAGAGACGTTTGATCACCGCGTCGGCAACCAGATACTGGCGCGCCAGCACCTCGAGCGGCTGACCCTCAATCGGTGGCGCTCCCTCAGCGGGAATCAGCTTTGCATCTCTCAACGCCAACGTGACGATGTACTGCGCAAGCTCGTGGTCGTCCTTGATATAGCGCTCGTCCTTGCCGTGCTTGATTCGATACAGCGGCGGCTGTGCGATGTAAATGTGGCCGTGCTCGACCAGTAGCGGCATCTGCCGATAGAACAATGTCAGCAGCAACGTGCGGATGTGTGCGCCGTCAACATCGGCGTCGGTCATGATGATGATGCGGTGATAGCGAAGCTTGCTCAGATTGAAACCGTCGGGTGTATCCGGCGCACCGATGCCAGTTCCTAGTGCGGTGATCAGCGTTGCAATCTGCTCCGACGAGATCAGTTTGTCGAAGCGCGCTTTTTCAACGTTGAGCACCTTGCCGCGCAACGGCAGCACCGCCTGAAATTTGCGATCGCGTCCCTGCTTGGCAGAGCCGCCTGCCGAATCGCCCTCGACGATGTAAATCTCCGACCGTGCCGGGTCTTTTTCCTGGCAATCGGCGAGTTTGCCGGGCAACCCCACTCCATCAAGGACACCTTTGCGACGCGTCATCTCGCGCGCCTTGCGTGCCGCCTCGCGTGCTCGCGCAGCGTCCACGATCTTGCTGCAGATGATCTTGGCGTCGATCGGTTTTTCGAGCAGATAGCTCTCGAGTGCGCGTCCCACTGCATCCTCGACGGCCGGACGCACTTCAGAGGACACCAGTTTGTCCTTCGTCTGTGAGCTGAATTTCGGTTCAGGCACCTTGACCGACAACACACACGCCAAGCCTTCGCGCATATCATCGCCGGTGGTCTCGACTCTCGCTTTCTTGTCGAACTCGTGGCTCTTGATGTAGTTGTTCAGCACGCGCGTCATCGCCGCACGTAGCCCGGTAATGTGGGTACCGCCGTCGCGCTGCGGGATGTTGTTGGTAAACGCGAGCAGGCTCTCGTTGTAGCCATCGTTCCACTGCATCGCCACTTCGACACCGATCGCCGTGCCATCTGCCGCACCACCCCCGGAGCTCGATTCCGTGTTGACGTAAAACACGTTGGGATGCAACACGGTCTTGGCTTTGTTGATGTACTGGACAAAGCCTTTGACGCCGCCGGAAAACGCAAAGTCTTCTTCCTTGCCGATGCGTTGATCGACAAGCTTGATGCGCACGCCGTTGTTCAGGAATGACAGCTCCCGCAGGCGCTTCGACAGGACGTCGTAATGAAAATCAATATTCGTGAAGATCGTGTTGTCGGGCAGAAAATGGACCTCCGTGCCTCGCAGATCCGTAGGTCCTGTGACTTTCATCGGTGACGCGAGGACGGGACCGTGCTCCGACTGCACCGTTTGCACGATCCGATCCTTCAAATCGCCGCGTCGAAATTCCTGATAGTGCGCATCGCCGCCGCGTCGGATCGTCAGCCGCAACCACTCCGACAGCGCATTGACGCATGAGACGCCCACGCCATGCAAACCGCCCGACACCTTGTAGGTGTTCTGGTTGAACTTGCCGCCCGCGTGCAGTTCGGTCAGTGCGATTTCTGCCGCCGAGCGCTTCGGCTCATGCTTGTCGTCAAACTTGATGCCGGTCGGAATGCCGCGCCCGTTGTCGACAACCGAAATCGAGTTATCCGTGTGGATCGTCACGATGATGTCGTCGCAGTAGCCGGCAAGCGCCTCATCGACCGAGTTGTCGACTACTTCAAACACCATGTGATGCAGCCCGGTGCCATCATGTGTGTCACCGATGTACATGCCGGGTCGCTTGCGCACTGCCTCCAGGCCTTCGAGGATCTGGATACTGCTGACGCCATAGTCAGCCTTACCGTCAGCTTGCGGCTGGCTCATTAGAGGTTCATTCGGAACTGCAGACATTGATCACTAGATCCGCATTGGCATGACGACGTACTTGAATTTGTCCGAGTTAGGCATCGTGATCAACGCGCTGCCGAGCGCATCGCCCAGCGAAAAACTCACTTCGTCGTTCTTCAAATTCGCAAGCACATCGAGTAGATAGTTGACGTTAAAACCAATATCAAGTGGCTCGCCCTCGTAGCCAATTTCCAATTCTTCCTGTGCATCTTCCTGATCGGCGTTGGTCGAATTTATCTTCAGGCTGCCCGTCGCCAGCAGCATGCGTACGCCCTTGAACTTGTCGGTGGTCAGGATGGCGGCGCGCTGCAGCGCATGCATCAGATCCTCGCGGTTGATCGCGAAGACCTTTGTGTTGGCCGCCGGCACGACGCGCTGATAGTCCGGAAATTTTCCTTCGACCAGTTTTGAGATCAGCTCAATATCGCCGAAACTGAACTTCGCCTGGTTGGCGGCCATCTGTACGCGTACCAGGTCGTCGTTGTCGGGGAGCAGGCGACCCAGTTCGAGAATCGTCTTGCGCGGAACGATTGCTTCAATTTTGTTCGACGCATCGGCCTTGCTTACTTCGGCCAACGCCAACCGGTGGCCGTCGGTCGCTACAGCACGTACCACTGTGCCGTCAACCACGAGCAACATTCCGTTCAGGTAGTAACGAATGTCCTGTTGCGCCATCGCAAAGTGCACCATGCCGAGCAGATACTTCAGCGTCGCTGAAGGCAAAGAAAAATCCGCGGTGAACTCGGCTTGCGCCACTGTAGGAAATTCTTCCGCTGCCAGCGTCTGCAAATTGAACCGGCTCTTGCCGCTGGCGACCGCCATTTTTTTGTTGGTCAGTGACAACTGCACATCGGCGTCGGGCAGTGCGCGAAGAATATCGACGAGCTTGCGGGCTGCGATCGTGGTCGCAGCCGTATCGTTGCCCGCGCCGATAGCGGCACTGGTCTGGATCTGGATTTCCAGATCGGTGGCCGTGAACGAAATCCGGTCGCCGTCCTTGCGCAGCAGAATGTTTGCCAGGATCGGCAGTGTCTGCCGGCGTTCGACGATCCCGCTGACGACCTGCAAGGGTTTCAGCAATGCATCGCGACTGGCTTTGACGAGTTGCATTACTTAGTTCCTTTTTATCTTCATATTAGTAACTAACAAGTAATAAGGCGGAATCATTTTTGGGGACAACTCAAATGAACCCCAATTCATCAAGCACTTGCCCGTTGTGTTTTGCGGTGGATAACCACGGTATCTGGCGATCGCTTTGCTGTGGATGAAAAGAACAACTTCTGCCGCTGCCCTACCGCGGTGCACACAGGCCTGTTTTATCCCCAGGCATAACGCAGTTATCCCGAGGCTTAATCTCGTCTTTGCGATGACATCGAAGGTTTTCATGATCAACCTTTCAATGTCTGTTCGAGCACGTGCAGCGCGTGGTTGGTCTCGGAATTGTTGTTGCGCTCCCCGCTGATCTTGCGCACCGCATGTAATACGGTGGTGTGATCTCGCCCACCAAAAAGCTCACCGATCTCAGGCAAACTTTTTTGCGTGAGCTCTTTCGCCAGATACATCGCGATCTGACGCGGAAACGCGATCGCGGTCGGTCGCCGCTTGCTATACATGTCAGCGACTTTGATCTTGTAATAGTCAGCTACGGTCCTTTGGATCAGTTCGACGGTCACCTGCGCGGTCGAGGCCGACAGCAGATCCTTCAATGCTTCGCGTGCAACGTCCAGGGTCATGGTTCTTCCATGAAACGCCGAGTACGCCATCACCTTGCGTAATGCACCTTCAAGCTCTCGCACGTTGCTGCGCAGATTCTTGGCAATGAAAAATGCCACTTCTTCTTTCAATTGCGCGCCTTCGACCTCGGCTTTCTTCAGAAGGATCGCAACTCTCATTTCCAGTTCGGGCGGCTCAATTGCGACCGTTAGTCCCGACGTAAACCGCGACACCAGGCGGTCTTCCATATCCTTTAATTCTTTGGGATAGGTATCGCAGGTAATGATGATTTGCTTTCGGCCGGCCACCAGCGCTTCGAATGCGTAGAAGAACTCTTCCTGTGTACGCGCCTTCCCGGCAAAGAACTGGATGTCGTCGATCAGCAGCAGATCGAGCGAGTGGTAATAACGCTTGAAATCGTCGAACGCCTTGCGTTGGTAGGCGCGCACCACGTCGCTGACGTATTGCTCGGCGTGGATGTATCGCACCTTGGCACCCTGTGCGCGCGCCAGCACTGCGTTACCCACCGCATGTGTCAGGTGGGTTTTGCCGAGGCCCACGCCCCCATACAAGAACAGCGGGTTGTAGGAGCCGCCGGGGTTCTCGGCAACCTGCATTGCGGCAGCACGCGCCAGTTGATTCGCTTTGCCGGTGACGAAGGTTTCGAACATCAAATTGGGGTTGAGTCGCGCGCGTTCCATCGGTTCGCTTGAGGCCGATAACGGCGCGGTGGAAATCCGGACGGCTTCTGCCGGGCGGGCTGCGTCGTCAAGCGTCGCACCATTTGCGGGGAAGCGCAGGCCGCCCGCGCCCGAGTACGTGCCTTCGACAGCGAACACGATCGAAACCGGGCGCTGCATTACGCGAGAAACCACGCCGATGATCTGCTCCGTGAACTGCGAGCGGATCGCGTCGAGTTTGAGTCGATTCGGTGCGCAGATCGTAAGTGTCGCGGTCGATTCATCGAAGTCGAGCGCTTTAAGCGGTTTGATCCAGGCGGAAAATTGTTGTGGCGTTAGCTCGCTCTCGAGCAGCCGCGAACAGTCATTCCATAGGTGCATCATTTCTTTCGACGGCCCTGCGGCTAGCTTTTTGTTTTAGTTTTAATAAAAGAAGTGCTTGTTGCCGTTGAACTGCCACGCCCTCACGGCACATCGCCCTGCTCCGCATTGCGGCGGTCGGACCTAAGAAGCGCGCATCTGGCGTTTTGCCACGATATTTCAGCGCTGCCGACCCGCCACCGGCGAAGGACGAATTCTACCCATGCCGACACACGTTATCCACAGGTAATCGCAATTGTGTTCAATCAATTGATCGTTGCAGCGCACGAGAAAGGAGCGCTGTCGCGCGCGCTGGGGTTTGGCGTTTCCGGACCGGTTTGACAGCGATTCGTCGGATCGCGTCTAATGCTGCGCTTTCTTGCGTCTGTTGGCGTGCCTTGCAGGGCGGGCGTCGGACGACCGCTGTTTCCGAAAGATCGCAGAGAGTGTCATGGCCACCAAACGAACGTATCAACCCTCGAAGGTCAAGCGCGCACGCACGCACGGTTTTCTGGTCCGTATGAGGTCGCGTGGCGGCCGTGCAGTCATTGCGGCACGCCGGGCCAAGGGCCGGCAGCGCCTCGGCATCTGATTGAGCGCCGGTTCGCTACCGCAAACTGATAAGCCGTGCGGCGATTGATGCCGCGGATCTTCACCCCAGGGTGGCGCCCGGCAAGGAAAAGATTTTCGGCTTCGCTTCTTCGCGCCGCCTAAAATCGGCGCGCGATTATGCGGAGATATTGCGTGCCCCGGCGGGGCCCTCGTTTCGCAGCGGTCGCCAGCTGATGGCCATAAATGGCACGTGGAGCACGGCTGCTGGAATAAGCAGCAACTCAGGTGTGGTTCGCTTCGGCGTCACGGTTGGCAAGCGCAACGTAAAGCGTGCAGTTGACCGGATATTGGTCAAGCGCATTTTGCGCGAAGCGTGTCGGCACCGGGCTGCTCCGCTGGAGTCGTGCGCGGTCCGCGCGGGTGCTTGTATCGATATTGTGCTGCGACTTAAATCGCCGCTTGTTACAACCGGCGGCACAGCACTAACGGTGGCGCGATGGCGCCTACAGGTCCGGATGCAAGCCGATAGTTTGTTGCAACAGATGTTGTCTGAATTATCGGAGAAGCTAATCGCCGTAGTGCCGGTCGATGCGAAAAATTCAACCGAATGATCAAGACCCTGTTGCTAGGCGTGATTCGCGCGTATCGCTACACACTTTCCCCGTGGATTGGAAATGGATGCCGCTACTGGCCGACCTGTTCCGAATACGCAATGGATGCCATTGAATTGCACGGACCGCTGCGCGGCGGCTGGATGATGCTGGCGCGACTTGCGCGCTGTCATCCCTACGCCGCTGGCGGCGTCGACCCTGTACCGACGCGTTTTAGTTGGCACTGCCGCTGCGCAAAGAGCGAGGCACCGCCATCTTCCACATTTGATCGGGTTCTTTGATGGGCACGGATATTCAGCGCACGATTTTGTTGGTCTTCTTTGGCTTTTCGCTGTTCCTGCTGTGGAACAACTGGCAGGTCTACAACGGCCGGGCACCTATGTTCGGGTCTGTGCCGGCGTCGAAGACGGCGAGCCCTCCGGCCGCTCCGACGCCCGCAGCCGCGAATGCGGTTCCAGGCCAAAGTGTTCCGCAAGCATTGCCGTCCTCGCCCATTCCGGCGCAGGCGAGTGTCGCCGCTACACCTGCTTTGACGAATACGATTCCAGTGGTGGTGCAGACGGACCTGCTGCGGGTCTCAATCGACCCGAATGGCGCGGTGGTCTCGAGGGTGGAACTGCTGGCTCAACCGGCGGCAGCCGATTGGACTGTGGGCGGCCTGATCGGCCTGGTGACGGGTAAGCGACGCGACCCGGATGCCACCAGCGTGCTCTTCGAAGTTGGACCCAACCGCTTTTACGTGGCCCAGAGCGGGGTCATTGGTGGTGATTTTCCGAACCATTACACGCCGTTCAGGTTTGTCGATGGTCCGACGGAATTTAAAGCGGGGCAGGATCAGCTTGACATTCGCTTCATCGCTGAAAGCGGCGGGGTTCGGGTGACAAAGACGTTCACGTTGCACCGGGGCCGCTACGACGCTGAAGTCACTCACGAGATTGTGAACGTGTCTGACAAGCCGGTATCGCCGTCGGTCTATCTGCAGCTGATGCGTGATGGGAACAAGCCTGAAGGCGAATCGGCGCTTTATTACGTCTACACCGGGCCGGCGCTCTTCACCGAGCAGGAGAAGTTTCGAAAGGTCGAGTTTTCCGATATCGACAAGAAGAAGGCGGTGCTTCCCAAGGCGGCTAGCAGCGGCTGGATCGGAATGATCCAGCATTACTTTGTCAGCGCGTGGGTGCCGCCGCAGGACGTGCCGCGTGACTACTATGCAGAGAAGTTCAAGGACAACCTCTATTTCATCGGTACAAAGTATTCGGTACCAACCCTGGCCCCGAATGCATCAGCAACATCGAAAGCTACGTTGTACGTCGGTCCGCAAGATCAGGATGCGCTCGCGAAGATTTCGCCCGGCCTCGACTTGGTGGTTGACTACGGCTGGCTGACGTTTCTTGCGAAGCCGATTTACTGGCTGCTTTCGTTTTTGCACGGCATCGTCGGCAACTGGGGCTGGGCGATTGTTTTATTGACGGTCCTCATCAAGGCGGTGTTCTACCCGTTGTCGGCGGCGAGCTACAAGTCAATGGCGAAGATGAAGGAAGTGACGCCGCGGATGATGAAAATCCGTGAGCAGTATGGCGACGATCGACAGAAAATGAACGTCGCAATGATGGAGCTGTACAAGACCGAAAAAATCAATCCGCTTGGGGGCTGTCTACCGATCCTGGTCCAGATACCGGTTTTCATCTCGCTTTACTGGGTGCTGCTCGCGAGCGTCGAAATGCGCAACGCGCCGTGGATCCTCTGGGTGCAGGACCTCGCAACCCCAGACCAGTGGTTCATTTTGCCGCTGTTAATGATGGCGACGATGTGGATCCAGTACAAATTGAATCCGACTCCGCCCGATCCGGTACAGGCCAAGGTGATGATGCTGATGCCGCTGATCTTCGGCGTGATGTTCTTCTTTTTCCCCGCAGGGCTGGTGCTCTACTGGTTGACCAATAATATTTTGTCGATCACCCAGCAGTGGTACGTCACGCGGCAGATTGCCAACGCCAGGCGCTCGGGTTAAGGCGGAGACGCTTTGCGGTTGTAATTCAGTACCCAGAATACCGGCCATAGCCAGATGCTGGCTGTCCATAACAACACCCGCGAAACTGACAAAGGGGCGGCTTCGCTCCGGTGTGCAAGCATGAAAATTACCGCTGCACCGATGACGACCCAGAGCACGAAGCCCGCATACACCCATACGCGCGTCTGATAGTCATCCCCGATCTGTGCCGCGACCATTGCAGCGACCAAGACCGACAGCACAAGCGCTATCAGTACGCCGGCCAGTGGCGCACCGTACTTAATTAGCGGGTCGTTTTCCTGCATTCGTGCTTTCAATCGCGGATACCGCGGTGGTGTTCCATTTTGCGCTTGCAGCCTGCGGTCGACCTAAACTTGCCTCTCACGATGAGCCGCGAAGCCGTTGAGGATCCGATCGTTGCGATCGCTACCGCGCCCGGGCGCGGCGGCATCGGAATCGTTCGCATTTCGGGCGCCGAGATCGACCCGGTCATTGACGCGCTGCTGGGGCCCTCTGCCCGGCAACTGGAACCGCGGCGAGCGTTGTACGCCGAGTTTTTAAATCACGACGGTACCAAGATTGATCACGGCATTGCGCTCCACTTTCGCGCGCCTCACTCGTACACAGGCGAGAACGTGCTCGAGTTGCAGGGTCACGGCGGGCCGGTCGTGCTGCGCATGTTGGTTGCACGCTGTTTGCAGGCCGGGCAGGGCATCGGGCTGCGAATCGCGCAGCCCGGAGAATTTACGCGGCGCGCATTTCTGAACGATCGGCTCGACCTGGCGCAGGCAGAGGCCGTGGCCGACCTGATCGATGCATCAACCGAAGCCGCAGCGCGCGCGGCGGTGCGATCGCTGTCCGGAGAGTTTTCACGGCGTGCGAACGCGCTGACCTCGGCCCTGCTTGAATTGCGCGCGCTGGTCGAGGCGACACTCGACTTCCCCGAAGAAGAGATCGATTTTCTGCAGCGCTCCGACGCGATCGGACGCCTTGCAGGTATTCGCCACGATCTCGAACAGCTGCTGCAACAGGCGCAACAAGGGGCACTGCTACGCGATGGGATGAACGTTGTGCTGGTCGGTGCACCGAACGTCGGCAAGTCGAGTTTGCTGAACGCGCTGGCGGGAGTCGACGTCGCGATCGTTACGGCACATCCAGGGACCACGCGCGATCGCATCGCGCAGCAGATCGAAGTTGACGGTATTCCTTTGAACGTGATTGATACCGCTGGGTTGCGCGCTGCAACGGATGAAGTGGAACAGCTGGGAATTCTGCGAACGCTGCAGGAGATCGAACGCGCCGATGTAGTGCTTCATATTGTCGACCCGGCACTGGCAACTGATGATGCTTCCGTGCTGGATCAGGTCACGCAACGTCTCGGGCGTGCGGTGCCATTGATCACCATCCATAACAAGGTCGATTTGGTTCCAGCGGCTGCGAGGGTTGAAGGCGAGCATGTATACCTATCCGCAAAGACGGGTGCCGGAATAGACCTGCTGCGCGAGGAATTGAAGCGGGTCGCGGGCTGGAGCGATCAGACTGCTTCCGGTTCGGTCGTCCTTGCGCGCGAGCGGCATTTACAGGCGCTGTCTCGAGCACGTGATCACGTGCTTAGTGCCGAAGCGCACATTGCGCAGGGTGACCGCGCGCTCGACCTGCTCGCCGAGGAACTGCGTCTCGCGGGCAACGCACTCGGTCAAATAACGGGAGAGGTGTCCGCAGACGATCTACTCGGCGTGATTTTCAGCCGCTTCTGCATCGGAAAGTAGTTGGCCGTTGCCTTCGGCGCTGCGCCCAATTGGCCGATGTCGAACGAGGTACCCTCGGCGGGCGTACCGGCCATTCGTGTACGGTGTCGGCAGCGTGCCCAGCGCGGCGAGTATGTTCCTAGGAGACTTCATGAAAAGCAGGTCAATGCGCGGTCCTCGCGGGCAGCGTCTATCAACCATTTTTCTTTCGCTGACGGTTGCAGCACTCTCCGCGTGTGGGAGCAGCAGCGACGACTCGCCTGCACCTTCGGTCACCAACGTACGTCCGGCCTATCTCGGAACCGTGACCACCACTTCGTACAACGGGACTTCCGACGATTTATTGACGGGCGGTCTAGGCTGGGACGGCATCCAGAGTGCTACGCTGCCTGCGCTTTCGGCGTCGCCGACCGCCAGCGAATTACGCCGGCGCGCGATCTACAACAACTACCGAGCGCTGGTCGATTTCACCACGGCCGGCGGTTACGGCGTGCTGTATGGACCCAACGTACCAGTCGAAGGCGGGACTCCGAACACCGCGCCTGGTGCAGGCAAAATCGGTGGTACCGAATACATCGCCTATAGCGTCGATGCGAGCGGCAAGGCGGCGGCGACATTGATGGTGCAGATTCCGTCCACGTTCAACCAAGGCTCGGCGTGCGTCGTGACTGCGACTTCGTCGGGGTCGCGCGGTTTTTATGGCGCAGTGGCGGTTGCCGCCGAATGGGGACTGAAGCGCGGCTGCGCGATTGCCTACACCGACAAGGGCACCGGTAGCGGTGCGCACGAGCTTGACACGAATACGATCACGTTGATCAACGGCCTGACGGCCAACGCTGCCACAGCCGGCAATGCGAGCCTTTTCACGGCCGCGCTCACCGATGCACAGCGCACCACATTTACCGCCGCCAATCCGTTCCGATATGCGTTCAAGCACGCACACTCGCAAGTCAATCCCGAGAAGGATTGGGGCCTTTACACGAGGCAGGCGATCGAGTTTGCTCTGTGGGCGTTGAACGAGCAGTTTGCGCCGGCTGTTCCGGGGACGAGTGAAAAGCTGCGTCAATTTGTTGCGTCGAACACGCTGGTGATCGCGGCATCGGTGTCCAACGGAAGTACTGGAGCGATCCAGGCCGCAGAAGCCGACACAGCCGGGTTGATTGACGCGGTGGTGGTCGGAGAGCCTCAGCTCAATGTGGCATTGCCGCCGGGATTGATCGTCGCGCGCGGAGGCGTTAACTATCCAGCCGCGGCTATTGGCCGAACACTGTACGACTACACGTCGCTTGCCAACATGCTGGCGCCATGCGCCGCGCATGCGCCGACATTGGCTGCGTCGCCATCACTGGCTTCAGTTCCTGTAGCGAGCGCACAGAATCGTTGCGGTGCACTGGCCGCGAGCGGCAATGTGATTGGCGCCGACTTTACTTCGCAGTCGAACGACGCGCTGGCCCGCCTGCGCGCTGCCGGCTATGAAGTCGAATCCGACCTCCTGTATGCGTCGCACTTTGCATTTGCAACGCCGGCGGTGGCAGTGACCTTCGCCAATGCGTATGCACGCGCCAGCGTAGTGGACAACCTGTGCGGATTCAGTTTCGCAACGACCAACGCCGGCGGTATGCCAGCGGCCGCTGCAGCGTCACCGATGCTGACGGTATTTGCAAACGGCAACGGCATTCCACCGACCAACGGCATTAACCTCATTTACAACAATGCCACCGGCGGGCCGATCAATCACTTCGTAGCAGACAACAACTTCGCATTTCTCGGGGCGCAGTGCCTGCGGCAACTGTGGACGACGTCGAGCACCGCCGCGCTTGCGGTTCAGGCGGGCGTTAACGAGGTGCGCGTAACGGGCAACCTGCGTGGTAAGCCTGCGATCATCGTGCACGGGCGTGCCGATACACAGGTCCCGGTCAACCATACGTCTCGCCCGTACTTCGGCGCGAACAAAATCGTCGAAGGCGCGGCCAGCAGGCTGTCCTATATCGAAGTGCTCAACGCGCAGCACTTCGAGACGTTCATCGCACTATTTCCCGGCTATGACACGCGCTTTGTTCCACTGCACCACTACGACAATCTGGCACTCAATCTGATGTGGAACCATCTGCGCAACGGCGCGCCGCTGCCGGCGTCGCAGGTGGTGCGCCCGACGCCGCGCGGGGGCTCGCCGGGGGCGGCGCCGCCGATTACCACGGGGAACGTGCCGCCAATCGTGCTCGTACCCGCCGCCGGCGACGCGATCAATTTCAACGCTCCCGGCAGCGTCGTGCAGATTCCAAACTAGGTCAGCACGTTCGATGCAACCGCCGTCGCGTCAGGCGCACGGCGGTTTTTTTCGCCAATCGACGGCGCAGCGCCGTGAATCGGAAAACCCACGCTGCCCATTGATTTAGGATGCACGGCCCCTTACCGCGGCGGCCTCAGTCCGCCCGCACTATTTACTTCACATGCCAGATCTGCCAGCTAACACCGAGCCGTCGCTTTCACGATTGGCGATCGACCGCAACGTCGCACCCGCGCGCCGTCGGCGTCCGTTGTGGAAGCGATGGTGGGTTTGGGCGATTGGGCTGTTTGTTATTGCAGCGATTGCGCTTTTTATCAGTCGGCGTAACGCACCGCAGCCGGTGGAGTTCGCCACCGTGGCGGCAGCGTATCCGTCGGCTTCGGTATCGGTGCTCAATGCAACTGGTCGGGTCGTAGCCGCGCGGCGCGCATCGGTTTCGTCGAAAGGAACCGGTCGGCTCGAATGGCTCGGTGTGCAGGAAGGCCAACGTGTGACTGAAGGCGACATCATCGCGCGGCTCGAGAATCGCGACGTGGCGGCGCAACGCGAGCAGGCGGCGGCGCAGGTACAGGTCGCACGCGCGAATCTGGCTCAAGGCCAGGCCGAGCTCGAAGACGCAGGAGCGGCATACAAGCGCGCGCAGGAGCTTGCACAGCAAAAATTCATCGCCAGTTCCGCGCTCGATACCGCCGCAGCGCGGTTCAACAAGTCTCGCGCTGCGATCGATACGTTGCGGGCCCAGATCGCGGTCGCACAAGCCAACTATCGGGCCTCGGAGGTGGGCTACGACCAGACGCTGATCCGCGCGCCGTTTACCGGCATCGTGTTGACTAAGAGTGCCAACGTCGGCGATATCGTGACGCCGTTTTCCGCCGCGGCCGGAACCACCGGCGCCGTCGTGACGATGGCCGACATGGAGACGCTCGAGGTCGAAGCCGACGTTTCGGAAGCGGCGATCAGCAAGATCACCGTGGGCCAGCCTGCTGAAATACAACTCGACGCATTCCCTGATTTGCGCCTGGCTGGTGAGGTGAGCCGCGTAGTGCCGACGGTTGATCGAAGCAAGGCGACATTGCTGGTGAAGGTCAAGTTCGTCGAGCGCGACCCGCGTGTCTTGCCCGACATGAGCGCGAAAACGGCGTTCCTGGCGCGTGCTTTGAGGGCAGACGAACGTGCGGCGGTGTCGGCGCTGCGCGCCGACGCGATCGTCAAGCGGGATGGGAAGGATGTGGTCTTCGTCGTGGGCAAGGACGACCGCGTGAAGTTGACACCCGTGACGGCGGGAACGAAGGTTGGCGACCTGATGCGCGTCGACCTCGCGCCGGGGACTCGGGTCGTGGCAGCGCCAAGCGAACGGCTTGCCGATGGAGCGCCCGTCACTGCAGTGAAGAAGTAAGTGCAGCGGCGGGTATTCGGATTGTGCGCGGACCCATGAGCAGCGGCGCGCCCGAGGAACGCCGTGCGCTGGTCGAGATCGAGCACCTGTCGAAAGGCTACGTGCGAGGCGGACAGCCGGTGCCGGTGCTGACCGACATCAACTTGATCATTCGCGAGGGCGACTTTGTCGCGCTGATGGGCCCGTCCGGGTCGGGCAAGAGCACGTTGCTGAACCTGGTCGCGGGAATCGATAAGCCCGATTCCGGCCGTCTGCAGATTGCAGGCGAGGACATCACGCGGCTGGGCGACAGCGATCTAGCCGACTGGCGCGCACGGTCTGTCGGCTTCGTGTTTCAGTTCTACAACCTGATGCCGGTGTTGACCGCATTCGAGAATGTGGAGCTGCCACTGCAGCTCACTTCGCTGTCGCGCGCAGAGCGGCGCGAGCGTGTCGAGCTGTTAATGGCGATGGTCGGCCTTACGGAAAGAATCAAGCACTATCCGAACGAGTTGTCGGGCGGACAGCAGCAGCGCGTCGCCATCGCGCGCGCGCTGGTCACCGATCCGCTGCTGATCATTGCCGATGAGCCCACGGGTGATCTCGACCGCCAGTCTGCTGCGGACATTTTGAAATTGCTTGACCGGCTCAATGGTGAGCTCGGCAAGACGATCGTGATGGTTACGCACGATCCACGCGCGGCTGACGCCGCCCATCACCTAATCTACCTCGACAAGGGACAGCTGACCGACACGGCGCCGACGCACTGATGTTTTTTCTGAACTTCGTGCTCCGCAACGTGTTTCGCGCCAGGCTTCGTACCGCGCTGACGATCGTCGGACTCGTCATCGCCGTGCTGGCATTTGGCCTGCTTCAGACCGTGGTGCGCGCGTGGTACGCCGGTGCCGATGCCGCGTCGGCGACGCGGCTCATCACGCGCAGCGCGATCTCGCTGACGTTCTCGATGCCGGTCTACTACCGCGACAAGATTCGAGCGGTGCCGGGCGTCACGGCGGTGTCGGTGTCGAATTGGTTCGGAGGCGTCTATAAGGATCCCAAAAATTTCTTCCCCCAGTTTGCTATCGATGCGCCGACGTTTTTTCCGATGTACCCGGAGTTTGTATTCGAGGCTGACTCGTATCGCGAGTTTCTGCGCGACCGTCGCGGGGCGGCGGTGGGCCGACAGCTCGCCGATCTGTACGGCTTCAAAATCGGTGACACGATCCCGTTGAAGAGTGCAATTTATCCGGGCACGTGGGAGTTCAACGTGCGCGCAATTTACGACGCCAAGGACGATACGACGATAACGCGTCAGATGTATTTCCACTATGACTACTTGAATGAACAAATCAAGCGCGTCGCACCGCGGCGCGCGGATCAGGCCGGCGTATTCGTGGTCGGCATCAACGAAGGGCAGGCGGCGCCCGATATCTCCCGCGTGATCGACGCCGAATTCAAGAACTCCCTGGCTGAAACGCTGACCGAAACTGAAAAGGCGTTCACGCTTGGATTCGTTGCGATGGTGGAGACCATCGTGGTGGCAATCGAGGGCGTGAGTTACGTGGTGATTTTGATCATCATGGCGGTCGCCGCGAACACGATGGCGATGACCGCGCGAGAGCGGATGTCCGAGTATGCAACGCTGAAAGCGCTGGGGTTCAAGCCTGCCGCGGTGGCTGCGATGATCATCGCCGAAGCTTTCCTGCTGGCGATCTTGGGTGCTGGCTTGGGCATGCTGCTTACACCCATCGTGGTCAAGGCGTTTCATGTGGCGACAGTCAGCGTATTCGCGAAGATGCCGCTGGTCGCTCACACCTTCTATCTGCAGGCGGTCTGCGCACTCGCGGTCGGACTGGTGGCTGGAATTGTTCCCGCAATACGCGCGGCGCGGGTAAAAATTGTCGATGGTCTGCGCCACGTGGCGTAAGCGGCGTCAACGCCAGTGAAGATTCCCGCCAGCTATATTGCCCGCAACCTGTGGGTGCGCAAGCTCACAACCGGGCTTACCGCCGGTGGAATGGCGTTGGTTGTGTTCGTCTTCGCCGCGGTGTTGATGCTCGATGCGGGATTGAAAGCAACGCTGGTCGCAACCGGATCACCCGACAATGTGGTGGTGATTCGGCAGGGGAGTCAGACCGAAGTGCAGAGCGGCGTTTCGCGCGACCAGGCGGCATTGATCGAAACCTCGCCTGAGGTCGCACTCGGAGCGGACGGTCGCCCGTGGGTGTCGAAGGAGGTTGTGGTCCTGAATTCGCTTCCGAAAATCCAGGCGAGCGGAAGCAATCAATCGACCAAGCGCAGCAATGTGGTTGTGCGGGGTCTACCGGAAATCGGCAAGACACTGCGTCCGCAGGTCCGCATCATCGAAGGACGAATGTTTCGCGCAGGCTCTTCAGAAATCATTGTCGGGAAATCGGTCGCGAGCGGCTTTGCGGGCGTCGAGATTGGGCAACACTTGTCCTTCGCCGGGCGTGAATGGACCGTAGTTGGCGTTTTTGACGCCGGCAAGACTGCGTTTGATTCAGAAATTTGGGGTGACGTTGAGCAGATGATGCAGGCGTTTCGTCGCGTCGTGTATTCGTCGGTTATCGCGAAAATTGCGGCGCCCGAGTTGTTTGGTGCGCTGAAGGCGCGCGTAGATGCCGACCCTCGGCTGAAGGTGGACATCAAGCGCGAGGCAGAGTTTTACGGCGATCAGTCATCGTCACTGTCGAGCTTCATCACGCTGCTCGGGATGGCGCTGTCAGTAATCTTTTCGTTGGGTGCAATGATTGGCGCAACGATCACGATGTATGCGGCGGTGGCAACGCGGACGGCTGAGATTGGCACGCTGCGCGCGTTGGGATTTCAGCGCGCATCAATTCTGGTTGCGTTTCTGATCGAGTCGCTGCTGCTGGCGTTCGTCGGTGGTGTCGTTGGAATTGCGGCCGCCAGTTTTCTGACGGCAATCACCGTATCGACGACAAATTTTCAATCATTCTCCGAGCTTGCGTTCGCGTTTACGCTGACGCCCCGCATTGTGATTTTCGCGTTGGTCTTTTCGCTGTTGATGGGCTTTGTCGGCGGATTTCTACCGGCGATCAAGGCAAGCAAAATGAAAATCGTCGACGCGCTGCGCGCCGACTAGAACGGTAAGACGGTTGGCACGAGGCGCGCTATCCTCTATGCAGAACACGAAAATCAGGAGACTCGAATGCAACGACGCGAACTATTTGTAGCGGCCGCGGCGGCGGTGGCAGTGGCGCAGCTCGGCACGATGGGCAGCGCAAGCGCACAGCAACTGGGCACGGTAAAAATGATGATCCCCGCCAATCCCGGCGGCGGTTGGGATCAAACTGGGCGTGCGCTCGCCGCAGCGATGCAGAGCGCTAAGACGGTCAACTCGGTGCAGTTCGACAATAAGGGCGGGGCCGCAGGCACGATCGGGCTCGCGCAGTTTGTCAACAGCGCGAAGGGCGATCCGACCGCGTTGATGATGGGCGGCATGGTAATGGTCGGCGGCATATTGTTGAACAAGTCGCCGGTCGATCTGTCGATGGTGACGCCGATTGCGCGGCTGACCAGTGAATATGTCGTTGTGGTGGTGCCGGCCAACTCGCCTTATAAAACGATGGGTGATCTGGCCAAGGCATTCAAGGCCGAGCCCGGCAAGATCGCTTGGGGCGGGGGCTCTGCAGGCGGCACCGACCACATTCTGGTCGGCTTGATCGCCAAGGCTATCGGCGGCGACCCAAGCAAGGTTAACTACGTTCCATTCAAAGGCGGTGGCGAAGCGATTTCTGCAATCGTCGGGGGCCATGTGGCAGCCGGCGTATCGGGACTCGGCGAGTTCGCCGAGCAGATCAAGGCCGGGCGGATGCGCGCACTTGCCGTGTCGGCACCCGCCAAGATCGACAACATTCCGACGCTGAAGGATCAAGGCATCGATGTGGTGCTGGGCAACTGGCGCGGCGTCTTTGGAGCCCCGGCGATCTCGCCGGCGCAACGCGACGCGCTGGTCGCTGCCGTGAAAACCGCGACCGAGTCACCGGCATGGAAGGAATCGCTGACCAAATTCGGATGGGACGATTGGTTCCTCGCCGGCGATCAGTACAAGGCGTTTCTTGATGAGGATGTGAAGCGCGTCAGCTCGATCATCGACTCGCTCGGCCTTAGAAAGTAGCGATGGCGCCTGGCGCCGGGCGCTCGCGCACCGAGCTAGTGCTGTCGGGCGGCGTCCTCGCACTGGGCGGATTTGCACTGGTTACCGCGCTGCGGCTGCCGTCGGCAGGGGGGTACTCAGGAATCGGCCCCAATGCCATACCGATTGCGGTGGCAGGTGGGCTGACCGCGCTTGGCGTCTGGCTGTTGATCGAGGCATTGACGGGCGGCTGGCGGCGCCGCGTTTCCGACGATGCTCACGAGCGCGGCGAGCACGCGTTTCATGCGGGTGCGTTCGCGTGGGTGACAGCGGGTCTGTTCGCGCAGATGGCCCTGATGCATGTCGCCGGATTCGTGCTCGCTGCCGGTGTGCTGTTTGTATGCGCCGCGCGCGGTTTCGGCAGCATGCGCCCCGTGCGTGATGCAGCGATAGGATTGCTGCTGGGGCTTTCGGTATTTCTGTTCTTCGTCAAGTTCCTGAATGTCGGACTCCCCGCGGGATGGTTAACGCCGGTGCTCGGCGGCGCGGGAATATGACCGAAACCTTCGATGCATTGCTAAGCGGGTTTGCCGTTGCGCTGACGCCGATCAATCTGCTTTGGGGTTTGGTCGGGGTGACTCTCGGCACGGCGGTCGGCGTGCTGCCCGGCGTTGGCCCAGCCCTCACCGTTGCGATGCTGCTGCCGTTGACGATCAAGCTTGATCCGACCGGTGCGCTGATCATGTTTGCGGGGATCTATTACGGCGCGATGTACGGCGGGTCAACGACGACGATTTTGCTGAACACGCCGGGTGAGTCAGCGTCGATCGCGACCGCGCTGGAAGGCAACAAGATGGCCAAGCGCGGGCGCGCCGGGCCGGCGCTGGCGACCGCGGCAATTGGCTCGTTCGTCGCAGGTTCTATTTCGGTCGTCCTACTGACACTGCTGGCGCCGATCGTCGTCGAGCTTGCGCTGCGATTCAGTCCTGCTGATTACTTTGCGTTGATGGTGTTCGCGTTCGTCACAGTGGCCGCGGTGCTTGGCAGTTCAACCGTCCGCGGGCTTACAACGCTGTTCATCGGCCTGCTGTTGGGTTTGGTCGGCATCGACGAGACCACCGGCCAGATGCGCTTTGCGTTTGGCATTCCGGAGCTGCTTGATGGTATCGACGTCGTGGTGCTGGCAGTCGGACTTTTTGCGGTGGGCGAAGCTTTATATGGCGCGGCCTACCAAAGCCGGGTGAAGGAAAAGCTCGAGCGCCTATCCGGCTCCCTGATGATGACGCGCGACGATTGGCGACGTTCATGGCCCGCCTGGTTGCGCGCCACGGCCATCGGCTTCCCGTTCGGCACGATCCCGGCAGGCGGTGCCGAGATCCCGACGTTTCTGTCGTATGCGGTGGAAAAGAAATTTTCCAAGCATCCGGAAGAGTTCGGGCACGGGGCGATCGAAGGCGTCGCGGGGCCTGAAGCCGCGAATAATGCATCGTCGACCGGCGTGCTGGTACCGCTGCTGACGCTTGGCATCCCAACGTCGGCGACGGCTGCGATTTTGTTGGCGGCTTTCCAGAACTACGGCATTCAGCCCGGACCCCTGCTGTTTCAGACGCAGGCTTCGCTGGTGTGGGGATTGATCGCGAGTCTTTACATCGGCAACGTGTTGTTGCTGATCCTGAACCTGCCGTTAATTGGGCTGTGGGTCAAAGTGCTCGCGATTCCAAAGCCCTGGCTGTACGGCGGGATTCTGATCTTTGCAACGCTCGGCGCCTACAGTCTGCATCAGTCGGTGGTCGATCTGGTGACACTTTATGTATTTGGGCTGCTGGGCTTTGCGATGCGCAGATGGGGCTTCCCGGTGGCACCCGCGGTTATTGGTCTGATCCTCGGGCCGCTGGCCGAGACACAGTTTCGGCGCGCGCTTTCGATCAGCCAGGGCGACCCTAGCGTGTTTTTCACACATCCAATTTCGGCGTCGCTGCTGGCGCTGACCGCAGGCCTGATCGTCGTGCCGTGGGTCATTCGTATGCGTCGCCGCAGGATCGCCAAGCTGGCGTGACCGATCCGGGACCGCCTCGATATGGAGGGGAAAACGCCGCGTTCCGCGCGGCGTTTTCTTTCCGACGAGCGCTGGCCGCGCTCGCGGTTGCAGGGGTCGGGGCGATCATTTGCGTCTATTTGAAAACGCCTTTGCCATGGTTGATTGGCCCGCTGGTCGCGGTCGCAATCGTCAGCATGGCCCATGGCAAGCTTGAAGAGCCTCCGCTGGCGCGTCAGGCGGGGCAGTGGGCCATCGGCGTTGCGCTGGGCCTTTATTTCTCGCCGGAGGTCGTGCGAGAGATCGTACGACTGTCGCCGTGGATCGCAGCCGCCGTCATCTTCTCGATCGTGCTGGGCTGGCTAGGCGCGTGGCTGTTATCGAAAGGAACGGCGGTTGACCCGGCGACCTCGTTCTTTGCAATGGCGATTGGCGGCGCCTCCGAAATGGCGGCGCAGGCGCAGCGCCACGGCGGCCGGGTCGACAAAGTTGCAGCGTCGCACGCATTGCGCATCATGCTTGTGGTTTTGATCGTGCCCTTCTTATTCAACTCGATGAATGTGCATGGGCTCGATCCGTACACGCCTTTGGCTAAGACATTTTCGTGGGGCGGACTGGCCGTGCTGGTTGCAGTAACCGCCGGGGCTGCGGCAGTGATGGAGCGAATCGACTCGCCCAATAGCTGGATGATCGGGCCGCTGCTCGCAGCGGCGATTGTCACTGCTACGGGCAATAGTTTTTCAAGCTTTCCGGCGGCGATCGTCAATGCCGGTCAACTATTGATCGGGGTGTCTCTCGGAGCGCGCTTCACACCGGAATTTTTCCGCGCCGCGCCGCGCTTCCTGTCTATGGTTGCCGCAATTAGCCTGCTCTATATGTTGCTGGCCGGCGCGTTCAGCGCATTACTCGCCCGCGGCTCAGGATTGCCTTGGCCTACGGCGGCGATTGCCACGACTCCGGGTGGCATTGGGGAAATGGCGCTGACGGCGCAAGCGCTGCAACTGGGTGTACCGATTGTCGCGGCGTTTCACACGATCCGTTTGCTTGCTCTTTTGCTAGTCGTGGGTGCAATGTATCGCTGCTGGCGAAGATTGATGGAGCCCGATGCGCACCGCTAGACCAACGCCCGGTAAGGCAACGCCGCAGCTCAAATTGACGCCGCTGATGGCTGCGGCCGAGCCGCGCGTTGATGAGTTTTTGCAAGCGATCATTGAATCGAAGGCGACACTGATGCGCTGGATGCCGTGGTGCCATGCCGACTACGGTATGCCGGACGTCCAGCGCTGGTTTGCCGCTGCCGAGCAGATGTGGAGCAGTAAGACCGCGTTTCCAATGTTGATACGCAGCAAAGAAAGCGGAATGCTGCTCGGAGGCGTTGGGTTGCACGACGTCTTGCTGTATGGAAAGCGCGAAGCTGAAATCGGCTATTGGGTGCGTGCGAGTGCGCGCAGCCAGGGTGTCGCAAGTACGGCGGTGCGCGCGATGGCTGCGTTTGCGTTCAACGAGCTCGACTTAGCGCGCGTATCAATACGGATTAGACTCGACAACACGTCGAGCCGGCGCGCGGCCGAGCGCGCCAACGCGAGCTTCGAAGGCGTGGCAAGACACGGAATCGTCCACGGCGACACGCGGCTCGATGCAGCGCAGTATTCGCTGCTTCCGGCTGATCTGGCGCGGCCCTGACTGGCTTGATTCGCCAATCGCTAGCTTTTTTGCAAACGCTGGTGTAGCGTCAAATCGCAGTCGACTATCGCTCTAGGATTCGCTCCATCAATTAGTACGATGAATTCGGAAGACATTGCCAGTTGCTTTTTGAGGCTGAAAAGCATCATCAAGCCGTTCCTGTCGCAGTACCTCCTTCGTCCCTTTGCAAATCCCTAAAGCCTTCGCTTGCGCGTCGCGGGCGCTTCCCGTGGTTCTTCGGAGAATTTAAATGCCGACAGGCACAGTGAAGTGGTTCAATGAAAGCAAGGGCTTCGGCTTTATCAAGCCCGACGACGGCGGTGCCGATCTGTTTGCCCACTACAGCGGTATCAAGGCCAAGGGGTTTCGCACGTTGGCAGAAAACCAGAAAGTCGAGTACCAGGTGCAGCAGGGTCAGAAAGGCCCGCAGGCGGTGGAGATCGACATCGTCAATTAGCAGCGCTTTAAACCATGTCTTGCCCGCGCAACGCGGGCTTTTTTGTGCGATCCGGCGCGGTTAGGCCTGTCCGTTCTTCCGCACTGCCGCAAGACGGGGGTAGGCGGCCGGCTAGAATCCCTGGCTCAGTCTTTGCAACAGAAGTCGAGCCTCGCTTACGACGAGGCGACCGCTAAGGAGGCAGGTAATGAGCGCTGTGCTCGCCGGAGCGGCAACCGCTCCTTTGTACGTAAGGAATAAAAAGCTCAAATCCTGGGTTGAGGAGATTGCTCAACTCACACAGCCCGATCGTGTGGAGTGGTGTGACGGTTCGCAGCAAGAGTACGAGCGGTTGTGCGACCAGCTGGTTGCCGCCGGCACGTTCCTTCGGCTGAACGCGGCCAAGCGGCCCGGGAGCTTTCTCGCTCGGTCCGATCCGCTGGACGTGGCCCGGGTCGAAGACCGCACGTTTATCTGCAGCGAAACCAGCGACGACGCGGGCCCGACCAACAACTGGGTTGCGCCGAACGAGATGCGCGCAACGTTGAACCGGCTCTTTGCCGGCTCGATGCGTGGGCGCACGATGTACGTCATTCCGTTTTCGATGGGGCCGTTGGGGAGTCGCATCTCGCAGCTCGGAGTCGAGATCTCCGATAGCGCCTACGTCGTCGTCAACATGCGCATCATGACTCGCATGGGCCGCGCGGTCATCGAGGCGCTCGGGCCCGAGGGTGAGTTCATTCCTTGCGTGCATTCGGTCGGCAAGCCCCTCATTGGCAGCGGAAAGCGCGTTGAGAAGGACGTAGCGTGGCCATGCAATCCAACCAAGTACATCGTTCATTTTCCGCAGACGAGGGAAATCTGGTCGTTCGGGTCGGGCTATGGCGGCAATGCCCTGTTGGGCAAAAAATGCCTGGCGCTGCGGATTGCTTCGACGATGGCCCGCGACGATGCGAAGGCCGATGGCATGGGTTGGCTCGCCGAGCACATGTTGATCCTCGGCGTTACGTCGCCTGCAGGGAAGAAATATCACATCGCCGCAGCGTTCCCTTCCGCTTGTGGCAAGACAAATTTTGCGATGCTGATTCCGCCGCCGGCGTTTTCAGGCTGGACCGTGACGACCGTCGGTGAGGACATTGCATGGATCAAGCCGGGCGAAGACGGGCGGCTGTACGCGATCAATCCGGAAGCAGGGTTTTTCGGCGTCGCTCCCGGTACGTCCGAAATGACCAATCGCAACGCGATGGCGACGTTGCGCGAAGACGTGATTTTTACCAACGTAGCATTGACCGATGACGGCGACGTATGGTGGGAGGGCATGGGCCCGGCGCCTAAGCATTTGATCGACTGGCAGGGCAACGATTGGACGCCGGAAGACGGGCGCGCCGGGCGCAACGCGGCGCATCCGAACGCGCGTTTCACGGTGGCGGCGGCGCAGTGCCCTGCCATTGACGATGACTGGGAGAATCCGAACGGCGTCCCGCTCGATGCGATTTTGTTTGGCGGTCGCCGCTCGACCACCGTTCCGCTGGTAACCGAGGCGCGCAGCTGGGTTGAAGGCGTTTACATGGCAGCGACGATGGGTTCGGAGACG
>Ga0183260_10000974_pt1 | contig 24221 bp, 18 predicted proteins | sample AntDrymUQ4972206_2_FD_129768 | JGI IMG/M metagenome (GOLD analysis project Ga0183260, IMG submission 129768) | Polar desert sand microbial communities from Dry Valleys, Antarctica - metaG UQ497 (22.06) (version 2) (version 2) | ecosystem: Environmental > Terrestrial > Soil > Desert | place... | reverse complement strand
CGCGATCTCCTCGCCCCGCCGCTCGAACAGCTGCCGCAGCCGGTCCACATCGTTGTAGCGCGCCGGGATGATCGTGTCGGCCACAGCTTCTGGGATGCCCCGCCCCCAGGCCAGCGCGACCGGGTTCTCCGCGTCACCCAGCTCACTCATGTCGTCCGGCGCGACGCTGATCAGCGCGTAGTCGTGGACGCCGTGGTACTGGCCCTCGAACTTGACGATCTTGTCGCGGCCCGTGAACGCCCGGGCGATCCGCATCGCGTGCATAGTGGCCTCGGTGCCGGACACGGTCATGCGCGCCATCTCGACCCAGCCGGTGAGCTCGCACAGGAGCTCCATCGCCCGGACCTCGTCCTCGCTGGTGAGCGAGAAGCTGACGCCCCGGCGCATCCGCTCGTTGACGTGGTCGTCGACGCGGTCGTCCCCGTGCCCCAGGATCACCGGGCCGTAGCCCATGCGCAGGTCGACGAACTCGTTGCCGTCGATGTCCCAGACCAGGCCACCCTCGCCCCGGTCGACGTAGATCGTGTCCTCGCCCCAGGCCCTGAAGTTGGAGTTGGCGCCGCCGGGCAGGATGCGCAACGCGCGCTGGTACATCTCGTGCTGCCGCGCGCGATCGACGGTAGGAACGCGGGCGGGCGATTCTGTCGCCATGGGTGCTCCCTCCCGGGCCGGAAGGTGGCCGCGGTGCTGTTGCGGAGGACGGAACGCGGCGCTCATCGTGGCATAGAGCCGCTCCCTCAGTCAACGCGAATATCGCGGCCGCAAGGCGGTTCCGCTGCGAATCACGACGCCACGGACCAGATACACGGAGGAGATGGCGACGAGCGGGACTCATCCGCCCGCACCTACACTTGCCTGCCATGAGCACCGACATCCCGTTCCAGCCACGCCCCGCCGACTACAAGCTGACGATGGACGGCTTGGGCGGCCTCGTGCGCGTCCCGCTCGAGGGCGGGCTGCATGATGGCCGTGAGCTGTTCATCGACGAGCCAGACGTTCCCACCGAGATCTTCACCACCCCCCGCCGGGAGCCCTTCGAGTGGTGGCCGGCCAGGCTGCGAGAAGTCATGGCCGCGACCGCGCTGGGTGGCGACCCCGATGCCCCACCGATCCGCTATGTCCTGCGCGTTGCCGACAGCTCCCGCGAGCCCCGCTTCGTCGCGGAGCCTGGGGCCGGCTGAGGGCGAGCCCGCGCTACACGCCCAGCTTCTGCCAGTTGCCCCAGATCGCGAACGAGACGCCGGTGGACGCCTGGATATTGACGAACAGGGTCTTGCCGTTGCGGCTGAAGGTGCTGCCGGCGAACTCCTCCCCGTACCGCGGCGCGCCGGTCGTGTTGTTGGTCAACCGGTTCAGGGCGATGTCGAAGAGCTGACCCTTGCGGGTGAGGCCGCGGACGAAGTTGTCGCCCGCGCTGTCCTCGCACAGGATCACGGTGCCGCGCTTGCTCGTCGTGACGTTGTCGGGGAAGTCGAGGACGGCGTTGCTGGGTGACTGGAACACGCAGGTGAGGGTCTGGTCCGCGGGCCGGTAGGCCCACACCTGGCCCGTGCCGTTGCCGTACCCGGTCGCCAGCTCCGGCCCGGCCTCGGGCGCACCGCCGCCCTGGGTCGAGGTGAAATAGGCGACGCCGCGATCGAAGACCTGGCCCTCCAGCCGCGAGAACCCCGCGGCGCCCTGGGCACGCCCCTGGTTGCCGACGTACGTCAGTGCGTCGTTGTTCGGGGTCGGCGCAGGGAGGCCGGGCGTGTAGGGGAACTGCGGATTGGGGTCCGCGATGTCCACCCAGTCGACGGGATACGTCGTGCCTGCCACCTGGTGGCCCTCGAGGTGGGCGTTCGGCACGCCGACGACCCTCAGCATCTGCAGGCGACCACCGTCGGCGAGATGGCCGGTCGTCATCGGGTTGGATGGCGGGATGTATCGGTAGAACCCTGACGGGAACGCGAAGTTGTCCTCGGTCATGTAGAGGATTCCGCCGTCCGGATCGAATGACACGGCCTCATGGGGGAAGCGTCCCGCCGCGGTGACCGGCTCGGCGCCGGAGATGCCGTCCACCGGCACCTCGAAGATGTAGCCGTGCGGCTTCCTCAACGGGACGTTGGAGACGCCGGTGAAGTCGGGGCCAACGTCGGGCCCGTTGATGGTCTCCTCGCAGGTGATCCAGGCGCCCCAGGGCATCTGCCCGCCCGCGCAGTTCATCATCGTTCCGTTGAGGCTCGTCCACGCCTGCCGGACCTGACCGACGGCATTCACCTGGGTCGTGGTGCAGCAGCCACGGGCCATGATGTCGTATGCATTGGCGGGATCGCCGACCACCGCGCCCGGGCCGTTGATCTCGTGGTTGCGGATCAGGACGGTGTCCCCGTTCGATCCCACGAACGAGCCCATGCCGTCGTGGCGGCCCTGCAGCCGGCTGCCGTCATCGAGGGTGATCGGCGAGCCATCGGTGTCGTGGAACGAGCGGTACTGGAGACCCTGCGGCAGCCACAGCCGGACCCTGCCGTCGCGCTGGTCCACGACCGGCCCGAGCGGGCCGAGGTTGACCTCGTCTACCGCGCTGACGCGGGCAACGAACCCAGCGAACGGTCCGCCGGAGAGTGCCATGGCACCGCCGGTGGCGACCGCTCCCTTGAGAAACGCTCGACGGTCGATCACAGCCATGGCCAGACTCCTCCTAGTGGTGGGCGACCGTATGGTGCGCCCGCAGGGGCCGCGGGGCAACCGGATTGTTGCCTCGAAGCTTGGTCATGTCGAGCGGCCGCCGGCACGAGAGGCCGATGGTCACGCCGGGCTGGCAACGCCCGCCGGCTGTGCACCGAACAGCGGCAGCTGCTCACCCGTCAGCTCGACTGTCGGCTCGAAGCCGAGGAGCGGCTCCAGCGCACCCAGATCCAGCGCATCGCGCGCCAGGAACGTCCCTAGATGGTTCCACTTGAGCACGTGCCAGTTGCCGGCCTCGAAGGCGTTTCGCAGCGGCGCCGAGCGTTCTAGCTTGTGGCGGACGAGGTCGCTCCGCTCGGGCGGGATCACGAGCAGGCGTACCAGCTGGTCATCCTGCGGGATCCGCGCGTGGCGCCGGAGCACGAGGTCGCCGATCATCGCGGTCCATTCGACCTCGATGAGAAACGTGGCCCGCCCACGGACGTACCAGATCACGTCGACCGCCTCGAGCGCGTCGATCGGCCCGCGCGTCACCAGCGGCAGGTAGACGTCCTGCTCCTGGTCGCTCAGCCTATCGCCGAGCCTCATCCCGCCGACCCGGCGGCCCTGCTCGCGCGGGGCGATCCAGACCCGCATGTCCAACCGGTGACCGGCGCCGGTGAGCGCCGCCAGCAGCTCGGTGTGCTCGTGCGATCTGTGGACGAGGTCGTCGGTCGTGATCAGCGCCTCCGGCGGCGTTGCCGGTGCCACGTAGCTCGCCAGCGTCGCCGCAACGAGCGCCGGCTCGGGCTGGTCGGGGCCGCTGAAGAGGGTACCGATCCGCTCGAGGAAGCGGCTCTCCGGCATCGAGACGCCGGTTGCGAGGAGGCTGTAGGTCGCCCACTCCACCCGGTCGGCGAGCGGCACGGCGGCCGCTTCCCGATCGGCCTTGTCAGCCAGCCACCAGCGGTCCGGCTCGACCTCGGCGAGGCGGCGCTGGGTGGGCCGAGCCAGCTCCTCCCGGATGACCGCGATCAGGCGTCCGACCTGGTCTGCCGGGGCTCCGGCAGCCGCCGCGGATGCGTGGTCCATGACGGCCGCGCCGGCGTCCCCGGTCAGCTCCCCGACCAGCTCGTCGATCGCTGCTTCGTTCCTCGAGGAGGCGAGCCGGCGGAGCTGACCGGCGCCGTCAAGACCAACCAGGATCTCCGCGAACAGCGCCTCGAATGACGCCGGCTCGCCGCGGGTCGTGAGCGCCGCGATCGCCGTGTCCGTGACTCGTCGCGCGGCGTCGACGGTCGAGAACGGCCGTGCGTCGACCCGCTCGGGCGGTGAGAAGAGCCCCGGGCCCGCCACGAGCTCCGGGTCGCCGGCCGCGCCCGCGACGGCGGGCAGCGCCACGTTCGCGCGGGTCCGCGGTCCGGGCGGCGGGCTGCCGCCGGGGGGAACGAGCTCCAGGACCCGCTCGCGCGGGTCGCCCCCGACCTGCGCCCCGGCCAGCCGGTAGCCTGCCGCGGCCGCGCCCATCGCCGCCGCCGCCAGCCCCTCGGCGCCGCCGGCCTCAACGAGGAGAGCGACCCGGCCGTCCGCGTCGAGGAGCGGTGCCACCACGTCCAGCGTCCGGCGGAGGGCGGCGGCCTGCCAGTCCCAGGGGGCTCGGAACGCGGGTCCCAGGAGCGGCTCCACCGGCAACGTCGCCGCGGCCTCACCACCGAGGGCCCAGGCGGTACCGTGCCACGCGAGCGCGAGACGCACCGGATCCGGACGGCGCGGCGGCTGGCCGATCGCGAGCCGGACCCTCATCGAGGGATCGCGTCGCGCAACCTCGGACGCCTCGGCGGCGAACGCCCGTAGCCCGGCCGGGCTCGCGGCACGCACGACGGCGGTGGCCGGCCCATCGGCCAGCGCGCGGAGCTCGTCGACGATCGTTGCGCGGGTGGGGCCGTCGCCCTCGCCGCCGAGCTGCTCCACGAAGGTTCGGACGGAACGGAACCCCATCTCCAGCGCGATCCACGGGTTGCGCTCGATCCAGACCGCGGCCGCCGGCAGGCGCACTCGCCCGTTGGCGACGCGGAGCAGCCCGGGCCGGGCGGAGAGGCCGCCCAGACGGCTGGCCGGCAGGATCGCTTCGAGCAGCGCCAGCCGCAGCGCAGCCTCGATGGGCTCGGCCCGCAGCTCACCCTCGATCGCCGCGACGATCCAGGCAAGCCCCGCAAGCTGCCGGGGAGAATGGAGCTCGAGCAGATCCTCGACCAGGAGTCCCCCACCCTCGGGCACCGGAAATCGCGAGCGGAGCGAGGCCCGGATCCCGGCATCGTCGGTGGCGGCCGCCGCCCGCTGCACATCCGCCTCGTCCGCCGGCGCTCGGCGCAGCTCCGCGTCCGCCTCGTCGCCGCAACCGGTGCAGCGATAGTGCCTTGTGATCGGCCGTTCAGCCGTAGCCTCCGCGTCGGGTGCCAGGGCCCAGGTGAACGCGTCGGCGACAACCGGCACACCGCACGTCGGGCAGGTCGTGGCGAACAGCGCGCCGATCGCGCTCCGCAGGTCAACCTCTCCCACGGGCGCGGCGGCGAGGCCTTCGAACGCGGTGTCGAGGTGGTGGACGTCCGGCGGTCGGAGCACCAGCTCGGCGAGCAGCCGCGTCAGCGGGCCCTGCTCGAGCGACACGGCACGGCGACCGCGGGCGAGCGCCGACCGCGCGATCCAGCCGCCCCGGCCGTGGAGATCGAGCACGACGTCGCCGGGCGTGGTATGGCGTTCGATCCGGTCGCCGACAACGCCCTCGGGTGGGCGCGGCGCGAGCCGCTCGAGAGCGGTCAGAGACCCGGGCTCCGCCCGGTCCGGGGACGTGCGACCCGACATCGACTGCGATTGTCGCAGAGCCCGTGCCGTCCGGGAGGGTCGCCGCGCGGCTCCGCGAGCGGCCCCGTGGCCGAGTCCTTGTCAGGCGCCCGCCATGCGATCCATATCGGGAGATTTTGGCTCGCGAGCCAGGTTGCGTTGACACCTCGTAGCCCTGAATGGCTAACCTGGGCCGTTAGCCGCAGCGCTGGCCGGACTGCCTGGATTGCGCCCGCCTCAAGAGCATCTGACGAAATTCTGGCGCGCCGCGCCGCGCTTCGAGCAATTCCCCGGCGCGGTTCCTGTCAGGTACCCGCCAGGCGATCGCTATGCGAGGCTGATTGGGGTCGCGAGCCAGTTGCTGTCCCCGACTCGTAGCGTGTAGAGGCTAACTTGGTCCGTGGCAGCCGTCCAGCGCGAGCACGGCCCTGGATAGTGCCCGCCTGAAGAGCATGTGACGGCGTTCGGGCGTGCCGGGCCGCGCCGCGAGGAGGCCCCCCGGCGCGCGCCGTCCGCGAATTGCGGGCGCTACGCGTCGTCGAGCTCGTCGGGCTCTTCCTCGAAGGCCTCGTCGGTCGTGACGTCGGCCGGCAGCACCCGATCGAGGTCGGCGATCTCGTCGTCGTCGTCGTCATCCTCGAGATCGTCCTCGAGGTCGATCTCCTCGCGGATGAGCGTGCCCTTCGTGTACGGGCGCAGGTCGGTCGACTTGGCAGCCGTGGGAAAGGACACCTTGCCGTAGTTGCGCGGGTCCTGGGCGACCTCGCGCAGGATGATGCGAACGTCCTTGTCGCCCAGCGAGGTCACCCCCGCCGCGTACTTGTTGCCGTCGGCCATGAGCTTGAGCAGCCTCGCGGCGACCCGAGGCTCCACGATCCCGATCCGCACACCGTTGCTGATCGCGATCAGGCGGTTGCCCTCCGGGATCAGCTCGACCGCGTCACCCGGGTTGACCTGGGCGAGCTCGCGGGGCGTGGCCAGGTCGGTCAGGAACGCGAAGCCCGTCTTGCCGGTCTCCTCCACGAAGATCGAGACCGGTGCCTTGCTGCCCTCCCGGGTCGGCACGGTCTTCTCGCCGGCGGCGACCAGCAGCATCTTGAGGCGGTCGATGTTGCGCTCCGCGATCCGGTTCGTGGGATCGAGCGCGAGCGCCGTCTGGTAGTGCTCCCGGGCCGCGGCGAGCTCGCCGAGCTCCCAGAGCGCCTTGGCCAGCCGGTTCTCCGCCTCGGCGTCCGCGCCCAGCTCGAGCAGCTTGCGATTCGTGTCTGCCGCGTCCGACCACTGGGATCCGGCGGCATGGGCGATGGCCTGGTCGGCGAGCTGGCGCTTCACGCGGGTCTGGTTGACGGGCGCGGAGGAATTGGACTCGACTTCGGGGAAGGTCACGGCAGGATGGTCCTTTCGGGAGTGGCGCCGGGAGCAGCCTCGCGCGGCGCACCGCGCGTTCGTCGACGGGAAAGGCTTTCTAGCATCGCCGTCGCCACGCGTCAAACCAGCGAGGTCAGCGCAGGCCGAGATTCCAGGCAACGACCACCGCCCCCAGCGCGAGCAGCACGACCACCTGGGCCAACCATCGCGGGTCGAGACGCCGGCCCGACGGGGGCGCGTGGAAGGCGTTCCAGAGGAAGAACACGAGCGCCAGGAGCGCTGGGCCGATGAGCCGCGGGATGTCCGTGGCGCGCACCGCCCCCGCGCCGATCCCGATCACCGCCGCGTAGGTGATCGCCGAGCTGAAGGCGGCGCGGACGGTCGAGACCCGAAGCGACGCGATGCGATAGCCGATCAGCCCCGCGGCGAGCGCGTCCACGCAGGTCAGCAGCACGAGCTCCGCTTCGCCCAGCGCCGACCCGCCGCGCCCCGGCTCCGGGAGCCCGCCCGGCACGAGCGCCGCAGTCCCCGCGAAGGCGAGGAACGCCACGACCATCGCCGCGCCGATCACCCGGGTCCGATCCTCCTCGCGGGCGCCGCGCGCCTCCGCGAGCAGCCGCGCCTCGAGCCCGACGACGCGGTCGAGCAGGACGGCGGCGCCGACAACCGCGACCACCAGTCCCAGCCCGACGGGCACGAGTTTCATGGTCCCGACCGCAGCGAACGACGCGACGGCCGGCAGGAACAGCGACTCGATCGGGACGCCCGCGGCGCGGGTCTCCGGGTCGCCGGCCGCGAACACCTGGAGCGCGCCCAGCAGGATCGCTGCCGTGAGCATGCCGCCGACCGCCCAGGCGGCCGGTCCGTCCGCCAGCCGCGAGGCTGCGATCACCGCGACGCCGGCCAGGACGAGGCTGGTGCGCGCCCGGGCGGCTGCCAGGGGACCGGCTGCCGCAGCACCCGCTGCCACGCGACCGGCCACGTGCCCAGATGCGGTGTCAGCCACCGGTGCGCTCCGGCTTGGCCGCCACCCACGACAGGAGTTCGGCACGTGAGCGGCAGTTCAGCACGACCCGCGGCTCGACCCAGGCCCGGCGCGCCTGGCTGATGCCCCAGCGGACGAAGTCGAGCTCCGCGGTCTTGTGGGCGTCCGAGTCGATCGTCAGGACGCAGCCCACCTCGACGGCCCGGCGGGCGCGCTCGACCGAGAGGTCGAGGCGGTGCGGCGAGCCGTTCATCTCGAGCGCCGTGCCGGTCGCGGCGGCCGCCTGGTAGACCGCCTCCCAGTCGAGATCGAGGTCGTCCCGGCTCTGGATCATCCGCCCCGCCGGGTGGGCGATCACGTCGACGTGGGGGCTGCGAATGGCGTTCAGCGTGCGCCTGGTGAGCTCGGCGCGCGGCTGGCGGCGCGAGACGTGGAGCGACGCGACCACGATGTCGAACGACGCGAGCAGATCGTCGTTGAAGTCCAGCTGCCCGTCAGCGCGGATCTCGAGCTCGCAGCCGTGCAGGAGCCGGAACCCCTCGGGGGGCGTGGCGGCGGGCGCGCTGCCGGCTGCCTCCTCGGCGGCGAACCGGGCGTTGAGCTGGGCGATGATCGCGCGCTGCTCCTCGACCCGGGCCGGCGAGAGCCCGCGCGCGATTGCCAGCGACTGCGAGTGGTCCGTCAGCACCTGCCAGGCGTACCCGCGGCGGCGGCAGGCCTCGGCCATCGTCTCGATCGAGTGGATGCCGTCCGACCAGTCGGAGTGGGTGTGGCAATCGCCCCGCAGGTCGGACTGGGCGATCAGCGCCGGCAGCCGGCCGGCAAGGGCAGCCCGCACCTCGCCGCCGTCCTCGCGCAGCTCGGGCTCGATGTACGGCAGCCCGAGGAACGCGTAGACGGCGGGCTCGTCCGCGAACGTCCGCAGCTCCGCGTCGGGACCGGTCAACGGCTCGCCGTCCTCGCCGATGCGGAGGAAGCCCTTCTCTGACAGGCTCCAGTCGCGGTCGCGCGCCCGTGCCCGGAGGACGACGTTGTGCTCCTTCGAGCCGGTGAAGTGGACGAGATACGTGCCCGCCTCGCCGGGCGGCATCAGCATCAGGTCCACCTGCGGCCCGCGCAGCAGCCGGATCGCCGCCCTGTGCCCGCCCCTGTGGATGACGTGGTCGACGATGCCCAGGCTCGTGAACCGCTCGATCAGCGCCCCCGGATCGTCCGTCTCGGCCAGGAGGTCGAGGTCGCCGATCGTCTCGCGGCGGCGCCGGAATGACCCGGCCGGTTCGAGGCGGCGGAGACCGAGCGTGCCTTCGAGCGCCGCCATTAGGCCGTCGACGATGGACTCCGCCTGGTGGATCAGGAGCCGGCCGGGACTCGACTCGAGCCGCTGGATGCCCTCGAGGACGAGCGCCTCGGTCCGCGCCGACAGGCCGCGCAGCCCACGCAGCGTTCCGGCTTCTGCGGCGAGACGCAGATCGTCGATCGTCTCGATGCCCAGGCCCTCGTAGATCTGCCGCACCGTGCGCGGGCCCAGGCCGGGGATACGCAGCAGCTCGACGAGGCTGGGCGGGACCTCCTCGCGTAGGCGGTCATGGAAGGCCATGCGGCCCGTGCTGGCGAGCTCGGCGATCTTGTCGCTGATCGCCGCCCCGACTCCCGGGATGCGCGGCCTGTCACCGGACCGGTACGCGCCGGCCACGTCGAACGGCGCGCGCCCGATCGCGTCCGCCGCACGGTGGTACGCGACCGTCTTGAAGACCAGCTCGCCCTTGACCTCGAGCATGTCGCCGATCTCGTGGAAGATCCGGGCCAGGTCCCCGTTGCTGGGTGGATGGGGCGGGTCCTCGGGGGCGGCCTCGGGCGGGATTCGCTCAGTGATGTCGGTCACCCGGCCGATGGTACGGCGCGCCCCGCGCCGGTGCGGCGGAGGGTCAGGCGGCGACCACCCGGTCGCGGCCGGCCCGCTTGGCGTCGTAGAGCGCCCGATCCGCCGCAGCGACGATGTCCCCGATCGGCTGATCCTCCGCCTCCGCCACGGCCACGCCCACGGACACCGTGACCTGCGCGGGGCCTGCGTCACCGAAGTCGAGCCGCCCGACGGCGGCGCGGACGCGCTCGCCGACCTCCGTGGCAACGTCGCGATTGGGGTTCCGCAGCAGGACCGCGAACTCCTCGCCGCCGAACCGGGCCGGCACGTCCTCGTCGCGGACAGCGCCGACGATCGCCTGCGCGACTGCCCGGAGGACCACGTCGCCCGTCGCGTGGCCCCACGTGTCGTTGACCAGCTTGAAGCGGTCGATGTCGATGATCAGCACGCCCACCGCGTCGTCGGCCCGCCGCCGGCGTGCGAGGAGGCCGCAGAACTCATCGAAGTAGCGCCGGTTCGGCAATCCGGTGAGCACATCGGTGGTCGCACGAGCCTCCGCGTCGCGGTGGTGCGTCGCGCGGGCCAGGGCCGCCGATGCCTCGATCGCCGCGCCGCTCAGGATCCGCTTCGCGGCAGCCGGCCAGGGGTCCGGGCTGCGACGGGAGAGCACGATGGCCCCAATGACGCCCGCGTCGGTCAGCAGCGGGGCCGCGAGCGTGTTGCGCAAGCCGTAGGCGCTGCGGGCCCGGGAGGCGATCCGCTCGGCGATCCGGCCGGGTGCGCCACCGTCGGCCGCCGGGCTGGCCTGCCGGGTGTCGTCGAGCAGCTCGGTGGACGGCCGGCTGCGCAGGACCCCGCCCGGTGGCACGGCACCCAGCTGCCGCCGCGCTGCGGCAAGGCCGGCGCGTGCGGCGCCGGCCATCGTTCGACGGGCCTCGACCGTGGACGCCGAGCCGAGCGTCGCCGGTGATGTCGCCGCAGCCCACGGCGCGCGGCCGAAGGGTGCGCCGGCCAGCTCGAGCTCGACCGAGGGCGCGATCGGGACCGCCACGGGATCTCGGTCCGGCGCGACGCGCTCCAGGGGGTCCTCGAGGTCGACCAAGGGGAAGCGGGTGACCGCGCTCCGGACCCCGGACCGCGAGCTGACCAGCGTCGCCTCGACGGCCTCGCCGTCGGGCCGGCGGCGAACGACGACGACATGGTCGGCGCCGGTGCCGACGCCCAGCTCCTCGACGATCGCGTCCACGATGGCGTCCGGCGATATCGAGCGCGACAGACCCTGGAGGATGCGGGCGAAGCTCTCGGCCTCGGAGCGGCGCCCGACCTCGAGGTGGTGGACCGCGTTCCTGTGGAGCAGCGCGGCGCTGGCCACCACCAGGGCCAGGATCGCGAGGACGAGATCGATCGGACGTGGCGGCTCGACCGTGAGCCGGGCAAGGAGCACGAGCCCGAGGGTCAGGAAGGAGCCGGCGAAGAACCACCATGAGCGCCGGAGCCCGCGCTCCTGGGGAGCGTCGCCGGTCGGGGGCTGGTGTGGTCCGCTCACGTTCGGTACAGAGGATGCGCCAGCCCGCACCGCGCGTCCACCGGGCTGACCGGTACCTCTGGCCGCACCGAGGTGGTACTTCCGTTCCTGTCGAAGAGGGCAGCCCGCCTCGTTGACCCGGCCGGCGAGGCGCCGCTACACTCGCCCGCGGACGGGCCGATGCGCCTCGCGCAACGTCGCCGTCCGGCCATACCAGCCTCGGAGGATCACTCCCCACGTGGAGACCGGACCCAGTACCGGCGCCGTGAGCGGCGCTCCAGCCTCGGTCCGACCCGACAAGCGGTGATCCGCGGCCCCCGCTAGCTCGGGGGGCCGCGCCACGCGCGGGCGGGCCGGCCCGCCCGCGAGGTGGCAACGATGCTCTACCTGAGCCAGGCGATCGGCCGGCCCGTGCTCGATGCCGGCGGCGACGCGGTCGGCAAGGTCGCCGACCTGCTCGTCGCGGTCGGCGACCGCTACCCGCCGGTGACCGGGCTCGTCGTGGCCACCGGCCGCCGGCGCTTCTTCCTCCCATGGTCCGGGCTCGACCGGCTCGACGCGAGTGGCGCACGCCTGCGCACGCAGACCATCGACATCGGGAAGTTCCAGCAGCGGCCCAATGAGATCCTGCTGCGCCAGGACCTCATGGACAAGCAGATCGTCGACATCGACGGCCGCAAGGTCGTCCGGGTCAACGACCTGCGGCTCGACGAGATCGAGGGCCGGCTCCGGCTGGTCGCCGTCGACGTCGGCACCGCCGGGCTGCTCCGGCGGCTGGGCATCGTAGGCGGCTACCGGATCGTCGCGCGGAACCTGCGGCTGCCGGTCCCCGAGCGGTACATCGACTGGGAGGACGTCGATCCGGTCGAGACGTCGATCGCCTCGATCAAGCTGCGCGTCCCGCACGCGGGCCTGGCCCAGCTCCATCCGGCGGACCTCGCCTCGATCATCGACCAGCTCGGCCGCCGGGATCGCGCCGGGGTCCTCGCCTCGCTCGACGACGAGGCGGCCGCCGACGCCATCGAGGAGATGGAGCCCGAGACCCAGGTCGAGGTGCTCGAGGACCTCGAGCCGGCGCGCGCCGCCGACATCCTCGAGGAGATGTCCCCGGACGACGCCGCCGATCTCGTGGCCGATTTGTCGGACGAGGCGCGCGAGGAGATCCTGGCCCTCATGGAGCACGACGAGGCCGCCGAGGTCACGGAGCTGCTCGGCTACCCCGAGGACTCCGCCGGCGGCATCATGACCACGGCCTTCGTCGCGGTGCCGGCGACCCTGACCGCCGCCCAGACGATCGAGCGGCTGCGCCAGCTGGAGCCCGACGCGGAGACGATCTATTACGTCTACGTGACCGACGACGACGAGCGGCTGGTGGGTGTCCTCTCGCTGCGCGACCTCATCGTCGCCCCGCCGGACACGCTGATCGCGTCGGTGATGATCGCCGAGCCGGTCGCCGTGGGCGTGCTGGCCGACCAGGACGAGGTCGCCCAGGTGGTGGCCCGGTACAACCTGCTGGCGGTCCCGGTCATCGACCCCGACGGGCGGCTGGCCGGTATCGTGACCGTCGACGACGCGATGGATTCGATCCTGCCGACCGCCTGGAAGAAGCGGCTGCCGCGCCTGTTCGCGCGGAGCTGAGCATGGCTCGCGAGGTGCCGCTGGCCACGGACGCCGAGGGCGCCCCCGCCGCGAGGGCGAAGCGGACGCGGCCCGCGCCGCCCCGGATCGGGCTGCGCTCGCGGCTCCGGGACCGGTTCGAGTCGCGCCAGTTCCTGCGGCTGCGAGGCCGCTTCCGCGGGCGGCGCGGGGGCCTGGCCTTCCTCGCCGTCATGGGGCCCGGTCTGATCGCCGGCATCGCCGGCAACGACGCCGGCGGCATCACGACCTACAGCATTCTCGGCGCGGAGACCGGCCTCCGGCTGCTGTGGCTGTTCCCGATCACGATCGTGATCCTGGCCATCGTCCAGGAGATGGCCGCACGGCTCGGGGTCGTCACGGGGCAGGGCCTGTCGGACCTCATCCGCGACCGGTTCGGGGTGCGCTGGACGGCGTTCGCGATGCTCGTCCTGTTCGTTGCCAACATGGCCAACACGGTCGCCGAGTTCTCCGGCGCGGCCGCTGCCCTCGAGATCTTCGGGGTCCCGCGCTGGGTGACCGTGCCGATCGTGGCGGGCGCCATCTGGGCGCTCGTCATCTACGCCAGCTACCGCACGGTCGAGCGAGTCTTCCTGTCCGTGATGGTCGTGTTCATCGCGTACATCGCCTCGGCAATCCTGGCGGAGCCGGACTGGGGCGAGGTCGCGCGGGCGCTCGTGACCCCCACCCTCGATCTGAGCCCGGGCGTCCTGCTGCTCATGGTCGCGCTCGTGGGCACGACGATCACCCCGTACATGCAGTTCTACCTGCAGAGCGCCGTCGCCGAGAAGGCGATCGACGAGGAGGAGCTCCGCCTGGGGCAGGCGGATGCCATCGGCGGTGCCATCTGGACGAACGTCATCGCCGTGTTCATCGTCGTCGCGACGGCCGCAACGATCTTTGCCACCGGAGGCAAGGTCGAATCGGCGGCCGACGCTGCCAGGGGCCTCGCCCCGGTGGCCGGCGACCTGTCGGCGGCCCTGTTCGCCATCGGCCTGTTCGGGGCGTCGGTCCTGGCGGCCACGATCATGCCGCTATCGACGGCGTTCGTGATCTGCGAGGCGTTCGGCTGGGAGTCCGGCGTCGACAAGCGCTTCCGCGACGCGCCCACGTTCTTCTTCCTGTACACGTTCGTGCTGGCGATCGGCGCCCTGGTCGTGCTCATCCCAGGCCTGGACCTGATCGGGCTGATCGTGACGTCGCAGCACCTGCAGGGACTGCTCCTGCCGATCGTGCTCGTGTTCATGGTCCTGCTGGTCAACGATGCGCGGCTGATGGGCCGCCACAAGAACGGCCGGTTGGGGAACGTGGTGGCCTGGACGGCGGTGGGCCTCGTCATCCTGCTCGATCTGGTCCTGCTGGGTGTGAGCGCGCTGGGGTTCTTCGGGATCGACGCCGCCTGATTCGGTCAGTGGGCGTGCGCGGCCACGGCGCCCGCCTCGGTCCCCGCGCCGGCGCCGCGCTCCACCGGGCCGCCGCGCGCCGTCCATGCCGGCATCCCGTCGGCGACCCAGGCAACGTCCGTGAATCCCGCCCGCCGGAGGAGCGAGGCGGCGACGCTCGAGCGATAGCCGGACGCGCACATCGTCGCGAGCGGCTGATCCCGCGGCAGCTCGGCCAGCCGGTCCGGCAGGTCGCCCGCGCCGATGTGCAGCGCGCCCGGCACGTGACCCGCGTCGAACTCGCCTTGCTGGCGCACGTCGATGAGCAGGGGGGCCAGCCCGGGACCCGCCCCGAGGCGCCGCGCCAGCTCGTCCGCGCTGAGCCCCTCGGCGACCTCCACGGGCGCGCCCGAATCAGCCCACGCCCCGAAGCCGCCGTGCAGGTGCCCCACCGCCGACTCGTATCCGATGCGGAGCATCTGGCGGGCCGCATCGTCCCACTGCGCGGGGTCGCCGAGCAGCAGGATCAACGGCCGATCCTCGTCAACCACCCAGCCCAGCCACGTCCCGAACGACGTCCCGGCGGGGATCGACAGTGAGCCCGGCGCGTGCCCCGCGCTGTACGCGGCCGGGGACCGCAGGTCGACCAGGAGCGCGTCTCGGGCGAGCGCGGCGCGGACGGCGTCGATGTCGAGCGGTCGCGGGTCCGGAACGCGGGCGCCCAGCAGCCGCGGTCCGGCCTTGTTGAGCGGGCGCATCCGGGCGAAATAGCGCGGGAACGCGGGCTGACCTTCCAGCAGAGCGCGGGCGAACGACTCGGCGTCGCGCGGCTGGAGCATGGGGTTGTTGCGCCGCTCGTAGCCCACGCTCGACGACGGGGTCGACGCGATGCCGGTCGAGCACAGCGACCCCGCGCCGTGGGTCGGGTGGACGCCGACCGAGTCCTCGTGGCGGAGGATGACTTCGTGGAGCGAGCGGAACTGGTCGTGCGCGTAGGCGCGAGCACGGTCGGCGCCCAGCAGGTCCGTGCGGCCCACGGCGCCAACCAGCAGGGACCCGCCCGTGAACAGCAGGACCGGCTCCTCCGCCCGGGCCCGGTCGGCAACGGCGTAGCTCACGTGCTCCGGGGTGTGACCGGGCGTGTCGAGCGCGGTGAAGCGCAGGCCGCCGACGTCGAGCGACTCGCCGTCGCGGATGGGCCGGTGCTCGTGGGCGAGCTCCGCACCGGCGCCGATCACGTGCACGGCCCCGGTCAGCGCCGCAAGCTCGCGACCTCCCGAGACGTAGTCGTTGTGGAGGTGCGTCTCCACGACATACCCGATCCGGACGTTCCCGGCCGCCGCCGCGTCGAGGTAGACGTCCACGTCGCGGCGCGGGTCGATGACCGCCCCCAAGCCGGTTGCATCGTCGACGAGCAGCGTCGACATGTGGCCGAGACCCTCGACGATGAACTGTGTCGCGCGCACGTCGCGGCGTCCGGCTAGGGAGTGCCGAGCAGCTGGGCGTAGCGGCTATCGGCGCCGAAGAGTTCGATGGAGAGCTTTGCCACCCGATCGAGATCGAGGCGCAGCTCCCAGCTGCCACCGGTCTGATCGGTCGGCGGGTGCCAGGAGTACGGCGGGCCCAGCACGAAGCGTTGGATCTTCGACTCGTCGACGCCGCGGCCGATGGCGATGGTCTCGGCAAGCCGGTCCGGTGGGTAGTTCGTGGTGATCGTGCCCGCGAGCGCGTCGAGGATGGCCGGCAAGCGGGGCAGCATCGTGGGATCGAGGAGCCTGGTGCGGAGGGCGAGGAGGATCTGCTGCTGGCGGGCGGCCCGGGTGAAGTCGCTGTCGCCGGCGCCCTTTCGCGAGCGCACATACATGAGCGCCTGCTCGCCGTTGAGGGTGTGCACCCCGGCATCGAGGCTGAACGGCACCCATGCGCCGTTGACGAACACGGGCCACGTGGGATCGTAGATCCGCCGTTCGTTGTTGACCGTCACGCCGCCGACCGTGTCGATCAACCGCTGGAAGCCCTCCAGGTTGATCGCGGCGTAGTGGTCGATCCGGATGCCGAGCAGGAAGCCGAGCTCGCCCGCGAGCGTCGACATCGGCGCATCCGGGAACTGCCCCTCATTCTGCCGGGCATACGTCAGCAGCGAGTTGATCTTGCCGCGGTAGGTCCGCCCGTCGGACAGCGGGAAGCTGGCGATATCGCGCGGAAAGCTGACCATCGCCACGTCCCTTGTAGAGGGGTCGACGCTCACGACGATGAGCGTATCGGTCAGCTCGTGCGAGCGGCCCGGCCCAGAGTCGAGGCCCGTGATCAGGATGTTCACCCGGTTCGACTGGGGCGGCCGCTCGACCGGGGGTGCCGAGGGGGGCGGCTCCGTGAGGGGCGTCTCGCCCGGAGCCTCGACGGCCGGCGACTGCGACGCCTGCGCGACCGGCGGCGGCACGTTGTCGAAGGGATCGGCCACGAAGATGCGCTCGGCGGCGTCGTGGAAGCTCCAGGCGACGATCGCGAGGGCGCCGTGCGAGCCGATCACGACGATTGCGAGGAGCGCAAGCACGGCGATCGGGCGACCCACGAACGCCTCGCGGCCGCCGACCGCCGACGTCGCGTGGACCATGGCGCCGAGCCGCCAGATCCCGGCAGCCACGATCGCCAGCACCACCGCAACCGCAACGCCCGGCTGGAACATGCGGATCGCGAGCCCCTGCGGATCCGCCAGGAACGCCGCCACGCCGACCGCGATCAGGAGCAGGATCGGCACGGCAAAGAGCAGCCCCAGCACGCGGCGCCCTGCGTAGAGCTGGCCCACGCCCGGCCACAGGAACGACAGGAAGGTCGCCAGCTCCGGTCGTCGGCGGCGCCTGCGCCGTCGCCGGCGCCCGACGGTCATATCCGTTTCCACAGCGACCGAGCCTATCACGGCACGCGCGCCGGACCGCCTGGCGGTGCTACATCATGACGAGGCCGCCGTCGACCGCCAGCACCTGGCCCGTGATGTAACCCGCCTCGTCGCTGGCAAGGAAGGCGACGGCGTCGGCGATCTCCTCGGTGGTCCCGAACCGGCCGAGCGGCGTGCGCGACGTGATCTCCTGCTGCAGCGCCTCCGGGAGGTCGCGGGTGAGCTCGGTCAGGACGAACCCGGGCGCCACGGCGTTGCACGTGATGCCGCGGCTCGCGAGCTCGCGCGCGGTGGCCTTGGTGAGGCCGATCAGACCGGCCTTGGCCGCCGAGTAGTTCGCCTGGCCCATCTGCCCCGCCTGGCCGGACACCGAGGTGATGTTGATGATCCGGCCGCCCTTTGCCTTGAGCATCGGCCGGGTGACGGCCTTGGTCGCGTAGAAGGCGCCGAACAGGTTGGTCTCGAGCACCTCCCGCCACGCTTCGGGGCTCATCCGCATGATCAGGTCGTCGCGCGTGATGCCGGCGTTGTTGACGAGGATGTCGACCTTGCCGGAGGCGCCGATCGCGGCCTTCACGAGCGCGTCGGCAGCTGCCGGATCGGTGACGTCGGCCTGCAGCGCGAGCGCGGTCCGGCCGAGCGCCTCGATCTCGCGGACCGTGTCATCGGCCGCGGCCTGGTTTCCCCGGAAGCTGATTGCGATGTCGGCGCCCTGGCGGGCAAGCCGCAGCGCGATCGCCCGGCCGATGCCGCGCGAGCCGCCTGTGACGACGGCGCTCTTGCCGCTGAGATCGATCATCCGGTTGCTCCTCCCGGGCTCCGCCGGGTCAACTCGAGCCCGGCGCCTCGCGGCCTCACCGCCGGGCCTCCTGGTGGGCGTGCTCCGGCTCGCCGGGGACCACGTCGTCGAGCGGCACGTCGACTGTGCCCGGCTGGGCCATGATCGCCGCAAGCACCTCGGGGATCGGGTCGACGGAGTCCCAGTCGACCGGCTGGCGCACCTGGACATCCTCTGGCCGAACGGCCGCGTCTCCGGCGATGCCCCGGGCCGGATCCTCGGTCCATTCGATCGTCACGGCGCCGGAGGTGAACCCGGCTCCGAACGCCACGATGCAGACATGGTCGCCGACCGCCACGCGACCCTCGTTGACCGCCTCGGCCAGCGCGATCGGCACCGACGCCGCCGAGGTGTTCCCGTACCGGTCGAGGTTCATGAACATCTTGCTCATCGGCAGGTCCAGGCCCTTGGCCACGGCCTCGATGATCCGGATGTTCGCCTGGTGCGGGATGAAGAGGTCGATGTCGTGCGGCTCGAGGCCGGACTTCCGGATCGACTCGAGCGCGGTCGTCGCGAGCGTCCGCGTGGCGAACCGATAGGTCTCCTTGCCCTCCATCCGGACGTAGTGCTCGCCGCGCCCGATCGTCTCGGCGGACGGGGGTGCCTTCGCGCCACCGGCGGGCAGCCAGATCATGTAAGCGCCCTGCGGCTCGGTCGTCATCTCGATACCGAGCGAGCCGCCCGGCTCGTCCGACGCGGACAGCACCACGGCTCCCGCCCCATCGCCGAACAGGATGCACGTGTTGCGGTCCGTGTAGTCGAGGAACCGGCTGAGCGTCTCCGCGCCGATGACCAGCACGTGCCGGGCGAGACCGGACTGGATCCACGCCTGTGCCGTGGCATAGCCGTAGACGAAGCCGCTGCAGGCGGCCATGACGTCCATCGCCGCTGCCGTCGTGTTCCCGATCGCCTCCTTGACCAGCGCGGCGGTCGACGGCATCCAGTAATCCGGGGTGAGCGTGCCGAGGAGGATCAGGTCGATGTCGTCCGGCTCGATGCCGGCCGTACGGATCGCACGCAGGCCGGCGACCGCGCTCATCGACGCGGTGGTCTCGTGGGCGGCGGCGATCCGCCGCTCGCGGATGCCCGTCCGGCTCGTGATCCACTCGTCGGAGGTGTCGACGACCTTCTCGAGGTCCGCGTTGGTCAGCACGTGCGCCGGGACGTAGCGGCCCCAGCCGGTGACTCGCGCCGAGATCCCCGGTGCGCTCGCGCTGCGCCCCTCCGTCACAGCGGTTCCACCTCGATGAGTGCCTGCTTCGCCTTGACCAGGTGCCCGCTCTCCGCGACGAACCGGACAACACGGCCGGCCAGGTCCGACTTGATCTCGTTGAACAGCTTCATCGCCTCGATGAGCCCGATCACCTGGCCCACCGCCACCTCCCCGCCGACTTGCACGTACGGCGGCGAGCCGGGCGCCGGCGAGGCGTAGAAGAGGCCTGTCAGCGGCGCCTTGATCGAGGGGCGCGCCTCGGGTCCGGGGGCTTCGGCGACTGCGGGCGGCGGCGGGGCGGCGGCCGGGGCCGGCGCCGGGATCGGCCCCACGACGGCAACCGGCTTGCGCAGGACCAGCGCGGTCCCGCCGGCCTCCACCTCCAGCTCCGTGAGGTCGCTCCGCTCGAGGACCGCGGCGAGCCTGTCAACGAGCGCGAGCAGCGACGCGTCGCCCGGGTTGGCGACGACGGGCTCATCGAGGTTCGCATCGCTGCCCGCGGCGGGCTCCCCGGTCACGCGACCCACCGCCGGAAGACGAGCGTCGTGTTCTGCCCGCCGAACCCGAACGAGTTCGACAGGGCGACCTCGATGGCGTGCTGTCCCGCCTGGTTGGGCGTCAGGTCCAGCCCGTTCGCGGCCTCGTCCGGCGCGTCGAGGTTGATCGTCGGGGGCACGCAGCCGGTGCGGATGGCGAGGACCGTGGCGATCGCCTCGATCGCGCCGGCGGCCCCCAGCGTGTGCCCCAGCATCGACTTGTTCGAGGTCACCGCGACGCGCGGCGCATGCGCGCCGAAGATCGTGCGCATCGCCTCCACCTCGGTCCGGTCGCCTTCCGGCGTGGAGGTTGCGTGCGCGTTCACGTGCTCGACGGCATCGGCCGGCAGGCCCGCCTTCTCGAGGGCCCGCCGCGCGGCGCGCACCGCGCCGATCCCGCCAGGGGCCGGCAGCGTGATGTGCGATGCGTCGGCGGTCGCGCCGTAGCCCACGAGCTCCGCAAGCGGCTCGGCGCCGCGTGCCTCGGCCGACTCGATCGCCTCGAGCACCATCACCCCGGCGCCCTCGCCGATCACGAACCCGTCCCGACCCCGGTCGAAGGGCCGTGATGCGCCGGCCGGGTCGTCGTTGCGCGTCGACAGCGCGCGCATCGAGGCGAAGCCGCCCACGACCGCCTCGTGGATCGCCGCCTCGCTGCCGCCGGCGAGCATGATGTCGGCGTCGCCCCGCCGGATCGTCTCCCACGCCTCGCCGATCGCGTGGCCGCCGGTCGCGCACGCGGACGACGTCGCGAAGTTCGGTCCGGTCATCCCGAAGACGATCGCGATCATCCCGGCCCCCACGTTCGGGATCCCCATGGGGACGAAGAAGGGGCTGATCCGGTCCGGACCCCGCGTCGCGTTGAGCGTGATGCCATCGATCAGCGTCCCGACGCCGCCGAGCCCGGTGCCGAGGATCGCGCCCGTCCGCTCGGCGAGGTCGCCCTCCAGGCGGTCAGGGAGACCCGCCTGGTCCATGGCCTCACGGGCGGTGACGAGGCCGAACAGGATGTAGCGGTCCGTCCGGCGCAGCTCCTTGCGCGGCAGCACGGCCGAGCCGTCGAGGTCGCGGACCTCGGCGGCAATCTGCGCCGCGAGCCGGGAGGGGTCGAAGGACTCGATCCGGCGGACGCCCGACCGTCCGGCGACGAGCCCCTCCCAGGTCGCGTCCACGTTGTTGCCGAGCGCGCTGACGGCACCCATCCCGGTGACCACGACCCGGCGGCGGTCGCCGGGCCCGGCGACGCCGCTCATCGGACGAGCTTCCCGGTGCGCACGGTGGCCGCCCGGTAGACGTCGCCGGGCAGGCCGCGCGCGGAGATCGCGTTGGCCACCGCGAGCGCGTCGAACGCCGTGCGGCGGATCTCGGGCTGCACGTCCTCGCCGTCGATCTCGACCAGCGCCCACGAGGCCGTGGGGTCGCCGTCGAACACGTAGCCCGCCGAGCCGTCGTTGACGATCATCTTCCAGCCGAAATCCCGGACCTCGGGCTGGTGCGTGTGCCCGCAGCAGATCACGCGGGCGTCGGTGCGCGACAGCCGCTCCAGCACGACCGAGGCGTCGAGCGCCTGCTCGAACCCGGCGGTCTGCGAGCCGGGCGAGGCGTGGGTGACCAGCACGAGCGTGTCATCGACCCACAGCCGCCGCTCGGCCGGCAGCCGGCGAAGCCAGTCGAGTCGCTCGGCGCCCAGCGCGTCGTGCGCCCACGCGGCCGCCGCGCGAATGGTCTCGGGCACGCCGTCGGTGAGCTGGGGGAAGGCCGCCGCGTAGTCGAAGTCCGCGACCGCAACGTCCGTGTTGCCCTGGACGATCAGCGCACCCTCGGCCTCCAGCTCGCGCAGCCCGTCGACCGTGGCCGCCGGATCGGGACCGTTCATGACGAGATCGCCCGCAACCAGAACCGCGTCCGGCTTCGCCGACCTGACGGCCGCCCGCACGGCGTCGAGCGCGATCGCGTTCCCGTGCACGTCCGAGAACACCGCGAGGAGCGTCACCGGAGCGTGCCCGCGGGCGGGATCACGAAGCTGAGGAGCCCCTCGCACGCCACCTGGCCATCGACGCTCGCGACCCCCCGCGCGCGACCGAAGCGCGAGCCGAGCTTCTCCATCGTCACCTCGAGCCGGAGCAGGTCGCCGGGCGCCACGACGCGCTTGAACCGCACCTTGTCGATGCCCGCGAATAGCCCGATCCGATCGCCGAACCCGGGCTGCCTGGCCACGTACACGGCCATCGTCTGGGCGAGCGCCTCCACCTGCAGCACGCCGGGCATGACCGGCAGCCCGGGGAAGTGCCCCTGGAAGAACCACTCGCCGGCGGTGACGCCCTTGAGCCCCACGATGCGCTTCGCCTCGGGGTCGTACTCGATGATCCGGTCGACCAGGAGGAACGGCCATCGGTGCGGGATGAGCGCCTCGATCTCGCTGGTCGTGTGGATGGGTCCCCCGCGATCCGCCACCGCGCTGCGCTCGTCAAGCACGGGCGGCGGCGGCAAGGAAGGCCGCGCTTCCGACTCGATCGAGCAGGCTGGTCGTCATGCGGCCCTCCAGGAACGGCTCCGACGAGAGGATCGCCTGGTGGATCGACACGTTCGTCACCACGCCCTCGATCAGCAGCTCGTCGAGGGCGCTCTTCGCCCGAGCGATCGCCGACGCTCGATCCGGACCCCAGACGATCAGCTTGCCGAGGAGCGAATCGTAGTACGGCGGCACCTCGTAGCCCGCGTAGATGTGGCTGTCCATCCGGATGCCGGGGCCGCCCGGAACGAGATAGCGCTCGATGAGCCCTGCGCTGGGCCGGAAGTCGTGCTCGGGATCCTCGGCGTTGATGCGGAGCTCGATGGCGTGGCCGCGGAACGTGACGTCCGCCTGGCTGAATCCCAGCGGCTCGCCTGCCGCGATCCGGATCTGGGTCGCGACCATGTCGATGCCGGTCAGCACCTCGGTCACCGGGTGCTCCACCTGGATCCGGCAGTTGATCTCGATGAACCAGGCGTGGCCCTCGGCGTCGACGAGGAACTCGAGGGTGCCCACGTTCTCGTATCCCGCGCCCACGGCGGCCCGGACGGCACGCTCGGCGAGATCGCCCCGCGCGGCATCGCTCAGGGCTGGCGTGGGCGACTCCTCGAGGATCTTCTGATGCCGGCGCTGGACCGAGCAGTCGCGGTCGCCCAGGTGAACGCCCCGCCCGTAGCGGTCGACCGCGACCTGGACCTCGACGTGCCGGTTGTCCTCGAGCCAGCGCTCGAGGTAGAGCGAATCGTCCCCGAACGCGGCCTTCGCCTCCGAGCGGCAGACCTTGATCGCCGACTCGAGCTCGCGCCGGGACCGGACCATCCGCATGCCCTTCCCGCCGCCGCCCGCGGACGGCTTGATCAGCACGGGGTAGCCGATGCGGTCCGCCTCCTCCATCGCGTGGAGGTCGTCGCGCAGCATCCCCGAGCCCGGGATGGTCGGCAGCCCGTGCGTGGCCATCAGGCGGCGCGTTCCCTCCTTGCTCGCGAAGCGCTCGAGGACGCCGGGTGGCGGCCCGATGAACGTGAGGTCGTGGGCACGCACCACCTCGGCAAAGCCCTCGTCCTCGGACAGGAAGCCGTAGCCGGGGTGGATCGCGTCACAGCCGGTCACCACGGCCGCAGAGATGACCGCCGGCGCGGACAGGTACGAGCGCCGCGCATCGGCCGGTCCGATGCAGATGGCCTCGTCGGCAAGCTGGACGGGCAGCGACTCACGGTCCGCCTCGCTGTAGGCGACGACCGCCTCGATGCCCAGCGTCCGGCAGGCGCGCAGGATGCGCAGTGCGATCTCGCCCCGGTTCGCGATCAGGACCTTGGCGAACATCAGCCGGCGCTCGTGCGGGTCATGAGCTCGAGCACCACGAGCTCCTGGCCGTACTCGACAGCGTCGCCGGCCTCCACCAGGATGCCGGTCACCACGCCGTCGGCGGGTGCGACCACCTCCTGGCCCACGCCGAGCATGTCGACGAGCCCGATGCGGTCCCCGGCACGCACGCGGCTGCCCGGTCCGGCCGGAGCATGCGGCTGGAAGATCCCGACAGCGGGCGACGTGGCCACCGCCCGGTGCGGGTCGCCGGCCGGGCGACGCGCCTCCGCGGGGGCGTCGGGGCGGGCCGGCGCCGGGTCGGGACGGCCCGCGGCCGTTGATGGGCCGCTGCCGTTGGAGGAGTGGGACGTCGCGGGGTTTCGCGCGCTGCGGTGGCCCTCGAGCGCGCCCGGCGCGTGACCATGGCCCTCATGGCCGGGCTGCGCCCGTGACGGGCGATCGGTCTCTCGACGGCCGGCGCCGAGCCACGGTCCGGACCCGTCCGGCCGGCGGAGGCGGACCTTCCACGTGCCCTCGCGCACCTCGATCTCGCCGAGTCCCGTCGCCCCGAGCTTGGCCACCAGCGCCGGCAGCAGGTCCGTTGCGAGGCGCTCGATCGCCGCGTGGTCCTCGGCGCGCGGATCCGGCTCCTGCGCGGCGGCGGTCGGCGTCGGCGTCGTG
>Ga0183260_10000973_pt1 | contig 24234 bp, 21 predicted proteins | sample AntDrymUQ4972206_2_FD_129768 | JGI IMG/M metagenome (GOLD analysis project Ga0183260, IMG submission 129768) | Polar desert sand microbial communities from Dry Valleys, Antarctica - metaG UQ497 (22.06) (version 2) (version 2) | ecosystem: Environmental > Terrestrial > Soil > Desert | place... | reverse complement strand
CTGGAGGCCGAGCGCCGTCCTCCTCTTGGTCTCGGCGATCTTCTGGACGCGCCGCTGGAGCCTGCGGTGGAGCAGCTCGAGCCTGGAGATCTGGTCCTGCTCTACACCGACGGCGTCACTGACGCCCGATCCCCCACCGGCGTGTTCTTCGGCGTCGACCGGCTGGTCGACCTCGTGATCCGGCATCTGGCCGGCGGTCTGGCCGCCCCGGAAACCCTGCGACGAGTGGTGCGTGAACTTCTCGCGCACCACGAAGACCAGCTTCCTGACGACGGCACCCTGCTCATGCTGGAGTGGCGCAGCGCCGCATCCGCGCCCACGTACCCCCTCATCCGCATACCCGAGGTCTGACGGCACCGCTTCTCCAGCGAGACAGAACTCAAGTCACTCTCGTCTACGAGACCGTGACGAAGGTGCACGAGGCGCTGTCGCGGGCGCCACGGGTCGGTAACGCCCGGTGTCCGCGCCGTACGGGCGGGGCATGGAGGTGGCAGCGAGCAAGTGTGCTCGACCGACGCACGAAGGAGCGGACATGCCGAATGGTGACACCGGAGACAACGTCAAGGAAGCACTGGAGAACGACTGGGAGCAGACCAAGAGCGACCTGCCCGGCCTCGAGGGCAAGGACATGGACCAGGACGTCGACGACACGCTGAAGCAGGCCGCCGGCGAGGACCCCACGGACGCGTCGCAGAACCAGTAGCGGCAGGCCAGGGCGTCGTCACGGGTCGGCCTGCGCGGCGCAGCGCGCCAAATTAGCCCTTCATCTCGAACCACACGGCCTTGCCGACCTGAGGACCGCCGACCCCCTCGACACCCCAGCGGTCGGCGAGTGTGTCGACGATCCCGAGCCCGCGCCCGGCGCCCGGCTCGCCGGGCATCCGCAGCGGTGCGACGGAGCCGTCACGCACGCGGACCAGAAGCTCCGCCCCGTCGACCTCGATGTCGAGCTCGACGGCGGGACTGCCGTGGATGACCGCGTTGGCGATGAGCTCGGTGACGAGGAGCATCGCGTCCTCCATCCGCTCCGGCGAGGCCCAGCCATCCGCCAGCGCGGCCCGCACGTGTGCGCGCGCAAGACCGGCGCTGCTCGGCTCGTGCGGCAGCGGGTGCGTGGACCTCATGCTGAGCAATCTAGCGTCGCCGCGATCGCCGCGCGGGCACCGACACCGACCTCGCGATCTCGGCCGAGTCGACGTGCGGCACGCCGACGCCGTGGGCGCCGAGGTCGAGCGCCCGGGAGACGTGGGCTCGGAGGTCCACCTGATCACTGTGGCATGGTCTGCCCGTGCCGCACCGCCCGGATGACGCGCCCTCATGCCTCGTCGAGCTGCGGGTGCTCGACGGCCCGAACCTCTACTTCCCGCGCGCCGCGGTGAAGGTCGTGCTCGACGTCGGCCGGCTGCTCGACCTCGACGAGGCGACGATGCGGGCGACGGCCGAGCGGCTCGGCTCGGCGGAACCGCGCCCGGGCCGGCCGGGCAGCGAGGTGCGCGGCCGTGCCGTGGCCGGCATGCTCGCGCGGGCGACCCGCCGGCTGGCCTCCGCCGCCGGTTCCGGCCGGCTCGCGGTGCGCAGCCGGCCCGGCCCCGAAGCGGGGCGGCTGACCGTGGCCTACCCCTGGCGGCAGCGCGATCTTGCCCGGCGGCTCGGCATCGCGCTGGCCGAGCTGGTCGACGGACGACACCCGGACGACGCCGCGCGCGACCTCGTCGACGGCCCGCCCGGTCCGGCGCCACCTACCCCCCGGCCGCGCATCCCGGTCGTCGCCGTCACGGGGACCAACGGCAAGACGACGACGACTCGGCTGGTCGCCCACATGGGTCGGTGCGCCGGCCGCGGCGTCGGGTGGTCCAACACCGACGGCATCGGGATCGACGGGGAGTGCGTCGAGGAGGGCGACTGGTCTGGGTACGGCGGAGCGGGTCGCGTGCTGGCGGAGCGCCGCGTGCAGCTGGCCGTCCTCGAGACCGCTCGCGGGGGACTGCTGCTGCGTGGCGCCGGCATTGCGTACAACGACGTGTCGGTCGTGACCAACGTCAGCGCGGACCACCTAGGGCTGCAGGGGATCCACACCATCGACGAGCTGGCCGAGGTGAAGGCGATCGTGCCGCGCATCACCCGGCCGTCGGGCTGGTGCGTGCTCAACGGCGACGACCCGCGGGTGCTGGCGATGCAGACGCTCTCCCGGGCCCGACCGTTCGTGTTCTCGGCCGACCCGGACTCCCCCGGCATCCGCACCGCGCTGGACGCGGGCGGCCGCGCCGCCACAGTCACCGACGGCCACGTCGCCGTCGTCTCCGGCGCGTGGGAGATCGACGAGCTCGTGCCGGTCGTCGACGTCCCGATGACGCTGGCCGGGCTCTCGTCGTACAACCTGGCCAATGCGCTGGCCGCCACCGCCGCGGGCCTGGCGATCGGCCTGCCGCGCGATGCGGTCGTCGAGGGGCTGCGGACGTTCCAGCCGGACCCGACGCTCAACCCGGGCCGGCTCAACCTCTACGCGCTCGGTGACGTCGTCGTCGTGCTCGACCTCGCGCACAACGAGGAGAGCCTGCTCGCGCTGCTGCAGGTCGCCGAGGGGCTGCGCAAGCCCGGCGCGACGATCCGCACGGTGCTCGGCACCGCCGGCGACCGCACCGACGACCTGCTCCGCACGCTGGGCGAGATCGCCGGCAAGCGGTCCGACCGGGTGGTCGTCGCGCACAAGGAGCGGTACCTGCGCGGGCGGAGCCCGGCCGACATGGAGCGCCTGCTCGGCGAGGGGCTTAGCGAATCCGGGATGACCGACGTGCCGGTGCTGCCGGACGAGCTGAGCGGGCTGCAGGCTGGGCTACGCGGCGCCGAGCCGGGCGACGTCGTCGCCTTCATGTGCCACGCCGACCGGGTGGCGTGCGACGCGTGGCTCGTCGCGCAGGGCGCCACGGTCCTGGATGCCGACGCGGTAGCACAACGGGTCCTCGCCGCGCGCGGGTGATCTGCTAGAGGTCGGGATCGCCGGCGGCATGGGACCGGGCGCCGGCCTGCGCCAGGTGGGATCGCGCCTCGAGCTCGGCCCAGACCGCGCTGGCCTTGTCGACGCACAGCACCGCGAGGTCGCCGGGGTTGGCCTGGTCGAGCACAAGTCGTACGGCGTCGAGCTCCGGCAGCGCCAGCTCGACGGTGCGGCAGCGCGTGCCTCGCTCCATCGCCGCGCGGACGCCCTGCTCGATCAGAGCCGCCGTGTCGCCCGGCGTCCGCCCGCGCGACGACGCGTCCTCGCGGACCACGATCGAGTCGAAGTGCGCGGCAGCGACCTCGCCGAGCTCGCGCATGTCCTCGTCCCGCCGGTCGCCGGCCGTGGCGATGAGGCCGATGCGCCGGTGCTGCACGATGTCGTCGCCGACCGGCTCGGTGAGCTTGTCGACGAAGTCGCCGAGCATGCGCATCCCGGCTGCGTTGTGGCAGTAGTCGACGAGCACCGTCGTGCCGTTGACCTCGGTGACGTTGAGGCGACCGGGCGCCAGGTAGTACGACGTCGTGAACGTGCGCAGGCCCTGCCGGATGTCGTGCAGCGGCGCGCCCGCCGCGAAGGCGGCACCCGCAGCGGCGAGCGCGTTCTGGATGTTCATCACCGCCTTGCCGCCGAAGGTGGCGGGCAGCAGGTGCGTCCACGCCAGCTGCATCGCGCGGCGGCCGTGCCGGATGACGATCATGTCGCCGAGGTCGCTGTGCTCGAGCACGATGGCCCGTCCACCGCGGCGGCAGTGCGCGTCGATGAGGTCCCACTCGGGCGATCCCGGACCCTTGAGCGAGAACCAGATGACCTCGCCCGAGCAGTGCCGCGACATCTTCGCGACCAAGGGGTCGTCGGCATTGAGGACGCCGAATCCGTCCCGCGGCACCGCCTCGACCACCACCCGCTTCACGGCGGCCAGCTGCTCCACCGTCTCGATGCCGCCTAGCCCGAGGTGGTCGGCCGCGACATTGAGGACGACCCCCACGTCATTGCGCTCGTACCCGAGGCCTTCGCGCAGGAGGCCGCCGCGGGCGACCTCGAAGACGGCGAAGTCGACCCGAGGGTTCTGCAGCACCATCCGGGCGCTCTTCGGACCCGAGGCGTCGGCCCGGATCACCAGGCGCTCGTCGATGACGATGCCGTCGGTGGACGTCATGCCGACCTTGCGCCCGATGCCCTTGAAGATGTGGGCGATCATCCGCGACGTGGTCGTCTTCCCGTTGGTGCCCGTGACCGCCACGATGGGGATCCGGCTCGGCGCGCCGGGCGGGAAGAGCAGGTCGATCACGGGCTTGGCCACGAACTGCGCGTCGCCGACCGTCGGGTGGGTGTGCATCCGGAAGCCTGGGGCCGCGTTGACCTCGACGATGCCCCCGCCGGCCTCGCGAACCGGCTCGGTGATGTCCTGCGCGATGAAGTCGATGCCGGCGACGTCCAGGCCGACCACGCGGGCCGCCTCCTCGGCGATCTCCACGTTGTCGGGATGCGCCTCGAGCGTGCGGTCGATGGAGATGCCTCCGGTCGACATGTTCGCGGTGAGCGCGAGCTTGACCATCTCCCCCAGCGAAGGGACGGAGGAGAGATCGTGGCCCTGGGCGCGGAGGATCTCGATCGCCGCGTCGTCGACGGTGATTCGGGTGAGCACCTTCTCGTGGCCGACGCCACGCCGCGGGTCGCTGTTGGTCTGCGCGACCAGCTCCTCCACGGTCTGCGCGCCGTCGCCGACGACGTGGGCGGGCACCCGCTCGGCGACCGCGACCATGCGGCCGCCGACGACGAGGAACCGGTAGTCGTTCCCGGCGAGGAACGCCTCAACGATGATCCAGCCGCGCCGGGACTCCGCCCTGGCGACCTCGACCGCGCGCCGCAGCGCGTCGTCGTCGCGGATGTCGAGCCCGACGCCGCGGCCGTGGTTGCCGTCCAGCGGCTTCACCACGACCGGGTAGCCGAGCCGACGAGCCTGCTCGAGCGCGCCGTCGTAGGTCTTCACCGCCACCGATCTCGGCACGGGGAGGCCGGCCGAGCCGAGCAGCTGGATCGTCATCTCCTTGTCGCCGGCGATGTCCACCGCGAGGTTGCTGGTGAGCGACGTCATCGTGGCCCGGATGCGGCGCTGATGGACGCCCTGGCCGAGCTGCACGAGCGAGCCGGAGTTCAGGCGCATCCACGGGATGTCCCGCGACACCGCCTCGTCGACGAGCGACTGCGTCGACGGTCCGAACGCCGCGCGCTGCGCGAGACGCAGCAGCGCCTCGAGCTCGGCGGTGAAGTCGAAGGCGGGGTCGGCCTGCACGAGGTGGTTGACGATGCGCACCGCGAGCTCGCCGGCCGCCGCCCCGACGGTCTCGTCGGCATACGCGTAGACGACGTTGTAGACGCCTCGCTCGCCCGTGCCGCGCGTCTTGCCGCGGCCGACGTCCGCGCCCGTCTCGCGCTGCAGCTGGATGGCGACGTGCTCGGCGACGTGGCCCAGCCACGTGCCCTCGACGAGCCGGTCGCGGAAACCGCCCTTGTGCCGCCGCGAGCAGGAGTGGTCGCCGACCTCCGGGAGCAGCCCGAGCAGCGCGTCGGTGAAGCCGGGCAGCTCGTTGGTCGGCCAGTCCTCGAGTCCGCCGAGGTCGACGACAAGATGGATGGCCGGCGAGTACGACCAGAAGTTGGGTCCGCGGTAGACCTTGCTCGACACCAGCCGCAGCTCCGGCTGCGGCGGCAGGCGGTCGGTCATCGGCCCGTCCCCTTCGGGTCGACCCGGCGACCCACAGCGCCTTCACGCGCGAGCAGCCGCGTGACGGAGCGGCTGGTCCGGCTGCTGGTGGTCCCGGGGTCGGCCGGCGGCACGGCGCGCAGGTCGTCCTTGCGCCCGCGCACCGAGGGCAGCAGCGAGCGGGTGGCGAGGTCGAACCGCGCACCGGCCGGCAGGGAGTGCAGCACCACGCCGGAGACCAGAAGGGGCTCGCGCCCGCGCGCCGTGTCGACGTTGGACGTGGCCGCCCTGCCGTCGAAGATGCTGACCGCCCCGCGGCCGATCACCTCGACGTAGCGCCGCTCGGTGATGATCGCGGCGGTGTCCTCGTCGACGCCGATGCCGAGCAGCTGCGGCGAGTGGGCCACGATGGCGAGCAGCCGGCCGAACCGGTTGCGCTGCTCGAAGTGCTGGTCGACGACGACGCCGCGAATGAGGCCGAGCCCCGCGGACATCGACACCATGCGCAGCTTCGGCGTGCCGCCCTCGGCACCGAACGCGACCATGTGGTCGCTCTGCGCGCTGGCCCCAGCTGACGTCCCGGCCACGACGGCGCCCGCGGCGTTCGCGGCGCGCAGCGCATCGCCGAACGGCGTGCCGGCCACCGCGCCGGTGAGCGTGCTCTGGTTGCCGCCGGTCATGAAGATCCCGGTGACGCCGGACAGCTCGGCGACGACGGCCGGGTCTGCCGCCTCCTCGCGCGTTGTCGGCCGCGGCCCGCGGATGTCGGTGACGAGGAGCCGGCCGAACGCCTCGCGGTAGACCTCGACCGCCGCGTCACCGAGCGACGACGCCGTGGCGACCACGGCGATGCGCGCGTCGGACCCGCCGGCGAGGCGCACGAATCGGGACAGCACGGTGCGGGCCCCGATCTTGTCCTCGGCGCCGCCGATCAGCATGAGGGGCCCGGGCTGCACCCGGCGAGACTATCGCCGGACGCACGAAGGCCCGGCCCCCGTGTGGGGACCGGGCCTAGGTGGTGGACGAGTTAGATCCCGCGAACGTTCTCCGCCTGCGGACCCTTCGGGCCCTGCGTGATGTCGAACTCGACGCGCTGGTTCTCCTCGAGAGCCTTGTAGCCGTCCATCTGGATGGCCGAGAAGTGGCAGAACACGTCAGCCCCGCCGTCATCCTGAGCGATGAAACCGAAGCCCTTCTCCGAGTTGAACCACTTCACACTGCCCTGCGCCATGCCGATCTCCCTTACCGAGCGTCAGGACCCACAGGCGCGGGCCCCGGGCTGCTGACCAGGCCGTCCGCTCTTCCACCGGAAAAGCAAGACGCCCGCGAATGCGATCCGCGGGCGTCACGAGAACGAGCGAGGAAATGCACTGCAACCACCAGCAACGGTAGCACCCGGCGGCGCGACGTACTAGCCGGAGAATCCGGCGATCGCCACGACCGCCCGATCGATCGCCTTCCGCGCCTCTGTGCCACTGCTCGCCCCGGCCAGCATGAAGGAGAACCACACCATCCGGTTCGAGCGGGTGACGGTGTATCCGGACAGCGTCCGCACCCCGACGATCGTGCCGGTCTTCGCCGAGACCCGCCCGGACGCGGGAGTGCCGCAGAACCGCTCGCGCAGGGTGCCGTCGCGGCAGCCGACGGCCAGCGCCTGCTTGAACGAGAGCGCGGCGGGCGTGCCCTGCGCCCGGCGCAGCCAGGTGACCGCGGTCAGCGGGGTCGAGCGGTCCAGCGACGACAGCCCCGACCCGTCGACGTACCCGCCGAGGTCGAGGCTCCACGAGGTGCCGATTGCGCGAACGGCGGCCGCGCCCTCAGCGGTGGAGCCGCTGCCCCGCTGCGCGCCGAGCTCCTTGAGCAGCAGCTCGGCGTAGAGGTTGTCGCTGTTCTTGAGCGCCTTCGTGACCAGCCACAGGATCTGCGGGGAGACGCGGTGGGCCAGCGGCGGCGCCTCGACGAGCGGGACAGCCGGCTGGCCGACCTGGTCGCCGCCGACGATCGTCACGCCGGCCGCGACGAGCGCGGTCCGGAACCTGCCGAGGTTGGCCGGCACCGGGTCGGCGAGGTACGCCGGATCCTTGCGCCACGTGTTGCGGTCGACGACGAGCGCGGAGAGCGGGCCGACCTCCTCGGGCACGTCCTCCGGCCGCCAGCCGCTCACCCGGCGGACGCGGTCGTAGCGGGTGTCGTCGGCCCAGAGCGAGCCGCTGACCCACCGGACGCCGCGGGAGGAGACCGCCTGGGCCAGCGCGGTCAGGTTGGCCGAGGTCAGGGTCGGGTCGCCGCCGGCGACCAGCACGAGCTCGCCGTCGAGCACGCCGTCGGCCAGGGTGCCCGTGTGCCGTACCTCGGTGCGCAGGCGGCGGTTCGGGTCCATCTCGAGAAGAGCGGCGAGGCCGCCGTACATCTTCTCGTTCGACGCCGGCGGCAACGATGCGCGTGGGTTGATCGCGCCGACCGTGCCGAGGCCGTCGACCAGCACGTAGGAGCCGACCGAGCGTGCGGTCGACCCGCGCAGCGCATAGCGGATGTGCGAGTCGAGGGTCGATGCGGGGCCGGCCGCGGCCGCGGTGCCGGGCAGCAGGCCGATCACGGTCAGGGCGCCGAGCAGCGCGCAGAGAGCGGCGCGGGCGCGCGGGAGGCGTCGGGTCACGCCGTACATCATGCGTGGCCCGGTCCGTCGATGCGGCAGGAATCGCCAGACAGTGGCGAGAAAGCGACCCGCATGAGGACCCGCCACGCCGTACGCCGCTCCCTCGCCGCAGTGCTGGTTGCCGCCGCGCCGCTCGTCGTCGCTGGCGCGCCGGCCGGTGCCGCGGCACCGCTGCACGGCGACTGCCTGGTCACGGTCGCGGGGATCGACCTGCAGACGGCGACTGCCCCGCAGCTTCAGGCGGCGATGGCCCGGGGGACGCTGACCAGCCGAATGCTCGTGCAGGCCTATCTCGGCCGGATCGCCGCGTTCGACCAGGCGCCCGGCGTGACGACCAACTCCGTCCGAGCGCTGAACCCCAAGGCATTGGAGATCGCCGACGCGCTGGACGCCGAGCGTCGGGCCAAGGGCCCGCGCGGGCCGCTGCACGGGCTCTCGGTGCTGCTCAAGGACAACGTCGGCACCACGGACATGCCGACGACCGCGGGCTCGATCGCGCTCGAGGGCAGCGTCCCGCTGCAGGACGCGTTCACCACCGAGCGGCTGCGGGCGGCTGGCGCGGTGATCCTCGGCAAGACCAACCTGTCCGAGTTCGCCAACTGGGTGCAGCTGGGCATGCCGAACGGCTACTCGAGCCTCGGCGGGCAGGTGCGGAACGCGTACGACGGCGGCGACCCGAGCGGCTCGAGCTCCGGCTCGGGCGTGGCGGGCAGCATGGCGTTCTCGGCGCTCACCATCGGCACCGAGACCTCGGGCAGCATCCTGAGCCCGTCCAACGACAACAGCCTGGTCGGGATCAAGCCGACCGTGGGTCTGGTCAGCCGGGCCGGGATCATCCCCCTGTCCCCCGCCTTCGACACCGCCGGCCCGATGGTGCGGTCGGTCACCGATGCCGCGCTGCTGCTCGGCGCGATCGCCGGCGTCGACCCGCGCGACGCCAAGACGGCGGAGAGCGAGGGCAAGGCGCCGAAGAACAACGACTACACGCCGTTCCTCGTCCGCACCGCACTAGAGGGCGTGCGCCTCGGCTACAGCGCGGCCGACGCGGACAACGAGATCTTCGTCCAGGTGATGACCGACCTCGAGGCTCAGGGGGCCGAGCTGGTCCCGGTCGAGGCGTTCGACTACACGAAGTTCGCCGGGCTCAGTGAGCTCGCCGCGATCCCCAACGACTTCAAGTGGTCGCTCAACCACTACCTCGAGACCGAGACCGTCGCGGACCTGCGGGTGAAGACGCTCAGCGAGATCATCGAGTACAACAAGGCGCATCCGGACAAGGTGAAGTACGGGCAGAACCTGCTCGAGGCGTCCGACGCCACCCCCGGCAACGAGCAGCTCGCGCTCGCCCAGTCGACACCGACGATCCTGTCCGCGCGGGCCGTGATCGATGGCGCCCTGCGGCAGGACGACCTCGACTCGATCATCGCGCTGGGGCCGTTCAACGCGAACATCGGCGCCGCCGCGGGCTATCCCACCGTCATCGTCCCGGCCGGGTACGCCGGCGACGGCGCCACGCCGCAGGGCGTGAGCTTCCTCGGCACGGCGTACGCCGAGCCGCAGCTCATCTCCTACGCCTACTCCTACGAGCAGGTGTCGAAGCGCCGCGTCCCGCCGACGACGGTCAACACCGACATCGTCCCGGTGTCCTGCAAGAGCACCGTCGCCGGCGGCGGGGCAGTCGCCCCGGTCGCTCGTCCGGTCGTCGCCCGACCGGAGCCGCTGCCCTCCACCGGCGCGCCGGCCGTCCTCGCCGTCGTCGCAGCGGTCCTGGTCGGCGTGGCGATCTACCTACGCCGTCGAGCCTGACCCTCAGTCGGCCAACTGGTCGCGGTCGGCCTCGGCGGTGGCCAGCAGGTCGCGCAGCGGCTCGAAGATGGCCGGCGCGGCGCCCATCGCCATCTCTGCCGACGGCAGCCCGCCGCGCAGGTCGCCGACCACGGCGCCCGCCTCTCGGGCGATGAGCGCGCCGGCCGCGTGGTCCCACGGCTGCTGGCCGCGCTCGTAGAGCGCGTCGACGCGGCCGCAGGCGAGGCTGCACCAGTCGATCGCGGCCGACCCGCTGCGCCGGATGTCGCGGACCTTGTCGATCAGTTCGACCAGCACCCGGGCCTGGTGGCGGCGCCGGTCCGCGTCGTACGCGAAGCCGGTGGCGACCAGCGAGAGCGAGAGGTCGGTGGCCGGGTTCACCCGGATCGGCTGGCCGTTGCGGGTCGCCCCGGCGCCGCGGGTGCCGCTGAACAGCTCGTCGCGCTGCGGGTCGTAGATGACGCCGACGACCGCGCCGGCCGGGTCGTGCACGGCGACGGACACGGCGAACGCGGCGCCGCGGTAGAGGTAGTTGGTCGTGCCGTCTATCGGGTCGATGATCCAGCGGAACCCGGTGCTGCCCTCGACGGTCGCGCCCTCCTCGCCGAGGACCCCGTCGTCCGGGCGGCGCCGCTTGAGCAGTCCCACGATCAACTTCTCGGCGGCGGCGTCGACCTCGGTGACCATGTCCGTGGGTGTGGACTTCGCGGTGGCGATCCGCGGCTGGGGCAGCCGGTCCATGATCATCGCACCGGCCGAGCGGGCCACCGTGGTGGCCACCTCGAGCAGGTCACCGGTCGCCGTGGTCCTCGTCACGCGGACGATTGTCCCTGACCGGAGTCGGGCGCGTCGGGCGACGCGGTGCAGGACCGACCGGCAGTGCGGTCGAACTTCCTGCGGGTGACCACCTCGCGCTCCTCCCGGCGGCTGCCCTGGCAGGCCGCCGCCCTCACCGCCCTCGCGCTCGCCGTCGCCGGCGCGCCCGGCTCCCTCGCCCGCACCGCGACGCCTCTGGTCGCCCTGCGCGGAGTCGTCCCGGCCTGGGCGACGCCGCAGGCACGCGTGGGCGACGTCGCCGACGCGACCCTCGTCGACATCTCGCTGGTCCTGCCCTGGCGGGACGCCGTCGCCGCCCGGCGACTGGCGTGGGACGTCTCGACACCGGGGCACCCGGCGTACCGCCACCACGTCTCCCCGGCCGAGTTCCGCCGGCGCTTCGCGCCGAGCGCCGTCACCGTCCGTGCGGTGCAGTCGTGGCTGACGGAGGCCGGCCTCGAGCTCGGCACCGTCCCGAGCAACAACATCTACGTCCCGGCCCGCGGCACCGCGCGCGCGCTCGAGCTCGCCTTCGGCACCTCGCTCGGCCGCTACCGTCTGCGCGAGCGAACGCTGCGCTCACCCGACGGCGTCCCGACGGTGCCGGCCGAACTGGCCCGGCTGGTCGTCGGCGTCCGCGGACTGGCCGATGAGCCGGTCGTCATCGGCGGCGAGGAGGCGCGCGACCCGTTCCCGGTTCCCCTCCCCGACCCGCCGGCGACGCCGGCCGACAGCGCACCGCCGCGCGCGGTCGTCTACTCGGCCCCCTGCTCGCCGTACGACGGTGCCGTGGTCGACAAGCGCCTGCCACCGGCGCACGGCCGGCGCCAGCCGGCCGTCGTGTGCGAGACGACAGTGGCGCAGCAGCGCGCGGTCTACGGCGTGGACGCCGCCATCAAGAGCCGGATCGACGGCCGCGGCCAGACCATCGTCATCGTGGGGTCGCACGCGATCCAGACGCTGCCGGGCGACGTTGCGACCTGGTCCAAGCGACGTGGCCTCCCGCTGATGAAGCCCGGCCAGCTGACCCAGCTCTCCTACCCGTCGGCGTACCAGACACCCAACGTCGAGCCGATCCTGCGCCCGGCGGTGTGGTCGCTGCAGGCGCACATGCTGGTGGAGAACATCCACGCCATGGCGCCGGCCGCCGACGTCGTCTACCTCGGCACGACGTCCAGCCTCGACCTGGCCAACGGCACGACGCTGGCCGTGAACGCCAAGCTCGGCGACATCGTGATGAACGGGTGGTACAGCGCCGGTGAGAGCAGCAACCCGGCCAGCATCGCGCAGATCTCCCAGGCCGCCGAGCAGGCGGCCGCGACCGGGATCTCCCTGCTGTTCGCATCCGGGTCGATCGGCGACAACTCCGGCCAGGGAGCCTCGCCCGGCCCCGAGTACCCCGCCAACGACCCGATGGTGACCGCCGTCGGCGGCACCAGCCTCGTCTTCAGCCGCGGCGGTCGCCTGCTGCGCGAGGTCGGCTGGGCGAAGACGGTCGCCAACCTCACCGATGGCGCGTGGGAGGACGACCTCGAATCCACGTTCCGCGGCAGCGGCGGCGGCATCAGCAAGGTGCACGAGCAGCCGGACTACCAGCAGGGCGTCGTTCCCAACGCGCTCGCGGAGCGCGACGACGGCAGCTACGGCCGCGCGGTCCCCGACGTCGCGGTCAACGGCGACGCCGAGACGGGGCTGACCATCGGGCTGACCCAGACCTTCCCGGACGGGAAGACGGCGTACGCCGAGCGCCGGCACGCTTCCGGCGAGTCGGCGACGGCGGTCTTCGCCGCGCTGGTCGCGCTGGCCAACCAGCGGGCGAAGGTGAACTTCGGCTTCCTGAACCCGGCGCTCTACGCGCTGCGGGTGACCAACCCGGCGGCGTTCCGCGACCCGATCCCGAGCCGGATCCCCGGGCACGCCGGAGTCCGCACCGACTACGTCGACGGCGCCACGGCGGAGAGCGGCCTGAAGAAGGTGCTCAAGACGTTCGAGGCCTACCAGAGCAACGTGCCGGCCCGTGGGTACGACACGTCCACCGGGGTGGGCGCGCCGTCCCGCGCGTGGATTGGCAGCCTGCGATGAGGCGCGTCGTCGTGGTGATCGCAGCGCTCGCCGTCGTCATGCCGGCGAGCGCCGGTTCGGCCGCGCCGCAGCGGACGTCGACCGCCGTCATCGCGGTGATCGACACCGGGATCAACCCGTACCACCAGGAGTTCCGCGACCGGTCGCGGCTCGCCCAGCAGCACCCGTCGACGTACCTCCCGGGTTTCCCGCCGTCGGCGAAGGCCCTGCGGCTCACTCTCGACAACCCGGACTTCTGGGCGTCCGTGCGCGCCGACTGCGCGGCGTGGAACACGGTCGAGCCCGGCCGCCTCTACTGGATTCCGGGCACCAAGATCGTGGGCGCGATCTCCATGGGCGAAAACAACAGCGCCGCCACTGGCGCGATCGACTGCGAGGTCGAGAAGCCGACCGGCATGCCGATCCTCGACGACAGCGGCCACGGCACGATGACCGGTTCGCGCGCGGTCGGCAACAACTACGGCGCGTGTGCCGGATGCCGCGTGGTCGGTGTGCAGTTCTCCGCGAGCGCCCTGTCAGCGAAGGACGCCTTGGACAGCGTGCGGTGGGCGAGCGCCAACGCGTCCTGGATCGACGCGCAGTCCAACTCGTGGGGACCGTTCGTACCCGCATGGGTCCCGACGAGCATGGGCAACCAGCTGTTCACCGCCACGAGTGAGCTCGTGCGCACCGTGGAGGCGAGCGGCCAGGCCCACCTGTCGTTGTGGGCGTCCGGCAACGGCGCAGCGTTCCGCCTCGGCGCGGTCGGCCACCCGACGCTGCTCACCCCACACCTGACACCCTCGGTCCTCGCCGTCGGTGGGATGGACTCCGGCAAGGTGAACACCTGGGCCGGCTTTCCCCCGCACCTCGTCTCCGACTCGTGCAACTCGTGGGCAGCACACCACCGGCGCAACACGCCCGACGAGTCCGACGCGCGGGTCGGCAGCGGGACGTCCGCGGCCACGCCGTTCGTGGCCGGCGGCGCCGGGGCGATCCTCTCCGACGCGCGGCGCATCCTCCGCGACACGCGGACCGGGGTCCGCAAGGGCGTCGTGGCGAAAGGCCGCAAGGGCGTCGTCGCCCGCGGTCCCCTCGCCGATGGCGAGCTCACCCTGGCCGAGCTGCGCACTGTCCTGCAGGCCACCGCAACGCGCCGGCCGGTCAGGCAGTACGAGGACGGCCCGCCGTGTGATGCGACCAGCCTGACGTACGGCCCCACCCCGGTCGAGTGGGGACAGGTCCCGGACCAGTACCCGGAGTACCTCCACATCGGATACGGCGCCGTAGACCGCCCGTCACTCGCGCTGGCCGGCGAGGTGTTGCGCGGTCGTCAGCCCATTCCCGATCGGACGGCCACCGACGACTACTTCCGCACCGACCGTCAGATCCGCGAGGCGACGTACCAGGTCTGGTCGACCGGCCTCTAGACGACCGGCGCGGACGACTCCTCCCGGGGTTCCAGCCTGGCAAGGAAGACCGCGCGACCGCTACGCGCCGGGTGCCGCTGCAGCGTCAGCGTGACGGGCACCTCTCGGCCGTCGCGGGTCAGCGCAGGCAGCTCGAGCGGTACGCCGAGCAGCCGGTGCTCGCCGTTGACGACGCCGCGCGTGAACCCAGCGACGTGCTGCTCCCGCAGCCGGTCCGGGATGACCGCCAGCAGCCGCTGCCCGACCAGCTCGCCGGAGTTCCAGCCGAGCAGCGCAAGGGCAGCCGGGCTGGCCGCCACGATCCGGTTGTGGTCGTCGCCGACGATCCACGAAACGTCCGGTGGCGGCAGGATCGCGCGGTCCCACTCGAGCTCGTCGCCCTCGACGTGCAGGTCGGTGCGATCGGTGAACCGCCACGGCTGGGGCGCCGCACCGGCGGTCTGGGCCATGACCTCTTCGCAGATCCAGTCGCGCAGCTCGACGAGCTCCGGCAGCATCGGCGGCGTGAGCGTCGCGCCGGCCAGCGCCAGGGACCGGGCGTGGTCCAGCGCGCCCTGCAGGACCGCGAAGTCACCGGCCATGCCGGGCTCGGCCGGCACGACGAGGTCGAGCCGGTCCACGTCGGGCGACTCTTCCGCGGCGTCCGTGGCCGCGACGCGGACGAGGTCCAGAGCGCGCACGGAACGGGCGAGGTCGTCGACGTCGTAGGGCTGCTCCGCACCGCCGATGCCGCGCAGCAGGTAGTCGCGCAGCACGTCGCTCCACGGCACGCGGCCGGCGTCGAACAGCGCGACCGGGAAGTCCCTCAGCAGGACGGCGGTCCGCTCCAGCATCCGCTTCACGCTCCTCACTGTGTCCGCGAGGATAGCCGGGCACACCCCGTGCCGACGAAAATCACCCCGACGAGGACTCGAGGTCCAGTGCGGCGGAGTTGATGCAGTAGCGGAGCCCCGCCGGGCCCGGCCCGTCCGGGAAGACATGACCGAGGTGGCCGCCGCAGGCTCGGCAGGTCACCTCCACCCGGCGCATCCCGAAGGACGTGTCCTCGTGCTCGACCACCGCCGACTCCGTCGCCGGGGCCGTGAAGGCCGGCCAGCCGCACCCCGAGTCGTACTTCGTCTCCGAGCGGAACAGCTCCGCGCCGCAGCCGGCGCAGCGGAAGACGCCTTCGTCGTGGTTGTAGGTGTACGCGCCGGTCCCGGCCGCCTCGGTGCCCTTCTCGCGCAATACGCGGTACTGCTCGGGACTCAGCCGGGACCGCCACTCCTCGTCGGATCGCGTCACCGTCGCCTGCTCGTCGGCCATGGCCGGTTCTCCTCTCGTTGAGGGCACGACACTAGGCTGCCCGCGTCGCCCGTCGAAAGCGTTCGCAGGAGGTGCCGGCTTGGACTTCCGAGACACCCCGGAGGAGGCGGCTTTCCGCGCCGAGCTCCGGTCATGGCTCGCGGCCCACCTGCCGCCCGGCTGGGCCGCCCGCGCGCCGGAGGCGGGCCGCGGCGTCGAGGAGACGTCGCGCGACTGGAGCCGCACGCTGCACGAGGGCGGCTACGCCGGACTGACCTGGCCCAAGGAGTACGGCGGCGGCGGGGCGCCGTACACCCACCAGGCGATCTTCCTCGAGGAGACCGCGCGGGCCGACGCGCCGACCCACATCGGCGTCATCGGCCTCGGCATGGCCGGCCCCACGATCATCGTGCACGGCACCGACGCCCAGAAGGCCCAGCACCTCGAGAAGATCCTCAGCGGCGAGACCGTCTTCTGCCAGGGCTTCTCCGAGCCCGGCGCGGGGTCCGACCTGGCGTCGGCGCGGACCCGCGCGCAGCGGGACGGCGACCACTTCGTCGTCAACGGGCAGAAGGTGTGGTCGTCGTACGCGCACATCGCCGACTGGTGCATCCTCGTCACCCGCTCGGAGCCGGGCTCGGAGAAGCACCGCGGCCTGACCTACCTGCTCGTCGACATGCACTCGCCGGGGGTCGAGGTGCGGCCGCTGCGGCAGATCACCGGCGACCCCGAATTCAACGAGATCTTCTTCACCGACGTCCGCGTTCCGGTCGAGAACGCGCTCGGCGAGATCGGCCAGGGATGGGGCGTGGCGATGACGACGCTGCTGCACGAGCGCGGCACGCTCGGCTTCGCGCTGACCGCGCGGCTCGAGGTGCTGCTGACCAAGCTGATCGAGCTGGCCCGCACGTCCGGCGCGGCCGGCCGTCGGCCGGCCGACGACCCGGTGCTCCGGGACCGGATCGCCCAGCACTGGATCGAGCTGCAGGCGCTGCGCTTCACCAACTACCGGGCGCTGACCGGCCTGGTGAAGACCGGCGTACCTGGTCCCGAGGGTTCTATCGCCAAGCTGCACTGGTCGGAGTCCAACCAGCGGCTCACGTCGCTCGCGCTGGAGGTGATCGGCGCCGCGGCCCAGCTCGACGGCGACGAGGGCGAGTGGAACGGCTTCTGGCAGTACCAGCAGCTGCGCAGCCGCGGCAACACGATCGAGGCCGGTACGTCGGAGATCCTCCGCAACATCATCGCCGAGCGAGTCGTCGGCCTGCCCAAGTCGCGCTGACGCAGGAGACACGTCATGGACTTCGCCTTCTCCGCCGAGCAGCAGATGCTCCGCGACTCCGCTCGCGACTTCCTCTCCTCCCGCCTGCCGCTCGAACGGGTGGCCGAGCTGGCCGACTCCGACGCCGGCTGGGACCCGGCCTCGTGGGCCCAGGTCGTCTCGCTCGGCTGGGTCGGATTGTCCGTCCCCGAGGACGCCGGTGGTGCCGGGATGTCCTTCCTCGACGAGGCCGTGCTGTTCGAGGAGGCCGGTCGCGCGCTCTACCCGGGGCCGCTGTTCTCGACCGTCGCACTGGCCCTGCCGCTGCTCGCCGCCGAGAACGCAGTCGACGCGATGGACGCGGTCGTCGCCGGCTCGCGCACGGCGACGGTCGCGCGCGCCGCCTCGGCCGACCTCACCGTGGAGGGTGACCGGCTCTCGGGGACGGTCCGGCTGGTTCCTGATCTCGGCATCGTCGACGATGCGCTCGTCGTGGCCACTACGCCGTCCGGAGCCGGCGTATGGCTCGTAGACGTGGCCGCCGACCGGTCGATGGTGCGGCCGACGTCGACGACGGATCGCACCCGCCGGTACGCCGAGCTGGTGCTCGACGGTGTCACCGGCGTACCGCTGCTCGCGCCGGGCGCCGCCGACGCGGCGCTGGAGACGTCCCGGCTCCGCGGGCTCGCCGCGCTCGCCTGCGAGGCGGTCGGCGTCGCGCAGCGCTGCCTCGACATCTCCGCCGACTACGCCAAGGAGCGCCACCAGTTCGGCCGGCCGATCGGCACCTACCAGGGCGTCTCGCACCGCATCGCGGACATCTACGTCGCGCTCGAGCTGGCTCGCTCGCTCGCCTACTGGGCCGCGTGGTGCGTGAGCACGGCGGACGGCCAGGCGGCCGACGCCTGCGCTGCCGCCAAGGCGGCCGCCGGCGAGGCGGCGGTCTTCGCCGCGGAGAGCGCGATCCAGTCGATGGGCGGCATCGGCTTCACCTGGGACCACCCACTGCACCGCTTCTACAAGCGCGCACAGTGGATCGCGTCGTACGGCGGCTTCGCCCGCGAGCACCGGGCCGCGCTGGCCAAGACCCTGCTCGACGCCTGAGTCGCCGACGCTAAAGGGGTGATACGGCGGGGTTCGATACGGTCGGCCGAGTAGATCCGGTCGCCACCCGTGGGGAGGGTCAGTGCCTCAGGTTGTCGCCCACCGCGGGTCGTCGCACGACATCGCCGAGCACACGCTCGCGGCGTACGAGCGGGCGATCGAGGAGGGCGCGGACGCGCTGGAGTGCGACGCCCGGCTCACCCGGGACGGTGTCCTCGTCTGTGTCCATGACCGCCGGGTGGACCGCACGTCGAACGGCCGCGGCGTCGTCAGCACGCTGGAGCTGGCCGACCTCGCCGAGCTCGACTTCGACGTACGCCGCAACCAGCAGGACCTGCTCCTGACCGCGGGGTGGGAGGAGCCGGACCGGGACCGGTACGGCGTGCTGACCCTCGAGCGGCTGCTCGCGCTGGTCACCGACTGCGGCCACGACGTCGAGCTGCACATCGAGACCAAGCACCCAACCCGCTACGGCGGACGCGTCGAGCGCGCACTCGTCGACCTGCTGGACAGCTTCGGCATCACCGAGCACTGCCGCGCCGGCGGCGGCTGCCCGGTGACGATGATGAGCTTCGCGCCGATCGGGCTGCGCCGCATACACACCTACGCGCCTGGCGTGCCCACGGTGCTGCTCATGGAGCGGGTGCCGCGGTGGCTGCGCGACGGCTCGCTGCCCCACGGCGTGCGCATCGCCGGACCGTCGGTCGAGGTGCTGCGCCGCGACCCGGGCTACGTTGCGCGCGCGCAGGCGCTCGGCCACCGCGTGCACGTCTGGACGGTTGACCAGCCCGATGACATCGACCTCGTGCTCGACCTCGGAGTGGACGCACTGATCACGAACCGGCCCCGGCTCGTGCTGGAGAGGATCAGGAGCAGCGCATGACCGCAGACCCGTCGGTGCTGGTGATGGTCGGCACGATGAAGGGGCTGTTCCTCTTCACCGGACCGGACCGTGAACACCTGACCATGAGCGGCCCGCACCTCGCCGGCCGCGCCGTCTATGCCGCGGCGTACGACGGCCGGAACGGGCGCAGCCGAGTCATCGCGTCGGCGGCGAGCATGCACTGGGGCGCAGCGCTGGTCACCAGCGACGACCTGGGCACGACCTGGCACGACCCCGACCTGCCGGTCGTCGCGTTCCCGGCCGACACCGGCGCCGCACTGGCGAACATCTGGCAGATCGAGCTTGGCCATGCCGACGAGCCGGACGTCCTGTGGGTCGGGGTCGAGCCGGCGGCACTGTTCAGGTCGGTCGACGCGGGCGCCAGCTTCGAGCTGGTGCGCGGGCTCTGGGACCACCCGCACCGGCCGCAGTGGCAGCCGGGCGGCGGCGGCCTGTGCCTGCACACCGTGCTCCCCCACCCGGGCGACCGGGATCGAATGGCGGTCGCCGTCTCGGCCGCCGGCTTCTACCGGTCCGAGGACGGCGGCTCGACTTGGTCCGCGTCGAACAGCGGCATCAAGGCGCCGTTCCTGCCCGACCCGGACGTCGAGTTCGGCCAGTGCGTGCACAAGGTCGCCCGGGACGCCGGTGACCCGGACCGGCTGTACCTGCAGCACCACTGGGGCCTCTACCGCAGCGACGACGGGGGCGGCACCTGGCAGGGGATCAGCAATGGCGTGCCGTCGGACTTCGGCTTCCCGATGGTCGCGCACCCGCGAACCCCGGGTACGGCGTACTGCATCCCCCTCGAGTCCGACATGGTTCGACTGACGCCCGAGGCGAAGATCCGGGTCTACCGGACGACCGACGCCGGCGGCGCGTGGGCCACGGTCGGCACCGGGCTGCCGGACAAGGACGCGCACGCCACGATCCTGCGCGATGCGTTCACGACCGACGGCATGGACCCGGCCGGGCTGTGGTTCGGCACGCGGACCGGGCAGGTCTACGGCTCCGCCGACGAAGGTGAGACGTGGCGAGAGCTCGCGGGCATGCTGCCGCCGGTCACGTGCGTGCGGGCGACCGCGCTCTGAGGGGCGGTCCGGCTCCGGTGGACAACCCGAGCGGCTGGTGTTCGCGGCGTAGCCTGGCCGGGTAGGCCCCTGACGTCGCGCCTGCACATGACCGGGAGCTGCCGCCCATGACCCAGCCGACTGGACAGACCGAGCTGGCACCACTGCCGGCCGAGCCGCTGCGACCCCGGCTGCGCGGCGTCCTGCACCAGTGGGCCTTCGCCGCGTTCGGCGGCGGCTGCCTCGCGCTGGTCATCACCGCCGACACGGGTCGTGCTCGCGTCGCGGCGCTGATCTACGCGCTCAGCGTCGTGGGCCTGTTCGGCACCAGCGCGCTCTACCACCGCCGCTCCTGGTCGCAGCGCGCACGCCGCCGGATGATGCGGCTCGACCACTCGATGATCTTCGTGCTGATCGCCGGCACCTACACGCCGTTCGCGATGCTCGTGCTGCGCGGCCGGGTGGCGACGGTGATCCTCGCCGTGGTCTGGGGCGGCGCGCTGCTCGGGATCGTGTCGAGGATGATCTGGCTCGGCGCGCCGAAGTGGCTCACCGCGGCGATCTACATCGCGCTCGGCTGGGTGGCCGTCGCGGTGATGCCGCAGCTGAGCGACCGAGCCGGGGTCGCGACGGTGGTCCTGCTCGCCCTCGGCGGCGCGCTTTACAGCGCCGGCGCCGTCGTCTACGCGCTCGGCCGGCCCAACCCCTTCCCCGCGACGTTCGGCTTCCACGAGGTCTTCCACGTGCTGACCATCGCCGCGGCTGTGCTGCACTTCATCGCCGTCGGAGCCTTCGCCCTCGACGTCACCTAGCGGGGGGCGTGTCGACGGGCCAGTCCAGGTACGGTTTGTCCATGCGTGCGGTCCAGATCACGGAGTTCGGCGGGCCTGAGGTGCTCACTGTCACCGACGTACCCGACCCCGAGGTGCTGCCGGGTCAGCTGCTCATCGACGTCAGCCGCGCCGGGATCAACTTCGCCGACACCCACCAGGCCGAGAACTCCTACCTCGCGCCGCAGCAGCTGCCGCTGGTCCCGGGCGCGGAGGTCATCGGCACGACCGCGGACGGCCGGCGGGTCGTCGCCCTGCTCCAGGGCGGCGGGTACGCCGAGAAGGCGGCCGCCTGGCCGATGCTCGCGTTCGACGTCCCGGACGCCGTCAGCGACAGCGACGCGCTGGCCGTCGTCCTGCAGGGGATGACCGCCTGGCACCTGCTCCGCACCTCCTCCCGGATGCAGCCGGGCGAGTCGGTCGTGGTGATCGCCGCCGCCGGCGGCGTCGGCAGCCTCACGGTGCAGCTGGCCAAGGCGTGGGGCGCGGGTCGGGTCATCGCGACGGCCTCGAGCGAGGAGAAGCGGCAGGTAGCGCTCGACCTCGGCGCCGACGTCGCGGTCGACCCCGACTCGTCGGACCTCAAGTCCGCACTCGAGGAGGCCAACGGCGGCAAGAAGGTCGACGTCGTGCTCGAGATGACCGGCGGGGCCGTCTTCGACGGCTGCCTCGCCGCACTCGCGCCGTTCGGCCGGCTGGTCGCCTACGGCATGGCCGGGCGGGTCCCGCCCACGCCGATCGACGCCGGCCAGCTCATGGGCCGCAGCCGGGCGGTCATCGGCTTCTGGCTGGCGCACTGCATGACCCGGCCGGAGCTGATGAGCGGGCCGATGGACGAGCTGCTCGGTATGGTCGCGGCCGGCACGCTCAAGCCGGTGGTCGGCGGGGAGTACCCGATGACCGACGTACGTTGGGCGCACGAGGACCTCCGCGCGCGCCGCACGACGGGCAAGCTCGTCCTCGATCCGTCGTCGTGACCGAGGCGGCTCGAAGTCCCGGCAATCTGCGGCTGCCGCGGCGGTAGGAATCGGGCGTCCGACACCGAACCGTGATCGGATGAGACGACCGCTGCTCGCCGCCTTCGCCGTCGCCGTGATCGCGGCGACCGCTCCGCTCGCCCACACCCGGCCCAACACGCTCGCGCTCGCCGTCATCGAGGTGAGCAGCCGGGCCGAGGCGGCCTACGTCGCCGAGCACTTCGACGAGACGCACCGCTACCTGCCAGGCTTCGTCGAGGTCGTGCTGCACCCGGGCGACGACGGTCGGCTCGCCGCGCTCGGCTACGACTTCGACATCCGCACCCCGGACCTCCTCGCGGCGGAGAACGCGCGGCGGGCCGCCGCGGGCCCGGCGCGGGTGGTGGCCCTCCCGGGACCTGACCGCTCCGACTACCGCAAGCTCGCCGACTACAACGCCGAGATGAAGGACCTGGCGGCGAAGAACCCGTCGACGGTACGGCTGCTGACGCTCCCGAACCGCACGCTCGAGGGCCGCACCGTGCTGGGGCTGGAGATCGCGACCGACGTCAAGGCGGCCGACGGGCGCCCGACGCTCTACATCGACGGCATCCACCACGCGCGAGAGTGGCCGGCCGGCGAGTACCCGATGATGTACGCGCACCACCTGGTGGAGAGCCTGCGTGCGCGCGACCCGGAGATCACCAACCTCGCCCGCCGGCTGCGGTTCCTGATCGTGCCCGTGGTCAACCCCGACGGCTTCGACTTCTCCCGCTCGTCGCTGGTGGACCTGCGCGGCGCGGGCGGCACGCCGCTCGCGATCGCCGGCGTGGAGGCGTACTGGCGCAAGAACCGCCGCTCCTTCACCGGCGTCACGGCGACGGTGCCCGGCGTGCTGCAGCGCAACCTCGACGCCTACGGCACCGACCCCAACCGCAACTACGGCTACGGCTGGGGCGGCGCCGGCTCCTCGTCCGACCGGACCAACCAGACCTACCGCGGAGCGACCGCCTTCTCCGAGCCCGAGACGCAGAACGTGCGGGAGCTGCTGCTCAGCCGCCACGCAACCGGCGTGCTGTCCAACCACACCTACTCGCGCCTGGTGCTGCGCCCCTGGGGCGACACCGACGAGCCGTCGCCGGACGAGGCGCTGCTCGAGCGGGTCGGCGAGGGCATGGCGCAGGCAATGGGCGGCTACCGCAACATCCTGGGCATCCAGCTCTACGTCACCACCGGCACCCTCAGCGACTGGGCCTACGGCACCTCCGGCTCGCTCGCCTACGTCCTCGAGCACGGCACCGAGTTCCACCCGGTGTACGGCGACGGCCCCGGCGAGGAGTACCCGGGGGTGATGGCGGCGTTCACGCAGATGGCGGTCGCCGCCGCGGACGCGCGCCACCACGGGGTGATCTCCGGTCGGGTGCGCGGCCCCGACGGCCGGCCGGTCCGCGCGACGGTCACGGCGGTCAAGAAGTTCGCCAACCCGCTGGCCGAGGGCAACCCGACCGGCCGCGAGTCGCTCCCGCACGCGATCACGACGTCGACGGTCGCCGCGGCGGACGGATCCTTCGCCTGGCACGTCAACCCGAGCACCCGGCCGGTGGTGCAGGCGGCCGGCGGGGCCGAGGCGTACACGGTCACGATCAGCGCCCCAGGCGCCCGCGCGGTCACCCGGCAGGTCGTGGTCCGCCGAGGCCAGCGCATGGACCTGGGGACGGTCCGGCTCGGGTAGGTCGGGAACCGGACGATCCGATCCCGCGTCGAACGGTCATGATGCGACGTCGACTCCTGATCGCGATCGCCTTCGTCACCGCCACGGCCGCCTGCGGTGACGGCGGCGGCCCCGCGCTCGTCGCCGATGGCGAGCCCCGCGCCAGCTACACCATCACCGTCGCTGCCGACGACAAGGGCACCGACCCCCGGACCTGGACCCTGGAGTGCGACCCGTCTGGTGGCGACCACCCGGACGCGGCGGCGGCCTGCGGCGTGCTCGCGGCTTCGGACGACCCGTTCGCACCGGTCCCCTCGGACATGGCCTGCACGCAGATCTACGGCGGGTCGGGCGTCGCGACGGTGACGGGCACCCGTGACGGGGCCGCGGTCGACGCGCGGTTCACCCGCACCGACGGCTGCGAGATATCGCGGTGGGACGCGCTTGGCGCGGTCCTGCCCGGCCCGGTACCCGGCCAGCCGACGGACCAGCCGCTTTAGGTCACCAAGTGAGCTCGACCGTCAGTCGCCGGGCTGGGTGAGGTAGGTGAGCCCGAGGGGGCTGGTCCAGGTGACGGTGCCGTCGCGGCTGCGGACGATGTTCCAGTTGCCGAGGGCCCTTGGTCCAGCGGTCGGTGAGGAGGATTTCGGTATCGACCGGCAGT
>Ga0183260_10000972_pt1 | contig 24239 bp, 20 predicted proteins | sample AntDrymUQ4972206_2_FD_129768 | JGI IMG/M metagenome (GOLD analysis project Ga0183260, IMG submission 129768) | Polar desert sand microbial communities from Dry Valleys, Antarctica - metaG UQ497 (22.06) (version 2) (version 2) | ecosystem: Environmental > Terrestrial > Soil > Desert | place... | reverse complement strand
TCGTCGGGCAGCAGGCGGAGCACGAATTCCTCGGCGGCGTGTTTCACGAAGTCCAGGTTGAGCGTCATGCTGCCGCTCGTGTCGAGCATGACGACGGCCGTGAAGGGGGTGACCTCGTTGACGAAGTTCGTCAACTCCTGGAGCTTGCCGTTGTCGTACACCTCGAAATCTTCCCTCTCCAGATCCGTCACGAGCCGCCGCTGACTGTCGATGACGGTGGCGTAGATTGGCACCGTCTGGGTGGAGACCCGTATCGCCTGCTGCTGCGCGAGCGGCGCAGCGGTCAGCACCAGGGCGGCGACGGCAATTGTGAGGAAGGATCGTGTGTCCATGGAGGAGGGCATCCTGCTCGGAGATGATATCGAGACAAGCGGATTGTACCAGCGATCCCCGGAACCCGCCTTTTCACCCGCCAGGGGGAGAACCTGCCAGCAAAGCTGCTCCTCGTCGCCAATTAGCCCGGAACAGGACCGCGGAGGGCCCCCGCTTCGGACCGAAGCTTTTTCGAGACTCCCTCCACCGCGCGCATCACGCGCAGGATGTTCCGGCCGTTGATTTTCCTGATGTCTTCGTCGCTGTAGCCGCGGCGGAGCAGCTCCGCCGTCAGCGCGGGATAGGTGGACACGTCCTCGAGCCCCTCGGGTACGGTGGAGATGCCGTCGAAATCCCCGCCGATGCCGATGTGGTCGATCCCGGCGACCTTGCGGATGTGGTCCATGTGATCGGCAGCGTCAGAAAGGGTGGCGCGCGGGACCGGGTTGGCCAGCGTCCACTCTGCCAGTCGAGTCTTCACCGCGGCCTCGTCCAGCGTCTGCCGAAGTCGGTCGCGCTCCGCCGTCTGTGCCACGTTCCAGCGCGCGGCGGCCGGAGAGAGAAACCCCGGCACGAACGTCACCATGACGATTCCGCCGTTCTCCGGGATCGTGCGAAGCACGCTGTCAGGAACGTTGCGTGGCACGTCGGTGAGCGCGCGGGCTGAGGAGTGCGAGAAGATTACCGGCGCTGCCGACACTCTGATGGCGTCCTCCATGGTGTCTGGTGAGACGTGCGAGAGGTCGACGAGCATGCCGAGCCGGTTCATCTCGCGCACGACCTCCTCGCCGAAAGGGGAGAGCCCACCGACGGCAGGCGTGTCCGTGCTCGCATCTGCCCAGGGCACGTTCTGCGAGTGCGTCAGCGTCATGTAGCGCGCACCGAGCTCGTAGAACATGCGCAACGCTCCCAGCGAGTTGTCGATCGAGTGCCCCCCTTCCATCCCGATCAACGACGCAATCCGTCCACCTTTGAAGATCCGCTCCACGTCATCGGCCGTCAGTGCGAGCTCGAACGTCTCCGGGTAGCGCTGCATCATCCGATAGACGACGTCGATCTGTTCGAGCGTGGCGGTGACCGCGGCCTGGCCTGCGAGTTCGACCGGCACGTACACGGACCAGAACTGCCCGCCGACACCGCCGGCCCGCAGCCGTTCGATATCGGTGTGAATCGTGGGCTGCGGCTTCCCGATGTCGAGCTTGTCGAGGTCGTTGCCCACTTTGTCCCTGAGTGCCCACGGGTAGTCATTGTGCCCGTCGATGAGCGGTGACTCCCGGTGAAGCGCTCTTGCCCGTTCGAGGAGACGGCTGTCGGGCTGGGAGGCCACGCCGGCGGCCGAACACGAATGGACACCAAGGATGAAGGCCAGCAGCAGCGGTCGGAAGGGCATCCCCGGGACTATATCAATGGACTTCAGCCCCCGGCTTGGGGCCGATCTCGCACCAGCCGGCCTGCGCGTGTCACAATCCGGCCATGGCAGACGCAGAGAAGCCTCCCGTGGTCCTGGAGCTGGTCTGGGAGCGCGACCTGGTTTTTGGCGGTCGCTCGGGCGAGAGTGAGATGACGCTGGACAGCGCGTCGGCGGCGGGCCCCTCGCCCATGCAGGCGCTGGCCTTCGCGCTCGCGGGCTGCATGTCCATGGACGTCGTCCATGTGCTGAAGAAGGGGCGGCACGACCTCCGCGGTCTGCGTGCCGATCTCAAGGGGGAACGCGAGCCTGAGCCGCCTCGCCGGTTCACCCGCATCGCGCTGCACTTCACCCTCATCGGAGATATTCCACCCGAGGTGGCCGAGCGCGCCATCCAGCTCTCGCGCGACAAGTACTGCTCCGTGTGGCACTCGCTGCGTGCCGAGACCGGGCTCGAGACGTCCTTCAGCATTTCCGGCGGGCAGTGAAACGCCGGGCCGCTGTACGCCCGGCCGATCTGCTGAGCGCCTGACCGCACCGGATGGCCGACCTGCCGGGAACACAGCGTCCTCGCCGCGAGTACCTCGATTGGTACCGCGGGGTTGCCGTGGTGTACATGATTACCGCGCACCTCCTCGACAGCTGGACGCTCGATCCCGACCGTGGCTCGGCTCTGTACCGGCAGGTCATGATCGTGGCGGGGACGGGCACGACCCTGTTCCTCCTGCTTGCCGGCGTGTCGGTTGCCCTCTCCGCCGGATCCAAGCTGCGGCGGTTCGAGGATGCTGCCCGGGCTTCGAGGACCGTGGCGCTTCGCGGCCTCGAGATTTTTGCCCTCGCGTTCCTCTTCCGGCTGCAGGCGTGGGTGATCAGCGGGACGGGATCCCCGCGCGACCTGCTCAGGGTGGACATCCTGAACATCATGGGGCCTTCGATTGTGGCGGCCGCGCTCATGTGGCGCCTGGCCGGCTCGCTCACCGGGCGTGCTCTGGTCTTTGCCGGCGCCACGCTGGCGACGGCACTGCTCACGCCCCTCGTCCGCGCGGCGCCCCTCGGCATGCTCCCCGATCCCCTCGAGGCTTACATCGTCCCGGTGAGCGGTTTGAGCGCCTTTGTCTTTTTCCCCTGGTCGGGGATGGTCTTCGCAGGCGCGATCGCCGGGGTGCTGCTGGATGGCGCTGGGAACGGAAGCGTCGAGCGGCGTCTGAACCGCCGGATCATCGCTGCGGGCGCCCTTGTCGCGGCTGCCGCGTACGGTGCCTCCTACTTGCCGTCCCCGTATCCGCGATCTGATTTCTGGACATCCTCGCCTGCGTACTTCTTCCTCCGTGTCGGTGTGGTCCTGGCAGGAATCGGGGTGGCGTACGTCTGGAACGACAAGGTGCGCCGGAAGGGGAGATGGAGCCCCCTCGTGCAACTCGGGAGGACGTCCCTCTTCATCTACTGGATTCACGTGGAGCTGATATACGGTGTGTTCTCGAGACCCCTCCACAAGTCCTTGACCCTCACACAGGCTCTCGTGGCCTGTGCCCTGTTCACAGGTGTGATGCTCATCTGCTCCGTTCTGAAGGAGCGGCTCGCAGCTCGCGTGAGGGAACGTTCCAGCGCCGCCTGAAGGGGTAAGATGCTGGCCTCTTGATGAGGAAACTCTGGTTGCCGCCGGAGGATCTGGAGGACCGTCGGGTGCAGGCAGAAAAAAAGGGCATCGCGGTTAAGCGATGCCCTTGGTTTGCGAGCGACCCGGCTCCCCAGCAACTCACGGCTCCCTGCCGTAAATATCAGGCCGCCTGCACCTCCATACAGAGCAACCGGTGTACCGCACCCTGTTAAGCCTTTTCCGCCGAATTTCGAAGGCTCTCCCGGCGAGCCGCCTTTCCAGCCGTGACGAAAGCGTGTGCCCGATCACAGATTTCGTCGTCTGCCTGATGATCGCCGCCAGCCCGGCCGCAGCTCTCGCACAGCAGCCGGACAGCGTGGCTACGCTGCGCGGCACTGTCGTGGACGCACGGACAGGCGTGCCCCTCCCGAAGGTCCTCGTAGCACTCGATGGGGGGAGCGCGACCGAGACAGCCGCCGACGGGACGTTCACGCTGGACCGGATTGCGCCAGGAGTCGCGAGGCTGTATGTGTCTGCCGTGGGTTACGGCCTTGTCCAGCGGAGCATCACCTTGCCTGCGGGTGGGGCCTTGGACATCCGAATCCCTCTGGCCGAAGGGGCGTCCACTTACACCGAGGAGCTTACCGTTGCTGGCGACCGCTTCCTGCCGCCGGCGCCAGGCGTGCCCTCACAGCAGGCGCTCGGGAGCGCCGATCTCCAGAACCTCCGCGGGGTGCTTGCAGACGATGCATTGAGGGCGGTGCAGGTGCTGCCGGGTGTGGCGACGGGGGACGATTTCCGGAGCGAGTTCAGCGTTCGGGGCGGGGACTTCTCGCACATGAACTTCACCGTCGATGGTTTCGCCACCCCGTTTCTGATGCACATGGTGCGCGCTGTGGAGGAGCGGGCGAACACGGGCTCGGTCGCCATGATCAACAGCGACGTGCTGGAAACCGTGGTTCTCCTGAACGGCGGGTACGCCCAGCGTTCGGGGAATCGCACCGGGGCCGAGCTGGCATTCACCCTGCGGGAGGGCTCGCGTGAACGCACCCTGTTCCGCGCGTCGGTGAGCGGGACGAGTGCGTCGGCGACGGCAGAGGGGCCCCTGGGGCGCTCGAGGCGCGGCTCCTGGCTCGTGTCGGGGCGAAAGAGCTACCTGGATCTCGTGCTGGACCGACTGCGCGAAGAGGGGCTGAGCTTCGGGTTTGCCGACATGCAGGGGAAGCTCCGCTACGACCTGACCGCACGCCAGTCGGCATCGCTGACGGTAGTGACGGGGACGTCCCGGCTGGAGGAGGTGCCTCAAGCCGGTGATGACAGTGGTGTCTTCATGGGGACGAACCGCTCCACGCTTGTCATTGGCGGCTGGCGGACGGCTTTCCGCCGGGGAACGGCTTCGGCCGGGACGATGGTTGCCGGGAACCGGTTCCGCAACCACACCGCCGGGTTTACCTTCGAGGAAGGGACGAGCCGGCAGATCGCCGCGCGAGCCGACGTGACCCTTGCGGCACCCGGCGGCCTCGACGTGGAAGGAGGGGTGCTCCTCGAGCACACGGGCGAGTTCGAGCACCGGCAGCGCCGGCCCGCATCCGGCGCCCCGCGGGTCACGAATGACTACGACGACAAAGCGATGCGGACCGGAGCGTATGTGCGGGTGCGCCTGGGGGCAGGCCGGGGCTTGACTCTGCTGCCGGGCGTGCGCGCCGACTATTCGGCGCTCACGCGCCAGAGCACGACGTCTCCCTGGTTGCAGGCGGAGTGGCAGTTCCCGCGCGCCATCGTGGTGCGCGGGGCCGCAGGGCTGTATCAGCAGTTCCCCGATTTCAAAGCGGTCGTCGGCTCATGGGCAGGAGAGGGCGTTGGACCGGAGCGAGCGGTTCATGCAGACCTCAGTGTCGAAGCGCGCGTGTCCTCGGCGGTGCGCGCGCAGATCGCCCTCTACAACCGTGCAGACGATCGGTTCCTGCGCCGTGCGGGAGCGGAAACACGGCTCGTCGGGGGGCTCGTCACACGAGGATCGCTGACGGCGCCGTACGCCAATCGCCTCCGTGGGCACGCGCGAGGCATCGAAGCGCTCGTGCAGCGAAGCTCGCCGGCCGGCCTCTCGGGCTGGCTCTCGTATGCCTACGGCCGCAACAGGTACGACGATACCGTCAGCATGGAAACGTTCTGGGGAGATCTCGACCAGCGGCACACGTTCAACGCGTACGGGTTCTACCGTCTGTCACACCGCTTCAGCGGGAGCCTGAAGTTCAGGGCCGGAACGAATTTTCCGATACCCGGGTACTACGCGAAGGAAGGAGAAACGTACGCCGTATCGGAGCGCCGCAACGAGCTCCGGCTCCCTTCCTACGCCAGGCTCGACGCGCGAGTGAACCGGACCTTCGACTGGTCGAGGAAGCGGCTCACCTTGTTTGCCGAGGTGCTCAACGTCCTCAACCGGGAGAACGTGCGCTTCAATCCGCCGCGGGTCAACACTGCCACAGGGCAGGTTACCCGGCTGTTCGAGTCGCTGGTCCCGGTCGTCCCTTCCGCCGGTGTACTGCTGGAGTTCTAGAGGGTGGACGTTCACCCGGCAGTCATGTCACGCACGGCCCGCCAGGGAGCGGCGCAGTGAATGCCGGCACCGTGCACGTCTGGGTCATCGATCTGGACAGCGAGCGGGAGAGCCTCGCCTCGATGCTGGAGCTCCTCAGCGGAGAGGAACGGATCCGCGCCGCGCGCCTGCACACGACCGAACTGCGCGTCCGCTTTGTCGTTGCCCACGGCGCTCTCCGCACCATCCTCTCCCGCTACCTTGCTGTTCCGGCTGCAGCGGTCAGGTTGGAGACGATGGCGTCGGGGAAGCCCCTGGTGTGCGGCGGGGCAGTATCGTTCAACCTTTCGCACTGCGAGGGGCTGGCACTCGTTGCGGTATCCCCCGGAACTGCCGTGGGCGTGGACCTCGAACGCATACGGACGCTTGCGGATGCCGACGCCATCGTGGCCCGCTTCTTCTCTGCAAACGAGGGGCGCGAGTACGCAGCGCTCGGTCCTGGAGATCGGCCGCGCGCCTTCTTCAGCATCTGGACGCGCAAGGAGGCGTTCGTCAAAGGGACTGGCGAGGGGCTCGGACGTGCGCTGAAGTCCTTCGATGTCGACGTGGACCCGGGGCTTGCCGCGCCACGCGTGTCGTCCCTTTCTCCGGATGTTGATGCGGCACACTGGCGCCTCCGGTCGTTCACGCCCCGGCCCGGCTACATCGCCGCGCTTGCGGTCCATGCTGAGATCACCTCCCTTGACTTCTTTGAATGGACCGCCGCGTCCGGCGACATGCCCCTTCCATTCTCCGGTCCTGAGCCCGCCTGAGCCGCTACCACGCGCGCGACACGACGTCGTGCAGCCCCGCGTTCTCGACTACGATTGGCAGCGGATCCCGGCGCGGAAGAGAGATGACCATCGACCTCAATGCTGATCTCGGCGAATCGTTCGGCCGCTGGACGCTGGGGGACGATGAGGCGTTGCTGACGAGCATTTCGTCCGCGAGCGTGGCATGTGGCTACCACGCCGGCGATCCGGGGGTGATGCGACGGACGGTCCGTTCGGCCAGGAGCAGGGGGGTGGCTCTTGGCGCGCATCCGGGGCTGCCGGACCTCGCCGGCTTCGGCCGCCGAAGAATGGCCGTCTCCGCGCAGGAGGTAGAAGACTTCGTCCTTTACCAGGTGGGCGCACTGGCTGCGATTGCCGCCGCCGAAGGCGCCCGGCTCCGGCACGTCAAGCCGCACGGTGCACTGTACGACATGTGTGCGCGGGAACGTCCGATTGCCAAGGCGTTTGCCAGGGCCGTGGCAACGCTGGAGGCCGGGCTGGTCGTGTTCGGCCCGCCTGACAGTGCGTTGCTGCAGGAGGCAGAGGCCGCCGGTCTGTCGACGGCGCGGGAGGGCTTTGCCGACCGCTCCTACGAGCCGGACGGCTCGTTGACGCCACGCGACCGGCCCGGCTCCGTGATCCACAGTGCACGTGAGGTCATCGACCGTGCGGTGCGGATGGTCACGGAGGGCGTGGTGCGCAACTCGAGCGGGCAGGACATCCCGCTCCGGGTGGAGACGATCTGCCTGCACGGCGACACGCCCGGTTCGGGCAATCTGGCTCGTGAACTGCGTGCCTCGCTCGAAGCGGCTGGCGTCGACATCCAACCCCCTCGCGGCACCTTCCGGACTTCTCCATGATCCCCGATCCTGACGGACGGCCGCCCTCGCCCGGGCTCTTCGGATGGTGGTACGCCGGCACGCCGGAGGCCAGACGGGCGCTCATCGCGGCGGGGCTCGGCTGGATGCTCGACTCCTTCGACGTGATGCTGTACGCCCTGGTGCTGGCGGCGCTGATGGCGGATCTGGGCATCTCGAGGGACACGGCCGGCCTGCTCGGGTCCGCAACGTTGCTCTCTTCCGCGGCCGGCGGGCTGATTTTCGGGATAGTGGCCGACCGCATCGGGCGCACACGTGCGCTGATGGCCAGTGTGTTGATCTACTCTGTCTTCACGGCAGCGTGCGGGCTCGCACAGACAGTCGCGCAGCTGGCGGTGTTCCGTGTCCTCCTGGGGATTGGGATGGGAGGCGAATGGGCGAGCGGTGCCGCGCTCGTATCGGAGACCTGGCCGGGGGAGCATCGCGGAAAGGCCCTCGGGCTGATGCAGAGCGCGTGGGCAATCGGCTACGGGGCCGCTGCGCTCGTGACGATGATCGTGCTCCCGCTGTGGGGCTGGCGCGCCGTGTTCTTCGTGGGGATCCTGCCTGCGTTCTTCACGCTCTGGGTCCGCCGCCGGGTGGAGGAGCCGCGGATCTGGCTCGAGGCGCGCGCACGCAGGATCGCTCGGCACGACACCCGTGAGGCGGGTGTATCCCGGACCGGTGCGCTTGCGGAGATTTTCGGCCGTCCCCTGCTCGGTCTGACCCTGCCGCTCACGTTCATGAACGCCTGTACAATGTTCGGCTGGTGGGGGTTCAATCTCTGGCTCCCGGGTTATCTCTCCCTGCCTGTCGCCGAAGGGGGGATGGGCTTCTCGTCGACGACGATGACCTCGTTCATCGTCGTGATGCAGGTCGGGATGTGGTTCGGGTACGTGACGTTCGGGTTCGTCAGCGATGCCATCGGCCGCAAGCGTGCGTACGTCTTCTACACCCTCGCGGCGGCGGTGCTGATCCTGGCGTACGTGTCAATCCGGATACCGGTGGTGCTGCTCCTCCTTGGTCCGTTCGTGGCCTTCTTTGCCACCGGGTACTTCAGCGGGTTCGGGGCCGTGACAGCAGAAATTTACCCGACTCGCGTCAGGGCGACGGCACAGGGGTTCACCTACAACATCGGCCGGGTTGGGAGCGCCGTGGCACCGTTTGCCGTCGGCTCCCTCGCACAGACGAGAGGCTTCCAGATGGCGTTGTCGCTGACGGCCGTCGCGTTTCTGCTGGCTGCAGTGACGTGGCTGTGGATTCCGGAGACTCGTGGCCGCCCACTCGCATGACCGTCGCCGCGACCGACTGAGGAGAAATCTCGTCTTGTTCCTCCGCCGGTTTCGGCGGTAAACTCGTTGATGTTTCCCCGCCCTGCAGGAGTTCGTCCCTCATGATGACGTTTCGTCCCGGGCCAGGCCGTGCCCTGGCCTTACGGATGCCGATGGCCGCCATGGTACTGGTGCTGGCCTGTGGGGGCCACGCGCACGCGCAGTCCGCGCCCGGTGCGGTCTCCTCGCCGCGGCCGGCGGCTGCCGGCCCTGTTGCGGAGCGGAAGGACCTGCCATCGGCCCGCAGCGTGCTCGACCGCCACGTCGAGGCAATCGGCGGCCGCGCGGCGGTCCTGAGCCATAGTTCCACCTACGCCCGGGGGACGCTGGCGATGCCCGCGGCGGGGGTGAGCGGGACGCTCGAAGTCTTTGCAGCCAAGCCCGACAAGACGCTGCTCAAGATCTCGCTTGGTGGAGTTGGCGAGGTGGTCGAGGGGTTCAACGGCACACATGGCTGGAGCGTGTCCCCGATGACCGGCCCGATGCTCCTCGAGGGACGGCAGCTCGAGGAGAAGAGGTTTGATGCCGAATACAACAGCGAGCTCCGCGACGAGTCCCGGTATGCCTCCATTGCGACGGTAGACGAGATGGAGTTCGACGGCCGCCCGTGCTACAAGCTGCGCCTGGTCCGCAAGACCGGCGGCGAGGACTTCGAGTTCTACGACGTCAAGACCGGACTGAAGGCGGGGGGCATCAGCACCCGTGAGACGGCAATGGGCAAGGTCACCGCCACCGCCGTGGAAACCGACTACCGCCGGTTCGGGAAACTGATGCACCCGACGACGGTGCGGAGCCAGGTGGGAGCCATGCAGCAGGTGATCACGATCACCCTGATTGAATACGACAAGGTTCCCCCTTCGGTCTTCGACATGCCGGAGGAGATCAAGGCGCTCCTCAAGTGAGAGGCGCCGTGGCGGTTGCGGCCCTCCTCCTCGGCGGGGTGGTCCTGCCGTCGGCGCAGGCGCTTCCCCCCGAGGACACCTTCGACGCGGCCTGGCGCATCGTCCGGGATTCGCATTTCGACCCCACGTTCAACGGGGTGGACTGGGACGCGGTGGCCACCGAGTTGCGGCCCAGGGCGGCGGCGGCCGGATCCGCGGGAGAGCTGCGCCAGGTGCTGCGCGAGATGCTCGCACGCCTCGGGCAGTCGCATTTTGCCGTGATCCCGGCGACTGCCGACACGCTCGATGGCGCCTCACGGGATCTGAGCGGAACTCCCGGGTTCGACGTGAGGCTTGCCGGCCGCGAGTTCCTGGTGTCCAGCGTCGATCCGGCCGGCGGGGGGGCCGCGGCAGGCGTGCGCACCGGCTGGAAGGCTGTCATCCTCGATGCGGTCGGGGTGCCTGCGCTCTTGAGCACGCTGCCCGAATCGCTGGAGCCGCGGTTGCTGCAGGTCGAGGCCTGGCGCCTCGCCTCTACGCGGCTGCGGGGGCCTGCCGGGTCGCACCTCTCCGTCACCTTCGAAGACGGGGCTGGCAGGCCGGTGTCCATGGACGTCGAGCGGAGGCAGGAGATCGGCCTCCCCGTCACGGTTGGCAACCTGCCGACCATTCATGTACGCGTGGATGCGCATCGGGCCAACACGCCGGCGGGCGGCACGGCCGGAGTGATCCGCTTCAATGCGTGGATGGCGGCGGTGGACCCCCTGTTCGGCCAGGCAGTGGACGGGTTCCGCCGTGCGGACGGCATGATCGTGGATCTCCGCGGGAACCCGGGCGGCCTCGCGGCCATGCTCATGGGGATCTCGGGGCACTTCATCGACGAGCGCAAAACACTTGGCGTGATGAAGACCCGCGACAACGAGCTGAGGTTCGTCGTCAATCCACGCCGGGTGAACTCGAAGGGGGAACGGGTGGAGCCGTTCGGTGGGCCCGTGGCGATTCTCGTGGACGCGCTGAGCGGGAGTGCTTCGGAGTGTTTCACCGGCGGGATGCAGGCGCTGGGGCGCGTCCGAGTATTCGGGCAGCCGAGCATGGGACAGGCGCTGCCGGCGCTGTTCAGCAGGCTCCCGAACGGAGACGTGTTAATCCATGCCTACGGCGACTTCGTCACGGCCAATGGCACGCGGCTGGAGGCGCGGGGGGTCGTACCGGATGAGGTCGTTCCGCTGGAGCAGTCGCACCTGCTCGCCGGCCGGGACCGTCCTATGGAGGCGGCGCTCGCATGGATCGATACGGCCCGGACTTTGCGGGACCGATAGGAAGACGTGAGCATCCGAACTTTCGGCGTACTTTTGTTGCGCTCGCAGGGCGCCTCTGCTACATTTGAGGCACCTGCGCGCGTAATTTCCAGCCAACTACAAGAAAAAACATCGGGGGAGCGAATGGAGCAGCGCCGGCTGCGTCTGGGCGACATCACGGACGATTACTGCCCGCGGGAACGCCGCGTGACCAACCACGCCGTCGTTGCCATGATCGAGGAAGACGTCAAACAGACCCGTTGCACGACGTGCGATGCGGAGCACGCCTACAAGGGCGGCCAGCCGCCGAAGCGACGGAAAAAAGAAACCACCAGCACCCTTTATGAGGAAGTGCTTGCCGGGCTGCCGGAGGCTGGGGACGAGGCAGTGGCCGACGCCTCTTCCTCTCCTGGTTCAATCCTTCCCACCGGGCTCCCCGAGGTTCCTCGCGCCGAGGAGCCGACCGTGGCGATGCAGGCGCACGCGGCTCCGGCGCTCACCGCACAACTGGCCCCTTCGTCTGCTGGCTCGTCCGAGGACCGTCAGGAACCGGAAGCGCCCGCAACAATCGTCGACGAGCCGGCGGACTCCGAGCCCGGGATCGATGGTCCGGTACACCGGCGCCTCATTCGTGCCACGTTCCCCAGGATCGAGGGGCAGAAAGACGCGCGGCCCATCCCCGAGTTCACGGTGCGTCAGGCGCCGACGCGCGGACCCGGTCACGGCGGCGGCCGCCCGAACCCGAATTTCCGGGGTGAGCGCATTCGGATGGGTGGCGGGAACGGCAATGGCCACGGATCTGGCGAGCCGAACGGGAACAGACTTCAGAGCAGCGGCCCCCGCTCCCAGGGCGGCCGGCCCGGCGGCGGCCGACCCCCGGGCGGACGCAGCGCTGGACCATCAGGGTTCCGGAACGGCAACGGGCACGGCAACGGCCCGCGGGGGAAGCGTGGGCGCGGCTCACGAGGCTGACGCAAACGGTGCGAGTCGCGACCGGGCCGTCTCGCGCATGAACGGCGGCGCACGCCGATGAGCAGCCTCACTGGCAAGACCGGCCTGGTGGTTGGCGTCGCGAACAAGCGGTCCATTGCGTGGGCCATCGCGGATGCCGCCTCGCGCGCCGGCGCGCGGCTGGCGCTCACGTACCAGGGGGAACGTCTCGAGGAGAACGTTCGCGACCTGTCGGCGGGGCTCACGGACCCTCTCGTCCTCCCCTGTGACGTCACCAGCGATGAACAGATCGCGCAGGTGTTCTCGCGCATCGATCAGGAGTTCGGCGGTCTTGACTTCGTGGTCCACGGTGCCGCCTTCGCGGCCCGTGAGGAGTTGACCGCCCCGTTCGTGCAAACCTCGCGCGGAGGGTTTCAGACCGCTCTTGACGTGAGCGCGTACTCCCTCATCGCCCTGGCGCGCGGCGCCCTGCCGCTCATGGAACGCCGGGGTGGCGGAAGCCTCCTCACCCTCACCTATCTCGGCAGCGAGCGTGTCTTCCAGAATTACAACGTGATGGGAGTGGCGAAGGCGGCGCTCGAATCCTCTGTCCGCTATCTGGCTGCAGAGCTTGGCCCGAAGAACATCCGGGTGAATGCCATCTCCGCGGGTCCCATCAAGACGCTCGCCGCGTCGGGCATTTCGGGATTCTCGAGCATCCTGCAGGTGTACCGCGACCGCGCACCGCTGCGTCGCACCGTCGATACGGTAGAGGTGGCAGAGGCTGCCCTCTTCCTTCTAAGCCCCGCCGGGCGCGCAATCACAGCCGAAGTGCTGATGGTCGACGGGGGTTACCACGCAGTCGGCATGTAGCGTGCTATGGTCGTTCCGCAGAGTCGGTGCAGGCCGCTGCTGTATACCCGCGCGGCATTGACACCGTACCGGAGGCATGGCATGCGTAAACGAAAATACGGTCCTCTGACATCGTTCGTGCTCGCGATCGCATTGATCGCCCCCCTGGCCGCCGGGTGCGGCAAGACGGTTGGTGAAACCATCGACGACGCCACGATTACGACCAGGGTGAAGACCTCACTGCTCAACGATCCTGACGTCGGCGGCCTGCGCATCGACGTGGACACGTTCAAGGGCGTCGTCACACTGTCTGGCAGCGTGCGATCCAAGGACGAAGAGGGGAAAGCCCTGGCGCTCGCCCGCAAGATCAGCGGTGTCAGCGACGTGAAATCCACACTGCTCGTTCAGCCCTGAGCCGGCTCGCTTTCAGGGGGGAGGGGTTGCCTGACACTCCCTCCTGTCACCACTCTTCCAGACGGATCCTCTTCGGGTCGACTCCCCGCTCGCGCAGCATCCGCGGCACCTCGTCCACCATCGCGGCGGGCCCGCATACGAAACACAGGGTCTCCGGAGTGTCGATGAGCGGCATGAGGCGTGCGGGTGTAATCCGTCCTCGCCCGGCCCGCCAGCCGGGCGGGGCCTCCCGGGTTGCGGTCAGCGCCAGCTGAAGGCGCCCCTCACGTGCGTAGCGCCGCAGCTCGGGGGCATAAGCGAAGTCGAGCGGTGTGCGCGCGCTGTAGAGGAAATGAAGCCGTCCGGGCTGGTTCGTGAGCAGCGCGTGCCGAACCATTGAGCGGAGTGGCGCGACTCCCGTGCCCCCGGCCACGAACAGGAAGTTCCGCTCTTCCGGATTCGTGGGGAACACGAACGAGCCGAACGGACCTCGAACGGTGACCCGCGTTCCGCGACGGAGCCCCTCCAGATGCGGGCCCCACCCGTCGGGCTCGATCTTCAACAGGAACTCGAGATGGCCGCCGCTGTCGGATTCCCCGGGCGCCGAGGCGATCGAGTAGGGGACGAGCTCAGGCCGTCCTGCGATCCCGAGCCACGCGGCCTGGCCTGGCCTGTAGCGGAATCCCGAGCGGTCGAGTGACAGCCGCACGATGCGCGTCGATGGTGTCGCGCGCCGGATGCTCGCGACGCTCAGGACCAGCGTTTCCAGAACTACGAATCTTACTGGACTCCGGGCGCCCCGGCCGTGAGCAGGGCTGGATCGGGTGGTCAGCGGATGCTGGCGGGCCCGGTGGGCATCTGCGGCTCGACCAGTTCCCGACGCGCATGGCTGCCGGAATCACCGGCAGCGCTGCCCCCGACGCTGCTCCGGACGGGTCGTCCCGATCGCCCCTTGCGCAGTCCCTTGTCGCCGTACATCCGCTGGTCGGCTGTGGCGAGCAGGGTTTCGTATGTCATCCCGTCGTGCGGGAAGACGGCTGTTCCCAGGCTGACACCGAGGGGGAACCGCTGGCCCGGGGCTCCCTCGAGGAAGACCGCGTCGACCGCCTTCTGGAGCTCGAGGCGCTTCTGTTCGGCCTCTTCCGCACCGCATCCGGCGAGGACCACGATGAACTCGTCACCGCCGTACCGGACGCAGACGTCGTAGGGCCGGACACTCTCCCGCAGCACCCGCGCGACCTCGCAGAGCGCGCGGTCCCCGACGTGATGCCCGTAGGTGTCGTTGATCTCCTTGAAGTTGTCGAGGTCCATCACCATGAGCGCCAGCTCGGAGTTGAGGCGTTCGGCGCGGGACAGTTCGCGCGTCAGGTGCATGAACAGGAAGCGTGTGTTCGGCAGGCCGGTGAGAGCATCGGTGAGCGAGTCCTCCCGCGTCTGCTCGAACCGCATCGAGTTGTTGATCACCGCCGCGGCCTGCTCCGAGACACGGTCGAGCAGCCGGCGATGATCGTCGCGGTAAAAGGCCGCATCGAGGTGGTATACCGTCAACGTGCCGATCAGTCGGTCGTTGGAGAGCAGGGGGCAGACGAGCGCTGATTGCAGGACCGTCGAGAGTCGAAGTCCCGACGCTTCGATATCGGCGCTCGGGCGGGCATTTACGAGGGGACGCCGGTTCCGCGCGACCCATCCGGTCATCCCCTCTCCCGTCCGCACCGTGACCTGCTGGACGACATCGGCATCGGTGCCGGTGACGAACCGGCAGCGGAGCATGTCGGTGTCCTCATCGAAGAGGAAGAGCGCGGCGCACGAGAAGGGCACCAGGTTGCTCAGCTTGCCGCAGATGAGCTCCATCGTGTCTTCCACGCCGAGGCTGGTGCCCATAGCCTGCGCGATTTCATAGAGCGCGTAGATCTCCCGGTGAGCGAGCGCGATCGCATCGAACGCATTCTTCTTGGCCGGTTCCACAGTCAGCCCGTTATCTCGTTCTTCGATCGCGGGCTCTACTGATGGCACGGGCTTTAGTGGGCCCTGCTCCAGCAGGGCGGCCTCCGCCTGGAGCGCCGGGAGCAGTTCGATGAACGTGTCGACGACCTGCGGGTCCAGCCCGCGGCCCGCCTCCTGCTGAAGAAGACCGACGGCACCCTCGACGCTGGCAGCCTTGTGGTACGGACGGTCGGCCAGCAGCGCGTCGAAGTAGTCGACGACCGAGAGGATGCGCGCACCCAGCGGGATGTCTTCCCCCTTCAGGCCCGCAGGATAGCCCTTGCCGTCCCAGCGTTCGTGGTGGCTGAGGATGAGCGGCGCCACAGGGTAAGGGAACGGCACGGAGCTGACGATGTCGGCTCCGATCTTCGGGTGAGCCCTCATTTTCATCAACTCTTCCGGCGTCAGGCGACCCGGCTTCGAGAGGATGTGCTCTGGAACGGCAAGCTTGCCGATGTCGTGCAGCAACGCCGCCGTCTTGACCCCCTGGATGTCGTTCTCCGTCATCCCCAGCTCGCGTGCCAGCGCCGAGGCGTACAACTGCACGCGCCGGATATGCGATTGCGACGTCTGGTCCTTGGCGTCGATGGCGACTGCGAGCGCCTCGATTGTCGCCAGGTGCAGGTCGGCCATCTCGCGTACTCGCCGCTGTTCGTCCCCGACCCGGAGCAGGTACGCTTTGTACGAACTGTACGCGAGGTACAGAGGGATCGTGGCCAGCAAGGCGAGCCACTGCGGATGGTGGATTGCCATCCATGCACAGCCGGCGGCAGCACCGGCACCGGCGAAGTATCCTGGCGCGCTCGCCAGGAAGTGTGCCTTCCAGACGTTCAGCACGGGCCTGCCGGTGGACAAGCCGATGGCCGCCGCGAGGCTCGCGCTGTTTACCAGGTAATACACCGCCGCCGCGCCGAAGAGCGGCTGCGCAATGCCGTGCCACTCAAAGGTACCGGGCACCCCGTTCAGCAGGCGGTACGTGTGCCCGGCCGCCTGGACGGTGAGCACCAGGCAGGCCATGCTGAACAGCGTGCGATACGTCGCGTTCGATTCCTCCCTGCGCAACGTGCACTGGCTGAACGCGCTCGCCGCTGCCACGATCATTGCCACGTCTGGCCCGAGGAGCAGCAGCGCGCCGAAGTCCACCGCGTATGCGACCGACAGTGTCGAACCGCGGCGCCCGAGGGGCAGGGTCAACCTGAAGACCGACGACACGGACGAAAGCACCAGCAGCAGGAGGAAGAGCCACGGACTGGCAAGGGTCTTCACCGGGAAGAACACCGCCACACATGCTGCACCCAGCAGGATGACGGATACGACGTACAGCCGCGCGCGAGGCGGCAGGGCGCTCATCTCGACGTCCCGGGTGGCGGGTGCCTGATAGCGGGGGCACCGAGGGCAGCGCTGTGGACGCGGCGACGAGCCTGGAAACAATCGACGGAGGTGTCGCACGCCGCGCTGAGCCGCCCGGCGGCACAGGGGTCTCCCGGCTCGCAGAGTGCATCCCCCCCCGTAGCGGGAGATTCCGACAGCGCAATGAGCGCGTCGAGGGCAGCGCCCGCTCCGGGGTTCACCGCCAGGAAGCCCGCAAATTCCACCGCGGCCCGCGCGTTCAGAAATCCTGCTCCCTGCGCCATCCGCGTGTCAGTCGCGTTCAGCTCCGCTGTCGCCTGGAGGATCGCCTTGACCCCAGCGGGGGAGAGCCCGGCGTTCACCTGGAGCATCAGCGCCACCGTGCCGGCCACGACCGGCGCCGCCATGCTCGTCCCGCTCAGCCTCAGGTACTGAGGCTCCGCGCCTGCCAGGCCCCATCGCCGGTCCGCCGGGCGGGTGGTCGAGAGCGTGCTGCCAGGGTCCGCGAGGGACTCGATCCCGACGCCGGGGGCGACGAGATCCGGTTTGGCCGCGAAGTCGATGACGCTGGGCCCGCGGGAACTGAACGCCGCCACCGTGTCATCCGTGCGATCGAGCGTGTCGTGATGGTTTCCCGCTCCGACCGTCAGCACCCAGGGCGCGTTTCCCGGAGAGGTGATTCCGCCGGACTGCACCGCTCCCCTGGCGTTGTGCCCCAGGTTGCCCGCGGCCGTTACCACGACAATGCCGGCGTCGACAGCCCGAGCGGCCGCGAGGGTCAGCGGATCGGTCCGGTAGGACTCGTAGACGCCAGCTGCCACCGAGAGGTTGATGATCCGGATGCCGTAGGTGCCACGATGCTCGACTGCGTAATCCAGGGCGGAGATGGCGTCGCTGAAGTAGCCCTGGCCTTGATGATCGAGAGCCTTGAGCACGACGAGGTGCGCGCCAGGCGCAAGTCCCCGTCGCGCGCGGTTCGAGGCCTGCCCGCCCCCCGCGATGATCCCCGCTACGTGGGTGCCGTGGCCGTACCCGTCGTGCGGCTGCGTACCGGATCCGACGAAGTTCGCGAAGTGCACGACACGCCCGTCGTCCAGATCGGCGTGTGCGGAAGTGATGCCCGAATCGATGATCGCGACGCCGATTCCCGTGCCGTCCACCCCAAGGTTCTCCTCGACCCACCGTGCACCCACGATCGCGGACGCCGACTCGAGGGTGCCGGCGATCGGCCGGTCCGGGGTGATGGCTCGGACGAGTGCCGAGCGCTCCAGCATCGGCAGTGAGTGCGCCGGCACTTCGGCGACGACCGAACGGGCGGCCGGCAGGCGTTTGAGCCCGCGGCCTCCCGCGGATTGCACCATGGCCTCCACGGCGGAGGGATCGTCCGTGGCGATGATCACCCTGGCCCGCGGACGTTCCTGACCGGGCGCCGAGGCAGACGTGGCCGTGCCCTGACCGCCGGAGCTGCGCCCGGACGTCGGCAGAGACGCCAGCATGGCGATCACTGCGCACACCGCGAGGACTCCGGGTCGGGCCATAAGGGGTCGGGATTCTTACCTGAACGGAACTTGTGCGCCACTGCAAGAGGACGGCCCGCCATGTTGCAGTTCGATCGGATCGCCTAAATCGCTCGTCTGCAGTAGGTTACAGGCTCACGCCAGGACCAGCCATGCCGCCGGCTCTTCAACCCTGTTCCGGATCTGAACACCGAAGTTTCAGGATTGAAAGTTCGCCCGGCCGGCGGCCGGGCGCGTCGCCTCCAGCCCGTACTCCTCGATCTTGCGGTAGAGGGTGCCACGACTGATGGCGAGAATGCCAGCCGCATGTTTCTTGTTCCAGTGGACGCTCTCGAGAACCCGCGCGATGTGGGCGCGCTCCGCCTCGGCCAGGGTGGGTAGCCGATCGCCAGGATCGGACGGCCGCTTCATCGAGTGGAGGAACTCGATGTCCGCCGCGCGAATGACCGGGCCGGGGGAGGAGAGCGCCGCACGGGCCACCGTGCTCTCGAGCTCCCGGATGTTGCCCGGCCAGTGATAGCGCGTCAGGTGATCCACGGCCTCCCTGGCGAAAGATTTGTCGTCTGGCGACAGCCCGTGGGCCGCGCAGTAGCGCGCCAGGAAACGCTGGGCGAGGGGTGCAATGTCCGCTGCCCGCTCCCGGAGCGAGGGCAGCCGGATGGAGAACGCGTTGATGCGGTAGAAGAGATCCTCCCGGAACCCCGACTCCCGCACGAGCTGATCCAGCGGCCGGTTCGTCGCGGAGATCAGCCGGAAGTCGACGTCCACCGGGCTGTTTCCGCCGAGGCGCTCGAATCTGCGCTCTTCCAGCACGCGCAGCAGTTTGGCCTGACCGACGCCGGACAGATCGCCGACCTCGTCGAGGAAGAGGGTTCCGCCGTTTGCCAGCTCCAGGCGACCGGGCTTGCGCGCGTGAGCGCCGGTGAAGGCCCCCTTTTCGTAGCCGAAGAGCTCGGATTCGAACAAGGCGTCGGGCAGCGCCGCGCAGTTGACGGCCTGCAGCCTGCCCGTGCCCCGCCGGCTCAAGTCGTGGATCATCCTGGCCACGACCTCCTTCCCCGAGCCTGTCGGCCCGAGGATCAGGACGGAGATGTCGGACTTCGCGGAGGTCCGGATCCACTCGAAGACCACCAGCATCTTTTCATCGCAGCCGATCATTTCCCGGAATCGCTGCACGTAAGGTGACTGGTCTTCGTGGCTCACGGCGGCCCGCCGCTCGAGGAACGCTTCGAGGAGGTCCCGGACCGTCCCGGCAGTCGGAGGTGTGAAGCAGTAGGTGGCGGTGATCGGCCCCTCTACCGTCTTGACGAGCCCGAACCCGGCCAGCTCCCGGATGCAGTTCTCCACATCGAGCCGCATCCGGCCGAACGTCTGCATGAGCGCGTCGGTTTGGAACGACTCGTCGGGATGCGCGGAGAGAAAGCGCAGAATCGCAGCCCTGAGCGGAGACTGCACCAGCGAATGGAATCGCGCTCTCGCTTCGGGCGCATCCGAGTACCGGCCACTCCCGGTCAGATCCCCGGCAGCAATCAACATGGGAGTCCCGCACGTGAGAGTTCGTTGTCGGAGGTGTGGGACCCCTCGAGCCGGATCGATGTGGCGGGGGGGCCTGACGGGGGGGCACAGGCAGGCCTGCGGCACGCAAACGCGGACACCGCGAGCCACGCTCCGCTTCCGCAGAGGGGATCAGCCGTATTGGTCATGACAGAAAAACCAGCCCGGGGGGGGAACGGACCAGAGTCGCCCGGCCGGGCCACTTCTGTCAAGTCATATCGGAGAATCCGTCAGGAGGCTCACCGAACGCCCAGCGGACTGGTGCTAAGCTGGGAATCGCTGTGTCCTGATCGTCGAACGGAGGGTCGAATCGTGCCGCATCGGGCGCCCGGATCTCCGGGCCAGGCTTCCGGAAATATCCTCGGCGGGAAGCCAATCACCTACTACCGCCCTCGGGGAGGCGCCGAAGTCCGGGAGCTCATCGACAACGGGTTCCAGGCCTTCAACGCCGGCCGGCTGTCGGAGGCCTGCCACATCTTCACCGACAAGATGCTGGCGCCGGAGAACGACACGACGATCGGGCTCACCGTCGCTGGTGCTCTCACCCCGGCGGGCCTGGGTGGCTGCGTCATCGAGCTCATGGACCGCGGGCTGGTCGATTTCATGATCAGCACCGGCGCGAACCTGTATCACGACCTCCACTACGCGCTGAACTTCACCCTTCACCGGGGCTCGCCGTTTCTGGACGACGTGGAGCTGTACGAGCAGGGGATCATCCGGATCTACGACGTCCTCTTCCCGGCGACAGTGCTGCTCGAAACGGACAAGTACATCAGGGGTTTCCTCGTGCGCTCGGGCCTGAGCGGCCCGATGTCCACCTCCGAGTTCCACTACCGCCTGGGGCTGGATCTCCTCGAGCGTAACCCCGCCTGCGAGGAGTACTCCGTTGTCGCGCGTGCGGCCGCGACCGGCGTCCCGATCTACACCTCGTCGCCCGGCGACAGCTCCATCGGGATGAACATCGCCTATCACGAGCTCATGAACGGCGGCACGCTGATGATCGATCCGAATCGCGACGTCAACGAGGTCTGCGCGATCATCCTCGCCGGCAAGCAGAACGGCTGCGTAATCCTCGGGGGAGGGTCCCCGAAGAACTTCTATCTCCAGGGTCAGCCGACGCTCTGGGAGGTTTACGGCATCCCCAAGGGTGGCAACGATTACTTCATTCAGATCACGACGGATCAGGTGGTGTGGGGCGGCCTGTCGGGGGCCACTCCGGCCGAAGCGGTCAGCTGGGGGAAGGTGAACCCGGGCGTTCTGCCGGACACCGTGGTGGCCTACTGTGATTCCACTATCGCGTTTCCCCTCTTCTGTGAGTACGCGGTGGGATCCGCGAACGGTCGCCGGGAGCGTCGCGGGCTCGTGCACAAGCGCGAGGCGCTCGTCGCGGACCTGCTCCGCCAGGCCCGCAGTGCAGGAGAGCCGGCGCCGATGACCGACGCCCCTGCCGACATCGACCGGCACCGATAGGACACGGCAGATCGCCGGCCTTCAAGGGAGCAACCGGGTGGGGACCCTTGCATCTGAACTGACGCCGCACGCGCTCCGCAGCGGACCGCCCCGGATCTACGCTGATGCGAACATCCCTACGGGCGTCGTGAGCTTCATGCGCCAGCGGCTCGGATGGGACGTCTTCTTCGTGCTCGAGCACGACGAGTGGCGGCGGGCCCGCGACACCGAACACTACCGGCTGGCCCGCCAGCTCGCGCGGACTCTGATCACTCTCGACCACGACTACGAAGACGATGGGCTGTTTCCGCCGGCCGAGGGGGCAGGGGTGATCGTGTTCATGGCGCCCGACGAGCCCAGGCTCCGCGACCTCCTGCGGCGCGCGGATCGCGAGCTGTTTCGGGCCGCCGGGGCGACCCCGCTACCCCTCGCCGGGCGCAAGGTGCGCTGGCATATCGGCGCCGCGGAGGCCCTGGGGCGGGCGCCAAGATAGTTCCCAGTTGCCAGTTGCAGTTGCCGATCGCGGCCAGTTGCCAGTTGCCGGTTACTGCAGTCCCCATCTACGCGCTACCAGGCACCAGTTGGCGCCGGTTGCCAGTTGCCAGCTGAGCCAGCCTCAACGTTCAAGAAGCTGAGAGTTCAAAAAAAAACCTGAGAGTTGACAGTTCAGAACCTTGTCACCCAAATAGTCGGCCTCCGATGAGCCAATCTCAAGTACCCTGCGTCGGGACGGTTTCAGTAGGGCTCACCTGCGAAGCGACCCGGAAGGTCAGCACGACCGCCCCTAGCCGGATCTCATTCCCATCGGAAAGGCGGCAAGGTGTCGTAATCCGACGTCCGTTCAGATGAGTCCCGTTCTTGCTGCCAAGATCCTCCAGGGTCGCCTCGCCATGCGTGACGACAATCCTCGAGTGGTGCCGCGATATGCCTGGGGAGTCGATCGGAATTGCGGCGTCGGAGGCACGACCGATCACGGGCGTGCTCACGGCTCGTCGCGCTCACATCGGCAGTGACTTCGCCGACGAAGCGGTACCCGAACCCATAGACGGTCCCTAATGAACGCGGGGTTCGCAGCGGAGTCGCGGAGCGCACGACGGATCTCGGCTGCGAGAGTGGCGAGGTTCGTCTCCTCGACGAACGTCGACGGCCATAGCCGCTGCTGCAGTTCCGCCTTGGAGACCGCGCGAGCCGGGTTGGCGACGAGCAGGGCCAACAGATCGAACGCCTTCGGCGACAAATGAATTTCGTCGCCGTTCGAAAGGAGTTGTCGCGTGTCGTGGTCGAGGATGAAACCGCTGAACCGATAGCGCACGCCGCCTCCCCGTCGGCGGGGAGCATCAACGTGCCTCGCTCCCCGGCGACGCTGATATTGTAGCGGCACGCCACTCCCCATCTCATCTGCGTCGGAGATGGTTATCGAGGTTCCACTGCGCGATAGACTTGCCCTGGCCCTCAGCCGCATCCTGATCGGTGCGGAAGTGGATTCCGCCGTAGACGCGGGCGTCGGACACGGCCTTCAAGATGTCAAGCAGATCGTAGTAAGTGAGGACGACTCCCGGCACGCTCGGGTGCGAGTTGATGACCGTGTGGTGCCGGCCGTAGGCCTTCCAGAGGACGCGGCTGGCGGCCCCCGCGCCGATGCCGTGAGCCGACGGGTAACCCGGGAAGCACGGCGTGGCGATGAAGGGCGTGAACGCGCTCCGCGCGGTGCCTGGATTGAGATCCTCGCCAGCACGTGGAATCGCCGTCTCGGGGCGCCAGGTCCGGTAGAAGTACTTGGACTCAAAGACGGTGATGTGGGCGTCGGCCAGCGACATGTTCATGAGCGCGAGCGTGCGCGCGGTATCGGTGATGTCATCGTCGCGCGTGTTGATGATCTGGCGGGCCACAGAGTTCCACCCCTGGTGGGGGGGCTGGGCGGCGTAAATGCGGGCGACATAGACACTATGCTGCGATCGGTTCGGGCTGTTGATGTGGCCGAGCGCCAGCACTTCATTGAAATCCTTGGCGTATTCCGCGCTGCTCATCGCGGGGGGCGGATCGGCGCGGAACTGAGACGAGCTCTGGACGCCGAACGGCTTGACGTTCCCCCAGTGGAGGAAGGCGCCACCCGCTGGCGGGCAGCTCGGAGTAGCCTGCCATTCGTACGGAGCGGAGTTCGTCGGAAGGTAAAACTGGGCGGGCGCAGATCCGTCGCCGGTGCGCTCCCCGATCATCGCGGCTGCAGCCGCTTCGCCGACCGCGATGCCATCGCGCTTCGCCTGTCCGTCCGGAAGCCACGCGAAGGAATCGTCGCGGTGCTGATCGAGGGTCTCGCCAGCGGCCGGGAAGAGCGCCTTCAACACGCCGTGCGCAGCCGTGATCGCCGCTGCCTCTGTCGAGGCGCCTGCGGGCGCAGTAATGGTTCCGAGGTACGGCTCGTACTTGCCACTGATCGCGTTGACGGCCTCGAACACCGCGAGCTGAACCGTGGCCATCAAGCGGGTTGATGGGAAGGGGGGCTGGGCGCCGATCGTGGCGACGGCGATCTCGTTCCATCCGAGTACAACGTCGTCGCTGGTCTGCGCCGCCTGCGCGGCTCCTCTTTCATAGAGCGGCACGGCAGCCTCGCCCGGAAGCCTGTTGTCGACGCGGGCTAGAGGCACAACGACCGCGCGGTGTGCTTCGCTCCAAGCGATGACCGCTGTGGGCGAGAGCGAGCTACTAGCGTGTAGATCGGTAACGTGGGTGGTAGCGGTTGCGCCGACGGCGAGCGCCGCGGCTATCGCGAAGCCGGTTGCGTGTCTCATAAGGGGCTCCTCTTAAGCTGACCGACATACAATGCCCACATTCGGCTCGCAGATCCTGAGGAACTCGTTGGGATTTCATGGAAAACCAATCTGACGACCGCAGCTCACTGGGGCGGTGTGCCACGCGCCTGTCGGTGGGAGATCGACTCGGTCGATTTGAGATTCTCGGCCCCTTGGGCGCTGGCGCGATGGGCGACGTGTATCGCGCGCGGGACACGCAACTGCTGCGGGAGGTGGCGATCAAGGTGTTGCCGACGGCGTTCTCGCGCGACCCGGATCGGCAACGGCGATTTGAACTGGAGGCGCGTGCCGCCGCCGGCCTGAATCACCCCAATATCGTCGCGGTCCATGACGCTGGCGTCCACGATGGGGTCGCGTTCATTGTCACGG
>Ga0183260_10000971_pt1 | contig 24249 bp, 32 predicted proteins | sample AntDrymUQ4972206_2_FD_129768 | JGI IMG/M metagenome (GOLD analysis project Ga0183260, IMG submission 129768) | Polar desert sand microbial communities from Dry Valleys, Antarctica - metaG UQ497 (22.06) (version 2) (version 2) | ecosystem: Environmental > Terrestrial > Soil > Desert | place... | reverse complement strand
TTAGTATAAAACACACACTATAATGAATTCATCCAGAAATCATTGATTATGCTTCTGCTAAACTAATTCGATAGAAAAAGACATTACAATACTACAAATAATATAACTTGGGTTGTATACAACCGCGTGTCCTATGAGTTGATCCTAAATAGTAGTGTCAAAAAATCTACTACATTTAACTTGTCACTAATTAAATAAAATCAAATTCCAATCTTAAGATAACAGTTCTCTAATATCTATTTCTTTCAAAAAAAAAGATTTAGTTTCATGGTATTAAAATATATATTTTATTTAGATGCATTTCTCAAAAATAGTTATCATGCGTATAAGTAGCAACTTAATGCGGTGTTAACTGCTAAATAAAAATGTTAAACAAATGATTTACTGCAAAGAAAATGCTATCTCGTTTTGAATTATATAGACACAACTTGGATATCTCAGAATTTTAATGAAACATCATAGGAATCCAAGTTCGTCATTTACTATTACTTTTAGAGATATATTTAGACATTGGATGGCTTCGCATCTTACAAAGTAGCGGTTTGAATCCTTCTTTTTTTTGAATATATATGAAATATTTCTATGCCCTCACGCCACGAGATATCAAAAAAATCTCTTCCAAAACCAGGTAAGGAATCCTGACCGAAATGCCACATATTAACAATCCATGTCATATGCGATGGAACTATACAAGTAACTTTCTTTTCATGAATATTCTTGGGAGCTTTATTATTATAATCCTCTACCAATTGCTGTAGTCTATCTTCCACCCTGGTTAATGCATTTGATAAATGTATTATTCCAATGTAATTGAGCGGTATAGGATAGTCTGAACAGGCTATCATTACAGTAACTTTGTCAGTATTATGAACAGTTATCTTAAGTGTAATGTCATGGAGTGTAATATCATTCAATGTAATATTTTTATTATCTTTCTCATCTATTTTCTTGATTAAATCACTATTGGTAGATAGCAATATCGACCTTAAACCCTCACACGTAAATATCAATCTTATATCATGTACTGCAGGATTATCTAATTCTAGTATCTTGAATACTTTAAGAATCAGTTTTTGTTTATATGTTAAATTGATTGCACCTGTTGTATAGCTGAGTGTAATACGTTTCTCAACTATGGTTCCTGCAAGAGTATATAGTGCTAATGACGTTCTATCCACGAGTTTAATTTTTCCTTCTTTATGTAAAGTACTAAAAATGTTTCTAATCGATGGATGTTTGTAGGTATACTTATAGCCATTTAATTCAAAGGAAAGAAAATCAAGAAAAGAAAAAGAACTTTTCTTCTCTACATTGATGATATTTGACATCCGTTCTAAGAATATATCCTTAGCGTTCATTTCTCATCTTCAGAATTATCAATGACACTACCATGTCCTCTATTAGATAAATGGTCTTCAAATTCAATCAGACCATTTAATTCCAAATCATTCCTACATGTCTCACATAACCATCCACATTTATTTATATACATTATCCTCAAATAGTAAATTCCTTTACCGTGACAATTTTTTCCGGCACATATATTATATGGAATGACTTTCTTACTAGTGATGTTAGAAGAAAAGCGTTGATTATTGTCTATAGTCACTCTTTCTCTCTCCTAATTCCTCGGTACCTGTTGACCCTGAGCATCGAAACTAGTGTCAATTGGTATCAAAATATTATTTTGTTTAAGCCCACTCTCGATTAGTCTCAATATATATCTACTTCTACTAATATCACCTCGCTTATTATCAATTAAATTGATAAGTTCCACCCTCAGTGAAACTCCAATTGGAATATTTTTATCTAACAATTTTATTAATATTATTTATAGTATCATATAATATAAACATTATTATGAGCAGTAACAATGTTATGTACGATTTAAACCCAGGTACGCATCATAATGATCCTGAAATAAAGAGGTCTTCTCAGATATTAATCTAATTATTCAGAGATAGAGACAAATATTTTTAATAAATGATATTTACAATGGTAAATAAGTAGCTAAAACATTTTAACTGGTTGAACTATTTTATCGTGTGATCTAACTTGTATTAATATGAAATAAAAGATCATTTAAATGATATCACAGTCTGTCAATACATCAAAGTTTCCCAAGATCGATTTTTGATAGTAAGTACTGGAATTTATTTTCCATCTCTGTTTTTAGATCCTTAATATCTTGGTTGTATTTTTGCTCCAAGGTGCCGATTCTGTTTTCTTCTGATTTTTTTATCTCTTCATATGCTGAAGGTTTCAAAGGATAACTGCATTTAGAACAATTAAGGTTCAACGACTTGGGATTTTCATAATCTTGTGTAATTATTCCGTTTTGTTCAAGTATTTTATTTTTGAGATCATTGCCCATCCTTCTCTTAATATATCTGGATCCTTGCTTTGAATTCATTGACCACCTTACTTTTTTCTTTAATGCATACTCAGGAAGATAATCAGAGTCAGCTGTTATTGCAGAATGCCTAATACAATAAGGATTCTATTTCTTTGTTTTCAAAAGGTAATCTAATCTTTGTCTTTCTTCTTCATCTGTTATCTCCCTTTTTCTATTAGTCGAATTATCCTTCTTTTGAGTTGTTCCATCATGTTCCAAAGAGTCTTTGGATTTATTGGGGATCCATTACGTAAATTGCATATTAATCTAGCATCAGACTCATTTTTGAAAGGATGTTCATTAAGCCAGTCTCTAACATAAGGAAAAGAAAAGGTTAACAAGAAAGGACCGGATCCTGTTTTGGCTTGATGTGGGATTTCACCTTCACCGTATTCTTTTTTGAGTCGAATGTGTTTTATTTTTAAAAGGGTGATTTCATGGGGGCGAGCATCAAGATCCCACATCAAAGAAATGATAGCTTTATTTCTTGAAAGTGACTCATATTTTATAATAGCCAGTAATTCATTCCGTTCCCATATTTCAGTTTCTGAATAAGGGCTGAGTCGTTTAGTTTGTTTCTGTTTTATTTTGATAAAATCCGGCGTAAACCAATCTTCATTTGTACTTCCATCATAACTTGGATAAGAAATTTGAAGATGGGTTTTATGATAGTTATGCAGCCATCTAAAAAAGAGTTTCAACCTATTAAGATAATGATTCCAAGTTGTAATCCATCTTTTCTCGGGATCTATCAACCCATCTTTAATTTTGATATTTAAGAATGTAATAATATGCTCTTTCTTGTCTACATCATATAATTTCGTCTCATTCAAATAACTCACATATTCGATTATAACCTTCAAATTATTGATTATATGATTTTCAGATGATCCTTTATCTTGAATATAATTATAAAAATCAATAATCACAGTAGCATTTTCTTTACTATTTAGTAAATCAATCTTTTTTAAAAGAGTAGAAATCTTAATAGACATAACCTTTTCAACACTCCCAATTTGCAAACACAATATAACTAGTATCTAAAACACAAGAAATCCTTGCAAATTTGAAATATATATCATGGTACATTAATTTCTTTTCCTTCACTTTATACTTGGCATAACAAGTATATGAATTCCCATACTTTATGCGGTCACCGGGATTTGAATTCCCGCTATGTCTTTATTAAAAGACAAAGTCCCGGGTTACGGGCTTTCTCCATATGAAATTATATATGGAAGGCCAGTGTCCTAACCAAACTAGACGATGACCGCAACACAATTTCTTTATTTTATTCTGATATTAAACTTTTCCAATATGGTTATCTTTGGGTAAAGAAAAGTTAATATTGATAATTTCTTACTTCCTTTTGTTAGAAAAAATATAGTTTAAGAGTGTGTCTATTGCTTTGTTGGTTAATTTATGCTTATAATAGTTGGATCCTTTTTTTGGTTCCTCAGTTAGTTTATCTTTTTGTATAACGTCATATGGCCTATGATCGAGTGCACCCTCAAAATGAACTTTGAATTTCTTGAGTTTTGAAACCACAATTGAATCAAAAACTTCTTTTTGCCAAACCGACCCGATAAAATAAATGGTTGGGGGGTTAGTAAGACTAGTTATTTTAGAGAGAACGTTATTGATGACAGCGTCAATAGTTTTAGAATTATTATCATTTTCTATGTATTGCTCAGAAATACCGCCGTCTATCAACTGATCGGTTATGACTCGGGTATGTTCACTTTTTGATATCAAGATTATAGAGGTATTAAACTTGTCAGGTTTAGATTTCATTATGATATTGAATGTTTGGATGCATAATGCAATTCTTCCAATAATAAAATCGGGAAGTAAGTCACGGACAGTTTTATTGGCCGATTCATCGTCTATTTGACCATTTGGGAGGCCATCCCTATTAAAATTACAATATAATAATATCAGATTACCATAAGTAAAAGCATTATCAGACAATTTGATAATATGGTATATACTTAACAAATTTATAGATAACGAAAATCAAAAATATGAGATTAAGTTGATCTTTATTTTACCAACTGGTATTTAGATCGATACCCCCTCGGATTTATCATCATATCATCATAATTAAAGGAGGATGAATTTCCTATAATAATTGTAGTTATCATGCCCATCATGTCAGGATATTCTAACATTTTTTCTAAATTAGTGACAACAATTGACTGACTGTCTCTAAATGCACCTTTTACTATCGCAACTGGAGTTTCGGGATTCCGGTATTTTAGAAAAATATCTCTTGCATCCTTAAGTTGGTGAATTCGCTTTTTACTCGATGGATTATACACAACAGTAACGAAATCTCCCAGAGCAGCAGCTTCAACGCGTTTTACGATAATCTCCCACGGTACCAAGAGGTCACTCATGCTCACAACTGCAAAATCGGTCATCAGAGGGGATCCAATAAGTGCACTGCATGAATTCAAAGATGAGACTCCAGGTACACATTCAACTTCAATCCCTTTGTTTTTTTTCCATCCTTTTTCAGCGAGGATTTCATATATCAAACCTACCATTCCATATATTCCGGGATCCCCTGATGAAACTAGCGATACGATATTCCCCTTTTCAGCAAAATCTATGGCCTGGTTAGCCCGATCTACTTCCTGAGTCATAGGATATCTGTAAACTTCTTTACCGTTAATAAGATCCTCTACCAATGACACATAGGTATCATAGCCCACTATGATTTGACTTTCTTCAATTACCTGTTTAGCGCGGAAGGTCATATGATCATGATGGCCTGGCCCAACCCCTACAACGTATAATTTTCCTGAACTCATTACAAGATAGTAATTATCTATATTCATTTATTTACTTTCTTTTCTTCAAATTAATCGTGGATATAGTTGAATCATATGGAGATTCATTGGAAAATTTAGATGATGTCAATTTGAACGAATGAAATAATTAATTTCTCATACTCTAATATGTCAATTAAAATGCTATGATAATAAAATAAATCAAGATGGCTTGCCTAAATTAAACTCTTTATATAATGACCTAACTGCTTTTTCACAATCATCATCTCTTACAACGAATGCAAGATTCAATTCCGAAGAACCCTGTGCTATCATTATCACATTAACATCTTCTTTTGCTATGGAGGAAAAAACTCTGCCTGCAATTCCCTTGATTCCACGCATCCCTGAACCCACTACGGTAACTATCGAAACATCCTCTAAGACATTTAGGTGTTTTATAACTTTTCCCAATAATTTCAACTCCAGGGATGTTATAGCCTTGCCCAAATCATCCTTTCTCAATACCATAGAAATACTTGATTCAGAGGGACCTTGAGATATCATCATTATATTTACTTTATTCTTTGCCAATGTATCAAAAATGTTTGCAGCCGTTCCGGGTGATCCCACCATTCCACCACCACTAACGTCTATTAATGCAGTATTTCTTATTGCGATTATCGATTTAATGATATTATTAGAAATTCTCAAATTTTGGGTTATTGTAGTCCCAGGGTGAGATAAATTAAATGCATTTCTTATTTTCAGAGGGATATTGGAATCCATTACTGGCTCCAATGCTCTTGGATGAATATATTTTGCTCCGAATAGGACCATCTCAGCGGCCTCACTATAAGATATTTCATCAAGTACCTGTGCGTCTTTTACGATCAAAGGCTCTGCAGTTAATAATCCATCCACATCACTCCATAAATATACCTCGTCTGCATTAATGCAGGAAGCTATTATCGTGGCAGTATAATCAGAACCACTCCGACCTAAGGTTGTAATATACCCATGTTGGTCTGCTGCTATGTACCCAGTAATGACCGGAATTTTTCCTTCTAGAATCAATGGGATCAGTTTAGCATTTACTCTGAACTTTGTGGTATTCATCAAAGGTCTTGCTTCACCAAATTTAGAATCCGTAACAATACCAATCTCTTTTCCAGTAAGAAAATCAGAATCCAAGTTGTTATTTCGTAACGAATAACTTACGATTGGAGCTGCCAAGCGTTCTCCAAATGATAACATATGGTCCAAAGACCTTGGAGTAATTTCAGAAATTAAAACCAATCCCTCTAAAATAGCTTGGAATTCTTTTAAAACATCCAAGATTACGTTCTTGGCTTCTGCTTGCAATTTCGGATCGGTTATCGTATTATCAATTAAATCGACATGAAGACTAGTCATTTCATCTATGAATGTCTTTATTGCACTCCTTTTTCCCTTCATTATCAGTTCAGAAAGCATGATAATTTTATCTGTTACACCAGAGATAGCTGATATTACACAAACAATTTCATTATCTTTTCCTTCCAAGTTTTTAAAAGAATTTACAATATTCACAAGAGTCTTTATTTTTGACGATGAGTCTAAGACCGACCCTCCGAACTTCATTATTATTCTCATATCAACTAATTACATTTTTTATTAACTAATGGGATTAATAGAGTATTCTGAAGACAAAATTAAAAATACATTTGTCTCCGCTAATAGTCAGTGAGGACATGAAATATAGTTACAGTCGAGACAATTTCGTTCTAACCTAATCCTGGACTCGTGGTGCTAGATAAAAATGAATCCGACCTATGTTGGCGATTCTAAATTCAAGACGTATTGGCATCTTTGTAGAATATTCAATCGCAGCTGATACACCAACAGAGCTCACCGATTTTACAATTTTCAATAGATAGTCAAGACTGTAAGTTGCCTTTGATTCTTCTTTCACATTGATCTCTTCCAATCCTTCGCTGTTTGGTTCCATCGTAACAACAGCTTCCCCAGTATCACTTTTGCCTACAAACTCGATCCTATCAGGATAGGATTCAATTTCAACGTATTCTGATACGACCTCTATATCAGACAGGATCTTATCAAAAGAAGATAAAGAAAGCACGAGTTTAGAATTAAAGGATAGTTTTGGTAACGGTGTAGATACAGTTGTACTTTCTATAAGCCGCATTTTGTATTCTCTTTTGTAACTACCCATCGTTTTTATCCTCAAGACATCTTCATCAATAATAGATACCTCCAATTCGTCTTTCTTGTCTGTTCGTTTTATCAATTTTGAAAATTCAGAAATCCGGACTCCAAATTTTAACTCAGAATCGCATTTATAGCTTTCAAATGCAGTGTTGGGCCAAAAAATATCAATTAATGCTACATGAGACGGATCCATTCCTCTGAATGAAATTCCCTCTGAAGTTGCCTCAAATGTGGCTTCATCTACGAGAGTAGATATAGCTGAATTAACAACCTTCCATTCTTCTGGGGACTTTGTTTTCGCTACAAACATCAAATTAATCAACTAAAACAACAGTCATCTATAAATTCCAATTGCATATCAAAAAAATTAATTTTAAGAATAATTTCTCCAAGTATGACTGCATTTTGTACATCGATAGAATTGAGTGGTGGCTTCATCAGCTGACCTTGTCTGCAACATCCACCAGAAGGCCACATTATTGAGACACTTTGGGCATTCCATATTGGTTGTAGGCAGTGCCTCAATAGGCTTTTCAGAGTCCATTATCTTTAAAGGATCATCAGAATAGTCATAATTTGAAACAGTTTGGATCACACTTGCAGGGTTAGTCGTACTATTTGTCTCGCTTGCCACTATATGTCCACACTTTAGGCATGTTAGGACTTTTTCCTCTTGCCTATTCCTTAAACGTGCATCGCATTTTGGACAAAACTTCATTTACTAGTTATCACCGCATTCAATTTCCTATCGTGAGCTTCAACATACCTGCAAGATCGTTTGTAAATTTAATAGCTGACTCTACGGATTCGCCCACTGCCTTGTATGGTTCGTTCTTAGTGGTTAGTATCTTTAACATATATTCTTTGACTAGCGGATGCTTTAATACAGCACCTGCAAATCTAGTATCAGCATTCTTTTGTAGTTCATGTTGAATTATATATAAAACAGATATATCTATATCGTGTATTTTAAATTCTAATTCTTTGTCCCTAGCATGTGTAACCTCAGCATGCATATATAAAAGACAACTACATATTGAGGATATAAATGATACCTTCTCAGTATCTAAATTGGACGAAAATGAAAGTCGAATCAGTGCTTTAACCTTGAGAGGAGCACAAGAAAGGCCAATGAATGAGAAATTGTTTGTATTGACCTTAAGTTTTTCTATTGATGGATTTATCCGACAGGTATTAACACAAAAGAATTGGGAGAAAGCTTATAATAAACACGATAATTCACTGAGACTCACTATCAAACTAGATATCAAGAATAACGGAAAAATTATTGAATCAATAAAATTAATAAGAAAAGCTATTTTTTTCTGGACCAGAAATCCAAAAATTGATCATAGGATTTGGATTATGATAGTTACAGATGATACCCCATTTTATCCATTGGAGGAGGAAGAAGCTAGGCAGTTGTTGTTTGATTTTAACAAGGATATAGAAATAAAACCTGATGCGCTAAGAAAAGGTAAGAACGACATTACAGTATTGGTAGAATTGTCATGGGGTAAGCATGAATTCATAGAGAAGAACAATGTGAAAAAAGAATCGAACATCCAACAAATAGACAATAACTAGAATTATTAAGTAAAATAATTTAATTTAAATATAACCTATAATTGCCATCTATTATGGCTAAATTTGATGGTATCAAAGGACAAGAACTCCTAGATGTTGAAGAGAAAGACAATGAATTGACATTAATTTTCAAGGACAATAGGTTCTTATTTGTGAAAACGGAAAACGGAAAATTGATAAGTGATTCGGTACCAGAATGATATGCAAGTTAACTTATCATATGCTTCATGGCTTGAATTGCAATAATATTAAATTATTTCAATTAGAATTTTCTCATCATTTAAATGAATTTTGTAGATTTTAAGATCATCGGAATGCCTCCATTGTTCGTTTTGTTCAATCCAGGTTTCATCTTTTTTCCATGACTTCATGTTTTCTAGTTTTCCTGTAAAAATATTATACTCGTATCCGTGCATGTAACAAACCACACTATCTCCATGAAAGCTTCCTTTGGATAGAGACGCACCCTTATGTGGGCATATATTGTTAAAAGCATATAGCCGATTGTTTCTTTTTCCAATCAAAATCTCTTCTTTTTCTATAGTGATTTTCTTAAAGGAATTTTCTTTTAATTCGTTCAGTTTCAAACCGGTATCAAAAATCACGAATACAATTGAAAAAATCCTCTTTATAAATTGATCAAAGTGTTGTACATCGATAAAATAAAAAAATTAAAGTATTGGTTTTGTCATGATTACTGATTCTGTCATTTGTTTATACAGTATCAGAAAGCGTCGTCCTTTATCAGTCATCTTATAAATTTGAGCCCCATTATCATAAATGAGTAAGTCGTTTTTCATAAGGTTAGATAAGTATTCTTTCATTTGGAGAAACGAAAGATATACCTTGTACATGATTTTAGCCTGTATCGCACCATTGTCTCCTACTGTTTCAAGTATCATTGCTATAATTTCTAGGCGGCTTCTATTTTTCATTTTATCTAAATGATTAAGAAATTTAAAAAATAAAAACGGAGCAATACTAAGACCAATAGGTATCTTTTAGTGATTTTTTAGCTTTGATGGTATTGAAATTATAATATAGATGATACTATCATTCAAACAAGCAGTTTAATATTAAAAAGATGGCAATTGGGAACTTAACTAGGAGAATGAACGTAAATCTACTAGGAAAAAATTAACTATTCTTACATATAACCTAATCTTTAATCCTCATAATAAATAGAGAAAATAATTTATTAAACCCGATATGAAACTTCATTAGTTAGTAAGTACAGAGTTAAGAATGAGCATTTGTAGTAAAGACATACATTCCACATTTGTAATTGTGTCATAGATATAGTTTAATACAACATTTCATACCAAACTAAACTCCGATACTTTGAGGACCTTTAATACTTAATCAATACCACAGAGCAAAGATAAATAAAATATTTCAGTAACAAAACATGTATTGTTTAAGCGGATCGCAGATACAAGAACAGAAGATAATATAGGAAATACCATTTTATTAAGAGGCTGGATTCATAGACTACGAAAGCAGAAAGAAAAAACCTTCATAATATTAAGAGATGATAGAGGAGACATTATCCAAGCTATATGTCCTTCTAAATTATGCGAGGATTTGACGATCGAATCTTCCATAGAGATACAAGGAAAATTGGAAAAAGATCCAAGAGCAGTTGAAGGTGGATTTGAGGTAAAAGTGGACAAAATATCAATTTTCAATATAGCCGATGTGGACTATCCCATAGGGGAATATCAGAGTGACGAAATCCTACTTGATTTTAGGCATTTATCACTAAGGACAAGAAAAATGATAAATGTTGGAAAATTAAGAAATTCTTTATTAAAATACTCCAGAGAATGGTTTGATAAAGACAATTGGATGGAAGTAACTCCACCAATACTCGTTCAGAGTTCTGTAGAGGGAGGATCCACACTATTTGAGGTAAAATACTTTAATGAAAAAGCATACTTGTCCCAAAGTTCTCAACTGTATCTCGAGTCAATGATTTACTGCTTAGGTCCCGTATGGACCATCAGCCCCTCTTTTAGAGCAGAAAAGTCAAGAACCATAAGGCACCTAGCAGAATTCACCCATTTAGAAGCAGAAGCACCGTGGATAGATATGAACGATCTTATTACCATTCAAGAGAAAGTAATCTTCAGCATCATAACTCAGATCAGGGAACACAATAAGAAGGAACTAGAATTTTTGAATACGGCTGCAATAAAAAAACTAGATGAAATTTCAATTCCATTTGAAAAAATAACTTATGACAGAGCAATAGATATCTTGAGATCAATAGAATGCAGAATCCGAGATAATGATGGTAAAGAAAGGCTCATTGAATGGGGAGACGATCTAAATCTCGAATCAGAAAGAGAACTAACAAAGGATAGGTCTAATCCGATATTTGTAACGAATTATCCTTTGAGCATAAAACCCTTTTATGTTAAACAAGATCCGCTGAATGAGAAGACAGGATTGGCTGTAGACCTTTTGGCTCCTCAAGGATATGGCGAGATTTCAGGTGGTGGGATAAGAGAAGACAATCTTGAAAAATTAAAAAACAGGATGAGAGAGACAAATCTAAATCCAAATGATTATTCATGGTATTTGGATCTTAGAAAATACGGGTCGGTACCACATGGAGGATTTGGTCTAGGCTTGGAAAGACTGCTGAGATGGATTTTAGATTATGACGACATCAAAAACGTAACATTATTCCCTAGAACAATGACCAGGATCTTACCATGAAGACGGATATACGATCATAAATTCTCTCCTCTTTCCTCCATTATGGAGTAAATATTGGAATTATAGTTAGACAATTTTTTGAGGGCAGTAATCCTTTCGATTCTTGAAATGTCAGCACCTTCAATTGAAGATTGTAGGAATTTGATGGAGTCATCATAACTTTTCTGTCAACAAGATAGGGAACACCATCCTTTCCTCCATGGGCAAAAGAATATTTCGTAGGATCTTTCCACGAAGATTTGTCCCAAAAATTAACTCTGCTATAAGAGTTAAAGCTCTAACCGTAGATGGACCAACACCTTTGATAGAGAGGAATTCTTCGTAATTCGATGGGGGCATGTCATATAATTTACGTATATTCGCCCAATCAACATGTTTTGGCATGGAGTAGTGAGCAATTGTATTCATTACTGTGTTTGGCTAAATCAAATCGAAGCAATTTGGAGTTAGATGTAGACCGTTCAAACCATTGTTCGATCGTACTATCCTTTCTTTTAGACAATAATTGATTAACAGATGAAAAAAGATCCCGACAATTTTGATTGTCTTTTAGTATATCAACAACTACTTTTTGACTTTCCATTGAATTTATAGAGGTCATATCCAATACATTATTACCATAAATAACATCACCGAAAATTCCTGAATGCGGTTCAGTCACAAGACTACCCTTTCTAACGTTCTTGGAAAACCATTGATAACGTCTGGCAGTTTTATTATCTCTATTCATTCCTTGCTGTATGATTGACCAGTTTCCATCGCTATCAAATGCAATATTATGATGATATAAAAAATAATTATCCTGAATAGCAGAATTATCAACTTTAGCACTCATTTTGCTCGCGTAAAGTAAATTATTTAATTGATTTTCAGAGAGATTAAACTCATTATTGCACTTTGATGTTATTTCAGTTTGAGTTTTCCTTGCTTAGTTTCCTTTTCCTCCTGCAATCACTATTCCATGAGATTCTGGAGAGAGAGACTGTTTTAATACCCCCATTACAACTGTTGTAACCCCAGACGAATGCCAATCAAACCCCAGAACACACCCAAAAGCTTGAAACCAGAGAGGGTCAGATCGCCTTTTCAAAAATTCAGAGGTGCCATATTCATTTATTAGAACCTTAGAAATGGTTCCAGACAAATTAATCATTCTTCTTATAAGTAATTTGGAGGATTACCTGAATGAAGTGGTAAAGTAATGCTACTGTAATTTACCAATATAGTAACTCAAGTTAATTGATATAATTATCTTAGCAAAAAATAGAATATCAGTTAATTGGATAAAATAATATTATATTGTGCCATTAATAAAACAAAGATGCATCTTACGCGTGAAGAGGAAAAAGGATTATCCGGAGAATATGGCGAGGCTACTTCTACTGCCTATAGGATATTAGTCGCAATAGGAGAAGCAGCAGATGCAGAAAAGCTTGTACCCATCAAATGGGCACATGTTTCAGGAGTTAATTATAATACGATCGGAGATAGTGGATTAGAGTTCTTAAAAGAAATTAGCAAAGACGGGAAAGTAAAGGTAAATACATCACTTAATCCAATGGGTTTTGATAGAGAAAATCTACCGGAATTATCGCCTGAATTTATCGAAAAACAGTTTGAAATAGCAAGGGCCTATGAAAAGATCGGAGTCATACCAACCTTTTCATGTATTCCGTACGAAATTTTACCTATACCACAAGAAGGTGCCCAAGTAAGCTTTGCTGAAAGCAGTGCGGCTGTATTGGCTAATTCACACTTAAATATAATTACAAATAAAGAAAGTGCTTTAAGTGCATTAGCCAGCGCACTAACCGGAAAATCCCCTTATTCAGATTTAAGGATTGATGAAAACAGAACACCAATGGTTGAAATAGTTAACGAGATGGATTTAGAGAATGAACTTGATTATGGACTATTAGGATATTTTACGGGAAAGACGATTCAAAAGAGTTGTACTGGAATTTGCAATATCTCCGAAAATACAGATATGTGGAATTTGAAGTCACTTGCCGCAGGTATAGGAACCTCTGGTTCCTGCGGAATGTTTCAACCTAAAAAACCATCTAAATTCATAGAAAAAGTAAATTATGGAAAAAGGGAAATGAATGAGACTAGAGATGAATTGAATACCTCAGAGGATGGTCAATTAATTACATTTGGAAGCCCCCAGATTGGAATTGAAGAGATGAGCAAAATTCAAACATTAATGGAGGGAAAGAAATTCACTAAACCCTGTAAGATCTTTTGTCCAAAATCAGTATTTTGCAAGGCTAAACAATATGGAATCATCGACTCATTACAGAGATCAGGAGTAGAATTTGTTTCTGACGCGTGTACCTGCTTAACACCTCTTATAAATAAGAAAAATTACGATAGCATAATTACCAACAGCGTCAAGGCATCTTATTATATGAAAACATCAAATAAGGTTTCAGTATCTTTAAAGAGTCTTAAATCAATAATTAAAGGATATACGGTTTAAACTAGTTTGGAATTACTTTTAATGTAATAGAGTTGAAATTTGATCTGGAAATAAAATGTAAAAAGATAGTTGGAGGTCGTGCCAAAGGCAAATTATTGTTGTCAAAAAAACCCATAAATTTTCTTGGAATGGTAAATACCAAATCAGGAGAAATAACAAGCAGTAACAACGGTTTTGAAAAACAAAATTTAAAGGGAAAAATCCTCGTTTTCCCTAATTCAATAGGGAGTAGCGTAGGAGCATATACGATTTATTCTCTAAAGAGTAACAATGTAGCGCCTAATGGCATAATTTGTACTAACATTGTGGACATAACTACTGCTTCAGGTTGTGCGATTTCAAATATACCATTAGCTTTTATTGACAACCAGAGCTGTGATGATTTAGTCAATTGTATTAAAATTTTAGGTAATGACAAGGAAAGCGAAATTATACTAGATACAGAAGAAGAGAAAATTATCATCGATTAGAGAAAATCTATATAATCTATACTTTTCAACTAATGTGTCTCGGCATATGGCTTTCGATGGGCGAACGGACCATTTTTGAATGGAATGAAGATAAAAGTCCATATGTCGAGACGAGAGATAAATACTCTTTAATCTGAAAAATTAAGATTACATCAAATATCTAAAGTGATGAATACTAGTCTAGCAAGGCTCAAAACATATAACTCAAACTGCGTAGCATATCCTTCATTGAATGACTATTCAGTTTTCAGAATAATCATGCTATCACAATGTAGACTGATTGACAATCCAAAACATTTTAGTATAAATCTTTACAAGTTATAATATTGGTCAAATTTTGTCCTGAATGTGGAGGTAGCTTGAATTTTGATACAATTACAAAGAACTTTATTTGTAGGGGTTGTGGTCTCTATGCTCCTAGAGAGAAATTCGAGGAATTGCATGAGAAGATAAATACTGTAGATCGGAAGAATAAAAGCGACGATTATCTAGATTGGTGGCAATCTTCCAAAAAAGATAAGAAGAACGATCATTAGTTCTTTAGTTTTTTTTTATTCATATCCAACATTAAAACGGTTTTGCAGACGGAACAAATTTCGTCGGCTGAGATTCCACCACAATTTAGACAAGCATTTTTGATTTGTTTACCATTACTAGAATTTTTTATTATTTTAGACAGTTTGTTCATAGAGTTGAAACAATTGTATTTTATGCCCGGGTGGATTTTTTCTAAATCATTAAAAAATACTCGAAAGTCGCTACGAATGCTTTCGTTCATATAAGGACATTCATCTGCCTGAAATTCAATACCCATGTGAAAGGCGTAAAACACTATTTCATTTTCATATAACTCTACAAGTGGTTTAATTTTCTTTAATCCATTTTGGTATTCTATTGGTCGAGGATACATCCAACCAATTCTCCCAACATCACCCGAAAACAAATTTATCATAAATGTTTGAAGGTGATCATCTAAATTATGCGCAGTTGCAATAATGTCTGATTGCACTGAAAGAGCTGCAACATCTAATGCCCGTCTCCTAAATGTCCCACAAATCGAACATGAGCTAACCGTTTTTGACGGCCTTTTTACAATCGCTTCATCCATACTCGAACCAAACAATTCTTTATAGCTGAAAATCTTAAAAGGCACTCCTAATTTATTGCAAAAATTTTTCACTATGGTGAGAGATTCATCACGGTAGCCCTCAATCCCTTCATCGATTGTAATTGCAATAATATCATTATTGTTATTTTTTGAAACTTTTTTTAAGATATAAAGAAGGACAAGACTATCCTTACCGCCGGATACCCCTACTGCGATCCGTTGACCATAATTAATCATTGAATATTTTGAAATGGTGCGCAAAGTTTTCTTTTCAATTGAATGTGTGAAACAAGATTTACAAAGAACTTCACCAGAGTACAGCCGGTTAAACACCACGGGTTGTTTATTACATTTATTGCAAGTAGGCACCAAAACGCTAAGTACAGCATACTAACAAACAAGTTAAAAGTGTTAAAGTCAAACAATAATCATCTAGTTTCAAATACGTGTAAGTTTAATTATTTAGATTTACTCTTATATGGTAATAAAATTTATCAATTGTCCTTTTATAATATTCGCTAGAAAAATCATCGATGGTCAGCTAGGCATCTAAGCTTTAAGGTCGAATATTTGAAATTGACTATATAATGGTCACAATTTCCTTATCAATTAATGCTTGCCATGATCTTGATTCAGAGAGTACTAACCATTAGATGAATGGTGTAAAAACTTGAATGATTTCACTTAATATATGATCATTCTTAAAAAACCGGCGGATCTTTTTCCAATAAATTGGAAAAACCCATACTGTGTGAATCCCGTTATATAAGGCCAAGGCTTAAAAGAATATTTCAAAATAATATGACTCTGCATGATTAATATCATAAATACCAAGCATTTTGTTTGATAATCTTCAGACAAAAAATATTAATAATTTTGGGTCAATCTGTTGAATGAAAGTAGTCCGTAAAAACTTGTCCTAGTGAAAGCGAAGGACCGTGTAATAAATTTATTTATTATTGCAAAAATCAATTAAAAAAAAATAAAAACTAAACAAAAAGGTTACAAAAAAAGGTTTTATTTATTTCGGTAAAAAGACCTAATAAACGCGTTCCATGCATTAAAGGAGTTTGTGATATAGTCGGTATATGCGTCTAATGCTTTGTTATATAGCTTTACATTTTCACGAGTAGTATCAATTGCATCAAAATTAAACTGATTACCGGCGGTGATTGCTTTTACAAAGTTATCTACATTTTCATTGGTCTTATTGAATAACTGTTGATAAGTTTCATTAGGTTGTGCTTGAGACACGTTTACAAATTCCCTTATCAATCCTTTTTGATGAGCAATGGTTTTATTGATAACATCTTTTGAAGATTGAATTACTTCAAGTTGAAAATCAGAAACTGATTGTAGAAATCGTGGTTGAATTTTAACATACTCATCGATTGATTTTATCATATTTTCTTTAATAGTATCGAGTGTTTTTTCTGCTGATTGTTCTGTGAGGTTGATATAAGAATTTACGTTTTTTTCTATGTTGTTAGAGACGTTTGTATTAGTTGTATTAACTTCTTTACTCATAGGTTATAGATAATCAATAGTGACTTATAAACTTTACCAAAATTACCCATTTATTTCCAGTAAAAACCGCTAAATGGTTAAAAGGTTAAAATAAAAAAATTAGGCTTTGGTTCCACAGTTTCCGCAGAACTTTTGTCCGTCGCCTACTTGGGTACCACAGTTTGTGCAGAATTTGCCACTGGTAGAAGTACCATCAGCTCCTACAACCAATGTTTTCTTCTTCCTAGTACTTCCGCCTGCAATAAAGAATGCAGCAGCAACTCCACCAATAATTACAGTTATTATAATTATCATCAATACTGTGTTATCCAAATTGGTTCCAAACATAGCAGTACCAGAACCATATGCACCTTGCTGTTGAGCATTAGTAAGTTTCTCTTTAGCCAAGGTAAGTTGTTCTTCCAAAGTTGCGGAACCCGGTTGACCGCTATATTGAGCATATGCAATATTTAATACTGGTAATAATAGTATAGAACCCATTACCAATGAAAAAGCCGCTACCATTGAGTATGCCTTGTTCATATTAGAAATTACTCAGATAGGAATTATATAACTTTTATGTTAAAGAATAATGATAACATTTAAGATATGTAAATTTTCATATTAAGACAGAGAAAAATGGCGCGAACTCATGCCCATACACATGGAAAATCACATTCAATTAGACCAACTTCTAAAAATGCACCCTCTTGGGCCATTGATAGTCAAGAGATTATAAAAAAAATTGTAGAGTTTGGGAAGGATGGAATGACCGCTAGTGAAATTGGTTTAAGATTAAGAGATGAATTTGCAGTCCCGTTAGTTAAACCAATTATTGGAAAAACCATTACTCAAATTATGGAGGAAAATGATATCCAGAGATCAATGCCTGAAGATCTAGAAAGGCTTGTTCGCAAGGCCTTGGGATTACAAAAGCATTTGAATGTCCACAACAGTGATAAAAGAAATGTCAGGTCGTTGGAGTTGATAGAATCTAAAATACATAGGCTATCCAGATATTATAAAAAAACAGGTAAAGTTACTCAATCTTGGAAATACGCAGCAGTAATCGCTAAATTACAGTAGAGAATGCGATATACTGATCGTGATCATATATTAAATACAGCAAGTCAAAAATTATTAAATCAAATAGAACACCAAAAAGATATCTTTATTCTTTCTAATTCAACTGTAGATGGCTTAGTGGGTAGTGCTATCTTACTAAGCGCCATTCATAATTCAAACGGAAATACAACAATTAGATGTTTTAATTCATTAAAAATTGAAGACTTTAAAATAGAATTGACGGCTGTGATTGATGAAAAACACAATTTTTATGTTTTCGTAGATTTTGATTCAAACTTCTTTGATCTTATAACCAGCCTCATTCAAGAAAGCAATTATTTATTCGTTAATTCAGATTCACGCAATTTAGATCAAATTTTACAAAAAGATAAAACCGTAACCTTTGTGAATCCGTGGATATGGCAAAGGGATAATGACAAAGAAAATAGGTACACTTCATCCAGTTTGACATATCTAATAGCCAAAAACTTTGATAGAAAGATAATTCGTAGTTCTTTCTTACCGATCGTTGCTGCATTTTCTAAGAACATTGATTTTAACAATAATGATCAGATTGAACTCAAAGAAATTTTACAATCTGCACTGGACCTCAACTTAATCGAGAGAAAAAAGGGACTTAATTTTGGAGTAATTGAAACTACACCTATTGTAGACGCGATAGAAAATAATACAGCCCACTTTATCAAAGGGGTTACATGGAACAAAGAAAATTCATTTAAAATAATAGAAAAGTCAGGCGTTGAATTTACAGATAATAATAGAATAAGAACGTTGAATGAGCTTGAGGATGAAGACTTCAACAAAATATTCAATGCCATCGAAAAGTACATAGAAGAAAACTACCATCATAAAAACAAAAGCGATGACAACATCAAAGAGATGAAAAAAAGAAATCGAGATTTATTGTTCGGTTATAACTACATCTTGACAAATGAGGAAGCAAGCAGTATTTTAAAAAATATCGGTTCATTCTCTAAAGCTCTAGACTTATGCGTGAGAAATCAAACTTTTGGACTCGGATTATCGATTTGCCTCGGTGATAGAAATGACACAATGATGCAAGTAACGAACCAAATTATAGATCATGATAATTTGATAAAAAGTGTAAGCAACCAGATTTTTGATGAAAAATGGAGATTCTATGATGACAAGGAAACCATTTACATTAACGGGGAGGGAATCCTAGATGAAAAAAATATTGATCTTTTCACCTCAATTCTCGAAAAATCGGTTTCATTTGCAGATAGATTGATTTGTCTTAGAATCCTGTCAGCAGAGAGTGATGAAGAATACAAATATACCTTAATAAAGCCAAAGTTAGCAAAGGTAGACTTTGTTAAAATAAAGAAAAAGATTTATGACCTTGCCGAAATCCATGACGATTTGAATAATAACGATAATAATAACTCCAGTTCAACAAGTGTTATAGTAGATATGATCAATAAGATAGAAATCAGAGTTCCCATAATTAATTTAGAAGTCTTTTTATCGAATATTAAAAAAATAGTTTTGGATGCAAAAAGATCCTGATATTTGTATTGATACAAAAATAGTGATAGAGTGTAAAGAAGAAAAGGAGGTACAGACCATTTTTAAAACTCTAAATCCGGATAATAAAGAATTTCCCGAGGGACTAGAAATGGAAGTACAAACAAACAGAACACAGTTTTTGTTGAAAGTTGGATTCAGAGATAATAATGGAAGGAAAAATAATATTAACACGCTTATAAACACAATTGAAGAGATCATGGAACATATTGCAATTATCAAAGATGTGACTAAAATTGATTGATCCAAAGATCATAAAAGAAAATCAGGAATTAGTAAAAGAAATGCTATCTAACAGAAATATGGATTTTCCCCTGGACATACTTTTTAATGCAGACAAACTAAGACGGGATTTGATAGTTGAATTACAACGTGTAAATCATCAGAAAAATACACTGTCTCAGGAGATAGCAACAAGAAAGAAGAGAAATGAAGATGCTTCCATAAAAATCGATGAAATGGGTAAGATTGGTACGAATATAAAAAGATTGGAAGAAGAAAGCAAAAGAAATGAAGAATTATTCACGAAATATATCCGTAGCTTACCAAATTTCTTTCATGAAACTGTACCGCCAGGCAAAGATGAAAATGATAATAAAATAGCAAGAGAATACCATGGTAGGCTAAATTTATTAAAAAAACCTACCGAAGAAGGAATTGAAAAAGCAGGGAGTGGAATTAAGGCCTTTGAGGAACCTCCAGGGATTTTTCAAATGAAAAATCATATAGACCTTGCCAATGGACTTGGTCTAATCGATTTAGAACGAGCAGGAAAAATTTCAGGATCTCGTTTTTATATTTTAAAAAATGAAATGGTCAAGCTAAGCATGGCACTATCTAATTTTGCAATAGACTATTTGATTAAAGAAGGATATACAGTAGTGCAACCTCCTTTCATGATTAGAAGAGAAGCAATGGAGGGAGCAGTCATATTGAGCGATTTTGAGGAAACCATTTACAAGATAGAAAATGAAGACTTGTATATGATAGGCACCTCAGAACATCCCTTAGCATCGATGCACATGAATGAAATTCTGAATGGGAAAAATCTCCCCATCCGATATGGAGGGATTAGTACATGCTTTAGAAAGGAGGCAGGTGCACACGGTAAAGATATGAAAGGGCTTTTTAGGGTACATCAATTTGATAAGGTAGAACAATTCGTCTTTTGCAAACCCGAGGACTCTTGGAAGGAACACGAAAGACTTTTGCAAATTACTGAAAAATTTTATGAAATTCTAGAGATTCCTTTTAGGACAATAATTTTGTGCTCTGGAGATCTTGGAAAGGTGTCTGCGAAGACTTACGACATAGAAGCTTGGTTTCCTGCTCAAAATTCCTATAGAGAGATATGCTCATGTTCAAATTGCACTGATTATCAAGCAAGAAGTTTAAGGATAAGGTATAGAGACAATCCCAACGATGAAACATCCTTGGTTCATACATTGAATAGTACTCTTGTAGCAATTCAGAGAACCCTGGTCGCTATACTAGAAAATTACCAGACTAGCAAGGGGACAATCATAGTTCCGCAAGCTTTGAAAAAATACATGGGTGATATGGATGAAATAGGCAAATGACGTAAAAATATCACAGACTTGTTTATAAAAATTCATACACATACTTTATCAAAATGTACAATTAATTAAGTTTTCATATTAACGGAGAAATATTAATCGCTAATGATATATTGTTTTGCGAAATAAAGCAACCATAATGTATATATCTTAGTTGTCAGGCTCATATTATAATGAGCTTGTTAAACGTACTGTCTCAAACAAGTAGTATGTTCCAAAACTTTGGCTTACAAATCGGGCCTCAATATGACCCATTGTTCTACGATGTAATGATATACATATTTGGAACCATGTTATTTGGAGTATTCTTACTAGGTGCAATTTCATTTTGGTTGAGAAGGAAAGGTCTTGGTGGTCAATCTGCTAAAGAGAAATGGACTCAAGAATTAGAGAAATACTTCCAAAAAGAACAGATAGGATTAATGCCTGACGAAAAACACCACTGGTAATAAATAAAAAGAATTAATCCTTTTTATTTATATAATAAATTTTTAATTATTGTTTGTTTCTCTTGTATCAAATTATAATTAGCCAATGGGGTTTATCGCTTGGTGAAATTGAGACCATCAATAATCTTTTCAAAGACTATGATATTTCAGAAAATCCTATCAATCAAAATGTAGGCTACGCAAGCACTTTAGGAATCGAATTTGTAAAAAACAAAGATACGGAATTCTTTGATTGTATAACAATCGAAAAATGGACAGATCTGGTAGAGGTTATCAAAAATATAAAGAAAAGAAGGGGAAGAAAAGGGTTGAAATTAAAAATAACCATAACAGACTATTTTGAATCTGGAGAACCCAATGATATCAACGTGCACATCAAAAATAGTGATGATGTAGATAATGGAAGGGAAATTGAGCTATTATTTTTTAAGAGAACCATTTTCTTACTAGTACATAAGATTGACTCGGAATTTATTAAAGGGCTTGAGAGAATCGAGGTAGCGATTGAAAACTTTACAGAATTATTTAAGAAATTAACCCAATCCTCGGTTTCAGAAGATCAATATAAAAAGGATAGATATGAATACGGCAAAGCCGAGTTTCACCATAGTCTACACGATGACTATCATGGGACTATAGGTAATAGAAAAAATGAGATCCAAATGCAGATTTTTTTATTCGATGATAAAAAGAGGGTTTGGAAAGTTCTTTAGAGCGGTATTAAGATAAATAAAGAAAACATGGTTGAGCGATTGCTCAACCCATAGAATTAAAAAAGACCATCTTTAGGAAGATAAAGTATGGGGAGAAAGGATGACGCAAGTGGTGTCGAAAAAAATATGAACATTTTTCTAGATTTCAAGAACAAAGAAATCAATACTGGAGAAGAGTTAGAGTGTATAATAACAATTAATTATACTGGTAGATTCGACAGCATAAGCATTAATTCCCAGATCGAAGATTCGTCGGATGTTTTTACATACACAGAGATTAATGGTAAAAAAATTAACCATCCCTACGCAAGGCTTTCTATAATGAAAAAAGAACTTCAAAACCCAAGTAGTATAAGATTGAAAGCTATTACAAAACATATTCCCAAAAGTACTGAATCAGTTGTTAAGCTTAGAGCAACACTAATTCAAGAACATAAAGAAATAGCATCTGATATTAAATTCATAAAAATAAAAAAATGAAATAAATCTATCCAAAGCTAGGTTCAACTTCTACCTGCCCAGTCATCCAAGGATGAGGTTCACAGTGGTATAGGTATTCACCCCGTTGCGTAAAAGTAAATTCAAATGTACCTTGAGGAGGAATCAGGCCTATAGAAGCCAGAGAATCAAATCGCCCATTGATAGGGTCTTCATAGTCATTATCAGTCGTTACAGTATGTGCAGTAACATCATTATTTGCCCAAACCACCTTATTTGAGATACCCAATGATGCTCTTACTTCTTTAGGAGAATAGAAATTTGGATTTGCAGGTAACGAAGAACCTTCAACAATTGAAATCTCCGTAGTTCCAGATGGATTTAAGATTTCCTCGGATACTTCAGGTTTTGCATTTATTGCTGGAGTATAAACGAATTGATAGTATGCTAAACTAATAGTGACTATTACTACAAAGGAAATAATACTGATCCCGCCAATTTGGGACTGTTTTTTTACTTTTTCCAATTAGATTTTATTCCTAAATACGATAATAAATATTTTTTTTTATGAAATTACAAAAATACAAGTACTCTGATAAATAAAAAGAAATTAAGAGATACGATGCTGTAAAAATTTAAGTACGATTCTTGCCAGGATTAGTAGTTGTTGATCCCTCCTTGTCCGAAATTGAAGTAGGACTGGATGATTCGGGTGAGTTAAGCTTCTGGCGTAATTTCCCATCATTTTGATCATTCTTGATGGAGCGCAACGAAGCAGGATTGGTTCGTAAATCCGGAGTAGGGTCATTAGACGAGGCAGACTCAGTCCTGGCATCAACACCTGTTGCGGAATTGTTTGAGGATGGCGATAAGGAGCTTCCTTTCGAAGTGGGTATTTCAGGAGCCGGGACAGGTGTTTTATCGTCTAATGATTTATCCGATGGGGCATTAAAGATACGATCCGATGAATCAGATAGTTCACCAACCTTGGCAGTTTTAGACGGCAATGACTTTGCGGAACCTGCACCAAAAGATGGAAAAATGAATTTGCGCTTATTGGTAGTTACAACTTCCACATTAGACTTGGAAAGTCCCCGTGAATACCTATATAGATGGAACATTCCCGCAAATACTAGCATTAATATTCCAATCAAGAAGAGCGAGTAGTTCTTCATACCATT
>Ga0183260_10000970_pt1 | contig 24252 bp, 19 predicted proteins | sample AntDrymUQ4972206_2_FD_129768 | JGI IMG/M metagenome (GOLD analysis project Ga0183260, IMG submission 129768) | Polar desert sand microbial communities from Dry Valleys, Antarctica - metaG UQ497 (22.06) (version 2) (version 2) | ecosystem: Environmental > Terrestrial > Soil > Desert | place... | reverse complement strand
GCCGGCGCAAACCGCCCGAGCAAGTTCGCCGGTGCCTCCTCGAGCCGTTGACCCTCGACGGCCGGCGACGTCGCCGGAGTCGTATCGGCTCAGACCAACTTTGCCAACGCGTAGATCACGAGCCCGGCCGCACCACCGACCAAGGTGCCGTTGATGCGGATGAACTGCAGGTCCCGGCCCACGTGCAGCTCGATCCGCCGCGCCGCCTCGTTGCCGTCCCAGCGTTCGATGGTCTCAGTGATGACCGTGGTCATCTCGGTTCCGTACGTGCCCACGATGTACGCGGCCGCATCCGCGGCGTACCCGTCGAGGCGTACCCGCAAAGCATCGTCGGCGAGCAGTCGTTGACCGAAGGCCGCCAAGGCGTTGACCCCTCGCTGGCGTACCGCGCTCGTCGGATCATCCAGCGCGACGACCAGTGCCCGGCGAGCTGCCTGCCACAGCGACGTCACGGTCGTCGCCACCTGCGGCGTGCCGAGGAGGCGACGCTTGAGGCGCTCGGCGCGCGCCATCGTGTTGGAGTCGTTCTGCAAGTCGCGGGCGAGGTCTCGCAACAGCTGGTCGAGTGCGAGCCGGGCCGGGTGTCTGGCATCGTCGCGGATCTCAGCGACCCAGTTGACCAGCTCGACGTGGATGCGCTGCGTGACCAGCCCGTCCACCCATTCCGGGCTCCACCACGGTGCCCGCTGGCGCAGGATGGTGCGTACCGTCTCGGCGTTGGCGGTGAGCCAGCGGTGGGCCTCGACCAGCGTGAGGTCGACCAGGCCGACGTGCGCTTGCTCGGCGACCACCTCTTGCAACAGCCGCCCGGTCACCTCACTCAGCGGCTCGTCGGCCAGTCGCGGCAACATCTCATCGTTGACGAAGGCGGTCACGTCGTCGTCGCGGACGCCGGCCAGCAGCCGCCCCAGCATCCGCGTCGATTCGTCGACGACGCGCTTGCTGTGTTCGCCGTCGACGAGCCATCCCCCGAGCCGTCGACTCACCTGAGCAGCGGCGACACGGTCACGCACGATCGACTCGGTGAGGAAGTTTTCGTCGAAGAAGTCCCGCAGGCTGCGTGCCAGCAGGTTCTTCCGCGTCGGCACCAGGGCGGTGTGCGGGATCGGCAACCCGAGCGGCTGGCGAAACAGCGCCGTCACCGCGAACCAGTCCGCGATCGCACCGACCATGGACGCCTCTGCCGCGGCGTGGACATACGCCCACGCACCGGTGCGGTCGTCGGTGGCGGCGTACACGACCGCGGCGAGCACGAGCAGCCCGAGTGCGACGGCTCGCATCTGGCGCAGCCCGCGGCGGCGCTCGGCATCGGCCGGGGTCTCGAGGGCAACGGCGGTGACGGCGCTCATGGACGCAGCATCTCAGGCACGTCACGCCGTACTGGCTCGCACTCAGCGGGGCTTCAGCGGTCGGTTGTGATGCTCGAGCTTGGACGTTCGCTTCACCGGCGAGCACCACCCGACGAAACCACACACGACGAACTGGAGCGGGACATGAGCCCTTCACCGCGCAAGACACTTTCCTTGTTGGCTGCGGCAGGAGTCGTGGCTTCGATGGCCGGCATGTCCTGGCTCACCACGGGGGCTGCCCAGGGCGGCGGCGCAGCACCGGAGCACAACCGATGCCGGCTCCCCGGCCCATACGAGCTGCCCCACGGCGCCTCACGCATCGACCTGGACCCGGCCGACTTCACCCCCCGGATCACCAACCCGTACTGGCCGATGAAGCCCGGCAGCAAGTGGACGTACCGCGAGACCGACGGCAAGAGCACCCAGCGGGTCACGATCAGGGTGACGGATCGCACCCGGATGGTGCGCGGCATCAAGGCACGCGTGGTTCATGACGTGGTCCGAGAGCACAGCGATCTGGTCGAGAACACCTTCGACTGGTACGCGCAAGACCGCGGGGGCAGCATCTGGTATCTGGGCGAGAACACCAAGGAGTACGAGAACGGCGAGGTCGTCAGCCGCGAGGGCTCCTGGGAGTACGGGGTCGACGGGGCCCAGGCCGGCATCCTGATCCCGGCCAACCCGAAACCCGGGTGCAGCTACCGCCAGGAGTACTACGAGGGTGAGGCCGAGGACGCCGGTCAGATCCTTTCGACCAAGGAAGACGTCAAGGTCCGCGCCGGTCGCTATCGCGACGTGCTGGCCACCGGTGACAGCACTCCGCTGACACCGTGGGTGCTGGAGCACAAGTTCTACGCCAAGGGGGTCGGGCTGGTCCTCGCGGTCGGGGTGTCACCCGATGGTGCCCGTGAGGAACTGGTCAAGGTCAGCCGTCCGCGCCACTGAGATCCGCGGAGGTGTGGTTGTTGTACGCCGCCCACACCTCCGGCTTCAGCTTGCCGCGATCGGAGACCGGGAACCCGTGGTCCATTGCCCAGCGACGCACCTCGGCGGTCGTCGGCTCAGGTGCCGGCAGCCGGACACCGGTGGGGAACGTCATGACCACCTGCTCAGCCAACCGTTCCTCGGCCGCGGAGGCAGCCGCGACCCCGAGGAAGCGGTACGTCCACTCCTGCGCGAGTGCACGGGTCTCGCAAAACACGATGGGGACGTTCGGCCAGTGCACCTGGCACTCGGCCAACCCCTCGGCGACGATCGCTGGGCGTACCCGCTCCAGCTTGAACACGGCCGAGTAGCGGTCCTCGACGACGACAGCGGCGCGCGGCTGGGACGCCAGCTCCGCAAGGGCGAACTTCAGCCGACCCATGGTCAAGGTGCTCACAAGGTCAGCGAGGCTCTTGCGCTCGACAACCGCGACCAGACGCTCGTCGACCTCCACGCCGTAGTCACCAGCAGGCAGCGCCCGCCGCTGCGTCGTCACCTGCTGATGGCTGAACGTGTAGGGGTAGCGCTCGTGGCTGTCGACGAGGATCCGCAGGCCCGCGAGCCCCGCGGCTCGGCTCGTCGGCAGACCGACGTTGGGCCGGGCCTGCCTTGTTGTGCGGGCGGTTTGCCAGAAGACCGCTTCCCGGCCGCCGCGGATGCGCGTGATCACGAACTGCGAGCGATTCTCCCGCCCTCGGTCGAGCACCAGGTCGATGGCTGCACCGCGTCGCACGCACGACCGCACCGGCACCCGCTCGATCACCTCCGCCTCGGCCGGCCAACCGGTCGCTCGGTGGCAGTAGACCTTGGTGGTGCGAGGCCACGTCTCGCGCGCCTTCAGCACCACACCATCGCTCCCGAGCGGCAGCCGCAGCAGGTACGGCAGCGTCGACTCCGGCTCCGGGTTGCGGGCGACCACGAAGTCGTCGGACATGTCTCCCAGTGTGACTTGTGGACGGGCACCGAGAGTCGGGTCCGTCGACAACACTCCGATCGTGGATCGACGACAACGCGTACCGCTGGTCGCGAATGATGGGAGGAGGCACCATGGGGATTGTGACGACCCTGCCGCGCAGCCGGCCGCTGACCCGTGCCGATCTGGAATCGATGCCCGATGACGGGCACCGCTACGAGCTCATCGACGGGTCGCTGATCGTGACCCCGGCACCGGGCCACTACCACCAACGAGCGGTCGGAGAGCTGCATCTCTTGCTCCGGCAGGCATGCCCGCCGGAGCTCGAGGTCCTGCTGGCGCCGTTCGACGTGGCGCTGGCTGACGACACGGTCATGCAGCCGGACCTGCTGGTCGCCCGTCGGCGCGACGTGACCGACCGCGACCTGCCGACAGCGCCGGTGCTCGCCGTGGAGGTTCTCTCCCCCAGCACTCGCCGCATCGACCTGACCCTCAAGCACTCACGATTCGAAGCAGCCGGCTGCGCGTCGTACTGGGTCGTGGACCCGAGGGAGCCCTCGTTCACCGCCTGGCAGCTCATCGACGACGCGTACGTCGAAGTCGCTCATGTCGTCGATGACGAGAGTCATACCGTCGCGCAGCCGTACCCGGTCAGGATCCGCCCGGCAGACCTGATCCGCTAGGGCGGCGAACCCTCGACGAGGACGACGGTCCGCCGAGCTCAGGACGACACCTGGCCACGGTCCTCCGAGTCCGGCCCCGGCGCAGCCAGCTCGGCCCGGACGCCGAGCAGCCGGACCGCCCGTGCCGCGTCGACCTTGGTCAGCAAGCCAACGGCTGCCCGCTCGATGACGCTCGCCTCGTCGGTCGGCGGCTTCAGCGCGACGCTGTAGGTGTGCGTCTGAAACGGTGCGTACCGCACCTTCAACCACACCCGAATCACCGGCCGTCCGTCGCCGTGCACATCGTGGGCGACCCGGCGGGCGAGCCGACGGACGTGCTCCTCGACCTCGGAGCGCGCCGTGATGTTCGCCTGGAAGGTGGTCTCGCGGCCGTGAGACCGAGCGATGTAGGGGTCCGACGTGACCAGAGTGCGGTCGACACCACGGGCCAGCCGCCGGTACCACGGACCCATAACCGGGCCTAGCTGCTCGGCCAGCCAGGTCGGGTCGGCGTCGGCGAGCTGCCGGACAGTGTGCAAGCCGTGAGCCGCCAGCCGCTTCGCGGTCTTGCGCCCGATCCCCCACAAGGCGTCCGGCGCCCGGTCCGCCATCACCTCGAACCAGTTGTCCTCGGTAAGCCGGAATATCCCCGCCGGCTTGGCGTAACCGGTCGCGAGCTTCGCTCGGAGCCGGTTGTCACCCACGCCCACGGAGCTGTGCAGCTGGCACCGCGCCAGGATCTGCACTTGGACATCGCGCCCGAAGGCTTCCGGGTCCGCGGTCTCCACGGCGAGGAACGCCTCGTCCCAGCCGAGCACCTCCACCACGGGAGTCAGCGTCCGAAGGAGCGCCATCACGGCCAAGGACGCCGCCTCGTACGCGGGTGCATCGACCGGCACGAAAACCGCGTCCGGGCACTTGCGGGCCGCCAGCCGCAGCGGCATCCCCGAGCCGACTCCGAAGGCTCGCGCTTCGTACGATGCGGTCGACACGACGCCTCGCTCGCTGGGGTCCCCGCGACCGCCCACGACAACCGGTAGCCGTGCCAGCTCCGGTCGGCGCAGCACCTCCACGGCCGCGACGAACTGGTCGAGGTCTACGTGCAGAACCCATGACGGCGGCACGGGATCAGTCTGGTCCACACTGACCAGATGACAGAGCGGCAGCCGATCCAGCAAGTACCCGAGGTTTCGGCACTCGTGCGATCAGTGCGCTGAACGCTGCGCCAGCAGCCGCAGACCGGCTCGTCGCGCCTCGGTCCAGGCCCCGAAGGTGTTGCGCAGCGTTGTTGGACTTGGGGAGTCCCTGCGGTGTCGCGCCCACTCCTCGAACCCAGAGTGCGTACCGGCACCCTTGGTCTCCGCGAGGTAGTCCGCGACGAGGGAGATCATGAGTCCCTTCGACCAGCGACGGTTATAGGTCCGCTTGACCGGACCCACGTCCAGGCCAGCGGCGAGGCAGGCTTTACGCCACGTCCCCCACCGCTGCCCGATCCGACCACTGGTGGGGCCGCCGTGCTCCGCCATCCAGCGACGGTAGGCCTCTCCGGTGAGCGGTTGCCCGGACTCTGCGGCGGCTCGGCGCAAGCCGTCGAGGACCTCGTCGTCGCTCCACCGCGAGGCCTGGGTGTGGTTGGTGACGAGAAGGCGACGCATGTCGTCCTCGAGCAGGGCCCCTACTCGAGCCGATGGTAGGTGGACCGCGGCTGCCAGCTGACTGCGGCTGGCACCGGGGTTCTTCGTCAACCAGGCGCGCATTTGCTGCCGGTCGTCGTCGTCGACGCGGTCTCGTGCCTTGCGCCGCGCCTGCGCGGCATCCTCAGCGGTGGCCAGACCATGGTGATGGAGGATCTGCTGCACCCGCTGGCGGGAGAGTCCGAAGTCATCTCCGATCGCCGCCAACGTGTCACCGGAGCGCCAGCGCTCCGCCATGACCTCAGCTCGCTGACGGGCATCTTCGCGCCTCATGGGCGGCTACGGTAGCGAGTTCGCGCCCGTCTGTCCGCAGGCATCATGCGGCTGCAGATGCACTCGACCCTCGTACATCGCATGCATGCTGCTTCGGCGCTGCTGCTCACCCGGTGCCGCTTCCGTCATGCTGAGGTCCATGGCTGACTCACCTCGACATCCCCTCTTCGCCCGTGCCTACGCCTGGCTGAGTCAGCGGATGGAGCCGGAGCTCGGCCCCCATCGGCATCGGCTGCTCGCGGGGCTGACCGGCAGAGTCGTCGAGGTGGGTGCCGGCAACGGGCTCAACTTCGCGCACTACCCCACGTCGGTGAGCGACGTACTCGCGGTGGAGCCTGAGCCGCACCTTCGTGGGCTCGCCGAGCTGGCCGCGCTCGAAGCGAGCGTCCCCGTGGTGGTGGTCACGGGTGAGGCATCACGACTGCCGATGGCCGACGCCAGCGTTGACGCCGCCGTGACCTCGTTGGTGTTGTGCTCCGTGCCCGATCCGGTCCAGGCGCTGGCCGAGATCCACCGGGTGTTACCCCCCGGTGGCCAGCTGCGGTTCTTCGAGCACGTTCGCGCCGACACCCCTCGACTGGCGCGGGTTCAGCGCGGCCTCGATGCGACTGTCTGGCCGCGTATCGCCGGCGGCTGCCATACCCACCGCGACACGATAAGCGAGATCGAATCGGCCGGCTTCCGCATCGACCAACTCGAGTCCTTTCGGCTACCCGACATCCGGATGGCGCTACCCACGTCGCCGCACGTTCTGGGAACGGCGAGGCGGGGTTAGTCAGCCGGGCAGTCTGCCTCACCCACTCGGACACGGTCAGGCCCTCCGCTTCGGCAATGCGTCGGAGGTCCGCGAACTCGCGGTCGTCGACGACCACCTGGAGCCGCTTACTCATGTCATGAGTAAAACGTCATCACAACTGCTCATGGCTGCCTGCAGCCACCGGCCCGCGCAGCCCGCTCGCCCGCGCCACCCGACGCGACACCGCCCGGCGTACGGCGGTCTCCGACCCGATGACGCGGACGTGCGTCTGCGCTCGGGTCACGGCGGTGTACAGCAGCTCGCGGGTCAGCGCCCGGGACTGCTCCGGCGGCAGCACCAGGCTCACCCGGTCGAACTGGCTGCCCTGGGCCTTGTGGACTGTCATGGCATGCACGGTCTGCACCGCCGAGAGCCGGTGCGGGCTGAGCAACATGGGTTCACCACCTCGGGCGAAGGCAGCCAGCAGACCCCGCTCACCGCCGTCGACCACCACCCCACTGTCGCCGTTGAACAGCTCGATCTCGTAGTCGTTGGCGGTGACCAGCAACGGCTGCCCTCGGTACCACGTGCCCGCGTCCAGTGGCCGGCCAGATGCCTCGGCGAGCCACCGCTCGACCTGCTCGGTCCAGTGCGTCGCGCCGTAGGGCCCGCGCCGGTGCGCGCACAGCAGCCGGTGCCGACCCAACGCCACCAGCGCCTCCCGAGCATGCTCGGCATCCGCTAGCTGGCTGAGCGCCCCCGCGGCGAACACCACGTCGTCGCGCAGCCCGCCAAGCTTGCTGGAAGTCAGCGACCCGTCCTCCGCGGCTTCGACATACGACACCGAAGGCCCGCCGTCGCGCAGCAGCGCCAGCACGACATCCTCGTCCTGGTCCCTGATAGCGGCGGCCAACGCCCCGATCTCCGCACCGAAGCGACGAATCACCGTGAGCCGCACGACACCGTTGCGCAGCTCAGCCCGGTCGGCTTCCGCAATGTCCGCCGGCACCACCTCCGCCAGCTGCGCCGGCACCGTTGCTCCTGTCGGAGCCGGCCGCGCGACGACGTCGCCGAGCACTGCGCCCGCCTCCACCGACGTCAGCTGATCCGGGTCGCCTACCAGCACCAGCCGGGACTCCGGCCGCAGCGCCTCCATCAACCGCGACATCAGCGTGAGCGACACCATCGACGACTCGTCGACGACGACCACGTCGTACGGCAACCGGTCATGGCGGTCGTGGCGGAATCGGCTGCGGCTGCCCGGTTTGCGCCCCAGGAGCCGATGCAGCGTCGACGCGGAGATGTCGGTGACATCCAGTCCGCGCACCGCCTCCTCGAGCCGGGCGGCCGCCTTGCCCGTCGGCGCGGCCAAGGCGATCCGCGGCGCCTGGCCAGGCAGCGAACGCAGCAGCTCGATGAGGCGCGCCACCGTGGTCGTCTTGCCGGTGCCGGGACCACCCGCAATCACCGTGATCGACCGCAGCACCGCAGTGGCCGCCGCCAACCGCTGCCTGTCGGGGTCCGGCTCGGGGAAGAGCCGCGCGAGCCCGGCCCGGAGGGCGTCAGCGTCGACGGGCGGTCCGACCCTCGAGGCCCGGGCGTCGAGCTCCTCGCGTACCAGCTGCTCCTGACGCCAGTAGCGGTCGAGGTAGAGCAACGACCCGACCAGGCGCAGCGGATGACCGGTCTGCTGGCTCGAAGGCGCCGGCACCACCGAGTCTCCGACCGCGACGAGCGAGCTGGCGGCGGTGACCTCGAGCCACTCCCTCGGGTCCGGCCACGGCAAGGCATCGAGGTCGGTGCCCGAGTCGTCGTCGGACGTCACCGTCTCCCGCAGGCCGGGCAGGTCGACGCAGACCGATCCGAGTCGTACGCCGCGCACCGCCAGGGCCACCGCGAGCAGCACCCGCTCCTCGTGCTCTTGCGCCAGCCGGCCGAGCCGAGAGGCGACATGCACGTCTGCGGATGTGAGCACCCCTGCCTGGTTGAACGCACGCAACGACCCCGTCGCCCCTAGCGCCAGCCGGACGTCATACGGGTCGCCCTCGTCGACCAGCGGAGTCTCGTCGACCACGGTCACGGAGCACCACCCGCAAGTAGCCTCGAGAGCTCGTCCACCAGCCCAGATGGCGGCACCCAGCCGAAGACTCCGCAGGGCACCCCGGCCACCACCGGTGTGGCCGGCCCGCACATCCCGCGCAGGAACAGGTACAGCCCGCCGCGCAGGTGTCGCTCCGGGTCGTACCCCGGTTGCCGCCACCGCAGATAGCGGTGCAGGGCGACGAGATACAGCAGGAGCTGCAACGGGTAGTGCGAGGCGAGCATCGCCTCGGTGAGCGCCGCGGGCCGGTAGTGCCAGGCGGTGAGCGGCTCGGCTGCCGCCCCGCCCAGCCAGTTCGTCTTGTAGTCGACCACCACATAGCGCGGCTCGCCATCGGCCTCGCGGAGCCGCAGCACTGCATCCAGGCTGCCGGTGAGGTAGCCGCGCAGTTGTTGCTGCTGTACGCCGGGTCCGGTGAGCCGATCGGGGTACGCGGCGAACGGATCGTCGTCGGACAGGCGTCGGCGTAGCAGGTCCGCGATGCCAGCCAGCGTCGTCGCCGTCCCCATCGGGTCGTCCCCGCCGGCCAACGGCAGCTCGAAGTCCATCTCCGCCAGCCGATCCGCCGCTGTGATGTCCCGGAGCCGGACTCCGTCGGTCAGCGGCCCGAGCGGGGTTTCCATCGCCGGCAGTAGAGCGGCGGCCAGCGTGTCGGCGGTGTAGGAAGTGCTCAACCGGCGAGCGAGCACCTCCCGGCTCCGCTCGCCGAGCTCGGCCGCGAGATCGGCAGCGCCGGTGTCGACCTGCTCCAGCACCGAGTGCACGACGATTCCGAAGCCGGTGCCGCTCGGTAGCCCGGCCATCGGCGACGTCACTGCCCGTAACACCTCGTCAGCCGAGTCCTCGCCGCCGGTGACCACCTCGACAACCTCGGGCTCGTCGTCGAGCCCGCGCTCCTCCGGCTCGCTCGCGACGCCCTGCACGGCGTGAGCGGCCGCTGTCAGGGCCGAGTACGACGTCCGCCGCCACGCGGTGTCCAGGGTCCGGTCGAACGTCGCCACCACCAGGGCCGGTGGAGTGCGGCCGGGTGGCGCCCACACCACCGGCTGCGGCGGCACGACGACCTCCTCGACCGACACCGTTCCGCCCGAGCGGTCCGGCAGGTCCGAGAGCCGCTGTCGGACGGCAGCGTCGTCCGGCAGGGCGACCTCGGCCGCGGGTTCATGCTCCGGCGCGAAGTCGTCGAAAAGCAGCCGGTGCATCGGTGCGGCAGCTGTGTTCCATGAAGGGGCCCACCAGGTGACCACCTGGCACTGCGCCCGGGTGAGCGCCACATAGAGCAGCCGGAGCGACTCGCCAGTCTCTTCCTCGGCGTGACTGGCGCAGTGCCCGGCGTACGTCGCTCCTTCCTTGCCTCCGACGTCGACGCTGCGCACTCCGTCCGCGTGGAACCGCGGGTGGTCCTCCGGGCGGATCCAGCGGTCCCATCCGAACGGGACGAAGACGACCGGGAACTCCAACCCCTTGCTGCGATGTACGGTGATGACCTGCACGGCTTCGGCGTCGGACTCCAGCCGACGGCTGCGCTCCTCGACGTCGGGGCGGGCATCGCGGATGCGCCGAGCCAGCCACTCGACGAGCGCCGAGGTGCCGAGCTGTTCGGCGACCGCGGCGGCGTGCAGCGCCTCGCCGATGTGACGCAGGTCGGTCAACTGCCGCTCCCCCTCTGCTGTCACCAGCAACCGTTCCAGCAGCTGACCACCCCCGGTGACCACCTCGAGCAGTGCTGGGACGCCGCGGCGATCGAGGACGGCGGCCCACTCGCTGAGACGCGGCCCGAGCTCCTCCATGGCGGCGTCACCGGCCGCCGCGAGGCCAGCCGCGTCCCACCCGAGGAAGCACCCGAGGGCAGCGGTGCGCGCACGGGCCTTCCGGTGCGGCTGCTCGAGGGCCTGCAGCAGCACCAGCCACTCCGCCGCCATCGCGGTGCGGAAGACGTCGACGGCCCCGGTGAGAACGGCAGGCACACCGGCCGCTCGGAGCGTGTCGTGCACCAGCGTCGCCTGCGGGTTGGTGTGCACCAGCACGGCTACGTCGCCAGGCGCGACCGGACGGGATTTGCCGTCGATCCGCAACTGCGCCTTGCTGTCGAGGAGTCTTACCAGCTCGGCTGTCACGTCTCTGGCCACCGCCGGGCGAACCGCGCCGACCTTCGACTTGGCCCGGGGTTTCTGCCCGAGTGCCGCCCGGGTGAGCACCCGCAGCCGCAGCGGGGCGTCGATCGGGGCTCCGTTCAGCCGCCGCACCGGATGCGCGGAGTCCACCGGCCGCACCACGATGCCGGGATCACCCAGCGCTGCCTGGCCGAACACGTGACCGAGCCCCTCGACCAGGACCTCGTCGCTGCGCCAGTTCTTCGCCAGCGTGGCCTCGGCGGAAGCATCTCGCCTCGCTAGCAGGTACGTCGTCACGTCGCCGCCGCGGAAGGCGTAGATCGCCTGCTTCGGGTCACCGATCAGCACCAGCGTCGTGTGGCCGTGGAAGGCAGTGCGCAGGATCTGCCACTGCACCGGGTCGGTGTCCTGGAACTCGTCGACCATCACCACGGAGTAGCGCGACCGGACGCGAGCACAGGCCGACTCACCGCGGACCGGGTCGACCAGCGCGTCGCGCAACCGGGTCAGCAGGTCGTCGTAGTCGCGCAATCGCCGCTGCCGCTTGCGCCGATCCACTTCCGCGCGCACGGCTTCGGCGAACCTGACCCGCGCGGCCGCCACCGAGTCCGGATCGGCGTCGCGCGGCTCGATCAGCGCATGCCGGTCACCGACCACGGTCCGAGCAAGCGACTGTGCTTCGGGGTACGTCATCAGCGGCGGGTCGGCGTCGGGCCGTCCCCACTTGCGGAGGTAGAGGTCGTCGACCACCTCGGTGATGATGTCGTCGACGTCTTCGACGAACACCGCATCCGGTTCGAAGTCGCCGGCGACGCCCAGCCCGATCAGCATCTGCTGACAGAACGCGTGCGTCGTGGCGATCGTGGCGGCGTCGAAGTCCGCGAGCGCGGTGACCAGCCGCTTGCGCCGCAGGGCCACCTCGGCGTCGTCGGGCTTCGCGAGCTGCCGCAGCAGGTCGTCGTCTCTGTCGGCACGCGCGGCCGCCGGGTCGGCCAGGCCACGCTCGGCGCTCACGAGCCGCTCTCGTACCCGCTCCCGCAGCTCTTGGGTCGCCGCCCGCCCGAAGGTGACGAGCATCAGCTCGCTCAGCTCGGCATGACCCTCGGCGACGTACCGGGTGGCCAATGCCGCGATCGTGAACGTCTTGCCGGTGCCCGCACTCGCCTCCAAGACGGTCGTCCCGGTCGGCAGGTCACCGCAACTGTTGAACGGCGGCGGGCTGCTCACGCCGGTCCCAAGGATTCGGCGTCCAGCAGCGGCCACCACAGCTCGCGCGCGAGCTCGTAGAACGGCGTGCCCTCGGTCACCAGGTCGAACGGCGCCTCCCCACCCCACAGCCGCAGGTGCCAGTCGTCGAGGGCACCATCGAAGCTGCCTGACCAGCCCTTTCCCGCCGCCAGGCGCGACAGCTCATCGGTGTCACCGGCGTGCCGGGAGGCGGCGTACTCGTGCGCCGCAACCAAGGGCAGTTGCAGCGGCTCGCGCAGCCCGCGGTCGCGCAGGTCGACCAGCGCCCCCAGCACGCTCGCCGGGTCGTCTGGTGGGACGAGCACCGAGCGCTGCGGTGGCTTGCCCTTCGCGCGTCCGCGGCCGATCGTCACGGTCCGCCAGTCGTTGCCGGGTCCCGAGGCGGCGAGCGCGAGCAGCAGCACCCAGGCGCGGAGTCGGTGCTTGGGGCCGAGCCGGGAGTAGACGGTCCGGGCGACGGTCCTTCCGTAGACGGCGCCGACAGTGCCGGCCACGACCCGTCCGTCGGGCAACGGGACCGACACGTCGTACGACTCCGCCGCGCCGACTCGCTCCCCTTCTCCGGCCATGATCAGTGGTCCGCCTTCGGCGACCACCTCGGTCAGCAAGGCGTGCCCCAGAGCGCCCGGTGGCAACGTGCCCCGGAGCCACTCGACATGTTTGACGGCGTCCGGGTCGGCGCCGGCGAGCCGGGCCTGGAGCCACCGGTCGCCGACCGCCCACTTGTCCAGCGGCTGCAGCTCGGCGTGCAGCGCATCGTCGAGCTGTTCGTCCTCCTCGGGTACGCCGATCCCCAGGCGCAGGGTGAAGAACCCGCGAACCGGGTGCTCCAGGAAGCGCACCAGCCGGTCGAGCGGCACGACTCCGTCGGGATCATCATGCGGAGCCAAGGGCATGGCCAGCAGCGGCGGCTCCGGCTGGCGCGGCCGAGCCGCTGCTTCGGCGCCGGCGAGTGCCCCCTGGTCATGGCTGAATGATCCGCGTACGCCGAGCACACCCGGCTCGAAGTTTCGGGCGTCGAACGGCTGCAGCGGGTGTCGTACCACGACGTGCTCGCGGGCCGGGCGGCCGTCGTCGGTGTGGACGGTGGCGTCGACGACGTCGAGGATCTCGCCCAGCGGCACGGCCGGCGGGCGTTCGGCGCCGGTGCGCTCGTCAGCACCGGTGTAGAGGACGATGAGGTGTTCCTCAGCGGCCATGATCGCGTCGAGCAGCAGCTGCCGGTCCTCGCTGCGGCGGTCCCGCTCGCCGACCAGCGGGCCACGGGCCAGGATGTCGTCCCCGTCGACGCCGGTGCTGCGGGGAAACACACCGTCGTCGAGCCCGAGCAGGCAGATGACGCGGTGCGGCACCGATCGCATCGGCACCATCGAGCACATCGTGAGGTTGCCGGTCCGGAAGTTGGCCCGGGTCGGACGCCCCTTCAGCCGGTCGGCGAGCAGCGCCCGGACGTCTCCCAACCTCAGCTGGATGTGGTCGACGCGCTCCCCGGCGCTGGTTGCGAGGTCGCCGAGCTCACGCCGGGCCTGGGCGAGCTGCCATTCGTCGGACTCCGCGACGTCGGTGAGCAGGTCGAGCGCGTCCGAAAGCGTGGCGAGCCAGTGGCGCACGGAGTGCTCGCCGTTGAGGGCGTCGAGTATGGTGCCGAGGCGCTCGACGAGCTCGCCGAGCCGGCCGGCGCGGTCGATGTCGCCGGAGTCGACGTCGTCGAGCGGCAGCGCGAGGCCGAGCCACTGCAGATCGTCCTCGGGCATGGTGACGCCGAGCAGCAGCCGGTCGAGGCCCGCCTGCCAGGTGTTTTGTCGGACGCCGGCCATCCGGTACGGCTCGCGGTGCTCGGCGTCGAGGCCCCAGCGCACCCCTGACGTGCTGATCCACTCGGCCAGGCGTTCGAGGTCCTCGTCGTCGAGCTTGAACCGCCGGCGCACCGGTGGCAGCGAGACCAAGTCGAGCACCTGGGAGGCGGTCACCCGGGCATCGGCCAGGTCAAGCAGTCGGGCGATCGTGTCGAGGAGCGGATTGGTCTGCCGCAACGAGCGGTCCGCGAGCCGTACCCGCAGCCGGTGCCCAGGATGCGACGTGGAGACGTCGGTGTCACCGAGCCCGAACGTGCCCGAGATCAGCGGTGCGTAGGTTTCGATGTCCGGGCACATCACCAGCACGTCGCGTGGCTCGAGTGTGGGATCGGCCTCGAGCAGCCCGAGCAGCACCTCGCGGAGCACCTCTACCTGGCGTGACCTGCCGTGGCAGGCGTGGACCTGCAGACTGCGATCGTCGGGTTGTAGTTCCTGCGTCGGCGCGGGCACCCGATCGTCGCGCAGATCGCCCTGTATCCGACCGAGCAGCGTTTTCGCTGGTGCGTCGAGAGGGTGGTGCCGGTCTGTCGCGGGTGCGCCGGCCAGGATGAGCTGCATCTCGCGCGCGTCCCGGCCGAGTGAGGCGAGCAGCCGGTGCCGCGGCACCGCGATCGTCGGATTGGCGTGGCGCCGCGAGTTGGTCGGCGTCGCTTGGGCCACGGCGTCCCACACCATGGCGGACGGGTGCAGCAGCCAGAGGTGGATATCGCGGTGCTCCCCCAGCGCGGTCAGCACCTGCACCTGTTCGGTGGTCAACCGGGTCGGACCGAAGACCGAAACCCGGTCCGGCAGGTCCACGAGGTGGGGGTCGGCAGACAGCACCGAGACGACGCCTGCCAGGCGTTCAGGGGGGCTGGGGGATCCGATCTCGGTCCGCACCCGGCGCCACAGCTCGGCCTGCCACACCAGATCCGCTGGGACGGCGCCGCCGGCGCCGTCGGTGACCTGTCCGGCAGCCCAGCTGCGCACCATGCTGGGGCGCTGCTCCCCGTACGACGTGAAGAGCCGGGTCAGGTGGTGTGCGACGAGGAACCGACGGTCGACTTGTGTCGCCGGGATGTCGCCGTCGACCATCTCGAGAAGGGTCCAAACCAGTCGGCGTGATGCCCACGGGTCGTCGTCGGACTCCCTTCCGTCGGCTGCGGCTATGCAGTCGGCCACCAGCCGGCCGGGTGACGGGAAGTCGACGTTCGCGCAGATCCCCGCGGCATCGTGCGAGCCGAGGTGGTACGACAACCGCTGCGTCACCCACCGCTCGACCCCGCGAGCCGGTACGGCAACGATCTCCCGCGCGAACGGGTCCGGTTGGCCGGTCGCCAGGACGCCGCCCAGCCCGCGCACCAGCGCGTCGGCGCGCTCTGCGCGATGGATGCTCAGCGCCACCCAAACCCCCGTGCCGCCGGCATGGGTCGCACCATAGTGCGCCGGGCTGACATGCCCACCGGTCCCTCATCCGTCGATTGGCGCGAAGCGGCTGCCGACACGCCCCGGTGAATCTCACCGCAAGGCGCCGAACGACGGGGCTCAGTGGCCGATCAGTCGGTGCAGCCGCCAGAAAGTCGGCCGGAACCCGAGGGCCGGCCAGGCGCGCGACGACTGGAGGTTCGTCGCCCGCCAGTCCGTCACAACGGCCGGATGTCCTTGTGCCGCCGACCACGCCAGCACGGCCTCGCCGAGCAATCGACCGGCCCCGAGTCCGCGAGCCTCGGGTCGGACGGCGGCGAAGCCGAGGAATCCGGCGTCCGGTGTCTGCAGCGGACCCTCGTACATTCTCGACACCGACAACGCGCATCCGACCGCCGAGCCGACCACACCACCTTCTTGCTCCGCGACGAACGTGTTGAAACGCTCTGACGCGTACGCCTCGCCGACGAAGTCCCCCTCCCAGTCGGCGACGGCCTCCTTGTACGACGCGATGGGCCCGGAGGAGAAGGTCGGCGAGCGCGCCTGGTGTCGAGGCAGCTCGAGGTCGAGCTCGACCAGAGCCGCCATGTCAGCGCGGACGGGTGTGCGCACCGTGATGGCTGACTTCCGAGACCCTGCGGCGAGTGATTCCTCGACAGACCATGGGCTGCGTAGTGCGTGCACGTGCTGCAGACCGAATCCCAAGCGCCACCAGGCGTCGGCCAAGGCCACATCGTGGGAAGGCACCAACACGTAATGGGCGAGACGCCCTTCCGCAACCCACGACTCCGCCGCCACTGCGTACAGCTCTCGTGCCACCTCGACAGGGACGTCGTCGTCCAGGGCATGTCCGGACGATTCGACCCAGGCGTTAGGCCCCCACACCGCAGCAGGTTTGGTGCCGGCAACCAGGTACGCGACCACACGGCCATCTCGTTCTGCGACTGACCCCGAAAGAGGCTCTTCCTGCCAGAGCTCCTGCAGATGCTTGAGTGCGACTTCTGCGTCGGCGAAGCCGTTGCCCAGCAGTGGTTCGCACTCCGCCTGGCGTCGGTGCCGAGCCGCGAGCAGCCGGCCCGCCGCGGGCAGGTCTGCACGGGTGAAGGGTCGGGTCCGGACGTCTCGCACGCTGCGAGGTTAGGAAACCTGCTCGATATCCGCCAATGTGCTGGCGCGAGCTCCTCGTCGGAGGTGATCACCGGGTGAGGTCACTGGCTACTCCGCTGTGGACCTCTCAGGCGCGCCAGACGTTGGGCACCCGGCGTAGCCTCCGGTGTGGGCGAGAGGACTGGCATCGGTGCGAGAGTCAGTTGCCGGGGGCGGTCTCGGAGCGCCCTCAGGGTGGCGGGGTAGCGGTCTCGCTCTTCGACGAGTGCCTGTGATCCGGGCACCACTCTGATGGTCACTTTCCGCCGTGGCAGGTGGATACTTCTGCGGCTGCCTCCCAGGACGGACGTCCCGGTGTAGCGATGGATCTGCGAGCTACGCGAGATAAGTCCCAGCGTAAGTCCTATGGGCCACTGCAGACCTGGTACAGCCGCCACTCACCGGGGATGCCTTTGAGCTCGGCGACGCCCCGGTCATCAAAGGCGATGCCCGAGCCCGCCACCAGGTCCCGGACCGTACTTGAGACGAGCACTTCGCCAGGGCCGGCGTTGGCTGCCAGCCGAGCGCCGATGTGCACCGCGATGCCGCCGACCTTTCCGTCGACGACCTCGCACTCACCGGTGTGCAGTCCGGCACGTACGTCGACTCCGAGGTCGCGGACGCCACGCGTGATCGCCTGTGCACACCGGATCGCGCGGGCAGGCCCGTCGAATGTCGCGAAGAATCCGTCACCGGCCGTGTCCACTTCCCGTCCGGCGTATCGGACGAGGTGGCGGCGGACCAGTGCGTGATGCTTGGACAGGAGCTCCCGCCAGCCGCGGTCGCCAAGGCCCGCAAGCTTCGCAGTCGAGTCGACGATGTCCGTGAACATGACGGTCGCGAGGACGCGCTCGGGCTCGTAGGTTTCCCAGTCGCCGTCCTCCCACAGCTTCGTCAGGAACCGCTCGATCTCGCGTGTGATCTGCTGAGAGTTGACCCACCAGCCGTGATCTGCGCCCCTGAGAGCCACGAGCTCTGCACTGGGGATGCGATCGGCGATGTACTGCCCTTCGGCGAGCACCGGTTCCTGGTCGTCTTCACGGTGCAGCACCAGCGTTGGGACGCGGATGGCCGGGAGCACGTGGCGTACGTCGATGTCCTTGTTCATCATCGACAGGTCCTGCAGCGTTCCGGGACTGCCGCTGCTCTGCACCCATCGACGCCACCACCGGCGTACTCCCTCGTCATCCGCAACGCTTGGAGCGAATTCCTGCAGCGTTTCGTCGTACCAGGGATCTGTCATCCGCCTGTCCCGGGTTTCCTCGATCCACGTTGCGAGCTCGTCTGGACTGGGCGCCCACGGATAGTCGGCATCGCCCGTCCACGTCGGCGAGGTGCCGTACAGCACCAGCGCCGCCACGCGCTCCGGGTATGTCGCTGCGAACAGCATCGACATCGGGCCGCCTTCGGAGGCGCCGACGACCGCCGCGCGTGACGAACCGACCGCGTCCATGACCGCGCGGATGTCGTCCATCCGCGTCTGTAGGTCGGGGATGCCGGTGCTGCGGTCCGACATCCCGGTCCCGCGCTTGTCGAGAAGGATCAGCCGCGCGGCTCCGCTGAGCGTCTGGTAGAAGTCCGCCGGGCTGCCCTCCCACGCGACGCCGAAATTCGACACGATCCAGCCGGCCAGCCCGTCACCCAGCGAGCACTGACCCGCTCGCGGCTCTTAGCAATCAGGACCACTTCGACCACTGAGGCCCCGGTTCACCCGGGGCCTTTCTGCATCTGCAGCAAGTTAGCTCTGGCACACTCCCTGCCATGACCGGCGGCGAAGCCCTCGTGGCCGTGGTCATCGCGATCGGTGTGGTCGGTGTCGTGCTGCCGGTCATCCCCGGGTCACTGCTGGTCGGCGGCGCCATAACCGCGTGGGCCCTCGAAACCGGGGGCGCCACCGCATGGACGGTCTGCGGAGTCGCGGTCGCGCTGTTGGTGACCGCGGCGGTCGGGAAGTGGTGGGTGGCCGAGCGGCATCTGCGAGGAGCCGGCGTCTCCCGGACGACGATCCTGATCGGAGGGCTGACCGGCATCGTGGGCTTTTTCGTCATCCCCGTCATTGGGCTGGTGCTCGGATTCGTTGCTGGCGTCTACGTCGCCGAGCGCCGGCGACATTCCGCACACCAACCTGCGTGGCGGGCCACCGTGACTGCTCTCAAAGCGAGCGGTCTGGCCATCCTCGTGGAGCTCGCCGGTGCTCTGTTCGCTGCGGCGGTATGGATACTCGGAGTCACCACCACCTGAGCCCCACCGCACAGAGCGGCTTGGCTAGAAGTCTCGGTCCAGACGCAGCCGAAGTCTGCGCAGAGCTGCTTCCGCCGAAATCTGGACGGCGACCGAATCATCGTCGGTCAGCCCCAGCAGAAGTTTCGCATGCTCAAACTCCCCGACCTCTCCAAGAGCCCGACATGCCGCAACCCGCACGCGCGGTACTTCGGAGCCCACCAACGGCCCCAGTTGGTCCGCAGCGCTGCCGAGCTCCCGCAGAGCGACCACCTTCGCCGACATCTCCTGGACCCGCCACGCCGGGTCCCGCAGGCCCGTCATCACCGCCGCTTCGGCATGATCGACCCAGGCGTACCGCAGTGCTCGCGCGCCCCAGATCCTCGGCCAGTGGTCCTGCTGGCGTTCGCGGAGAGAGCCGCGGCGCAGCTCGGCCGCTGCGTGAGCACCGCCGAAGTACGTCAGCGGCACCGGTAGCTCCGCGACGTCAGCGGCACCCTCGAGAAGTCTCACACTGGAGTCGACGACAGCATCGGTGCCGAAGGTGCGCACCGCCTCCCGTACCAGGTCACGGGGATGGCCGTATATATCCACCGGTTGGCGAGGTGCTGGCGCTGACATCAGCGAGAGCGTATCGACCGCTGTGGGCGTCCAGTCAGGTACCCCACGGGAATGGCAGTCGTGGCCGCCGGGTACGGGTGCAGACGCCGGTCGGGCGTCAACGCACTGTGAGTGAGCCTCGTTCAGCAGACAGCGGGGCTCCGGCGCCCGACCGGCCCCCTTGCCTATCGTGAGGTCAGTTATACGCAAAGTCACCAACTGGAGCAGGAAATGTTCGATACTTGGGGCGCGCCGGGCGGGTGATGCGATCTCGGGGGCCCGTCCGGCGCCATCAGTTTGCGTCCTATAACGGGCTGAACGCGATCCCGTAGCGATACTCCCCATTGAACCGCTTCCCGTCGCTGCCGACCCAGAGGCCGGCGGACGTGACGAACAGGTCCTTGCCGCCCACGGCGCGCGTCTTGGTGGGATTCCACGAATTTGCCAACCCGGTGGTGGGATCGATCGCACCGATGCCGGGGCGCTCGACCGCACCGTTGTTCAACCAGCGCTGGTGGCCCTGGACGTAGACCGCTGCGCCGGTGACGGCGACCGAATGCAAGGTGTCACCACCGGTGTAGTTGATCCACGTCGGCCGCAACGGGGCAGTGTTAGCAGTCTCAAACCGGGCGGTGGCGTCACACAGATCTCGACCTTGGCCGCCGGTGTTGGGAATGAAGCCGGTGGAAACGAAGACGAAGTAGCTGCCGTCCGGGGAGAAGTCGACGTCGCGCAGGTACGCGGGCAAACTGTCTGCCCGGCACATGTTTTCGAGTGGCTGGTAGTACCAGGGGTTCAGTGTCGCTGCCGTGGGCCCGAGAGTAAGCATGAAGGCGCGGTAGCGCGTCTGGCCGGCCACAGAGGTGAAGTTCCCGAGGGCCACCAGCCGGGTGCCGGCAGGGTTGACCGCGAACCGATAGATGTCTGTCGACCCTGCGTTGGCCGCCACCGAGCCGGTGATGGGCACATTGATGAAGCCGGTGTCCGCACCGGTCGTGGGGTTGAGCGCCATGAGCTTCTTCGAGAACGTGCCGCCGATGATGAGCCGGCCTTTGACAAGCCGCGCCTCGTTCACCTTGCCCGATTTGAGCGATGCGTTGAAGCTCGTGTCGACCGCTCCGGTGGTGGCGTTCAGCTTGACTATGCCGCGCCTGGCGACGCCGTTGACCGTGGTGAACTGCCCACCAACGTAGACCGATGAACCATCAGCAACGATGGTCCACACCGGCCCGTTCAGCGTCGGCGCGAAGCTCGTCATTGCCCCGCTCGTGGCGCTGAAGCTCATGATGTGCGTCCGCGTGTAGGTGGTGGTCCTGTTCGAGTTCTCCACGGCGTTGAACGCGCCGCCCGCGAACAACGTCGAGCCCGACTGCGCCAGCGCATAGATCGCAGGATGGGAGACGACCGTGTTGCTGACCAGATTCGGGGTGTAGTTGACGGGATCCTCGCTCACGACCGAGCCGTGGGGGGGAAGGGAGGCTGCGGCACCGCTCGCGGCGAAGACGCCAGCGACCGAGGTCACCAGCAGCCCTGCGGCGGTGAGGCTGAGCGCGCGACCGACCTGGCGCATAGTGGTAATCCTTCCGAGACAGATTGCGCAATAAAGGCACGGCGGAACGCACGTTCCTAGTAGTAGTTATAACGCGCAGAGCTGCTGATTATGACGGGTTTCTGGCAATTTAGATATTTAGTGATCCTGTGTCACCAATTGACTACAGTTAGTCTGTCGCACAAAGAGCCCCCGCCGCGTGGTCTCGGGTCCGCGCAGCGGGGGCTACGGCAGCATCCTTGCAGCACGTGTAGGCCGGTTGCTAGCCCTGTGACGCCAATCGATACGCCCGATCACACGGCGTCGATATTGGCATCTGCGAACTCCCTGCGCGAAGGTGTCGCCCAACCCCACTTTGGCAGCCACGGTGCGGCTAACCCGGAGGTCGACTGCTGGACATGGACGCGGGACGCCCCACTACGCCGGCCCCTCCGACGTGCGGTCCAGCTTCCGGCGGATGGCAGCGGTCAAGGTGGACTGCTCGAACGCATCCGCCACTCGGCTGCGCCTCATCGACTCGTGGGCGACGTTTGCCGGGACGCAACAAGCTGCCTCGACACCGACGGCATCCCGCGCTGGCCGACGCGCAGCCGCGCCATCACGGGCCTGAATTATCACGTTCTCGATCGTCGTTATGCCGGCTCTCAAGGGGCCTCTCGCGACGGATAGTGACGGCTCGATGCGAATCCTGTAATAACGGGTCGGTGACCGTGGCGTTCGTGTCAACGTAGCGACCCGTCCCGGTCGCCGAAATGGTGACCCTTCTCGGAACGGTGACGAAGCAGAATGATGAAGAGAGTGAGTTTGGTCGGGCTCTTGATTGCACTGCTGGGTGGGCTGAGCCTTGCCGCCCCCGCGCAGGCGACCAACGTTGGCAACGAGGGCTGCACCCCTGGTTACTGGAAGAACCACCCCACGAGCTGGGAAGAGGTCAACCCGACAGCCCTGTTGACGTTCGACCACACCAGTGTGGCGTTCCCGCCATTCGCGCCGTCGAGCAGCGACCTCGACGGTAATGGCACCGCGGATACCTTCATGGACGCCTTGAACTTCAAGGGTGGCGCCGGCCTGGTTGGCGCAGAGCGCATCCTGTTCCGTGCGGCGGTTGCCGCCTGGCTCAATGCGGCAAACGAGGGTGTGGGTTACCCGCTGCGTCGAGCAGAGTTCGTGGCTGAGGTCAACGCCGCGATAGCCAGCGGGGACCGGCAGACGATGCTTGACCTCGCTGCTGAGCTCGACACCCTCAACAACCTCGGCTGCCCGCTCTGACCGGTAAGCCAGACCGAAGCAGATAGGGCGACACGGCGAGCAACACCAACAGACCCAAGCCCCGTTCTTCCCCCGAGAAGGACGGGGCTTTGGGTCGGTGTGTCCCCGTTTCGAGCATGAGCCGCAGATCGGTCGAGAAGAAACTTCTCTCAGTCCGGGGAGTCGCGGACTAGGGACGCCTGAACGCTGTGCGTCCGAACGAAATGACCTCCACCTACAGCTGACTCGGTACGAGGGCGGCGTCGAAGACGCCGAGCCCGCCATGGGCGTCACAGTCTCGAGGGCCGTGCATCCCGATGGCCGACGCGCACGTCGTCGTCATCGCCGCCGAAGCCGTCTCTGCGGAGACGTTCCCCTGCCGGGAGCGTGGACGTGTCACAGGGCCGACCCACTCTGACCGATGTTCGCCGGTGAGATGCAGCTCCGACCGACTCTGGTGCTACGTCGACGCACCCGCGTCTGCGTGAACGCCGACGCATGTGGCCGGTGCTCAACACTCTGGAGCTTGTCGTCACTGTCGCGATCATCGGGATGCCAAGGCGGGTGGTGGCGCAGCGGATGCTGCTCGGTGAGGTGGGCGTCGGTGGTGCGGGACGATGGAGCGGTCTGGCGACACGCCTCTATGAGGTTGTCCACACCTGGAACGCCGACGCCAGCAGGAGCAGGACCAGCGTCAGAATGAGAATCCCAGCGGGCACTACACCGACCAAGAGTCCGCCGGCGACAGTCCCGATCCCGGACCCCGCAGCCATCGACAAGAGGAACCCGCGGTACGCGCGGAGTACGACGAAACTCTTGTCCCGGCTGTACCGAGTGACGGCCACAATCATTGTCGGCAGCGATACCGCGAGGGACAGGCTTCCGGCGATTTTGATGTCCACCGCGTATAGCAGCACGATAGTGGGAATCAGCAACTCACCGCCTGCGACTCCCATCAGGGCTGCCACCGCCCCGATGACGACACCTGCGGCCACCCCAACGGTCGTCTGAACCGGCGTCGACAGCGACAGATACTGAAGCGAGCCCGTGTGCGTTCCCGCAATTGCCGCGGCGACGGCGACAAGTAACAGAGCGAGGACCTTGGAGAGCGTCGCCGAACGCATCCTGGTCGCCCAAGTCGCGCCAAGCCAGGCACCAGCGAGGCTGCCACAGAGCAAGGTCACGATGACGTGCCACTGAGAGGACACTTCGGCGTAGGACACGGCGGGCAGCCGCGCCGGGATCGCGGTGACAACGACGAGCAGGCTGATGGCCTTGTTGAGTATCACGGCTTGCAGCGCAACGAACCCAAACACACCAATCAGCAGAGGGAGCCGGAACTCTGCGCCGCCAAGCCCAATCATGCCGCCGAGCACACCAACGGCCGCGCCGATGGAAAGCGCCATCCAGCCGGGACGAGCCCTACCCAGGCGGGCTGCGGGGCGGTGCACCGCCTTGCCTGGACGGGGAGCACCGAGCCTGCCGCGACGTGTGCTCACGGCGGGCATTGTTCCAGCAAGCTCCTCACGGTCGCGGCGCTGCGCGACTCTGGGAATCATTGTTCGCTGGACTCAACGCCTTGCAGCCTCCCTCGGTGACGCCATCACCCGAACTGAAGCAACCCGTATCCTCGTCGCTCACATTGCCACTGTCGACCGTCTCGTCCGTGGCGCGGACTGCCACGACCGCTGAGCGCGCGTTGCTGCATCCAGAGCGTGACGGCGATGTAGGCGTGAGCCGATGAGAGCTCCACGTACCGGTTCAGAGCCGTGAGCAACTGCTCGAGCAGTTCAGCACCGTAGGGGTCAGGCTTTCCAAGGGTCCGGCGCTCACAGTGGCTCACCGCGGCCCTGGTAGTCGGCAGTCGGGGCTGGACAGCGGCCGCACGTTCGGCGTACTCGACCTGCTGAGCAAGACGACGCTGCTCAATCTCGTGGTGCAGATCGTCGGCAAGCTCGTCACTCAGACCGGGTGGGATTCGGGCTGCAGTAGCTCAGTCCAGGTAGTCGCGCACTAGGGACGCCTGAACGCTATGCGTCTGAGCGGTACAGACGTGCAGGTCAGGAGCACTGTGGGGCGTAATATCACCGACTGAGAGGCAACCACGACCGCCAAACTCCACCCCATCGATCCTCCGCCCCTACTGTCCCCCATC
>Ga0183260_10000969_pt1 | contig 24257 bp, 18 predicted proteins | sample AntDrymUQ4972206_2_FD_129768 | JGI IMG/M metagenome (GOLD analysis project Ga0183260, IMG submission 129768) | Polar desert sand microbial communities from Dry Valleys, Antarctica - metaG UQ497 (22.06) (version 2) (version 2) | ecosystem: Environmental > Terrestrial > Soil > Desert | place... | reverse complement strand
CTTGACGAGGTCCTTCGAGCGGTCCTGGATCTCGATGTAGCCGTGCGGCTCGATGGTCACGATGTCGCCGGTCTTGAACCAGCCGTCGTCGGTCCAGCGATCGGCGCCCTCGGGACTGTCGTGATAGGCGGACGAGACCCAGGCGCCGCGCACCTCGAGCTCTCCCATCGTCTCACCGTCCCAGGGCACGAGCCCTTCGGCGCCGCGAGCGCGAATCTCGACGAACGGGGCCGGGACTCCCTGCTTGGCGCGGTAGCGAAACTGCTCCTCCTCGGAGAGCTCGCGCTCACGGCTGGTCAGCTCGGAAACCGTCCCCAGCGGGCACATCTCTGTCATTCCCCAGGCCTGCAGGATGCTGAGCCCGTGACGCTTCTCGAACGCCTCGATCATCGACTGCGGAGCCGCCGAGCCGCCGACCACCATGCGGCGGACGGACGACGTATCCCACTTGCCGGGGTTCGCATCGAGCTCCTTCAGGATCCCCATCCAGATCGTCGGCACGCCCGCCGTGATCGTCACCTTCTCCTGCTGAAACGCGTCGAGCAGGCTCTCGCCGTCGAGGAACGGGCCGGGGAAGACCTGTTTCGCGCCAACGAACGTGCAGGTGAACGGGAAGCCCCAGGCATTCGCGTGGAACATCGGCACGACCGGCAGGACCACGTCGTGCTCGGTGACCGAGAGCACGCCGGCCATCGCCGACGCGAGCGAGTGCACGGCGATCGCACGGTGCGAGTAGACGGCGCCTTTCGGCTGCCCGGTGGTGCCGCTCGTGTAGCACATGGCTGCCGCAGCTCGCTCGTCGATTTCCCTGTCGGGGAGATCGCCCGGCTCCGCGCTCGCGAGGAGATCCTCGTACTCGATCGCGCCGTCGGGCGTCGGCCCTTCGCCGATCGCGATCACGTGCTCGAAGCCGGCACGCTCGCGGAAGTTCTCGACCAGCGGCCAGAGCACCTTGTCCGCGATCAGCACCTTGTCGCCCGCATGCGTCGCGATGTAGGTCAGGTCGTCGGGATGGAGGCGGAGGTTGAGCGTGTGCGTGACCATTCCGCCCACGGGGACGCCGATGTAGACCTCCAGGTGCTGGTAGTGGTTCCAGGCGAAGGTGCCGACGCGGTCGCCGTCCTTCAGGCCGAGCTCGTTCCGGAGAGCCGCAGCCAGGCGCCGGGCCCGTGGTGCGAACTCCGCATACGTGTAGCGATGCCAGCTCTTGTCCGGTAGGCGCGTGGCGATCTCTCGATCCCCGAAGAGCTGCTCGCCGCGGCGGAGGATCGCCGGCACGTTGAGCTGGTAATCCATGATCAGGCCTTCCACCTCAGCCTCCTTGAGTGAGTGAAACCGGCAGCGGGTTGATGCCGATCGCCGTGGGGGTTACGTCGAGCAGCGATGCGGCCACCTCGGCCCGCAGCGTCGAGCTCGAGGCGGCGTAGCTCTCGATCCAGAGCGCGCGCTTATATAGGCGCTGTAACACGTGCTCCCAGGTGAAGCCGATCCCGCCGTGCACCTGGATCGCGGTTTCGCAAACCTGCACCGCAGCTTCGGCCGCGGAGGCCTTGGCCGCTGCGGCGGCGACCGGGGCCCGCTCGCCCGCGTCTTCCGTTCCTTGGGCGACGCACCAGGCGGCCCAGAGCGAGAGCGAACGCGCGAGCTCGAGGCGCGTGTAGGCATCGGCGAGCGGGTGCGAGACGGCCTGGTAGACCCCGATGAGCTTTCCGAATTGCTCGCGCGTGGATGCGTGCTCGATCGCAAGCTCCAGCGCCCGCTTCGCGACACCGCAGGCCTCGACGGCCAGCGCGGCAAGCGTGCGATTGCGGATCTCCTCGAGAACACTGGAATCGGCGAGACGGCGTCCGGGCTCGCCACCGCGTACGACTCCCATAGGTCGCGTTTCATCGGTTGTCGAGAGGATCTCGCGCTCGGCTCCCTCGAGCTCGTAGATCCCGTCGCCTCCGACGATCGCGATCCGGTCGGCGGTGTCGAGATCGGGCACGAGCGGGCCGAAGGCGAGCGTCCAGCTCGTCTCTCCCGACGCCACCTCGGCCCTCAGGTCGTCCGGCAGCGCCGGCAGCGAGACGGCGATGGTCGAGAAGAACGGTCCGCGATAGAGCGCGCGTCCCAGCTCCTCGTGGAGCACGGCTTCCTCCACGAAGCCGAGGCCGGCGCCGCCGTCCTCCTCCGCGATCGAGACGCCCGTCCAGCCGAGCTCGGCCAGGTCTTTCCACGACGGCTCGGGATTGGCTGCCAGAAACGCGCGAGCCTGTTCGCGAAGCGAATCCTGCTCGGGTGTGAAGGTGAAGTCCATCAGCGCGACTTGGGGAGACCGAGCACGCGCTCGGCGACGATGTTGCGGAGAACTTCCGAGGTGCCCGCCTCGATCGTGTTCCCGCGGCTTCGAAGCTGCTGGTGCTGCCAGTAGCCGCCGTAGGGGGCGTTCTCCTCGGCAAGCGCCGCGTCCGGGCCGAGGAGCTCGAGCGCGAGCTTGGTCACACGCTGGTTGGCCTCCGACCAGACGAGCTTGGAGATCGATCCTTCGGGCCCGGGCATCCCCGTCTTCACGAGCTTGGAGAGCGCGCGGTAGTTCGTGAAGCGGAGCGCCTGTGCTTCGATCCACTCGCGCGCGATCCGGTCGCGTTGCAGCGAATCGGCACCGCGGTCGCGGGCCAGCGCGGCGAGCTTGCGGACCTGCACTTCGAGCGCGGCCTGCAGCGCGAAGCCGAGCGTCCCGCGCTCGTGTAGAAGGGTCGTCATCGCCACCTGCCACCCGCGCCCGATCTCGCCGAGGAGGTTCTCCGTTGGGACCTTCGCGCCGTCGAAGAAGATCTCGTTGAACTCGGCTTCGCCTGTGATCTGGGTGAGCGGCCGCACCTCGACGCCCGGCGCTTTCATGTCGACGATGAGGTACGTGAGGCCCGCGTGGCGCGTAGAGGCCGGGTCGCTGCGCGTGAGCAGGATGCAGAAGCTCGCGAGGTGCGCGAACGACGACCACACCTTCTGCCCGTCCACGACGAAGTGACCGTTCTCCTGGCGCGCGCTCGTCCGCACGCCGGCGAGATCCGAGCCTGCTCCGGGCTCCGAGAAGCCCTGGCACCAGATCTCCTCCGCGGAGAGGATCGGCTCGAGGTAGCGCGCCTTCTGCTTCTCGGTGCCGTGCGCCATGATCGTCGGCCCGGCCATGCCGAGGCCGATCACCCCGACGTGCGGCGGCGCCTCGGCGCGAGCCATCTCCTCGAGAAAGATCGCCTGGTGGGTGTACGACGCTCCGCTGCCCCCGTACTTCTTGGGCCACGTCAGTCCCGCGTAGCCCGCTTGGTGTAGCGCGCGGCTCCAGGTGCGCATCTTCTCGCCCTCGAAGCGAGCCGCTCCGCCACGGTGGCCTTGCAGCTCCTCGGGGAGGTTCTCCTCGATCCAGGAGCGAAGCTCGCCCCTGAACGCAGCCTCGTCGGCGGTGTCCCGCAGGTCCATCGAGAACGATCCTAACGGTCTGGCTCCGATGCACCTGGCGCGTCTTCCCCAAGCCACTTCGCGCCGCCGGCGAGCAGCGCTTTTGACGTCAGCTCTGGGCTTCCACCTCCAGGACTCTCAAAGACTCGTCTCGAGTGCGACCCGGCGTCAGGTCAGCTTTGTCGCACCTCTGTTTTGAAAGTGCGGCTGGCTGAGGAGGCTCTGGTCACCGCCGCGTTGCCGGTTGAGCGCCGCGCGTTTAGGGTAGAGCGCCGATGGCCCTGCTCTCGGTTCGGGACGTCACACTCCGCTTCGGGGGCATCGTCGCCCTCGATGGCGTCTCCTTCGAAGTCCAGGAAGGACACATCTCTGGGCTCATCGGCCCGAACGGCGCCGGCAAGACCACCGCGTTCAACGTCATCACGCGCCTCTACAAGCCCGACTCGGGTGCGGTCGACCTCGACGGCGAATCGATTCTGAGAGCGCCGCCGCACAAGATCGTGCAGAAGGGCATCGCGCGCACCTTCCAGAACATCCAGCTCTTTCGCTCGATGTCGGTGCTCGAGAACGTCCTCGTGGGAGCGCACGGGCGCGGGCGAAAGGTGGGAGAGACGGAGGCGCTCGAGGTTCTCGATGTCGTCGGGCTGAAGGAGCGAGCGCACTTCCCCGCTGCGGCGCTGCCCTACGGGATCCAGAAGCGGGTCGAGTTGGCGCGCGCTCTCGTTGCGAAGCCGCGCCTTCTGTTGCTCGACGAGCCTGCGGGTGGCCTGAATCACGAGGAGGTGGCCGAGCTCGGCGCTTTCGTCCGCAGGCTCCGCGACGACCTCGAGCTCACGATTCTGCTCGTCGAGCATCACATGAACCTCGTCATGTCGATCTCCGACCATGTGAATGTCCTCAGCTTCGGCCGAAAGATCGCCGACGGCGCGCCGGCGCAGGTGCGGGCCGACCCCGCGGTGATCGAGGCGTACCTCGGCAGCGAGGAGGAGGACGAGGAGCCGGCGTCTGGCTCGAGCCGGCCTGTGGCCCCGGCCAACGAGCCACCTGACGAGGACGAGCGCGCATGACCACACTCCTCGAGCTCAATCAGGTGGAGGCGCACTACGGTCCTGTGCAAGCGCTCCGCGACGTCTCGCTCACGGTCGCGCAGGGCGAGGTCGTCGCGGTTCTCGGCGCCAACGGGGCGGGCAAGACGACGACCCTGCGCGCGATCTCCGGCACCGTCGCGCGCAGCGGGAGCATCGAGCTCGACGGAAAGCAGATCAGGGGTGGTCCCGAGGCTGCCGCCAAAGCGGGGATCGCGCACGTTCCCGAGGGCCGCGGCACCTTCGTTGAGCTGAGCGTCACCGAGAACCTCAAGCTCGGCGCCTACAGCCGTCGCGACCGCCGGGTGAAAGAGGACATCGCGCGAATGTCCGAGTACTTCCCGTGGATGGTCGAGCGGGGCGGCCAGCGCGCGGGGACGCTTTCCGGAGGCGAGCAGCAGATGCTCGCGCTCGCGCGAGCGCTGATGGGCAGGCCGCGGCTCCTTCTCCTGGACGAGCCGTCCCTCGGTCTCGCGCCGATGATCGTGCGGGAGTTCTTCCGCATCGTCCGTGAGCTGAACGAAAAGGAAGGGATGACGGTGCTCGTGGTCGAGCAGGACGCGCGGATCGCGCTTCGGAGCTCCTCGCGCGCATACGTGCTCGAGGTCGGCCGGGTGGCGCTGACCGGGACGAGCGAGCAGCTACAGGGAGACGAGTCGGTGCGCCGCTCGTACCTGGGGTACTAGACGTGTCTCCCGTCCTCGCCGCAGCCTTCGCCGACTTCATGCAGCAGGTCGTGTCCGGCCTGGCCTCGGGTGGGATCTACGCGTCGCTCGCTCTCGCGCTCGTCATCATCCACCGCTCGACCGGGGTCATCAACTTCTCGCAGGGTGAGATGGCCACGCTCTGCACCTACATCGCCTGGACGCTGACCGTCAACCACGGCTGGAGCTACTGGCCGGCGTTTGTCGCAACGGTCGGCTTCTCGTTCCTCTTCGGCGTCGTCACTCACCGCGTCGTCATCCGGCCGGTCGAACGCGGAAACGTTCTGCGGGTCGTCATCGTCACGATCGGCTTGCTGATTGCGATCAACGGCTTCGTCGTCTGGCAGTGGAGCGGGGAGCCGCAGGCGCTTCCGAGCCCCTTCGGCACGGACACGTTCGATGTCGGGGGTGTCGTTGTGTCGGTCCAGGACATCGGCACGATCGCCGTCACCATCGGAATCGTCATCCTCCTCTGGCTTCTCTTCCAGTTCACGAAGGTGGGTCTCGCACTGCGGGCCGCCGCGGTCAATCCGAACGAGGCGCGCCTCGTCGGAGTGCGGGTGACCTGGATGCTGGCGCTCGGATGGGGCCTCGCCGCGGTGCTCGGCGCCGTCGCCGGAATGCTCACGGCGCCCAGCGTCGGCCTCGATCCGCAGATGATGCAGCCGATCCTCATCTACGCGTTCGCAGCCGCTGTCCTCGGGGGCATCGACTCCCCGCTCGGCGCGGTTGTGGGTGGACTGACGCTCGGGGTGATGCTGAATCTGATCGGCGTCTACGTCGACTTCGTCGGCGCGGAGCTCAAGCTGCCGGTCGCGCTGCTCGTGATCCTCGTCGTCCTCGTGCTGCGGCCCTCGGGCCTGTTCGGCCGGGCGGAGGTCAAGCGCGTATGACGCCCAAAATCACCCGCATCACCGGCTTCGTCGGGTTCGCTCTGCTCGTGGTGTTCGTCTTCCTGCTTCCCGAGTGGATCAGCACCTTCCGCGCCCAGCAGTTCGCCTACGTGGGCATCTACTTGATCGCGCTCCTCGGCCTCAACATCCTGACCGGGTACACCGGGCAGATCTCGCTCGGGCACGGCGCCTTCATGGCGATCGGCGGATACACCACCGCGCTCCTCATGGCCGGAAACGAGCAGTTCGGCCAGGAGGGGCTGCTCGGGATCGGCGGCGGGATGAAGGACGTCTGGACGATCCCCATCGCGGGCCTCGTCGCCGGGCTCTTCGGGCTCGCGTTCGGCCTCCCGGCGCTTCGCCTCTCCGGGCTCTATCTCGCGCTGGCGACGTTTGCGATCGCCGTCGCGCTACCGTCGGTCGTCAAGCGCTTCGAGGAGTTTTCGGGCGGCGGCTCGGGGGTCAATCTGTTCGGCATCCCCGAGCTCACCGCAGGAATCGTCCCCGTCGAGATCGCCGGTCAAGAGCTCGGGTTCAACGACTGGCTCTACTACCTCTGTTGGTCGATCGCGCTCGTGCTGTTCGCCGTCGCCTGGCTCATCCTCCGCGGGCGAACCGGCCGCGCCTTCCGCGCGGTTCGCGACAGCGAGACGGCCGCGGTCTCGTCTGGCGTGAGCCTTGCGCACTACAAGACGCTCGCCTTCGGGATCAGCGCCGCATACGCCGGGGTAGCGGGCTCGCTCTTCGCCATCGCGACCACGTTCGTCAACCCCGACACGTTCCCGATCGCGCTCTCGATCTTCCTCCTGGTCGGTATGGTCGTGGGCGGGCTCGGCGGGCTCTCCGGACTTGTCGTGGGCGCGATCTTCATTCAGTTCCTGCCGCTCTGGGCCCAGGGCGAGGGCGTGGCCTCACGGCTCCCCGATGCCATCGTCGACCGCACGAAGGAGCCGGGCGCGCCGGCGATCATCTACGGCATCGTCCTCATCCTGCTCATGTTCTTCCTGCCGAACGGAGTGGGCGGTCTCTTCCGCCGGGCGGGGCAGACGCTGACAGGCTGGCGCTACTCTCGTAGCGAATGACAACCCGGAGGAGACGACGATGAGACTACGGCCCGCGCTCGTGGCGATCGGAGTTGTCGGCGCCCTCGCACTCGGCGCGCTTCCAGGCGCGTTCGCCGGAGCGAACGCCGATCCGGGCATCACACCGACAACGATCGTGCTCGGCGGAACCTCGCCGCTCACCGGCCCAGCAGCCGCGTACGCCTCCGTCGCGCGCGGCGCGAAAGCCTACTTCGACTCCGTCAACGCGAAGGGCGGCGTCGCGAAGCGGAAGCTCGAGTACAAGATCGTCGACGACGCCTACAACCCGGCCCAGTCGGTTCAGGCGACGCGTCAGCTCGTCGAGCAGGAGAAGGTCTTCGCGATCTTCAACTCGCTCGGTACCGAGCAGAACATCGCCGTCCGCGAGTACCTGAACCAGACGAAGGTGCCCCAGCTCTTCGTGGCCTCCGGCGCGACCACCTGGGGGCGCGACGCCGCGAAGTACCCCTGGACGATCGGATTCCAGCCGAGCTACCAGGCCGAGGGCCTGGTGTACGGGCAGTACGTCGCGAAGACGTTGAAGAAGGCGAAGATCGCCGTTCTTCTCCAGAACGACGACTATGGCAAGGATCTCCTCGTCGGGCTCAAACGGGGCCTCGCGCGCTCGGGCTCGAAAGTCGTTGCGGCGGAGTCCTACGAGGTGACCGCTCCGGACGTGCAGTCGCAGGTCGCGAAGCTCAAGTCTTCGGGCGCAAATGTCCTTGCGATCTTCGCCACGCCGAAGTTCGCGATTCAGGCGTTCGTCTACGCGAACCGGCTCGCGTGGAAACCGCGGATCATCAACAACTCCGTCTCCGGCGCCTCGAACATCATGCTGCTCGCATCCGAGGGCGGGAAGAACAAGTCGATCGAGGGCGCGATCTCGCTCAACTTCCTCAAGGACCCGACCGATGCGAAGTGGAAGAACGATCCGGGGATCAAGACCTACCGCTCGGTGATGGGGAAGTATGCGAAGGGCGCGAACCTGAGCGACGTCTACCACGTGTACGGCATGGCGGTCGCGTTCGAGACGGTCTCGCTCTTCAAGCGCCTGGAGGCGAACCCGACTCGCGCGGGGCTACTCGCGCGGGCACGCTCGATCACGAGCCCGGCGAACCCGTTCCTCCTTCCCGGAATAGCGGTGAGGACGGGGACGGGCGACAACTTCCCGATCCAGCAGGGCCAGCTCCAGCGCTGGAAGAAGGGCAAGTGGGTGCCGTTCGGCGGGCTGTGGGAGTCGAGCCGGCTCTAACACCTCACGTTGGGGTCAGGCTTAAGCCTTACCCCGAACTATGGTTGGGGGTTAGGTTTCAGACCTCCTCCCAGCTCGCACGTGCCTCGGGGATCAGGCTTCTCACTTGCATCATCGACGTATGCTCGCGGAGAACGTGAGCATGACCCCCGATCTGCTCGACGCGCCTCTCGAAGATCTCCGCGCAGAGGCGCGTCGCATGCGCTCGGGGCCGCTCGTCACGTATTCGCCGAAGGTGTTCATCCCGCTGACGACACTCTGTCGCGACGTCTGCGGCTACTGCACCTTCGCGCGCCCGCCGCGGCGCGGGGAGCGCGCGTTCATGACCGAGGACGAGGTGTTGACGATTGCGCGCGCCGGGGCGGCTGCCGGCTGTCGCGAGGCGCTCTTCACGCTCGGGGACAAGCCCGAGCTCCGCTACAAGGTCGCGCGAGAGGAGCTCCGAGCGCTTGAATGCGAGACGACACTCGAGTACCTCGCTCGCTGCGCGCGGCTCGTCCTCGAGGAGACCGGCCTTCTTCCTCACCTCAACCCGGGGGTCATGTCGCGGGAGGAGCTCGAGCTCCTGCGGCCGGTCTCGGCCTCGATGGGGATCATGCTGGAGACGATTGCTGACCGGCTCGGGGAGCGGGGAGGACCGCACTGGGCCTCACCGGACAAGATTCCGACGCGCCGCCTGGAGACAATTCGCCTCGCCGGCGAGCTCCGGATCCCCTTCACGAGCGGAATCCTGATCGGGATCGGCGAGACCCGCGAGGAGCGGATCGAGGCGCTGCTCGCGTTACGCGAGCTCGGGGAGGAGCACGGGCACATCCAGGAAGTCATCGTCCAGAACTTCCGCGCGAAGCCGGGGACGCGCATGGCTGCACACCCCGAGCCCTCACTGGACGACCACCTGTGGACGATCGCGGTCGCGCGCATCCTGCTCGGTCCCGACTGGCACGTGCAGGCGCCGCCGAATCTCGTTTACGAAGACTTCCCCCGGCTGCTCGACGCTGGCATCGACGACTGGGGCGGTGTCTCGCCGGTGACAATCGACCACGTCAACCCCGAGGCGCCCTGGCCTGAGATCGAGCGCCTCGCCGAAGCGACTTCGAGCCGCGGGCTCGAGCTCGCGCCTCGGCTCGCCATCTATCCCGAGTACGGGGCTGATTTGGAGCGCTGGTGCGATCCGGCGGTGGCCCCGCACGTTCGCCGCGCCGCCGACGCGGCCGGGCTCGCGCGGGACGACGCGTGGGCTCCCGGCGAGCCGAGCCAGATTCCCTTCGTCGTCGGTCGCGACGCGCTGCCGCTCGAGCTCTCCGGCGGCGAGCTGGGCGAGGAAGAGCTGACGCGCCTGCTCGAGTCGCGCGCGGAAGAGATGCAACGCGTCCTCGCCGCTGCCGACCGACTTCGGCGCGAAACGTGTGGGGACGACGTCACTTACGTCGTCACCCGGAACATCCAGTACACGAACGTCTGTTACTTCCGCTGTGGCTTCTGCGCCTTCTCGAAGGGAAAGCTCGCGCGAAACCTGCGCGGCGCGCCGTATCTCGTCCCGCGCGAGGAGATCGTCCGCCGCACGCGTGAGGCGTGGGAGCGCGGCGCGACCGAGGTCTGTCTGCAAGGTGGAATCCACCCGGCGTTCACAGGCGACTACTACGCGGACGTTGTGCGCGCGATCAAGGAAGCCGTGCCGGGAATCCACGTCCACGCATTCTCGGCGCTGGAGGTCTGGCAAGGTGCAGCGACACTCGGGCTCGGGCTCGAGGACTACCTCGCGCATCTGCGCGATCTCGGCCTAGGCTCGCTTCCCGGAACCGCGGCGGAGGTGCTCGACGACGAGGTGCGGCGAATCATCTGCCCCGACAAGGTGACGACCTCGCAATGGCTGCGGGTGCACGACGCCGCGCACCGCGTCGGGCTTCGCTCGAACGTGACGCTGATGTTCGGCCACGCGGACACGCCGAGGAGCTGGGCGCACCACCTGCTGCGCGCCCGTGAGCAGCAGCTGAGCTCGGGCGGATTCACCGAGTTCGTGCCACTGCCGTTCGTACCCATGGAGGCGCCCATGTACGTGAAAGGTCTTGCCCGGCGTGGGCCGACCTTCCGCGAGACGCTCCTCGTTCACGCGGTAGGCCGTCTGGCGCTGCACCCGTGGATCACGAACATCCAGGCGTCGTGGGTCAAGCTCGGCCCCGAAGGTACGCGTGAAGCCCTCAGGGCCGGAGTCAACGATCTCGGAGGAACGCTGATGAACGAGTCGATCTCGCGCTCGGCAGGCTCCGAGCACGGGCAGGAGCTGCCGCCCGAGCGCATGGAGGAGCTGATCCGGTCGGCGGGCAGGATTCCCCGGCAGCGAACGACGCTCTACGGCGAGCCGTCGGAAGAGCGCATGCGCGCCTCGTTCGGCGCGGAGCCGCTTGCCGAGCCTCTGAATCCACCGGTCAAGGAAGCCGGACTTGTGGCTCCGCCGCGTCTGGTTCGGCCCGGGCTCGTTGCTCCCGGTCGGTAGCGATGGACCATCTTGCCCTTGCCGTCTCCGATCAAGGTCGGTCCCGCCGCTTCTACGAGCAGTATCTCGGGTTCTCCGCCGAGTCGACCCCTCGCGAGGACGGCGTCTTGATCCTGCACAACGCGAGCGGGTTCTCCCTCGCGCTCGGCGAGACGGACGAGCCGATCCGCGTGCCGGAGTTCCTGCATTTCGGCGCGGGTCTTCCGGGCCCGGACGAGGTGCGCTTCTTCCGCGGCCGGCTCGCCGCGGACGGTGTCGCGATCGTCGGTGAGCGGGACGAGCCCGACTACGTGAGCGTCAAGTTCCGCGACCCGGACGGCTATGTAGTCGAGGTCTCCTGGGAGCCGAGGTAGTCCGTCTCGAGTGCCAGCAGGTCGTCGACGGTCTCACGCCTGCGGATGACCCGTGCGTCGCCGTTCCGAACAAGCACGGCTGCGGGACGAGGCGTCGCGTTGTAGTTCGAGCTCATGGCGAGGGTGTAGGCGCCCGTCGCCGGGATGGCAAGGAGGTCGCCGGGTCGCGGCTCCGGAAGCGCGACGTCGTCGATCAGCACGTCGCCCGACTCGCAGTGGAGACCGGCGACGCTGACCGTCTCGGTCGCGGGCTCGTCCGCGCGTGTCGCGGAGAGTGCCGTGTAGCGCGCGCCGTAGAGCTGTGGGCGCGGGTTGTCGGACATGCCGCCGTCGATGGCAACCCAGGTCACGTCCTGGAGCCGTTTGACCGTGCGGACGCGATACAGCGTGACGCTCGCCGGCCCTACGAGCGCGCGCCCCGGCTCGAGGATCAGCTGGGCCTGGGGCAAGCCGTGCTCGTCCCATGCGCTCGCGACCGCTTCCGCCACGGTTCGCGCGAGCTCGCCGAGCGCCGCCGGAGGTTCCTCGGCGATGTGCCGGACCGCGAATCCACCTCCTGCGTTTACGAGCGCAGGCGTCCAGTCGAGCTCGTCGCGGCAGCGCGAGGCGAACGCCGCGAGCAACGCGATTGTCTCCTTGTGGGCGGCTGCGTCTGCGAGCTGGGAGCCGACGTGGACGTGGAGCCCTGCGACTTCCAGCCCGAGGTCGATTGCCCGCTTCAGCGTTCGGAGCGCGGCTTCCGGAGGTAGCCCGAACTTCGAACCGTGGTGGCCGGTCTGGATCGCCTCGTGCGTATCGGCCTCGACGCCGACCGTCACCCGGATCAGCACTCGCGCCGGCGTTGGCACGAACTCGGGCTCTCCCTCGGAGTCGAGCACGATCGTCGCGCCCGCGTCTGCGGCGGCGAGGAGCTCCTCGGACGACTTCGCGTTCCCATGCACGACGATGCGCTCCCCGGCGAGCCCTGCCGCTCGTGCGAAGGCGAGCTCGCCGGCCGAAGCGATGTCCGCGCCGATGTCTTCCTCAGCCAAGAGCCGGAGGAGCGCGACGTTCGGAAACGCCTTGGCGCCGTAGACGACGAGCGCATCCGGTACGGCGTCGCGAATCTCGCGCGCCCGCGCCCTCAGCGTGTCCTCGCAGTAGACGACCAGGGGCGTTCCGAAGCGTCTCGCGAGGTCGCTCGCGCCCACTCCGCCGAGTCGGATCTCCCCTTGCTCGATGCGGGCGGAATCCGGGAAGAGCTCGAGCACCCAGCGATTTTGCCTGTTACCCTTTCGAAGCATGGTGCAGCTTCTTACGTAGGCAGGGAGTGGGCGCGGCGAGAGCCGCGGGCGTTCCCCTGGAGCCTCTCGCACGAGAGGCTCTTTTGTTTCCCCAGAAGAACACGGAGCCGAGCTGAGAGCAATGGAGCAGTACGACCCACAAGCGATCGAGAAGAAGTGGCAGCGCGTCTGGAAGGACGAGCGCGCCTTCGAGGTCCCGAACCCGGATGCGGGTGAGCTCGCCCACCACTCTCAGAAGACATATGTCCTGGAGATGCTGCCCTACCCCTCCGGCGATCTCCACATGGGTCATGTCCGCAACTACATGCTGGGAGAGGTCGTTGCCCACTTCCGCCGCCGGCATGGGTTCGCGGTCATGCGCCCGATGGGGTTCGACGCCTTCGGCCTTCCCGCCGAGAATGCCGCGATCCAAGAGGGCTCGCACCCCCGCGAATCGACCGATCGCAGCATCGCCGCGATTCGGAGCCAGATGGATCGGATGGGCTGGGCGATCGATTGGTCGCGTGTCCTCGCGTCACACGAGCCGGAGTACTACCGCTGGACGCAGTGGCTTTTCCTGCGCTTCTTCGAGAAGGGCCTCGCCTACCGGAAAGAGGCCGCGGTCAAGTGGTGCCCGAACGACCAGACGGTGCTCGCGAACGAGCAGGTCGTGGACGGTCACTGCGAGCGCTGCGGCGCCGAGGTCGAGGCGCGGAGCCTTGAGCAGTGGTTCTTCAAGATCACCGACTACGCAGACGCCCTGCTGGACGAGATGTCCTTGCTCGAAGAGTGGCCGGAACGCGTTCTCACGATGCAGCGGAACTGGATTGGACGCTCCGAAGGCGCCGACGTCCATTTTCGCTTGGACGGCTTCGACGAAGAGGTCGAGGTCTTCACGACGCGGCCGGACACCTTGTTCGGCGCGACTTTCTTCGTGCTAGCGCCCGAGCATCCGCTCGTGCCGCAGCTGGTCGAAGGCACGGTCCACGAAGCCGAAGTCCTCGAATACGTACGCCGTACAGGCGCGCGATCGGCGGTCGAGCGTGAGGAGAAGGAAAAGGACGGAGTCTTCAGCGGGCGCTATGTCCTGAACCCTGTCAACGCCGAGCGCATTCCGATCTGGGTCGCCGACTACGTCCTGATGGAGTACGGGACCGGCGCGATCATGGCCGTGCCGGCGCACGACGCGCGCGACTACGCCTTCGCGGAGCGCTACGGGCTGGAGATCCGAAAGGTCGTCGAGCCCGCCGACGGTTCCGCGTCCGAGGAAGGGCCGTTCTCGGCACACACCGAGAACGAGCGGCTGGTGAGCTCGGGCGAGTTCAGCGGCGCGCCCGCGCCTGAGGGCGGTCGCGCGATCGTCGAGAGCTTGGCCGCGCAGGGGTTGGCGCGAACGGCGATTCGCTACCGGCTCCGTGACTGGTTGCTCTCGCGGCAGCGGTACTGGGGCTCGCCCATCCCGATCGTCTACTGCGACGAGTGCGGAATCGTCCCGGTTCCGGACGAGGAGCTGCCGGTCGTGCTCCCGGAGGTGACCGAGTACCTGCCGAAGGGCCACTCACCGCTCGCGGCCGCCGAGGACTGGGTGCGGACGACGTGTCCGAAGTGTGGCGGGGAGGCGCGACGCGAGACGGACACGATGGACACGTTCGTCGACTCCTCCTGGTACTTCCTGCGCTACGCCGACGCGCACAACGATCGCGCTCCGTTCGATCGTGCGCTCGTCGACTACTGGCTCCCGGTCAACCAGTACATCGGCGGCGTCGAACACGCGATTCTGCATCTCCTTTACGCGCGCTTCTTCGTCAAGGTGATGAACGACCTGGGGCTGGTCGGCTTTCGCGAGCCGTTCGCGCGCCTGTTCACGCAGGGGATGCTCTATCGCGACGGGGCGAAGATGTCCAAGTCCAAGGGGAACGCAATCTCTCCGGACGAGTACGTCGAGCGCTATGGAGCCGACGCCGCCCGGATGTACCTGCTCTTCATCGGACCTGTCGAGCAGGATGCGGAGTGGCAGGACAACGGGTTCGAGGGAATCGTCCGCTTCCTCAATCGTCTCTGGCGCATCGTGCTGGAGCAGGTGGAGAAGCCGGTTGTCGACCCGGTTCCCGACACGCCTCTCGCCCGCAAGGCCCATCGCACCATCGCGAAGGTCACGGACGATGTCGGGCGACGCTTCGCTCTGAACACGCCGATCGCGGCGGTGATGGAGCTCGTGAACGAGATCCATCGGCAGCCGGACGATCCCGCCGCTCGCTTTGCCGCCGAGACCGCGGTGAGCCTGATCCAGCCCTACGCCTCGCACGTCGCCGAGGAGCTGTGGGAACGGCTGGGGCACGAGCGACTGTGGGAGGCGCCTTGGCCCACGGCCGATTCGTCGTTGCTCGCGCACGAGACGGTCGAGGTCGTCGTCCAGGTGAACGGACGGATACGCGATCGACTGCACGTCGCTCCGGATCTGCCCGAGGAGAAGCTCGTCGCGCTGGCTCGCGCTTCCGACCGAGTGCGCGCCTTTCTGGACGGGGGCGAGGCGATACGCACCGTCGTGGTGCCGGGGAAGCTCGTCAACTTCGTGATCTGATCGTTGCGAAACGGGGAGCTCGGTGTCCGATCTGAGCGGCTCGGGGCAATTGGCGCACTCTTTCGACGAAGACGTTTCCCACGCGTGACTCGAAGCTGGCAACGATGACCGCGTGCCTTCCGTCTCCGTCTCGCGATCGACAGCCCTCGTTCTCGTAAGCGCGCTCCTGGCGCTGCTCGTACTTGCGGGTCCGCGTCTGGCGAGGACGGGCACCTCGAGCGCGCCCGAGATCGTGGCTCCTCTCGAGCTCACTTCGACCCCAGCCTCGATCGCTTCACATTCGGGGCGGGCGCCTCTCGTAGTGCACGTCGTCGGGGCGGTTCGCCGTCCCGGGCTGTATCGACTTCGAGAGGGCGCGCGGGTCGCAGACGCGGTGGGGCGCGCCGGTGGAGCGACCGGGCGCGCGGAGCTCGCCGCGCTCAACCTGGCCGCGCCGCTGGTGGACGGGGTCCAGGTGCTCGTTCCGCGACGCGTGGTTACGAGTGGCCCGACCTCTGCCGGGGCGGAAGCCGACCTTGGCGTTGCGACCGCCGGGCTCGGATCGAAACCGAGCCTGGCAACGGCAACGATCGAAGAGCTCGACGAACTCCCAGGGGTGGGGCCGGTCACCGCGCAGAAGATCCTCGACTACCGGACCGAGCACGGACCGTTCAGATCGGTTGACGATCTGGACGCGGTCCCGGGCATCGGCCCGACGCGCGTCGAACAGCTGCGCGACCTGGTGACCCCGTGAGGAGAGCCGTCGAGCTCCAGTGGCCGGCGATGCTCGCAGGCTCTGCGTGTGCCGGTCTCGCGGCGTCGAATTGGATCACGCTGCGAAGCTCCGTTCTCGTCGTGCTCGCGCTCGTCCTTCTGGCGGGGGTCGGCCGCTGCGGTGGATCGGGGCGGGTGGCCGCGCTCGGAGCCGCGCTCGCTCTGACGGGGCTCTGGTGGGGCGCGATACGGCTCGAAGCCATGGGGCAGAGCGTGCTGTTGGCTGAGCTTGGCGAGTCGGGGACGGCGCAGCTCGTTGTCACCGGACCTGCTCGGCAGACGCCGTGGGCAATCCGCGTGCCGTCCGAGGCTCGAGAGTTCCGCGGAAAGCCGGTGCGAGAACGAGTGCTGCTCGTGCTTCCGGTGGGTCGTTCCCCTCCGCGTGGGGCCATCCTGGAGACGGTCGTGCGGATAGCCGAGCCGCGCCGCGCGGACGACGGCGGTTTCGACGAGCGGGCGTGGCTCGCGCGACAGGGGATCCATGTGGTCGCACGCGCGGGCACGTGGCGAGAGGTCGGAAGGCGCGGTGGCGTCGCGGGTGGCGGCGATCGTCTGCGCGATCGAATCGAGCGAGCAGTCGGGCGTGGCTCGAGCGGAGTGCAGCGCGCACTCGTGCTGGGCATCGTCCTCGGCGAGGACGAAGGGCTACCGGAGCCGGTACGAGAGGACTTTCGGGCCTCCGGTCTCGCGCATCTGCTCGCCGTCTCCGGCCAGAACGTCGCCTTCCTCGCCCTCGGCGTCTACGGGCTCGGTTGGCTGCTCCGGTTGTCGAAGGTCGTCCGCGAGCTCGCGACGGTGGCCGCGATAGCGGCATACGTTCTCGCGGTCGGTTGGCAGCCCTCCGTGATCCGGGCGGGGGTCGCCGGCGCGTTGGCGTCGCTCGCATGGCTGGCGGCAAGGCCGCGCGACCGCTGGCACTTTCTCGCGCTCGGAGCGCTGGTGCTGCTCGCGTGGGCTCCGACGTCATTGCTCGATCCGGGCTTCCAGCTCTCGTTCGCGGCCGTTGCCGGGATCTTCGTGGGCGTCCCACGCCTGCGGGTGCGCATGGAGGGCTACCTGTTGCCCGCTCGCGTCGCCGAAGTGCTCGGCCTGGCGATTGTCTGCGGGGTGGTTACCGCGCCGATCGTCCTCTTCCACTTCGGCGAAGCTCCGATCTACACCGTCCCCGCGAATGCGGTCGCGTTTCCGGCGGCGCCGGCCGTCCTCGGTCTCGGTCTACTCGCCGCTGCGGTAGATCCTGTGTCACCGGAGGCCGCAACCGCACTCGCCTGGCTCGGGGGATGGGCCGCTGCCTGGCTCGAGCTCGTGGCCCGGACGTTCGGCTCCTTGCCTGGCGCGCAGGTCGGCGTCCGCACCGCGTTGGCTGGAGCGCTTCTCGCGGGGCTGGGCTGGGCCGGGATACGCCAGGCCCGGTCGAGTCGCTTCAGCCCGAGATCTGTGGTCGCGGTCGCAGCGGCCACCTTCGTGCTCGTTGCTGGGGGAAGCGCGTGGTCGCTTCGCGCGACACCGGCTTGGCACGCCCCCGACGGTCTCAGGGTGACCTTCCTGGACGTGGGACAGGGCGACGCCGTGCTCTTGGAAACGCCGAGCGCGAGACTTCTCGTCGATCAGGGCCCGCCCGAGGCGAACGTGGCGAGACAGCTTGCGCAAATGGGGATCCGGTCGCTTTCGGCCGTCATCCTCACCCATCCGCAGCGGGACCACGTGGGAGGCGCCGCGGATGTGATCCGACAACTTCGTGTGGGAGTCGTGCTCGACCCGGCGCTCGCTGCTACCGGACCGGAACGTGAGGAGGCTATTGCCGCGGCGCGAAGCCGCGGTGTACCCGTCCGCATCGTTCGCACAGGTTCCGAGTTCAGAGCCGGAGGTCTCGTCCTCCGCGTACTGTGGCCACCGGATCCGGGTCTCCCATCGGAAGATCCGAACTTGAATGCAACGGTCGTCTCAGCGTCGTACGGAGAGACCGACGTCCTTCTTCCTGCAGACGCCGAATCGGACGTCACCGCACGGCTGCGCCTCGGAGCCGTCGAGGTGCTCAAGGTTGCCCACCACGGCTCCGTCGACCCGGGTCTCGACGAGCAGTTACGAATTCTGAGACCCAGAGTCGCAGTGATCTCGGCCGGTCGGTCGAACGACTACGGGCATCCGCGTCCCGAGACGCTCGCCGCTCTTGCCGCTGTTCCGGGACTCGCCATCTACCGCACGGACACACACCACCGCGTGGTTGTTGAGTCGGACGGCCGACGAATCCGGGTGCGAACGGAGGGATAGGGTGAAGGCATGGCAGACGCTCCCGACAAGCCGGTCTACCTTCTCACCGGTGGTGACCGTCCCAAGATCGAGACCGCGCTCGGGCGTCTGCGCGGGCACTTCGTCCGGGAGGCGACGGACATCGTCAGCGCGCTCGATACGTCTGCCGAGGCTGCGGTGGCGCTCTGCAACGCGGGCAGCCTGTTCGGCGACGCGCGGCTCGTCGTCGTGGAGGATGTCGACGGCCGCCGCGACTCCGACGGCCGCCGCAAGGGTGGCTGGAAGGCGGCCGACGTCGACGTGCTGTCGACGTATCTCGCGAACCCTGCGCCGGACACGGTGCTGGCGCTGGTCGGGGAGGCGGTCGGAAAGACAACGGCGCTCTGGAAAGACTGCGCGAAGAGGGGCTCCGTTCTCGAGTTTGCGGTGGCGAAGAAAGCGATTCAGAGCTGGATTGCGGAGCAGTTCGCGAAGCGCGGTGTTCGTGCCGAGCCGGAGGCTTGCGCCCTGCTCTTGCAACTCGTCGGCGACGATTTGCACGCGCTCTCCCAGGAGGTGGACAAGCTCTCCACCTGGGCGGCAGGTGAACCGATCGGGGAGCGCGAGATCGAGACTCTGTGCGCGACATCGGCTGAAGTGCCGATCTTCGCTCTGACCGATGCGTGGGCCGCCCGCGACGCCGCTCGTGCGCTGGCGGCGAGTGAGACCATCTTCGAGCGCGAGTCGAAGACGCGTCGCGATACCGCGGCTCGGCTCGCCGCAGCGCTAGGGAGCCACTTGAGCCGGCTTCGCTCGGTGAAACGACTCGCGAGCGAGGGAGTTCGTTCCAAAGAGGCTGCCGGACAGCTGAAGATGAACCCGTACTACGTGCAGAAGCTCTACGGTCAGGCTGACGCGTTCTCGCCGGAGGAGCTAGCCGATGCGACGGTTCGCTTCGCAGAGCTCGATGGCGCCCTGAAAGGGAAGAGCAAGCTTGCGCCGGATCTCGAAGTTCAGCGCGCGCTCGTCGATCTAACGCAGCGCTGAGCGATCTGGAACCGTGTAGGGCGAGGCATGCTCGCCCTAGTCGACCCGGGGTTCTATGAAGAGGCGCTAGCGGCGAGCTTCGCGGCCTGCGACTTCTTGCGGCCCGCGGTGTTCCGATGCAGCGCACCGCGGGCAGCCGCACGATCGATCGTGCGGACGAGCTCTCGATGCTCGGTTGCGATGCGCTCGGCGTCGCCCTCGCCGGCCGCGGACTCGAGCCTCTTCGTCAGCGTCTTGATCGTCGAGCGGTAGCGCAAGTTCTCCAGGCGCTGGCGGGCCTGGATCCGAACGCGCTTTTTCTGCTGCTTGATGTTTGCCAACGGATGTAAAGGTGTCGAGCGAAGAACGCCCGACAGCTCCCGGGCCGGGCGATGGTAGCAGGACCTACTGGGAGAATCGCCCCGGACGATCCATGGAGCAGACACCCGAAACGCCCATATCCGCTCGCCCAGAGGACTCCGGCAGCAGCCGCCGCATCGCGCGCTCGACGGCCGTCTTCTCACTCGCAACCGCCGTTTCGCGCGCCCTTGGCTTGGTGCGGGAGATGGTCAGCGCCTACTACTTCGGCGTCGCGGGCCGGATCAACGCCTTCACGATCGCGATCCAGATTCCCAATCTCGTTCGCGCTCTCGTCGCCGACGCCGCGCTTTCCGGAGCATTCGTCCCGGTCTTCAGCGAGCTGCTCGAGCGCGGTGAGAAGCAGCGTGCGTGGCGGGTTGCCTCGACGCTCCTCTGGCTGACGCTCCTCGGTCTCGGAGCCGTGACGGCGCTCTTCATCCTGCTCGCGCCGATCCTCATGCGGCCGTTCGGAGATCCGGGTGGCGACTTCGATCTCGCGGTCGGCCTCTCACGGGTGCTCTTCCCCACGGTCGTGCTGCTCGGGCTCTCGGGAATCGTCGTCGGAATCCTCAACACGTACCACCACTTCGCGCTGCCCGCGCTGGCTCCGGTCGCCTGGAACCTCGCGATCATCCTCGGGCTCGTTCTCGGAATCCCTCGAGTCGAGGGGGAGAGTGCCGAGCTCTACCTCTACGCCGCGGTCGTCGTGCTCGGCACCCTGGTCATGCTCCTGTTGCCGGTCCCCTGGCTGCGACGGCTGGACGGCTCGTTGACGATGGTCGTCGACTGGCGCGATCCGGCGGTCCGACGTGTGCTCACGCTGATGCTCCCCGTGACGCTGACGATCGGCCTCATCAACGTCAGCTTCTTCGTGGACATGCTTTTCGCTTCCCGGCTGCTCGATCCCGAGCTCGCGCCAACGGCAATCGACAAGGCCTTCCGTCTTTACATGCTCCCCCAGGGCCTCTTCGGCGTTGCCGTCGTGACCGTTCTCTTTCCGACGCTTGCCCGCCTTTCCGCTCGGGGCGAGGATGTCGGGCTCCGGCGCGCGCTGGACGGCGGGCTTCGGCAGATCGCATTTCTGCTCGTTCCGGCGAGCCTCGTCTCGATCGCGCTCGCGGACCCGATCGTCCGGCTCGTCTACGAGCGGGGAGAGTTCACGCCGAGTGACACCTCGGTGGTCGCCGACTGTGTGCAGGCGTTCTCGATCGGGCTGGTCTTCAATGGCTGGATGCTGCTGCTCAACCGCAGCTTCTACGCGGTCCAGTCCAACTGGATCCCGACCTCGGTCGCCCTCGGCACCGTTGGTCTGAATGCCGCACTCGATGCGGTCTTCTATCGACTCGGTATCTGGGGAATTCCGCTCGCGACGGCAACCGTGAACGTGCTGGGCGCCGCGACCCTGCTGGTGATGATGCGGCGCCGCGTCGGACTCGAGCACGTCGGTCGAACGCTCGCGATCGTTGCCCGCATCGGCTTCGCGGCCGGCGCAGCGGCAGCAAGCGCGCTCGGCGCCTGGTACGGCCTCGACGACATGCTCGGGCGCTCGACAGCGGCACAGATCGCCTCACTCGGCATCGCGCTGATCGCGGCCGGACTGGTCTACGCGGGCGTCGCGCGGGTGCTCGGGATTCGGGAGCTGAACGCGCTGCTACTGTTGCGAGCCCGGCGCCCCGATCCCACCGAACGGCGCTGAACCTATGGAGCTCGAGCGGATCCGCAACTTCGCGATCATCGCGCACATCGACCACGGCAAGTCGACGTTCGCCGATCGCATTCTCGAGCTGACGGGCGCGGTCTCCGAGCGCGAGATGCGCGAGCAGATGCTCGACTCGATGGAGCTCGAGCGCGAACGCGGGATCACGATCAAGGCCCAGGCGGTGCGAGTTCGCTGGCGCGACCACTTCCTGAACCTGATCGACACCCCCGGCCACGTCGATTTCAGTTACGAGGTCTCGCGCTCGCTGCAGGCGTGCGAGGGAGCGCTCCTCCTCGTCGATGCGTCCCAGGGCATCGAGGCGCAAACGCTGGCCAATGCGTACCTCGCGCTCGACAACGATCTCGAGATCGTCCCGGTCGCGAACAAGATCGATCTTCCTCAGGCCGATCCCGAGGCAGCCGCGGCGGAGCTCGCCCAGCTTGTCGGGGAGTCGCCAGAGCGCGTACTCCGCATCTCCGCGAAGACGGGGACCGGCGTGACCGACGTTCTGGACGCGATCATCGAGAGGATTCCGCCCCCCTCCGGGGACCTGGCAGCACCCGCCCGGGCGCTCGTCTTCGACTCGTCGTACGACCAGTACCGGGGCGTCGTCGCGTTCGTTCGGGTCGTCGACGGCCGCTTCGAGACCCGAGAGCCGTTGCGAGCGATGGTTCAGGGAACCGCTTTCGAAGCGGAGGAGCTCGGCGTCATGTCGCCGGCGCGAGAGCCGGTCGCGTCGCTCGGAGCGGGAGAGGTCGGCTATGTCGTCACCGGTCTCAAGGACGTCTCCCGGCTGCGGGTCGGCGACACGCTGACCTCGCGACGGCGGCCCGCAGTCGAGCCGCTCCCCGGGTACAAGGACGTGAAGCCGATGGTCTTCGCCGGGATCTTTCCGACGGATTCCGACGAGTACCCGGAGTTGAGGGATGCGCTGGAGCGGCTGAAGCTGAACGACGGATCTCTTTCGTACGAGCCCGAGACCTCGCAGGCGCTCGGCTTCGGCTTCCGCTGCGGCTTCCTCGGGCTGTTGCACATGGAGATCGTCCGCGAGCGGCTCGAGCGGGAGTTCGATCTCGACCTGCTGATCACGGCGCCAACGGTCGCCTACCGGGCGACGAGGCGAGGCGGCGACGTCATCGAGGTGCACAACCCTGCGGAGATGCCCGTCGAGCTCGATCTCGTCGAGGAGCCGTACGTCAAGGCATCCGTGATCGTGCCGAAGGATTTCGTGGGTCCCGTGATGGAGCTCGCCAACGAGCGCCGCGGGATTTTCGACCACCTCGAGTACCTGAGCGAGGAGCGGGTGCTCCTCTCCTACGCCCTTCCCCTGGGCGAGATCGTGTACGACTTCTACGACCAGCTGAAGTCGAGGACCCGGGGCTACGCGAGCTTCGACTACGACCTCTCCGGCTTCCAACCGGGGGATCTCACCCGCGTGGACATCCTCGTCGGCGGCGAGCAGGTCGATGCGCTGTCGCTGATCGTCCATCGCGACGCTGCTTACGACCGCGGCCGCCAACTCGTCGAGCGGCTGCGGAAGGAGATCCCACGGCAGATGTTCGACGTCCCTGTGCAGGCTGCGATCGGGTCGCGCGTGATCGCGCGCGAGACCATCAAGGCCCGGCGGAAGGACGTGCTCGCCAAGTGCTACGGCGGGGACATCTCACGGAAGCGAAAGCTGCTGGAGAAGCAGAAGAAGGGCAAGAAGAGGATGAAGCAGGTCGGCGGGGTGGAGGTCCCGCAGGAGGCCTTCCTCGCCGTCCTGAACCTGGACACGGAGCGGAAGCGGTGAGCGGAGTCCGACACCTCTACGTGCACCTGCCGTTCTGCGCGAATCGCTGTGGCTATTGCGACTTCGTCACCGTCGTCGGGCGCCAGGCGCAGCACCGCGGGTACGTGGACGCGCTGCTCGCCGAGCTCGCGCTCGAGGGGCGCGTTCTGGCGGACCGTCTCCAGACGGTGTTTCTCGGGGGCGGCACACCCACGTTCACAGCGCCCGAGGAGCTGGCCCGGCTCCTCGCAAGGCTTCCCGACGCGGACGAGCTCACCGTGGAGGCGAATCCTGAGACGGTGACGCCCGAGCTGGCGCGCCTGCTCGTCGAGGGCGGCGTGAATCGAGTTTCGCTCGGTGCTCAGAGCTTCCAGCCTCATCTTCTGGAGGTGTTGGAGCGAAGGGCGCAGCCCGATGACGTCCGGCGCGCGGTGTACCTTCTCCGTGATGCCGGATTGGACAACATCTCCCTCGATCTCGTGTACGGGATCCCCGGCCAGAGCCCCGCCGAACTCGGCGCCGATCTCGCCGACGCGCTCACCCTCGAGCCCCAACACCTCTCGTACTACGAGCTCGAGGCCAAGCCCGGAACGCGGTTCACGCGCGCGCACGGGCACGAGCTCGAGCGGCAGGCCGAGGCCATGGAGGGTTACTTCGAAGCCGTCGTCGACACGCTGACCGCCGCCGGGTACCGCTGGTACGAGACCGCCAACTTCTGCGTCACGCCCGGCCGCGCGAGAGGGCGAGACCTCCGCGCCCACCACAACCTCGCGTACTGGCAGGGCCGGGACTATCTCGGGCTCGGCATCGGGGCCGTGTCAACGGTGGCGGGAGTCCGACGTCGCAATCTTGCAGGGCTCGCCGCTTACGTCGCTGCGCTCTCCAGAGGAGCGGCACCTAGGCGAGAGGTCGAAGTACTCGATGAGCAGACGCGGGCGTTCGAGCGTCTCATGCTCGGACTGCGGCTCGACGACCCGCTGCCCGTCCACGACGTCGAGAGCTGCCTTGATTCCGCAGCCCTGGAGCGGCTGGCAGCGGGCGGGCTCCTCGAGCTGAGCCGAAACGGCGCAGGAGACGAGCTGCGCCTCACGCGGCGGGGACGGTTCCTCGGCGGTGCGGTGACCGCAGAACTCGTCGAGTTCGCCGTCTAGGTGTCCTACCCACAGACGTTGTGAACGCGGCTGATCGGAGGCCGGCCTCCGAGTGAGCTGTGCGGTCTGCCGCAGTTGTAGTGGTCGAGCCAGTGTGGCAGAGCACGCGCCCGCTCTTCGTGCG
>Ga0183260_10000968_pt1 | contig 24258 bp, 25 predicted proteins | sample AntDrymUQ4972206_2_FD_129768 | JGI IMG/M metagenome (GOLD analysis project Ga0183260, IMG submission 129768) | Polar desert sand microbial communities from Dry Valleys, Antarctica - metaG UQ497 (22.06) (version 2) (version 2) | ecosystem: Environmental > Terrestrial > Soil > Desert | place... | reverse complement strand
TCGGGTCCGGCAGCAGGACGCAGATGTCTGCGGTTGTCGCGGTGCTCTTCGCGCCGCCCGCGGTCGCTCCACCGACACTCAGTCCGACGGCGAGCGCCGCGATCAGGAGCGCGACGATGAATCTGCTCACTCGTTCCTCCTTAGCCTGGGTATGCACCAGCGCCGAACCTACTCCGTCACCGCCGCGCTTTCAAACGGATACGCCGTCGTCGTGACTCAGAGCGACGCGCCACCGTCGGCGACGAGCACCGAGCCGGTGACGTAGGAGGATTCGTCGCTCATGACCCAGGCGACGAGCGCGGCGATCTCGTCCGGCTGCGCGAGGCGCCCGAGAGGGCTCTCCGCCGCAAGCTCCTCGAGCTGGTCGCCGGCGAGCTCGCGCACCGACTCGCCGTCGATCGTGCCGGGCACGACCGCGTTCACCGTCACGCCCGAGCCGGCCAGCGCCCCCGCCGCGCGCCGCGTGAGGGCGATGAGGGCCGCCTTCGAAGTCGCGTAGTGCGCGCCGATCGCTCCACGCCCCTTGAAAGCAGAATCCGACGAGACGTTCACGATGCGGCCTCCACCCCGGTCGCGAAGCACGGCCCCGATCGACTGGCAGCCGAGAAACGGCCCGCGGAGATTCGTCGCGAGCACGTCGTCCCACTCGTCCGTGGTGATCGCGAAGAAGTCCCGGACGACCGTGCGTGCTGCACAGTTGACGAGCCCCCACGGCTCACCCGCTGCCTCGAGCGCTTCCGTCGCCTCCCGCCAGGCTTCGGCGTCCCGGACGTCCAGCACGACGTCCGAGCCGGCGAGATCGGCGCCTATCACGGCGTGGCCGTCACGTCTGAGGCGATCCACGATCGCGACCCCGAGCCCGCGGGTGGCGCCCGTGACGAGCACCGCTCTCACGTCACGGGCTTCAGAAGGCTGGCGCCGATCGCACCTCCCTGGTCACCCAGCACCGCGAGGGCGTAGCGCGGTGGCGGGGAGAAGAACGTGTGGCGCCCCGCTGCCTTCTCCAGGAGCGCGAGCCAGGTCGGGCCGAGACGCTCGCCGAGACCGCCACCGAGGACGACGAGTTCGACATCGAGGAGGTTCACCGCGGAGCCGATCGCGACGCCCAGGGCGGCGACCGCTTCGTCGATCAGCGTGCGCGCCACGACGTCTCCTGCCTCGAGCGCCCGGATCCAGATCCCGCTCGTCAGCGTCTCGCGCTCGCGTTTGCGCGCGAGCTCGAAGAGCACGGTCTTCCGCTTTCTCGCCTCGTGCTTCGCGCGTTGCTCGAGCGACCCGCGGCCCGCGTAGGCCTCGACGCACCCGCGTAGGCCGCAGGCGCAGCGGCGTCCCCCGGGCTTGACGCAGACGTGACCGAGCTCACCCGCAGACCCGCGACCTTCGAGCTGGCGACCGTCGACTACGAGTCCGCCCCCGATCCCGGTTCCCCAGAAGACCCCCAGAAAGGAGCGCACACCGCGACCGGCACCGAACCGGCGCTCGGCTTCGACGGCCACTGTCACGTCGTTGCCGACTCCGACGGGAACACCGAGCCGCTTCGCGAGCGCGGGTCCCACGGCGTACGGCTCACCCCAGCCCTCGATGTTCGCCGCCTTGAGAACGACACCAGCCGCGGGATCGATGCTGCCGGGCACCCCGACGCCGACGCTCGCGAGCTCGCGAACACGGACACCCGCATTCGTCGCCGCCTCCGTGACCGCGAGGGCGATGTCCTCCGCGACCTGCTCCGGCCCTCCGGCGCGGGGCGTGCCGCGCCGGGCTTCGCCGAGGACCTTGCCGCCCCGCCCCGTGACGACCGCCTGGATCTTTGTCCCGCCGACATCGACGCCGCCGCGGAATGCTGTCGTCATCGCAGGCGGCGTACGAGGTCGTCGAGCGGCTTGCGATTGGCCTGCAGGCTCCAGTCGGCCGCCGAGCGGGACTCCGGCTCGCGGCGCCGCTGCGGACGACCGAAGCTGAGAACGATCACGGGTGTCTCCTCCTCGCCGAGCCCGAGCGCCGCGTGTGCTGCGTCCCGGTCGGCCAGACCGTTCGGGCACGACGCGAGACCGTCGTTCCAGGCGGCGAGGAGCATGTTCTGGGCGGCTCTGCCCGCATCGAAGGAGACCGGGCCCTTGCCGGTGACGACCACCGCGACGACGAGCGCCGCCCCGAGGACGTTGTCCGGCACGAACACCGTCTCGGCGAGCGCCTCGATGCGTTCCCGCGTCTCGGGCACGACGAACGTCCACGGCTGGCGGTTCGAGGCCGAGCCGGCCAGGCGGCCGGCGTCGAGGATCCGCTCCACCACCTCGTCGGGGAGCGCGTCCGTCTCGTACCGGCGCTGGTCGCGGCGGCTCGCGATAGCCAGATATGTGTCCATGCCGATGCTTCTAACACAAGTAGCGTTCGGCTCCGATGAGCGAGCAGGCAAGGGTCAGCCTCCGGCGATGGCTTCGTCGTCAGTTGCGCCAGCCGACGCCCCAGCGCGAGCGTCTCGAGGCGGCGGTGACGCACGACGACCCGGTCGAAGCGCGACGGCTGCTCGAGCGGTTCGACTTCACCGACGCCCAGCGGCGGCACGTTGAGCTTCTCATCGACGAGTGGGAGCGTAGTCGTGTCGGCCACTGAGGCGTCGCTCGCGAACGAGGCGACCGTGCGCCGGATCTTCGACGCGTTCGCGCGCAAGCAGGGCTTCGCGCTCCGCGACCTCTTCGCGCCGGACGCCGTCTGGAAAGTGCCGGGCACGGGTGTGATGGCCGGCGTCCATCGCGGGCGCGCGGAGATCTTTCGTTTCCTGGGCCGCCTCCCGAAGGAGACGGACGGGACCTACACCTCGACGCTCGTCGACGTCCTCGCGAGCGACGAGCGGGCTGCAGCCTTCTATCGGGCATCGGGCGCGCGCCTCGGCCGGCGCCTCGACCTCGAACAGGTCTTGCTCTTCCGGCTCGAGGGCGGGCTCGTCGTCGAGGTGCTCGCGCTGCCGGCCGACCCGGCCGTGTTCGAGGAGTTCTGGTCGGCGTAGCATTGCGCGGGCGATGAGCGCTCCCGCCCTCGCGCCCCGCGGGCCGGTCGTCCGCATCGGGGGCGCCGAGTATCCGGTTCTGCTGCCCCGGGTCGGCGACCCCCGTCTGCACCTCGCCGGCGTGATCGTCTCCCTGCAGGTCCTCGGCCAGACCGCGTTCGACTTCGACCTCTCGATCACGCAGATCCTCGTCTCGCTCACGACCTGCGCGGTGCTGGAGGTCGCAATCGCCTTGCGGCGGCAGCACGTGCTCATGTGGCCCGCGAGCGCGCTCCTCACGGGGAACGGCGTCGCGTTCGTCCTGCGAGTGCCCGGCACCGAGCACGGCGACTGGTGGAGTCTCCACGGCTGGTGGATCTTCTCCGGGACCGCCGCCCTCGCGCTCCTCTCGAAGCACCTCGTCGTCTTCCGCGGGCGGCACGTCTTCAACCCGTCAAACCTCGGGCTCGTCGTCTGCTTCCTCCTGCTCGGGTCAGGGCGCGCCGACCCGCTCGCCTTCTGGTGGGGGCCGCTCTCGGCGTGGCTCGTCCTCGCCCTCGCGCTAATCGTCGGCGGCGGACTCGCGATCCTCGCCCGCCTCGGCCTGCTCGGGATCGCCGTGGGGTTCTGGCTGACGTTCGCCGCCGGAGTCGGGGTGCTGGCCGCGAGCGGTCACCAGATGACGGCGGCCTGGCACCTCGGCCCGATCGACAGATGGGAGCTCTGGCGGGTCCTCGTCACCTCGCCCGAGATCCTCGTCTTTCTCTTCTTCATGATCACCGACCCGCGCACGACGCCGGCGACGACCGGCGGTCGCAGGGCGTATGGGGTCGCGATCGGGCTCCTCGCGACGCTCCTGATCGCGCCGTGGACGAGCGAGTTCTCGGCCAAGGTCGCCGTGCTCGTGGCGCTCGCGCTGGTCTGCGCCGCGCGTCCCGCGCTGGCGATCCTGGTCGCGTCGGCGCATGGAGGGCGCCTGCTCGACGCGCAACGGCGTCTCCTGACCGGGCGCCGGCGCTACGGCGCACTCGCGACCGGATGTGTCGTTGCGGGCGCGCTCGTCGTGGTCGCCGGGCTTCCCTCGCGGCCGCTCGCGGCGACGACGCCGGTCGCTACCGAGCGACCGCTGCCACCCGTGACGACGAGCGTCGCAGCCGGCGTGCAGCCGCTCGGGCGCGCGACGGCGCGGACGATCGCTGCCGCCCTCGTCCGCGGACTCGACGACGCTGCTGTAACGCTGCGGACGCGTAACGCGCCCCGTGCCCAGCGCACGGCCACCGGTGCGTGGCTCGCCGATCTCTGGCGCCGGATCGACGACGCCCGAGGCTCTGAGATCGCCGCTCCCGTCTACGAGCTCGACGGCATCCGGCTACGGCTCGAGCCGGGCGACGGACAGGGTCCTCCGGTCGTCCTCGCGTCCGTAACGGGGATGCGCCGCACGCCTTTCTTCGCCGGCTCGCCGGCGCGTCTCATGCGGGAGGGTGAGCCCGAGCGGATCGCGCTCACCTTCGAGCTCGTCGCACAGAACGGCCGCTATCTCGTCTCGGCGCTCCGCGACGCACCTCGACGGCAGCCTGTTCAATCGGTTCGAGCCACGTTCACGTTGACCGACGTGGCGTCGCAGGCCGGGATCGACTTTCGGCAGGAGTCGTTCCGCTTCGGTGTCACGGGAGACGAGACCGCGATGATGGGCGGCGGCCTCTGCTGGGTCGACTACGACGCCGACGGCTGGCTCGACCTCTTCGCCGTGAACGGATACGCGGAGACGGACATCCCCGGCTGGCAGGCGCGCGGCGAGCTTCCCTCGAGCCGCCTCTATCGAAACGTCGGCGGCCGGTTCGAGGATGTCACCACGCGAACGGGCACCGGGCTCCGGGTCCGGGGCAGCGGTTGTGTCGCTGCCGACTTCGACGGCAACGGCACGACCGACCTCTACGTGACGACCGCGGGGTACGACGCGGCGCGAGACGCATTCGACGCGCTCCTCTGGAACGGCGGCGACGGGACGTTCACCGAAGGCGCCTGGGCGGCCGGCCTCCGCGCGTTCGGCTGGCACACGGGCGCCGCAGCCGCCGACGTGAACGGCGACGGACGGCTCGACCTCTTCGTCGCCGGCTACACCGACCCGAACGGCGCGGTGCCCGGCTCCGGCGCGGGGTTCCCGGCGAACCACCGAGCGGCGCGCGACCTCCTCTACCTCAACGACCGCACGACGGACGGCCGGGTGAGGTTTCGCGAGGTCGGGCGTGAGGCTGGGCTGGAGCCGCGCGGCCTCGACCATGGGCTCGGCGCCCTCTTCAGCGACCTCGACGGAGACGGCAGACTCGACCTCTACGTTGCGAACGACCTCGACCCGAACCGCCTCTACCGGAACGTCGCGCGCCCCCGGGATCCGCTCGGCCTCGCCTTCCGGCTCGTCGAGCAGGGAGCGGCCGCGGGGGTCGCCGACGCGAACGCCGGCATGGGAGTCGCCGCCGGCGACTACACCGCGGACGGCAAGCCCGACCTCTTCGTGACGAACTCGCGCGGCCAGCTTCACGCAGCGTTCAGCTCGAGGAACGGTGCCTCGTTCGGCGACGCGCGAGGCGCTTTCGCGAGGGCCCTCGGCCAGCGGTCGACCGGTTGGGGCGTCACGTGGGCCGATCTCGATCTCGACGGCACCCTCGAGCTCGCGATCGCGAACGGCGCCATCCCGATCACCAAGCTCGAGGCAGACGCCGAGCGCATCCAGGTGATCACGACGAAGGACGGCGCCAACCCGCTCTCTGCAGGAGCCGTCGCACCGCGAAACGGCCGCGGCCTCGCGGCCGCCGACTACGACAACGACGGCGACCTCGACCTCGCTGTCGGTGCGATCGGCGGCCGTCTCCAGCTCCTGCGAAACGACGGCGCCACCGGTCACTGGCTCGAGGTCGCCGGCCTCGAGCCCGGGGCCCGGATCACCGCGGTTCTCCCGAACGGGACGACGCTCGTCCGGACGCTCCATGCCGGGAGCAGCTACCTCTCGTCCGAGGATCCGAGGGTGCATCTCGGGCTCGGGGCGGCGACGCGCGTGGAAGAGCTCGTCGTGCGCCACCCGGGCGGCGCCGTCATGCGCCTTCGCGATCTGCGGACGGATCGATTGATCGTCGTCCGGCCTCCGCGGTAGCTGCTACTCGGCTCTCCAGCCCGGCTCGCGACCGGCCGCGCCGAGCGTCTCGAGCACTAGCTCGATCAGGCGGCTTGACGAGAGAACGTGCTCTCGCGCGAGGGTCCGCGCGGCGCTTCCGCTCCCGGCGGCGATCGACTCGCGGATCGCTCGGTGCTGGAGGTCGTTCTTCGCGTAGAGCTCGTCGAGCTCGAGGCGCGCGCGCCAAACCCGGTCGCCGAGAAAGGTGCGGCGCGCGCTCTTTGCGATCCGCTCGACGAGCGGCATGTCGGCCACGCGGTAGATGACGTCGTGGAAGGCGTAGTTCGCCTGCATCCACTCGACGAAGAGCCCGGCGTCGCGCGCTGCCTGGCTCCGCGCGTGAGCCCGCACCTCGAGCGTGAGCTCGGCGAAACGCCGCTCCGCCTCGTCGAGCTCCGCGAGCTCGAGCGGCGTCATCCTCGCCGTCGCGACCTCCGTTGCAAGCGCTTCGAGCTCGGCGCGCACCAGGAATGCCTCGCGCAGCTCGTGCGCCGAGATAGAGCGGACTCGAACACCGCGGTTTGGCTCGAACGACACGAGCCCGAGGGCCGCGAGGCGCCGCAACGCCTCGCGCACAGGCGTGCGGCTCACTTCGAAGCGCTCCGAGAGAGACTCCTGGCGGAGCACCGCGCCCGGCTCGATCGCGCCGGCGACGATCTCGTCCTCGAGCACGCGTGCGATGTCGTCGGCCTTCGTCGAGAGCGTCGCCACAGCGCAATAGTACGACCGGAAGCACATTTGCCCGTTTATTGGATCCGAACAAGCGTCTTTGTCGCACTTGCGCCTGTCCAAATGCCTGTTTAGGATCCGAGAAACGATAAATTCGGATCCGAAAGGACAGATGCATGACCCAGACGGCCACTCTCATCCGCCCGTACACGAGCGACGAGGTCGAGCGCCTGCGTGGCTCGGTCAGGGTCGAGCACACCCTGGCGCGCCTCGGCGCGGAGCGTCTCCGGATGCTGCTCGCCGAGCGCGAGTGGGTCGCGGCACTCGGTGCGATGACCGGTGGCCAGGCGGTGCAGATGGTGCGGGCGGGGCTCGAGGCGATCTATCTCTCGGGGTGGCAGGTGGCCGCGGATGCGAACCTCGCCGGGGGCACCTACCCGGATCAGAGCCTCTACCCGGCGAACTCTGGCCCGGCGCTCGCGCGGCGGATAAACCTGGCGCTCCAGCGGGCCGACCAGATCGCCCATGCCGAGAGCGACGAGGGCACGTACTGGCTGGCGCCGATCGTCGCCGACGCCGAGGCGGGCTTCGGTGGGCCGCTGAACGCATTCGAGCTCATGAAGGCCTACATCGAGGCGGGCGCCGCCGCCGTGCACTTCGAGGATCAGCTCTCCTCGGAGAAGAAATGCGGGCACCTCGGTGGCAAGGTGCTCGTGCCGACGAGCCAGTTCGTGCGGACGCTGATCGCGGCCCGGCTGGCTGCCGACGTGCTCGACGTGCCGACGCTTGTCGTCGCCCGCACCGACGCTCTCTCGGCCTCGCTCCTGACGAGCGACGTCGACGACGCCGACCGTGAGCTCTGCACCGGCGAGCGAACCGCCGAGGGCTTCTACCGCGTGCGGGACGGGCTCGAGGCAGCGATCGCACGCGGGCTCGCCTACGCGCCCTACGCCGACCTCGTCTGGTGCGAGACCTCGACCCCCGACCTCGACGAAGCCGAGCGGTTCGCCGCCGCGATCCGGGAGCGTCATCCCGAGAAGCTCCTCGCCTACAACTGCTCACCCTCGTTCAACTGGCGCAAGCACCTGAGCGACGCTCAGATCGCCTCATTCCAGCGTGATCTCGCCGCGATGGGCTACCGCTTCCAGTTCATCACCCTCGCGGGCTTCCACGCGCTCAACCTCTCGATGTTCGAGCTCGCGCGCGGCTACCGCGACGACCGCATGAGCGCCTACGTCGAGCTCCAGGAGCGCGAGTTCCAGCTCGAGGAGACCGGCTACACCGCCACCCGCCACCAGCGCGAGGTCGGCGCCGGCTACTTCGACCAGGTGATGCAGGCCGTCTCGGGTGGAGCGTCCTCGACGCTCGCGCTCGCGGGCTCGACCGAGGAGCAACAGTTCGACGACGAAAGGAGCGCCGCATGAGCAGCACGCTGACCAGGGAACGTCCCGTCCGGCCGGCTCAGGCTTCCGAACGGCCCACTGCGCGTCAGCCGGCTCCGACCATTCAGACGCGAGCCGAGCTGGCCGAGTGCACCTGCCTCGAGCACTGCGAGCGCGACCACAGCGACGAGTGAGTTCGGCTCCGCAAGCACCGCAGGACTGAGAAGATCACCCGGTGCAGGTCGACGATGTCCTGACCCCCGAAGCGGTCGCGTTCCTCACCGAGCTCCAGCAGGCGTTCGCCTGGCAACGGAGCGAGGCGCTCGCCCGTCGGCACGAGCGGGCGGCTCGCCTCGCCGCGGGGGAGCTCCCGGACTTCCTTTCGGAAACCGAGGAGGTCCGCGAGGGCAACTGGCGGATCGCGCCGTTCCCCGACGAGATCGCCGACCGCCGGGTCGAGATCACCGGCCCGGTCGACCGGAAGATGGTCATCAATGCGCTCAACTCGGGTGCGCGCGTCTTCATGGCCGACTTCGAGGACGCGAACTCGCCCACCTGGGAGAACTGCCTCGCCGGGCAGCGGAACCTGACCGACGCGCTCGACCGCACGATCGAGCTCTCGACGGGAGAGAAGCACTACGCGCTCGGCCCTGATCCGGCAGTTCTCTTCGTCCGCCCGCGCGGGTGGCATCTCGAGGAGCGCCACTTCCAAGTCGACGGCCTGCCGATGTCGGCCTCGCTCTTCGACTTCGGTCTCTATTTCTTTCGCAACCACGAACGCAACGGCCGCTATCTCTACCTCCCGAAGCTCGAGTCGCACCTGGAGGCACGACTCTGGAACGAGGTTTTCGTCTGGGCCGAGGCGCGGCTGGGTGTTGCGCGCGGAACGATCAAGGCAACCGTCCTCGTCGAGACGATCCTCGCCGCCTTCGAGATGGACGAGATCCTCTACGAGCTGCGCGACCACTCGGCGGGCCTCAACGCCGGCCGCTGGGACTACATCTTCAGCGTCATCAAGAAGCTCGGTCACCGACCGGAGTTCGTGCTGCCCGATCGCGCGTCGGTGACGATGGCGGTCCCGTTCATGCGCTCGTACTCCGAGCTTCTCGTCAAGACGTGTCACCGTCGCGGCGCGCACGCAATGGGTGGCATGGCGGCCTTCATCCCGTCGCGGCGCGATGCCGAGGTCAACGCGACCGCGCTCGCCAAGGTGCGGGAGGACAAGGAGCGCGAGGCCTCGCAGGGCTTCGACGGGACCTGGGTCGCCCACCCCGACCTCGTTCCCGTCGCGCTCGAGTGCTTCGACCGGGTGCTGGGCGAGCGTCCCAACCAGATCGACCGGCAGCGCGACGACGTCGAGGTGGGCCCCGCAGAGCTCCTCGATGTCCGCTCGACCCCTGGCGAGATCACGGAGGAAGGGCTGCGCTCGAACGTTTCGGTCGGAATCCAGTACCTCGCGGCATGGCTTCGCGGGTCCGGCGCGGTCGCGATCGACAACCTGATGGAGGACGCGGCGACGGCGGAGATCTCACGTTCGCAAATCTGGCAATGGCTCCACCACGAGCGCGTCGACGGCGCGGACGTCCGGCGGATCACCCACGAAGAGCTCGAGCGGCTCGGGGACGACTACGCGGAGGCGGGCGAGCTCTTCGAGAAGATCGCGACCGAGGACGATTACGTCGAGTTTCTGACGCTGCCCGCGTACGACAGGCTCATCGCGGCCGAGCACGTCGAGCACGTGTCCGACTGAAGTCGGACACGGGTTGCGCCCGCGTGCCCGACTTTCAGTCGGACACGTGCTCTTCCGCACTAGCCGAGAAAGTCAGCAACAGCCTCGGCGACGAGCTCGAAGTCGTCCCAGAGGACGCTGTGCCCGCCCGGCACCGGCAGCGAGCGCAGATGCGGGAGCCGCGGCACCGCGAGCGGGATCCACGACTGCCCGCCGACGACGACGAGCGTCTCGCACCCGGGCCACGGTGGCGCGGGCGTGGCCATTTCGCTCCAGGCGACGATCGCCGCGGCCGGCGAGAACCGCCACCGGTAGCGGCCCTCGTCGCCTCGCTCCAGGTGCTGGGCAGCCTCGTCTTCGAGGAGCTCGCGGGGGGTCGAGAAGAGGGTTCCGTCCCCGAGCCGCGCGTCGATCGCCTCGTCGGGCGTGGAGAACGAGAGATCGCGGAGCGCGGCGGCGCGCTCGGTCGCGAGCTCCGGCTCGATGTGCATCGCCGGGTCGAGCAGGATCGCCCGCGTCACCCGCTCGGGATCGCGTTTCGCGAGGTGCGCGACGAGCCGCCCGCCGAAGCTGTGGCCGAGCCAGGTCGCGCGGCCTGCCCCGAGGCTGTCGGCCGTCTCACACAGATCCTGGAGGTGCGTCTCCACGTCCCACGGCGCCTGCCAGGTCGAGCGGCCGTGACCGCGGAGATCGACGGCGATCACGCGGTGAGCCGGCAGGCGCCCCGCGAGGCCGCGAAAGCGACCGGAGTGCGCCGCTACGCCGTGCAGGCAGACGACCGGCTCGGCGCCGGGCTCGCCCCACACCTGTGCGTTCAGGATCGCCATCGGGTCAGCGCTTCGACGCCCAGGGCTTCTCGGCCGAGACGTCGACGGCGGTGTAGCCGCCCTCGCCGTGGGCGGGCGCGAGCACGACCTGCAGGTGCGCCGGCTCGTCGAAGTCGTTGTACGAGCCGTGGACGACGTCTCGGTCGATGTGCACCGAGTCGCCTGGCCCGAGCTCGGCCTTGTCGTCGTCGAGCCACTGCACGATGCGGCCCTGCTTGACGATGATCATCTCGTCCTGCTCGGGGTGCTTGTGGAATGCGTGCGCGAAGCCGGGTGCAAGCTCGACGTCCATCACGACGTACGACTCGCAGCCCGTGCTCGTCGGCGCACCGCGCATCCCGGCGGTGCCCCAGTCGAAGCTCGTCGTCTCGACCTCGTCCTTCATCACGAAGCGACTGCCCATTGCTCAGCTCTCCTCTCCTACGTGGGGATCGACTTGAAGCGGCGCATGTTCTCGGTCATCGCGGTCTCGGTCGGCAGGCGCTCCATCGAGGAGGCGCCGAAGAAGCCCACGATGCCGTCCGTCTTCGCGATCACGTAGGCGGCGTCGTCCGGCTCGGCGATCGGGCCGCCGTGACAGAGGACGATGATCTCGCGCGAGACCTCCTTCGCGGCGTCGTGCATCGCCTGGATGAGAGGGATGCAGTCGTCGAGCGTCTTCGCGGTCTCCGCGCCGATCGAGCCACCCGTGGTGAGACCCATGTGCGGGACGAGCACGTCCGCGCCCGCCTCGGCCATCGCCACCGCCTCGTCGACCGTGAACGCGTAGGGCGCCGTCAGGAAGTCCTTCTCCCGCGCGAGGCGGATCAGGTCGACCTCGAGCCCGTAGCCCATCCCCGTCTCCTCGAGGTTCTGGCGGATCGTGCCGTCGAAGAGCCCGACCGTCGGGAAGTTCTGGACGCCGCTGAAGCCGATCCGCCGGAGCTCGTCGAGGAAGACGTCCATCAGCCGGAACGGATCGGTGCCGCAGACGCCGGCGAGGACGGGCGTTTCCCGAACGATCGGCAGCACCTCACGGGACATGTCGACGACGATCGCGTTCGCGTCGCCGTACGGCAGCAGGCCCGAGAGCGAGCCACGACCGGCCATCCGGTAGCGGCCCGAGTTGTAGATGATGATCAGGTCGCAGCCGCCGGCTTCGGCGCACTTCGCGGAGAGGCCGGTTCCCGCGCCGGCACCGATGATCGGGCTCCGGGACTCGATCTGCGCGCGCAGCCGGGTGAGCGCCTCCTGCCTCCTCATGGTCGGGCCTCGAGCAGCTCGTGCAGACGGTTCGCCATCGCGAGCGCGAACGCCTCGTCGTTCACGTCGAGCTCGAGCTCGTGCACCTCGACCTTTGCCGTGTCGAGCTCCTCTCTCAGTGTCGAGAAGAGCGCCTCGTCGGCCATGGGGTCGTGGAACGGCTGACCCTCGGTCGCAATCGCGGAGACGCCGCGGAGGGGGATGAAGAGGACGGTCGGCCCGTTCGCGGCGTTGAGCTTGCGGGCGACGAGCCGCGCGATCTCCCGACATTCGTCGGGCGTCGTCCGCATCAGCGTGATCGTCGGATTGTGGACGTACAGGTTCCGGTCGGCGTACCGCTCCGGCACCGTGTCGCGCGGCCCGAAGTTGACCATGTCGAGCGCGCCGAGCGAGACGACCTGCGGAAGCCCGGCCGCGCCGGCCGACTCGAGCCGCTCGGGCACGGCCGCGAGGACGCCGCCGGCGACCTGGTCGCAGAACTCGGTCGTCGTCACGTCGAGCGAGCCGACCGCGAAGCCGCTCGCGAGGAGCTTCTCCATCGAGCCGCCGCCCGCGCCGGTCTGGTGGAAGACGAGCACCTCGTAGCCGAGCTCCTCGAGCCGCTCGCGTGCTGTCGTCACCGCCGCGGTCGTGACCCCGAACATCGAGGCGACGACGATCGGCTTCTCCTCCCCGAGCTCCGGCAAGGTCGCCTTCGCCATCCCGGCGAGTGCCCCGGCAGCGTTGGCGATGATCCGGGCCGAGACGCGGTTGATGCCCGCGATGTCGACGACCGAGTACATCATCGTCACGTCGACGGAGCGGACGTAGGGGGTCGTGTCGCCCGAGGCGACGGTCGAGACCATGAGCTTCGGGACACCGATCGGCAGCGCCCGCATCGCGTGTGTCACGAGCGCTGAGCCGCCGGAGCCGCCGAGGCCGCCGATCGCGTCGAGGCGGCCCTCGGCGTAGAGCCCCTCGACGACGCTCGCCGCCCCACGCGCCATCGTCTCGACGGCTGCGCCGCGGTCGCCCGCGGCAGCCAGGGCGGCGACATCGGCGCCGGCCGCGGCGGCAACTTCCTCCCGCGTCACGTCGGGTGTCGCGAGCGGCTCGCCGACGATCCCGGCATCCACGAGCAGCACCTCGACCCCGTGCTCGCGGATGCGGTCGGCGAGGAACGCGTACTCGCCGCCCTTCGTGTCGAGCGTGCCGACGAGGACGACGGTCGTCACGAGCACCTTCCCGTCCGGATCACGAGGCCAGCGGTTCGACGCCCAGGTATCGGCGCTGGGCGTCGGGGTCGTCGACGAGCGCGGCCGCCGTCGTCTCCGCCGCGAGCCGCCCGGCCACCATCACGAGCTGCCGGTCGGCGACCGAGGTCGCCACACCGAGGTTCTGCTCGACGAGCAGGATCGCCATTCCCTCCTCGACGAGCTTCTGACAGGTCGCGATCACCAGCTCTACGATCGTCGGCGCGAGCCCCTCCGAAGGCTCGTCCATCAGGAGGAGCTGGGGGCCCGTCAGCAGCGCCCTTCCGATCGCGAGCATCTGCTGCTCGCCGCCCGAGAGCTGCGTCGCCGAGATCCGCTTGCGCTCGGCGAGACGCGGAAAGAGCTCGTAGACGGCCGCCGGCGTCCACCGGGCCGACCGGGGCGGCCGGATCATCTTCAGGTGCTCGTCCGTGGAGAGCGACTGGAACAGGCGGCGGCCCTGCGGGACGTAGGCGATGCCGGCCTGCGCGATCTTGTACGAGGGACGCCCCAGCAGCTCGCTGCCGGCGAAGCGGACGGCGCCGCGCGCCGAGGGCGGCGCGACGCCCATGACGGCGTTGCAGAGCGTCGTCTTGCCCATGCCGTTGCGTCCGATCACGGCCACGGCCTCCACGCCCATCGAGAACGACACGTGCTCGAGCGCCTGCGCGCTCCCGTAGAAGGCGTCCAGGTCCTCCACCTCGAGCAGCACGTCCGTCACTCACCCTCCTCGTGGAAGCGACTCCCGAGGTAGATCTCGTGCACCATCTGGTTCGCGCGGATCTCGGCGGGCGTCCCTTCGACGACCTTCCGCCCGTCGTGCATCATCGTCACATAGCCGGCGACCGTGAGCGCGACGTCCATGTCGTGCTCGATGAGGATCAGCGTGACGTCGGCCGGGAGGCCGACCAGGAGCTCCGTCAGGCGCTCGCGCTCGCCCCGCGAGAGCCCGGACGCAGGCTCGTCGAGCATCATCAGCCGCGGCTCGACCGCACTCGCCATGCCCACCTCGAGCTGTCGCTGCTCGCCGTGAGAGAGGTCGCGGACGAGCGCGTCGGCCTTTGGCCCGAGCCAGACCTGCTCTGCCGCCCGGCGTGCGCGTGCTCGCCGCGCGCGATCGCCGCGGCTCGGAAATGCCCTGAGCCGAACGCCGTCGTGCCCGATGAGTGCGAGAACGATGTTGTCGACGACGGAGAGACCGGGGAAGAGGCGCGTCTTCTGGTACGTGCGCGCGAGCCCGAGCTTTGGCCGCACGCGCGCAGGGAGATGTGTCACGTCCTGCCCCGCGACCTCGATCGTGCCCGAGGTCGGCGGGAAGTCGCCGGCGACGAGGTTGAAGAGCGTCGTCTTGCCGGCCCCGTTCGGGCCGAGGATCGCGCGACGCTCCCCGGGCGCGACGTCGAGATCGACGTCTCGCACGGCCTGGACGCCGCCGAAGCGCCGGCCGACCCCCCGGAGACGGAGGATGGGCTCGGCGGAAGAGGCCGCGTGGGGAACAGACTCGAGTCTGTCCCCCACGCCGTTACCTGCTGTTCCGGTCACCCGAGCTACTTGATAACCGCGTTCGTGATGGTGCCGTTCTTGACCGCCTTGATCTTGCCCTGCCACGGCAGGTTCTTCTTCACGCACGCCGGCTGCGTGCGGCCGGGTGCCGGGCTCGTCTTCTTGAAGAGCCCGCCGAACGACTGGTTGACGTTCGGGACGAAGCCGACGACCGCGGTGCCGCTGCTGCCGTCCTTGTTCTTGACGATCTGGAGCGGATACTGGTCCTGGATCGCCTGACGGTTCCCATCGAGCTTCATGACGCCGCCGCCCGAGACCTGGTAGGCCGACTTGAGCGTCCGCGGCATCGCCTTCTGCAGCGCGGCGCCGACCTGCCCCTTCGACTTCGTGAGGCCCTGCACGAGCGCCCATGCCCCGTGGTAGTAGTTGGAGACGAAGCCGTCGGCGTAGTTCCCGCCGTTCAGCCCCGGGTAGTGCTTGGCCATGATGGCCTCGTACGCCTTGGCCTGCTTCGTCTTCAGCCCAGGGCCTGTGCCGAAGCCGCCGACGTACGAGCCCACGACCTTCGGAGCCACGACCCTGTCTGCGCCGAGGAAGGCGAAGAACAGGTTGCCGATGTGCTGGCTCGGCTTGAGCGCCCCGTAGGCCTGCTCGTAGGCCTTGAGGGCCGCGCTCGTGCCCGTCCCGCCGACGACCCAGAAGTACCCGTCTACCGAGTCGGGCGCGGGAAGCTGCTGGACGTAGGACGAGTAGTCGGTCGTGTTCAGCGGCGGGAACACCCGCTTCGTGATCTTGCCGCCGATCGCGCAGAAGTCGGCGATGATCCCCGCCGCGGACGTCCAGCCGAAGCTGTAGTCGTCCATGATGATCGCGGCGTTGCGCCACTTCAGCTTCTTGTACGCGATCTCGCCGATGCCCGCGTTCCACTGAGCCCCGTCACCGAAGTACCGGAACATGTTCTTCGGCGCGATCTGGAGCGTCGGATCCTGGGAACCTGCGGTGCCGATGATGAACGTCTTCGTCGGATGCGACTTCGCGTAGTTCGCGACGTAGACCGCCTCGTCACCGGAGAGCGGCCCGACCATGACGTCGGCCTTCAGCTGCTCCATGAGCCGCCGCGTCTCCTTGACCGCCGTCGGCACCGTGTCGTCGCCGCAGCCGTACCCGACGATCTTCACGGACGTGTTACCGACCTTGATCCCGGTCATGCCCGCGGACGGCTTCTTCTTGTTCTTGACCTTGCCGCCCGCGTACTGGGCGAACGCCGCCTGCGCGCCGCCGATATCCGGCTCGTAGCCGAAGCCGAAGCCGCCCTTGCAGTCGGTCATGATCGCGACCCGAACCTCGCGCGCCTGCGACGTCGCTGCCGACGTCGAGACGAGAACCGAGGCGACGACCGCGATCACGCCGAGCGGAAGCAGAAGCTTCCAACGCCGTGTGGAACTCATACTCGTTGCCCTCCTTGTTGGATGCAGAACCTCTCTGGATGAAACCTGCGCTCGACCACGACTCCGGCCCCTCCCTCCTTTCTCATCCCTGCTGACCCGCCGGGCTCGGTTCGATCGTGGGCCGGTCCGGACCGCCGCCTCGCCGGACAAGACCCCAGAGGCGGTCCCACAGCCCGAGCAATCCGTCGGGCGACACGATCACGATGGCGAGGAAGATGAGCCCGATGATCGTTTGGAAGCTGCCGCCGATCTTGACGTCGTCGAGCAGGTCCGTCAGCCAGCTGTCGCGGATGTAGTTGTTGATGACGATGAAGGTGAACGCACCGAGCCAGGCGCCTTCGACCCTGCCGAGACCACCGATGACCGCGACGATGAGAAGGTCGATCGTAGCCTGCAGCCCGATGTCGCCCGGCGCGATCTGCCCCTGCCACCAGACGAGGAGCACGCCTGCGAGCGAGGCGAGGAACGCGGCCAGCCCGAATGCCAGGGTCCGGTGAAGCGGAACGGCGTAGCCGAGGGAGCTCATCCGTACCGGCTCGTCGCGAATGCCCTGCAGCGCGAGCCCGAACGGCGTCCGGATGAGGAAGCGGATGAGCGCGAACGACACCACCGCAACGCCGAGCGCGATGTAGTAGAGGCGATAGCGGTCATTCACCATGTCTCCGACGAACGAGGGCGTGTAGTTGTTGATCCCGGCGATCCCGGAGAACCCCGAGACGACGGTTACCTGGCCCACGAAGTAGAACGCGATCACCGAGAAGGTCAGCGTGATCATCAGGAAGTAGATCCCGAGGCTCCGCGCGGCGACCGCGCCGAAGACGATCCCGATCAATGTCGTCCCGAGGATCGCGAGCACGAGCGACAGGGTGGGGTCCCAGCCGAGCGTCAGACCCTTGCTCTCGCCCCCCTCGCCGCCCTTCGTGACCATGTTCCCGATCATGAAGCCGGCGGTGCCCATGAGTGCAGTCTGGGCGAGCGAGATCATTCCTCCGTAGGCCGCGAGGAAGATCAGGCTTGCTGCCGCGATGCCGACGATCAGCGCCTGGGTCAGGATCGCGTCGACCCAATAGTCGTTGAAGACGAGCGGCCCGAGCGCGAGCAGGACCAGCACGCCGACCGCGATCGCGCGCTCGATCAGGGTCTTCGGATCCCGTGTCACCCCTGCCTCCCGAAGAGCCCCTGCGGTCGGAAGGCGAGCACGAGCGCGAGCAGCATGAAGGTGACCACGATCGAGTACTGGGTGCAGCAGTTGTCGCCCGTCGTCGGCAGGTACACCGCGGAGAACGCGAACACCAGCCCGTAGAGCAGCGAGCCCGCCACCGCGCCGAGCAGGGACCCCATCCCGCCGATGATCACGACGACGAGCGAGTTGAGCAGCCACTGCCCGTCCTGGCCCGACGCCACCGCACCCTGCGACGCGCCGACCACGCCACCGAAAGCGGCGAGCGACGAGCCCACGACGAACGCGATCGCGAAAGTCAGCTGGATGTTCACGCCCAGCGCCGAGGTCATCTGCCGATCGTCGACGCCCGCTCGGATCACCATGCCGGTCCGGGTTCGGTAGAGCCACGTCCACAGGGCGACGCCGACCGCGACGCCGAGCAGGAGGACAACGAGACGTGCGAGCGAGTAGTCGACCCCGAGGAGCGGCAGCTCGATGAGTCGCTCTGACCACCCCGGCCAGGTGACGGTCGACGCGATCCCCTCGTTGAAGTGGGCGATCACCTGGTCGGCGATGATCACGGAGAGGGCGATCGTGATCAGCGCCTGGCGCAGCTCCTGACCCTGGTTCCAGCGCAGGAAGATCTGCTGCACGATGAGGCCCACACCCGCGATCGCCGCGAGCGCGACGATTGCCGGGAGGACCCATTCCCAGGTCGACACCTCGCTGCCGAGGAGCGAAAAACCCTGACCTGTCATCTTCTGCTGGACCTCGTACGCTATATAGCCGCCGAGGAGGTAGAACGACCCGTGGGCCATGTTCACGACGCGCATGAGCCCGAAGATCAACGAGAACCCGCTCGCGACGATGAAGAGCAGTCCTGCGGCGGTCAGCCCGTTGAGGAGCGTCCGCGTGAAGCTCCGCCAGTCGTCGATCGCCGAGCCGAAGTTCGTCGTCCGCCAGTTGCCGCCCACCTCCGGTGGGGGGCTCGCGATCACGATCACGTAGAGGAGGGCGAAGGCGATCCCGGCAGCGATCAGCACGCGCGCGGCGATGCGCACGGGACGGTGGAGGGAGAGCGCGTTCATCCGCGAGAGCGCCTCGTGCTGCAGGAACCCCGTCCGGGCAACGTCGTCAAGACCGGCTGAACCTACCAACCCACGCGGGCCGGTTCAACGCACAACCGATAATCGATTGTTTGCGGGCGACGAGTCGACGCGTCCGCACCGCAGGGTCACGTGTCGGCGTACGGTCTGACCGCGCACTCGGTCGCGCCGATGCGGGTCGCGATCCGCTCGGCGCTCGCGAGGAACGCATAGCCGCGCTCGAGCACCTGCTTGATCGCGGTCGACTGCTGGGCGCGATACATCCGGTACGCGATCTCGAGGTTGGCGTAGAAGCCTCCGAAGTAGCGGGCGAGCGAGCTCAGCTGCTGCCGTTCGGCCGCGGTCTCGGTCGGCAGTCGCCGGGCGTCGGCGACGAAGCGGCGACCCACCTTGGCCCACTGATGGAAGACCGCCGCGCCGACGTCCCGAGGCTCGCCGAGCTTCTCGACTTCGAGCCTGCTCTCGTCGCAGAGCTGGCCGAGCTGCGTTGCGAGGTTCGAGCGGGCCGTGTCGTCTCCGCGTGCCGTGCACCCGGCAGCGGCAGCGAGCGCGACGGCGGCGGCGGCGAGGACAAGAGCGAGCCGCACTGGCTTGAAGTTACCCCCGCTCGAACCCGAGGCCGGCCGCAAGCACCGTCTCGTCACGGGGCGCCACGAGCTGGAGGTTCCCGATCGCGAGCGCGGCCCAGCCCAGCAGGTTCACCCAGCGGAGGAACGACGAAAGCGGCAGCCGCACCTCGAGCTCGTCGACGTCTTCGTCCGGCCAGTCGATCGCGACGCACGGACTGATGTAGAGATCGACGTCCGGCTCGAGCTGCCGCCAGGCGAGGAGCGAGCGGTAGCCCCGCGTGACTTCGTCCGGATCGACGCGTCGGGCGGCTTCGAGCTTGGCCCGGATCGCCGTCCCGTACTCGTCGGCGCGAGCGGGAAACGTGGCCTCGTGCGAGCGGGCAGCCTCGTGCAGAAAGACCGGCCATGTATCGGCGGGAGGGCCTGGAACGGATGCCTCGACGACACGCGCCCCGAGCGCCTCGAGGCGGCTCACCGCCGCTTCGGCCGCGTCGCTCACCTCCGTCTCGCGGCCGTCGGCGAGGTTCGGCGCGCGCCGGAGGAGCCCGACCGTGAGACCGCCGAGCCGCGGCTCGGGCACCGGCCGGCCTGTGAGCACCGACCACAGCGTCGCAACCTCCCGGACGGTGCGAGCGAGCGGGCCGACGGTGTCGAAGGAGGGACAGAGCGGGAAGACCCCTTCGGTCGAGACGTTGCCAAGACGCGTCTTCAGCCCGACGATCTCGCAGGCTGCGGCCGGCAGGCGGACGGAGCAACCGGTGTCGGTGCCGATCCCGAGCTCGCAGAGGCCGGCCGCGATCGCGGCCGCGTTGCCGCTCGAGGAGCCCCCGGTCGTCCGGCCGGGTCTCGCGGGGTTCTTGACGGTTCCGTACCACTCGTTCTGGCCGAGCACGCCCCATGCGAACTCGGCCAGATTGGCCTTCCCGGTGATCACGGCCCCCGCCTCGAGCACGCGTGCGACCACAGGCGCATGGCGGTCTGGGACGTGCTCCGCATAGATGCGCGACCCGTAGGTCGTCCGGATCCCGCCGGTGTCGATCAGGTCCTTGACGAGGAGACTGCGACCGGCGAGCGGGCCGCCACGAGCGCCCCGCAGCGGTTCCTCGAGCCAGGTGATCCCCGCGTTCCAGCGGTCGCGGGCGCCGGCGCGGCTCACGAGGGAACGAGCGCGATCGCGTCGACCTCGATCCGCGCGCCGGGGATCACGAGGGCCGAGACCTCGACGAGCGTCGAGGCGGGTCGCGTCTCGCCGAAGACCTCCTCACGCACCGGATTGACGATCGGGCGGTCGTTGACGTCGGTCAGAAACACGGTCACCTTGACAACGTCGGCGAAGGTGCACCCGGCGGCTGCCAGAACCTCGCCCATATTGGCGAAGACGACACGCGCCTGCGCTGCGACGTCGTCGCCCCCGACGAGCTTCCGGTGGCGATCGATTGGGACGATGCCGCTTACGAACACCAGGTTTCCCGCCTGCACCGCGTCGGTGAAGTGCGAGATGGGCTCGGCCTGTGTCGCGACTCGATACTCGCGCCGCATGCTCACGAGCTCGAGGCTAGGCGGCGTATCGCTGGGCAGCGAGAGCACGTGTCCGACTGAAGTCGGACACAGGGCTAGCCCGCGCGCGGCGCTGGCGCGATCGAGCGGGCGGCGTCGAGCGCTGCGTCGATCGTCGCCTGATCGGCCCGGTCGCCGACCATCACGTTCACCTGGAAGTCGCGGTCGCGTCGCGTGACGCGACCCACGGCACCACGCCCGGGGAAGCACTCGAAGGTCCCGCGACGGAGCTTCATCGAGGCGAGCGGGAAGAAGCTCGACCCCCCGACCGCCTCGCGCCAGCCCACGACGACGACGACGGCGCCGTCCGCAGGCACGCGGTACGACGAGACGAGGCACTCGCTGGCGATGGACTGCACGCCCTCAGTCCCGATCACGAGCACGGCGCGCGGATCGTCGGTCTTGTCCATGCGGGCGGGCGCGACCTTCGACCAGCCTGCGGGAAGGTCGAGCTGGATGCCGCCACCGCGAGCAGGGTCACCGGAAGCGGCCGCCGCCGACGCGGTCATGATAAGCGCCACCGAGGCGGCGAGGAGGGTGCGGATCGGTTTTTTCATGCCTTTTCATCGAGCATGGTAATCGAGCGCCGCAGGAAAAGGAAGAGTCCCTGCTCAGGCGTCGAAAAAGACCTGTTCGGAGCGGACGGTCCCTCGCGGTCGGACACGAGGCCACGCTAGGCGGATCGGTCGTGGCCGCGGCGGATCTCGGACAGCGTCTGCCGGGGCGTGAGCGCGTCGGGGTCGACGGGCAGGTGCAGCACTGCGGGCGTACCCGAGGCAAGCGCCCGCTCAAAGGCGGCGGACATGTCGGCCGTCCGCTCGACGCGCTCGCCATAGGCCCCGAACGAGCGTGCAAGGGAGACGAAATCCGGATTCACGAGATCAGTCCCGCTGACGCGACCCGGGAAGCGGCGCTCCTGGTGCATGCGGATCGTCCCGTACATGCCGTTGTCGACGACGAGCACGACCACGGCGGTGTCGTGCTGACACGCGGTCGCCAGCTCGGGGAGCGACATCAGGAAGTCGCCGTCGCCCGCGATGCACACGACCGCGCGGTCGGGGTGGACGAGCTTGGCGGCGATCGCCGCGGGGAGCCCGTAACCCATCGCGCCGCTCTGCGGCGCGAGTTGCGTGCGGTATCGCCGGAAGCAGTAGAACCGGTGCGCCCAGACGGTGAAGTTGCCCGCCCCGCTCGTCACGATGGCGTCCGGTCCAAGCGACCCGCGGAGGACCGCCATGACGCCGGTCAGCTCGACCGCACCCGGAAGCTCCCGCCCCTGCAGCGTCGCGCGATAGGCCGAATGGGCGCGCTCGAGCTCGCCGGCACGCCCCCGCCCGGTGGGCGGCTCGAGGTCCGCGAGCGCCGCCGCGAAGCGTGGCGCCGACGCGACGATGCCGAGCGTCGGCTCGTAGACGCGTCCGAGCTCGTTGGGATCGGGATGGACGTGGACGAGCATTCGTCCACCCCCGGGCGGGACGATCGTCGAGTACCCGTTCGTCTCGATGTCGCCGAGTCGCGCGCCGACGAGCAGCAGGAGATCGGCGTCGCTGAGGCGGTCGCGAAGCGCGGTGTCCATCCCCAGACCGAGGTGGCCCGCGTAGGCCGGCGAGTCGTTCGCGACGTAGTCCTGGCAGCGCCAGGCGGCGGCGACGGGGAGGGCGGCCGCCTCGCACCAGCGGGCGATCGAGTGGCCGGCCTCTGCCGTCCACGGCTGGCCGCCCACGATCGCAAGCGGCCGCTCCGCCATCGCCACGAGGGCGACCAGTGCGTCGAGGTCGGCGGCGGCGGGTGCGGCTTCGGCCGGGACGTACGGCGACGCGTCGGCGACGTCAGCGCTCTCCGCGAGGACGTCCTCGGGCAGCGCCAGGACGACGGGGCCGGGGCGGCCCGAGGTTGCGACCCGGAACGCGCGCGACACGAGTTCCGGGATGCGCTCGACCTGGTCGATCTGCGCGACCCACTTCGAGAGCGAACCGAAGACTCGACGGTAGTCCAGCTCCTGGAACGCCTCGCGCTCGACGTGGGCTCGCGGGATCTGACCGACGAAGAGAACGAGCGGCGTCCCGTCCTGGAACGCAGTGTGGAGCCCGACCGCCGCCTGTGTCGCCCCCGGGCCGCGGGTGACGAAGACGAGGCCTGGCCGGTTCGTCAGCTTGCCGTAGGCCTCCGCCATGTTGGCGGCACCCGCCTCGTGGCGGCAGGTGACGAAGCGGACCGGACTGTCGCGAAGCGCGTCGAGGACGTCGATGTAGCTCTCACCCGGGACGCCGAAGGCGAGGTCGGCGCCGTGGCGCACGAGCTGGTCGACGAGGATACGGCCGCCCGAGCGCGTCATCGCGGGAGCGCAATCGCATGCTCGAGGAGGACCGACGCTCTCTGCGGCATGGTCGTCTCGGGAGGCGGCTCGAGATAGCGGATCGTTCGCTTCCCGGCCCACTCGGCGGGGAGGACGAGGACACGCACGAAGGACGTTTCGATGTGCGCCGACGCGCGCGCGGTGACGGGGTCGGGCCCGCTCTCGAACCAAGCGCCGCCCGTCCCGTAGAACGCCGTCCTGCCCTCGGACTCGACCTCGAGCTCGCCCGCGAGCAGGTAGCGGATCCCCGGGCCAGGATGCGTGTGGGGGTACGCGATCCCGCCGAGCGGGAAGTCGACGCGGTCGCAGCGGACGACCCAATCCGCGAACGGGTCGAGCTGGACGAAGCGGGAGAGGAGCGCGTCCTCTGCGTCTCGGGCGTCATGGTCGAGCTGCCAGACGAGCGAACGCCCGTTGGGCGTCGCCGCCCCGAACCGCGCAGACCCTGCCTCGAGGTCGTAGACGACGCGGTTCCCGCCGATCGTCTCCACTCCGTGCTCGAACCGGTAGAGCGAGAGCCTCATCTCAATGGAAGGTCTGGCCCCCGTCGATCACGATCGTCTGACCCGTGACGAACGATGCCGCATCGGAGGCGAGATAGCTCACGGCACCGGCGACGTCTGCCGGCACCTGGTCGCGCTGGATCGTCCGCGCCGCGACGGAGACGTCGCGCAGCGCCGTGATGATTTCTGGATGCTGCTCGACGCCTTCCGAAAGCGTGAACCCGGGCGCGACGCAGTTCACGCGGATCCCGTCCGTGCCGAGCTCCTTCGCGAGCGCGCGCGTGAAGGCGACGATCGCGCCCTTGCTCGTCACGTAGTGGAGCAGGAACGGGACGCCGCGGAACGGCGTCCCGGACGAGATGTTGACGATCGCCCCGCTCTCGCGCTCCCGCATCGCGGGCACCGCCGCGCGGCACGTCAGGAACATCGAGGCGACGTTGACGTCCATCACGCGCCGCCATTCCTCGAGCGGGATCTCCGTGAAGGCGCGCATCTCGAGCGAGGCGTAGAGGCCGGCGTTGTTGACGAGCACGTCGAGCCCGCCGCAGCGCGCGACCGTCTCGGACACCATGCGCTCGGTGGCACCCTCGTCGGCGACGTCGATCGTGAGGCCGACGCCATCCTCATACGCGGCCGCCGCCTCCTCGGCTCCCTTCAGGTCTGCGATCACGATCCTCGCGCCGTTCTCCGCGAGACCGGTCGCGATCGCGCGACCGATGCCCTGCGCTCCGCCGGTCACGATCGCGACCTTGCCCTTCAGGCTCGTCACGTCAGCTCCCGATCGGCGAGAAGGGCGTCGGCACGAGGATCCGGTTCTGCTG
>Ga0183260_10000966_pt1 | contig 24268 bp, 28 predicted proteins | sample AntDrymUQ4972206_2_FD_129768 | JGI IMG/M metagenome (GOLD analysis project Ga0183260, IMG submission 129768) | Polar desert sand microbial communities from Dry Valleys, Antarctica - metaG UQ497 (22.06) (version 2) (version 2) | ecosystem: Environmental > Terrestrial > Soil > Desert | place... | reverse complement strand
TCGTGAACCAGAGCGATCGAGCCGATCCGAACGACGCTCTCCTTCAGGGCCTCCTTCGCCTCGCTCGAGCTGACCCTCCTGCCCTGCAATCTCAGCAAGCTCGCGATCGTTTGGAGGTTGTTCTTCACGCGGTGATGGATTTCGCGGATGGTTGCGTCCTTCACGGAGATGAGCCGTTCGTGCCGGCGCACCTCACTCACGTCGCGAGCTAGAGCCAGGCCCCCGATCACATCCGTGCCGTCGATCAGAGGCATGACCCTCAGCATCACGTGGACCTCTCCGTTGGACAGCTCGCCGTCCAGCAACATGGAGCTCGAGAGCGAATGCTGAGCGGGGGTTGCGCCCAATCCGAGATCGTCGAGGAAGAGTCCCGACACGTTGTGTTTGAACCCGAGCCGGTGGAGCGAGGACAACGCGTTGGGGGACGCCCATTCGATCCGTCCATGTGCGTCCAGGACGAAGAGACCCTCTCCGACGCGCGGCCACTCGCCCACCGGGACGGCGACGTACGGAAACGTACCCTCACAGATCATCGCCGACACGCGTTCTCCGGCGCGCAAGTACACCTCCTCGAGCTGCCCGGGGCGGCGCGAGGTCGCCGGGCTCCCCTCCTTGGCCAGGACGGCGATCACCTCGCCCTTGTGACGGACCGGGACCGCATCCATCTGGATGGGCACCCCGTTGACGTAGACGGGTTCTTCCTGGGCCCACACGCGACCTTCGCGGAAGGCTCGTTCGATGATCGGCTGCTCGGGCTGAGTCACCCTCGCTCCGACCATGTCCGCGGGATACAGCGTCTGGGATGTGAGGGGCCGAAGTTGGGCGCACACTTCGAAGGTGTCGGAGTCGACCGCGACGTACAGCATCAGGTCCGAGAACGAAAGGTCGGCCAGCACCTGCCAGCTCGAGCAGAGCGAGCGGATGTGCTCCGCCTGAGCCCCGTTGAGGTTGGATACCCTGTGGACGCGCTCTATCACTGAAGCCATACCTGAACCCTAAAGGGGACCCCTTGCGGATAGCGATCGTGTCCGACATCCATGGAAACCTCCCGGCCCTGGAGGCGGTCCTGGACGACCTCGAAGACGAGAAACCCGATGAGGTGTGGTGCGGAGGCGACATCGGGTGGGGGGGCGGATGGGCCACCGAGTGCATCGCGCGGGTGCGGAAGGAAGGGTGGACGGCCATAAAGGGGAACACCGACGTGTGGATCACCGGCGATCCGCAGACACTCGATTCGGAGGCCGCGCGCTCGAACCATCGGGCGATCGCCGCCGCTCATGCGATCGGGGAGGCAGACGCTGAGTGGCTGATAAACCTGCCCCTGGGCCATTCCGGTCCGGGGTCGATCCTGCTGGTTCACGGCACGCCGTCGAGTCCGTTCGAGGCGCCACAGCCGGATGCCCCGGCGGCGGCCTTCACCGTGTACGAGGATCAAGCGGGCATCGTCGTGTACGGGCACGTCCATCGGGCCTTCGTCCGCCGGCTGGCGGACGGCACCCTGGTGGCCAACTCGGGTTCGGTCGGCGCACCGAAGGACGGGGTGGATGCCTGCTATCTGGTGGTCGATCGGGGCGGCCCGGACCTGGTTCTCCGCCACCGGCGGGTGTCCTACGACCGCGCTGCCGCGATCGACAAAGCACACTCCCTCGAAGGTCCGCTGCGCGACGTCTTTCTGGAGAACCTGGGCGCGGGCTAATGCCGGGAAAGACGTACTCGGTCGCCGAAGCGAACGCTCTCCTGCCTCACCTCGCCCCCACCCTCGTCGAGCTTCGAGACGTCTACGAAGAAGCCGCTCGCATCCGAACGGCGATGGCCCGGTCGGCCGCCGGGAACGGCTGGTCCGCGAAGAGAGAGAAATGGTCCCGCAAGCTCGGTCGCGTCGCCGAGCTCGTGGCCCGGCTGCAGGAATGGGAGGTCATCCTCCGCGACGTCGACACCGGCCTGGTCGACTTCATCTCCGAGCGAGGCGGTCGGCCCATCCTCCTGTGTTGGAAGCTGGGCGAAGAACAAGTGGCGCACTGGCATTCGCCGGAAGACGGCTACGAAGGAAGAAAGGCGCTCTAGCGGCCGATCGGTGACCGAGGCCTTCAGTCGATCACCGCTATCACGTAGCCCTCCTGGACGGTGCCGCCGGGCCCCACGCGCACCGCAGCCACGACCCCCGCGACCGTAGCTTCAACGGGTATCTCCATCTTCATCGATTCGAGGATGCAGATCGTGTCTCCTTCTTGAATCGCGTCTCCTTCCGAGACGAGCACCTTCCAGACGTTCGCCACCATCTCTGCCTGTATCTCATGGCTCATCGCCCCAACGGCTCCTCGTCTCGTTCCGGCTCGAGCAGCGCCGTTCGATCGGGTGGGTCGTCCAAGCCGAGCAGCGACCGGGCTACCGATGGCTCCGCCGCGCGCCGTCCGGTCAGCTCGATCGAGCGACTTGCGGCGGCTACGAGATCGCCATTGGAGGACGCCATGTCTCCCGTTGGGAGATAGAAGTTGTCCTCGAGACCGACTCGCACGTTGCCCCCTGACGCCGCAGCCGCGGCCACCAATCGCCATTGCTCGCGTCCGATACCGATGACCTCCCAGGTGCTCGGGTCGGGCAGCATAGACGCCATGTGAAGGAGCGTGCGCGTGTCGGCGGGGGCACCGCCGAGGACACCTAGGATCAACGAGTACTGCACCGGCGCGGCGAGGAGACCCATATCGATCAACGGCCGCACATTGCCTACGTGGCCCGTGTCGAAACACTCGCATTCCGGCTTCACGCCAGCCTCGTTCATCTTCTCGAGCAAGAAGATGATCTCTGAGAAGGGATTCGCGAACACCAGATCGAAGATCATCGCCTTGCGCTTCGACGAGTACTTCGCGTAGTTCATCGAGCCCATGTTGAGGGCCCCCAGCTCCGGTTCCAGCTCGGTTATCTGATGGACCCGTTCGGCCAGCGGCACTCCCACTGCCCCGGTCGAGAAGTTGATGATGAGATCGGGCGCCTCGGCGATGATCGCCTGCGTGATCGCCCGGTACTCCTGCACCCTGAAGCTGGGCGACCCATCGGGATAGCGCGCGTGGATGTGCACCACGGACGCGCCGGCGTCGCGAGCGCGTCGAGCCTCGGCAGCGTACTCCTCGGGCTTATAGGGAATCCCTGGGCACTGATCTCGATCCGCCGCGACCCCGCTCAACGCGCAAGTGATGATGCAATCATCCACGGCGCCCGAGGATAACCCTCGATGGACCTTGGTAGCCTGCCGCTCGTGGCTGTGACTCCCATCGATCATCCGCTGGCGGAGCATCTGCTCCTCGCCCTGCGAGACCGCACGACGCCTCCTGCGGTCTTCCGCACCCTGACGAAGCGACTCACGACCGTGCTGATGCTGGAGGCGACGAGGGACTACCCCACTCGCCCTCGCACCGTAGAGACGCCACTCGAGGAGACAACGGGGCGCTCGCTGGCACAACCGCTGGTGGCGGTCCCTATCCTGCGTGCGGGGCTGGGGATGCTGGACGCGGTCGTGGAGTTGTTCCCGGCAGTGCGCGTCGGCTATCTCGGACTCGAGCGCGACGAAGCGACGTTCCAACCATCCGAGTACTACGCGAAGCTCCCCCGCCTCGACGACGCGCGGACGTTCGTCCTCGACCCGATGCTGGCAACCGGCGGCTCTGCGTCCGCCGCCCTGCAATCCGTCAAAGAAGCGGGGGCCGGCGAAGTCACTATGGTGTCGGTCGTCTCCGCGCCGGAGGGCGTGAAAGTGTTGGAGGATGACCACCCCGACGTGAGAATCTTCACGGCTGCGCTAGACCGCGAACTGAGCGAGAGCGCCTACATCCTTCCTGGCCTCGGAGACTTCGGCGACCGCCTCTTCGGCACGGAACCCTAGACGTTCATACCGGAAGCACTCCGTGTTTGCGCCACGGACGTTCCACCTTCTTGTTGGCGGCTTGCTCGAGTCCGCGGCACACGACCTTGCGCGTATCCGCAGGGTCGATCAGGTCGTCCAAGAAAGACCATCCCGCTGCGATGTAAGGCGAGATCTGGTCGCGTATCGTTCCCACCATGTTGTTGCGCGCCTCGTCGCGTTCCTCCTCGGGAAGGGCCTCGATCTGTTTGCGAAAGATGATGTTCACCGCCCCCTCCGGCCCCATCACTGAGATCTCAGCCGTGGGCCAGGCGACGATCAGGTCGGGTTCGAAGGCGCGGCCATTCATGACGTAGTAGCCCGCGCCGTAACCCTTCCTCATCACCACCGTGAGCTTGGGCACCGTCGCCTCCGCGACCGCGAAAAGCATCTTGGCGCCGTGCCTGATGATCCCCTGTTTCTCGACCGCGCTGCCCACCAGGAAACCGGGGCAGTCCATAAGGAACAGCAGGGGGATATGGAACGCATCGCACAGCCAGACGAAGCGCGCAGCCTTGTCGGCACCGTTCACATCGAGAGCACCACCGAGGAACTTCGGCTGGTTCGCGACGATGCCAACCGGACGCCCGCCGAACCGAGCGAGGCCCGTCACCACGTTGCGAGCCCAGTCGGGCTTCATCGGGAAGAAGACCCCGTCGTCCGCCAGCGCCGTGATGACTTTGTGAACGTCGTAGGCCTGCCGCGGATTGGCCGGAACGATCTCGTGCAGCTCTTCGACGCGACGGTCGATCGGATCGGCGACCTCCGTCATCGGAGGACGCTCTAGGTTCGAAGACGGGAAGTACGACAGGTACTGACGGACCGCGCTGATGCACGAGGGATCGTCCTCGACCTCACGATCCGCTACTCCCGAGACCTTGCAATGGACCTGCGATCCGCCCATGTCCTCGGCCGTCACATCCTCTCCAACCGCCGCCTTGACGAGGTGTGGCCCGGCCAGCGCCATGTTCGAAGTCCCCTTGACCATGGGGACGAAATCGGCGAGTCCCGGGATGTACGCGGTCCCCGCTGCGCCCGGCCCCATCATGACGGCGACCTGCGGGACGACCCCACTCATGACGACCTGCTCCCGGAAGAGATCGCCCGTCCGCGCGAACATCGATCCGGTCGCTTCCTGGATGCGGGCCCCGGCGGAGTCCACCAACCACACGAGGGGGATGCGCTCCCGCAACGCCACCTCGCGCATGCGCGTCGCCTTTATCTCGGTGACCATGCCCATCGAACCGGCCATGACGGTGAAGTCGTAGGCGATGACGGCCACTTTCCGACCATCGATCTCGCCGACGCCGGTCACCACTCCGTCCCCCGGCGTGAACTTTCCCTGCATCGCCGGAGAGCTCGACTGATGATGAGCCAACAACCCAGATTCGACGAACGTTCCTTCGTCGAAGAGCAGATCGATGCGTTCTCGAACGGTCAGCTTGCCCGAGGCGTGCTGGCGGGCCACCCGTTCGCTCCCGCCCATCGCGCGGTGCTCGTCCTTCTTCACTGCCAGGGCCTCAGCAGCCTCGGCCATACTGGGTCCGTCGTAGGAATACGTGATCGCGGCCCGCCGGTCGGCGGGCCCCTGGCCCTCGCTCATCGACTTCACCTCTCTCGGGGACCCTTCGCCGGTGCCTTGGGCGCCGATGCCTGCCCGGGTCTCGCCGCGGCCAGGCTACCCGGGGTGCCGCCGCGCCGCCCGTCCGGCCGGGAGCAAACGGAGCTCCTCCTGGAACAAGGGAGCGCCATGGTTCGTCCTAGAGCCACGATGTCGACGAAAGGAGCGAGCTGATGGGCACGACACGCAGGCTACGGATGGTGGCGGTTCTTCTACTGGTGCTGGTTACGGGCGCCGCCTGTTCCGGCGGCGCCGACGAAGGAAGCGGCGGCGGCGGCGAGGCCGCCGTGAGTCGTGCCGATTCGGGTGACACGGGCGGAGAGCCGGAACTCGCCACAGTGGATGAGAACCTGTCGTTGCAACCGGCGCGGACCGGAGGGAGCACAACGGCGACACGGCTGCCCTCCGTTCCATCATCGATCATCAAGAATGGCGACGTGAGCGTCGAGGTCGAACGCGGCGGGGTCGAGGAAGCCGTCCAGGAAGTGGTCAGGTTGGCTGCCCGCTATCAGGGTTACGTGGTCTCCACCACACTCGACGACTCCACCGCCGGGTCCGGGGTGCTCATCATCAGGATCCCTTCGGAGCGGTTCGAGCTCGCACTGGGCGCCGTGAAGGAACTGGGTGACATCCAGAGGCAGCAGGTTGCGGGTCAGGACGTGACCGCAGAGTTCGTGGACCTCGAGGCGCGCCTACGCAACTGGACGACGCAAGAAGCGGTGTTGCTCCGGCTCATGGACCGGGCGCAGACCATAAGCAGCAGCATCCGGGTGCAGGCCCAGCTGCAACAGGTCCAGCTCGAGATCGAGCGGATCCGCGGGCGTCTCAACTTCCTCGAGGATCAGACCTTCCTCGGCACGCTGGCCATCTCGATCACCGAGGCCGGCGCAGCTTCGACCAAGGACTCCACCGTCGAGAAGGCGTGGCGAGATGCGCTGGGCATGGGTCTCGGCATAGTTTCAGGTTTGATCGTGGCGACCGGAGTGATCGTCCCACTTGTGATCCTTCTGCTGATCGGGCTGCTGATCTTCCGTCAGGTCAAGCCGCGCCTTACGACCTGATCATCCCGCCGGCGCGGATCGTAAGGCTCGCGCAGGCCGCCTGGTCGAGGGAGGGAATCCCCTTCAGCGGCCCTTCCACTCGGGAGGACGCTTCTGGAAGAAGGCGGCGACTCCCTCGACCGTGTCCTCGGATTCCAAGCACACGGTGAGCATGCCGGCCAGGTACTCGAGAGAATCCGAGAACCCCATGTCCTCAGCCCGGTAGAACGACCTCTTGCCCAGGGACAGGATCAAAGGGCTCTTCGAGGTCAGGGCGGCCACGACCTCGTCAACCTTGCTATCGATCTCGCCCCGCGGGACCGCGTGGTTGACGATCCCCCACTCGTACGCCTCGGTCATGCTCATACGGCGACCGGTCAGCATCATCTCGAGAGCGACCTTGCGCGGGACGTCCCGCTGGATGACGGCCGTGATCATGAAGGGGCCACAATCCGAGGTCGATCTCGGGCGTTCCGATCTCGACATCCTCGACGCCGATCACGAGATCGCAGGCAAGCATCAGTCCAAGTCCCCCCGCGAGCGCGTGGCCGTTCGCCCGAGCGATGATCGGAAGACGTGAGGCGCGCATCTGAGTAAAGAGGTCCGCAACCTCTGACCGTTGGAAATGCTGGGCCACTCGGCTCTCGGCCGTCATGCCCCCAAGGTCTGCGCCGGCGCAGAACGCTGCATCCCCCGCACCGGTCAGTACCACCACCTGGATGTCGAAGTTCTTCTCGAGCTCGTTCAGCATCACGGTGATGCCGGCGACGACCTCGGGACTCAGAGCGTTGCGACGCCCCTCCCGGTTGATCGTGATGCGCGCAACCGGCTCGTCGATGTCGACGAGTATCGGGGCTGGATCCGTCACACCCGACCGGATCTGAGGACGTCGAGGACCGCACGAGCATCGTCGTCCTCGACCTTGATCGGTTCCCCACTACTGCGCGCGGGACCGAACGCACGGCGAAGGTTCTCTTCGGCTCTGTCCAGAGCCTCTTCTGCCGCTTTGAGCTTGATGCGCAGGTCCGTTTCCCGTTGAGTTGTGTTCTCGAGCTCGTTCTCCAGCTCCTGCGTTCTTTCGCGCAGGGCCGCGCTGTCGCTGGCGAACGCCTCCACTTGTGCACTACGCAGAGCGTCATCCCGTGCAAGCTCTAGCAAGCGATCGACGACTGCTTTGCCCAGGTCGTCGTAGTTGAGCCGGCTCGCGCGTTTTCCGGCACGAGCCGGGAGCGAAGCCTCCGCGTCCTCGAGCGAAACGGGCTCGATAGAACGGATCTCGATGATCGTGTTCCTGCCGCGGCGACCCCGCTGCTGAACGTCGATGCGCCCGAGATCCTCCAGAAGCTTTACGGCCTCGGCGGAACGAACCGAGTTCAGTCCGGCATCGGAGGCGACCTGACGAAGTTTGCCTTCAAAGACTTCCTTCTGTGCGGCCTCATTCAGGTGAGACAGCAAACGACTAGCAAGTTCATGCAGATTAGTTCGGGCCACGAGTTTCGCCTTTGCGTTGTAAGAGGAGAGATGCTGTGCATCATTCTATATGCACTACGCACCTAACTCGCACGGCCAGAGAGCGCGTGCAAACCGCGACAACCCGTGAGTCAACCGATGCAGTTAAGACGAGGTGAGTACAGATCGCTCTTTAGAAGTCGACGACGTGAAGCGAGCGCGCAAGGTTGTTGATGGCAGTCGAGGGAAACCTGCGGTGGCCGCCGAGAGTCACCAGATGCGGGAGCTTCCCCTCTTTCGCCCAACGTGCGACGGTCTTGGGGGAGACACGCAGGATCTTGGCGACTTCACCTGTCGTTATGTACGCCTCCTCGCGGAGGGCTCCGTTCAACTCTGCAGTTCCCACTAGGGGTTCTCCCTCGTCGATGCCGATTGGTCGGTCTTTGTCCTATCGACCGAAGTGAGGGGATACCTGAGCGCTCTCTTCGTCCTGTTTGAGAGGTCGGAGATCGGTCAGAAACGCTGGATGAGCGTCGTTATCCGGGCCTTGAGCGGCTGGGGGCATTCATGACTGCCCCGCAGGCGGGCCACCACCGTCGTGATCTCTCGCTCGAGCCCGACCCGTTGGTAGCAGGGGCCGCAGTCCTCGAGATGGATCCGGATCTCCACGCGTTCATCCTCCGAGAGGACCTCGCCGTCGAGGTAGAGGTAGGCGCGTTCCAGCGCCTCCTCGCATTCATGTTTCAAGATACATGTCCATCTGTGTCCCCCGGAGACTCTCCATCATTATGGACCTCAGGCCCGTCCTTGGCTCCTTTGACGATGCCTCGGTCCTTCGCTAATTCCCACAACCTCTTCTGAAGCGCTTTTCTTCCCCGATGGAGGCGAGACATGACCGTTCCCATAGGGACCTGCATGATGTCGGCCATCTCAGCATAGGTGAACCCCTCCACGTCCGAGAGGACCACCGCAAGCCGGAACTGCTCGGGAAGGTCCTCGATCGCCTCTGTGATGTCGGAGTCAACCAGCGAATCGAGCACGATGTTCTCGGGAGTCGCCTCGAACTGAGGGTCGTGATTCTTGAGCTCCTGATAGAGGTCGAACTCCTCGACCTCGTCGGAGGACACCTTCTGTGGCTCCCTCTGTCGTTTCCGGTAGGTGTTGATGTAGGCGTTGGTCATGATCCGGAAGAGCCATGCCTTCAGGTTCGTGCCTGGCTCGAAACGGTTGAAAGCCCGGTAGGCCCGCAGCATCGTGTCTTGCACGAGATCCTCTGCGTCGGCCGGGTTGCGGGTCATCCTCAGCGCCCCCCCGTAGAGGGAATCGAGCATCGGGAGCGCATCGGTCTGAAAACGAAGTTTGTCCGCCTCCGAGAGGGAGACTTGCGAGGCCTCAGGCACTGGACTTCATCCCTCCGACCCCTTTGAGCATCCCCGACTCGAAAGTGAACATCAGTTCTCTCTGCAATCGATGAGTGGTGAGAGCGATCTCGATGAGGTTGTCCAGGAGCTCCTCGAAAGAAACGCCGGTCGGCTCCCACAGATAGAAGGAGAGTGACCCGGGGATCGTGTTGATCTCCATCACCCAGGTCTCTTCGGTGTCCTCCTTCACGAACGAATCGATGCGAGCGACACCCGCGGCGTCGACGGCGCGGAAAGCGGCCACGGCGTTGTCCTGGACCCGCTTCGTCAGCGTTTCGGATATGGGGGCCGGGATGCGCCGGGCAAGCGAGGCCATCCCCTCGCCCTTGGCGCCCGTCGGCTCGTCATCACTCTTGCCTCCGCGCAGGTACTTGTCGTCGAAGGTCAGGAATTCTTCCCACGCCACCGGCTGTTCGCACACGGAGGGCCGCGGCTCGAAACCGGGTCCCCCCAGGACCGAGCAGTTCACTTCGGCGCAACCCTCCATCGCCGTCTCCACCAAGATCCTGCGGTCGTAGCGCGCCGCTACCTCCAGGGCGTCGGTCAGGGTGGCCCGGTCCCTCGCCTTGGCGATCCCCACACTGGAGCCGAGCCGTGCTGGTTTGACGAACGCCGGATACCCGATGGTCCGTTCGACCTCGTCGAGCACCGGCGACGGATCTACGTCGAGGCGACCGGAGTCAACCAGCACGTGTGGCACGACGGGCAACCCGGCCTCCTTGAACGCAGCCTTCATCACCGCTTTGTCCATCCCCGTGGCAGAGCCCACCACCCCGGAACATGTGTAAGGGATATCCGCGAGCTCGAGCAGACCCTGGAGCGTGCCATCCTCGCCGTAGGTGCCGTGGATCATCGGGATGACGACGTCCAGGGCGACCCGGCGCGATCCCTTGAGGCGTCCCCCGGGGGCCAGGAGCCCTCCGTAGCCTGTGGACGGGGGGATGAAGCCTTCTTCGCCCACCTCGGCCCAGCGTTCGTCCTTGTAGACCTGCAGATCATTCAACGCGGGGGAGGTCAACCACCGGCCCTCTCGGGTGATGTAGATGGGCACGACTGTATGCCGGTCGCTCAGAACGGCCATGACCTGGTGGGCGGACACGACTGACACGTCGTGCTCCACCGAGCGCCCGCCGAAGATCACCCCAAGGGTCAATCCGTCCATGGGGGTGGAGTCTAAGGGGGCGCGGGGATTGGGGCGGGGCGCCTAGTCCTCGTACTGATCGGGGAGGTCGTTCTCGAACAAGACCACGTCGCCGGCGCGCAACACGGTGGCCAGCTCCTTCTGGGCCTCGTTCAGCGAATCAACCGTCACGACCCTGGCTCCCCCGGATCGTGCTGCTCCGGCGACGATCGCATCGCGATTGAGGCGAGCGACGACGATCAGGATGTCCGCCACCTTCCCAGCTCGTTCCCCGAAGACCTCGTTCGCTTGCTGTTGCAGGTGGCCCAGCTCAACGATGCCGGGCGTCACGACGATCTTCTTCTTTCCGGGCATCGACCCCAAGACCTCGAGCGCCGCGGCGGCCCCCTCCGGGTTCGAGTTGTACGCATCATCGATGACGGTGACTCCGCCGGTTCCATCGATGATCTGTAGGCGGTGATCTACAGGTTGCAATGACTCGATGGGTGTCTTTAGCTCAACCAGAGACCGGCCGGATCCGAGGGCAACCGCGGTTGCCGCCAGCACGTGACCGAGCGCGTGCCGGCCGAGCAGGCGCGTGGTCACCCTTAGTTCGTCGCCATTCCGGGAGTCGACGATCGTCAACGTGGTGCCGCGAGAATTGAGATCCACCTCTCGAGCGGTGATGTCCGGAGAGCCCTCCGGTCGCAGGCCGTATCGGACGACCGAGACCCGCGACGTCTCGTCGGCCAGAGCCCGGACCTCCGGATCGTCCACGTTCATCACAGCGGTTCCGTCATCGGGAAGCGCCTCGACGAGCTCGTACTTGCCGCGCCGGATGGCATCCATCGAACCGAAACGCTCGAGGTGAGCCGGCCCGATCGCGGTCAACACACCGATCCGCGGCCGCACGAAACGACACAGCTCCGCGATCTCGCCTGTTCCGTACGCGCCCATCTCGACGATGAAGAACCGGTGCGCATCGGTCATGTGCTCGTTGATCGTGCGGGCGACCCCGAGCGGGGTGTTGAACGAACCAGGCGTGGCAAGGACGGCCTCGTTTCGCCCGATGAGTCGCTCGATCGCGAACTTCGTCGAGGTCTTGCCGAACGATCCGGTGACGCCGACGACGAGAGGCTCGACCTTGGTCAGCCTGGTTTGAGCGGCCCGCCTGAAACGTCCATTGATCGTTGTCTGGATGGGCGTCATGACCTGATCCGCCAGGACGAGCACACGGGGGGTCCCGAAGAACACGAGCGCGGTCATGACGGCCCACGCCCCAACGTCCGCCGGCCACCCACCGAGGAACAGGTGCGCCACCCCAGGAACCACGAGCACGGCCAAAACGCTGATGATCGTTGCGGTTATCAAGATGCGCCACGCCCGGCCGGTCATCACCAGAGGCTTCTTCGCTGTGGGCTTTGTCAGGAAGCGGGCCCGCTGCCTATGTGCGCGGCACCAGGCAAGAAACTCGCGACGCTTGTAACCCTCCAATTGGAAAACGTGGAGCGCCCGGCGAAGGCGAACGAGCTGCAGGATCCCAAACAAGGGGATCAGGACGTAAACGATCGTCCGCAGCAGGATCGAGTAGCCCCAGAAGGGATCCGTGAAGCTCATCGAGCGCCGGAGGCATGGAAGAAATGCCGGACGACCTGACAGAAGCGCTGCTGCTCGTCGAGATAGGCGAAGTGCCCGGCCCCCTCGAACAACACGAGACCCGCGTCCGGGATCAGAGCCTCCATGCGCCGCGCATGAGCGACGGGCACGGCGTCGTCCTCGGTTCCCCATATCAACAACGTCGAGGCCTCGATCTCGGGCATCAGATAACCGAGGTCCTCCTGGACCACACGCACGAGTACGGGGCGCATGGCTCCCGCTTTTTGGTAATCCTTAGACGCGATCCGTGCGTTGATCGCGCGCCGCGCCCTGGCTCCGATCGGACCGAGTGCACCCACCCCCCGCGCAAGCTTCGACACGCCTCGCTTGGCGCGCACCTTGGCCGAAGGAGCGCTACGAAGCCCCGACGATCCAACGAGGACGAGCTTGGCGACTGCGTCTTTGTGTGTCGCGGCGAGATACATGGAGGTCTTGGCCCCGTAGGAGTGGCCGATGAAGTGCGCGCGGTCTAGATCCAGAGAGCGGACCACGTCGAAGACGTACTCCGCGTAATCGGGGGTCCCCCACACTCCCACGGGAACGGGAGACTCTCCGAACCCGGGAAGATCCAGAGCTACCACCCTGAAATGGCTCTCGAGACATCGGACGACCGGAGTCATCGACTCGATGCGCCCACCCCATCCGTGCAGAACCACGACCGGTGGGCCCGATCCCACGTCGAGGATGCGACTCTTCTGCCCGTGCACCTCGACGAAGTCGTAAGACGGGGGGATCTGGACCCCCTTAGCGGCGAGGTGGGCGGCGTGATCGGCGATGCCGGCGCGCCTTCGGGTTCTTACGTCGCCTCGGCTGGGGCGCGGGAGCAGGTTTGGGACGCTCGGCTTGTGCCGTCCTGACGGCGGCCACCACCTCTTCGGTTGCGCTCGCGTCCGACGCCCCGGCCCCCAGCAGCAGCTGCAGAAGAACCGAGCGCTCAAACTCCTCGACCGTCTCGGAGACCTTTTGACGATTGCCCTGGGGGGTCACCCATTCGGCGATGATCAACTCGGAATGGGGTACCGCCACTTTGAGCGGCGTCGAGCCCACCTTCCCCTGCCACACGATGTCCTGCGCTTCCATGACCTCACCTCGTGGATCGTCCGATGGCGACATCGGGTCGCCTCATGAAAAGGGGCGCCCCAAGGGCGCCCCTCAGCGTTTTCTTGGAGTGTCGCGGGCCATTGTAATGCGCCGGCGCCTCCCGTCCCATCCGTGGCTCAAGCGCAGCAGGCGGCCCCATCAACCTGCTCGGTCCCCGTGCAACACGAGGCATCCTGTTGCGGGGCGTCGGCCAACACCGTGTAGACCTCCCACGGGGCGCCACTCGGGTCATGCACCCACACCTTGTTTTGAACCGCGTAGCAGCACGAAACCTCGTTCTGCTCCTTCGTCTCGAGGCCCTCATCGCTCAGTCGCCGGGTCGCGGACGTGACTTCTTCGGTCGATCCCACCTCGACCCCGAGGTGGTTGAGGGACCCGCCATGTCCGGGATTCTCGATCAGAACCAGCTTCAGGGCCGGCTCGGTCAGTGCGAAGTTGGCGTAGCCCGGCCGGCGCTTCGCAGGGTCCGCTCCGAACAACCTCGAGTAGAAGCCCACCGCTTCGTCCACGTTCTCCACATTTAGGGCCAGCTGCACCCGTGACATGGCCACCTCCTTGATCTCTGTCCTGGAGCGTCTAATCGACGCCCATCTATATCGAACGGGACCGATACTTGCACGATATATAGATCCCTGTCAATATGAGCTCATGAAAACCATCGCGTTGATCGAGGATTGCTGCCCCCCGCTGCTCGAGACCGCCCTCTCGGCCGAGGATGCGGAGCGCGTGGCCGGCGCCTTCAGGGTCGTGGGAGACCCCACGCGCCTGCGGATGTTGAGCATGATCGCGACGCATCCCGGAGGCGAGGTCTGCGCTTGCGAGCTCGTGGAACCGCTGGGGTTGAGCCAGCCCACCGTCAGCCACCATCTGAAAGTGCTGTTCGAGGCGGGACTACTCGGCCGCGAGCGGAGGGGCACCTGGGTCTTCTATCGAGTGTCCCCCGAGCCACTCGAGGCCCTGCGTTCCGCCCTCCTGTCCCCGGCCGCCTGAGCGGTGCGTCGGGCTGCTGGCAGCACGATCAGCGATAGCACAAAGGCCCCCCACCCGGGTGGGGACGTGCAGTCCGGCAAGACAGACCTACACCTTCCAGGTGCGGTCGCAGACCTCGAACACGGCCGTATCGGGCTGGTCCCAGGCGGTCTCGTTCAGGGCCTAGCCGCCACCTCGAACAAGCAGATCGCAAGAGAGGCCCTCCGGATCGGAGGGCCTCTCTTCTAGGCCTGGTGGTCAGCCCACGGTCTACTCCTCGTGGCCGGTCCTCAGATCGATCGACTTCTCAGCAAGAGGAGGGCGAACCTCATGCTTCTTTACGCGGTCACTTGCTGTCTGGACGCGAGCGCGCAGGGCCTCCTCAGCCTCCTGCAGCCGACGGATACGGATCTCGAGCTCTCGCGCGGTGGCCTCTGCTCGACCCGTTGCGTCGGCGATCACATTCCTGCCCTCACGTTGTGCCTCGGTCCGTATCTCCTTTGCGTGCCGCTCGGCCTCTCGACGGATAACTACGCTCTCGGCCGTTGCGTTGTGCTTCGCACGGGATGCTTCGGATCGGAGACGGTCGACCTCGGCCTTCGCTTCCGAAACCAGTGCATCCGCGCGACGACTGGCTTCCTTCTCGGTTCGCTCCACCTCTTTCTGAGCGTGGGCCAGCGTACGCTCGGCATCCTGGAGAAGCGTGGCCGCTTCCATCCGAGCGCTGGTGAGCAACTCCTCGGCTGCCTCGTGCGACTCCTGCAGGAGGGATCCGATCTCTCTCCCCAGGCCCAACAACGGTTGCTCAACCTTGACCTCGGCTATGTCGAGCTCGCGCGAGAGCCCACGCAGACGCTCTGCCACTGCATGAAGGAACGCGTCCACGTGCATCTTCTCGTAGCCGTACTCCCGTTCCGGAAAGGACGCCGACTCGACCGCATCCGGAGTGAGGGCCTCCAAGCTCGTCTGGTCTTCGACCTGCATCGATCAGCCGCCGACGGGTTCTTCGATCGCCAGCTCGGTCGGGTCGGTCTCGCTTGGGGGGGCCTCGAGTGCTTTAACCTCTGCGCTCAGTGCCCCGAGCTGCTCGCCCAGAGCCACCAGGCGCAGCCTCACCTGCTCCTCCTTCTCGACAAGCTGGCCCACGCGGTCGTCCGCCTCCTGGATACGGCGGGCCTTGTCCGCTTCGGCACCCTGTCGGGTCGCGCGCGCGTCGCTATCCGCGTCGGCACGGATGCGAGAGCCCTCGTCCGAAGCCACCTGCCGCGTTTGCTCTGCGTACGTGTCGGCTTCGGTGCGCGTGTTCCTCGCGTAGTCGTCGGCCTGCGTTCGAGTGTCGAGCGAGTACGCGTCGGCTTCTCCACGCGTCTTGGTCGCGTCCTGCGACGCGATCTCACGTCCCTGTACAGCCTCGGCCCGAGCGCGCTCGATGATTTCGTCCGCGTTGTCCTTCGCGTCCTGAAGCAACCGACCGATGCGTTCGCCCAGGTTCAGATGAGCGTTCTCGGCCTCATCCTGTAAGGAAGCCACGCGTTGGGCGACGCCGTCTAAGAACGCATGAACCTCTTCCTTGTCGTAGCCGCGCAGAGTGGAAGAGAAGGATGCGCCACTGATCACATCTGGAGTCATGTCGTCTGACATCGGTTCACCTCCCGCCGTCTGCGGAGTCTGCCCCCGTCCCCTGACGCTGTCAATCGTGAGACGCCCCGAACTGGAAGAGCTTGCCAGACGGGATGGACGATGTTCAGCGGCTCCGAGGCGAAGATGAACGCCCCTCCACCGACGGCTAGGGATGCCGCCGCCAGGAAGGCCACGCCTCGGGCTGCTTTCGTGCCCCCCACGATAGGGAGGATCTGGACAAGATCCTGCGAACCCACCGCGAACAGTCCATGAAGGTGCGAAGAGCCAAGCTGCGTCCCGCCCCGTCGCTGGTTAGCTTGCGGTCAACGCCCCACGCAGGGTGCGTTGTGGGACGTGAGCCAGGACATCCTCGTAGACCGCTACTAACTCATGGGCCACGCGTTCCCAGGAGTACTGGGTCCCTTCGGCAAGCGCCGCCTCCCGGAGCGACCGGGCGAGCGCGTCGTCGCGGATCACGCGAGCGATGGCCTTGGCGAGCTGCAAGGGTTGCTCCGGCTCCACGAGGAGACCGTTGTAGCCATCCTGGATGACCTCTGGGATGCCGCCCACTCGAGAGGCCACCACGGGGGCGCCCAGCTGCATGGCCTCGACCAAGACCCGTCCAAGCTCTTCGTAGGTCGAGGGAAGCACGAGCAAGTCGGCTCCGGCCATCACCGATGGGATGATGCGGTGCGGCATGAAACCGGTCACGGTCACGCGGTCGTCCAACCCGAGATCACGCGCTCTTTTCTCGAGCTCCGTTCGGTCGGGGCCGTCTCCGACGTAAACGACATTGACCTCTCGGGGAAGATTTGCTACTGCCTGCAGCAAGGTGTAGATGCCTTTCTGGCGCACCAGACGCCCGACGAATACCACCCGGGGAGACCGGATGTGTCGCCACGGCCACTCCCCAACGGGCGGATGGGGATCGGCGCCCGGTGGCACGACGTGAAGGCGATCCTGTGCCACACCATCCCGGGACAGGGCCTCGGCGACGCGCTCGGTGAGAGCGATCACCGCGTCGGCCTTCTTGCAGATCGAACGCTCTAGGAGTCCGCCGACCGTCTTCAGCATCCGGGTGCGGGCATCAACCGGCTGGATCGTATGAGCCAGGCTGCAATGCAACGTGACGACCAAGGGGATCCGGTATTTCCGAGCCGCTCGATAGGCGATCGGTAGCACCGCAAGATCCTCGCCTGCATGTGCGTGCACGAGATCACTGTGTGCCGCCAGGCGGGGAGCCAGCTGGGAGAGTGGGACGCTGTATAGCTGTCGGAACCTCTTGGTCCGTAGGCCCAGGCGGATGACCTCCGACCGTTCCCCCACCCGCTCACGAGGGGGTGCCGCGGGCCGCCTCGCGGTCAGGACGGTTTGCTCGAACCCGAGCTCGTCGAGCGCCCTTGTCATCTGCGCGGTGTGAACCTGCATGCCGCCCATGACGTCGAACCCTGAGCCGGCTGAGGCCAGCGATCCATCTGGCGTTGCGAATACGGATGAGATACGGAGGATCGTTCCCACAGGGGGAACGCTTACCGAACCGGTATCGACCATCACATGCATAAACGCTGAGCCCGGTCTGTGAACGGAACCTGTATGCAGGCGATAGAGGGGATGAATTCGACGACGGCTTGACGAGGAAAAGTCCAGAGTCGGTTGCATCCAAGCAATCGCTCCTGGTGGGCCTACGAAACGGAGGGAACCAGTTCCTCGAGCAACCCCCTCACCCGCCGGTCGATCTCGTCACGGATAGGGCGGACCTCGTCCATCGGCCTGTTCGCCGGGTCCTCGAGCTCCCAATCGAAGTACTTCTTTCCGGGGTAGACCGGGCACGCGTCTCCGCAACCCATCGTGATGACCACATCGGCCGCACGTACGACTTCGTCGGTCAGCGGCTTGGGGAATTCTTGAGCCATGTCCACTCCGATCTCGGCCATCACCTCGCGCACTCCCGCGTGGATCTCGTTCGCCGGAGTCGATCCGGCCGAACGAACGTGCACCCTGCCTCCCGCGGCTCGATCGAGTAGCGCGGCCGCCATCTGGGAACGGCCGGCATTATGGACACACACGAACAGGACCTCGGGAACCTCTTTCACGATCACTCCTTCTGCCTGTCCCGCGGCGCGAAGTCGCTCTCGGGTGAAGCGGTGGATGAACAGCGGCACGAAGGCCTGCACACGAGCCTTGTTCAGAGAATCGAAGGACTCCGAGACGAACCGCTGGATCGTCTCGGGACTAAACGTCCCGGCGAACTCAACGGCCAACTGCCTACAGATATGCGAGACCATCTCGTCGCTGGTCCCATAGTCGCCCAAAGACTTCATGCCGCCACCTCCTGCGGTTGGGATTCCGACACCACGATGTGCCCTTCAAGCGTTTCGAAGAACTCAGTTGCGAGTCGTTGGCGCACTTAACAGGACCGACATTCGCCGGGATCGCAGGCGCTCTCGGCCAGCATCTTCATCCGATCACCGAGCGCGGCGAAGGCTTCCTTGCGAACCCGGTAATAGGTCCAGTAAGAGTGACGCCGCTGCTCGACCAGGCCGGCTTCTCGGAGCACCTTCAGATGATGCGACAGGAGCGACTGACTGAGCCCCATGTCATCGACGAGGTGGCAAACGCACAATTCCTCGGCCGCCAGGCGCACGCAGATCTCCCACCGGGTGTCATCGGCTAATGCCGCGAGGGCGTCTTTCGAAAGAGACTCGGCGGCTAAGATCACGCCCCAAACCATATCAATTCTCGTTGATCTGGTGGAAGGGCTTGACCTTGGAGTGTGCTTCAGGGTTTACGTTACCGCCATGGCTCTCAAGGTGTCCGACGTTGCCCAACAGGCGGGGATATCGCCCGACGCCGTTCGCTTCTATGAGAAACAGGGATTGCTCCCCCCGCCGCCACGGTCGCCTGCGGGCTATCGGGAGTACGACGAATCCACGACTCAGCGCGTCAGGTTCATCAAGGGAGCCCAGAGGATGGGGCTCAAGCTCGCCGAGATCGGCGAACTACTCGAGATCCAAGACCGCGGCGCCTGTCCCTGTGGGCACACCAAGACCTTGGTGGAACAGCGGATCGGAGAGATCAACGCTGAGATGAAGCGACTCTCAGATGTTCGAAGGGAACTCGCCGGCATGGCCGACCTCAGCTGTCCAGCGACCACCGAAGGCGACCTATGGCCGTGCGAGGTCGCGTTCATACAGCGGGGTGGTGAACGGGTTTGAGCGATGGCGGATGTCCCTGCTGCGGCTGCCCTTGTGGCGACTGCAGCGGGGCCGGCAAGTAGTTCGAAAGGAGGTCAGCCCATGAACGGAGTGCCTTGCGATTGCGGCCCAGAGTGTCCCTGTAGTAACTGGGACTGCTGCTAAGGGCCACCCTTGTCGACACCGTTGCTAGCGCGGTGCCCGGCTGGGTGTCTCACCGATCGGCATGCCCAGCCCCTCGACCCAGGCCTCCATCGCGCGAATGATCTCGCCGATCCAGCGGACACCCGGACCTCGCAAACCTTCCTCCACAAAAGGATCCGGGGCGGACCGAATGGCCCGCCCCGGCTTGTTTGCGTCTACCAACCCAACTTACGGGTGCTAGTTGTCGCCATCTTCCTCTTCCTGGTCATCGTCGTCGGACTCCGCGCCCCGCAACAACATCAGCTGGCCGTCCTCGACCTGCTGAGCTCGGTTCTGAGGATTGCTGACGTGCGCCTGAACGTCGAAGAGCCAGATGTCGCGGGTCCCCACGCCACCGTCGCCTGCACCGAGAACGCGCGAGGCATCGATGATGCCGCTGGTTTCCCAGACGCCGGGGCCAACCGGGGTTGGATCGTACTGGCCCGGAGGGTCGAGTTCCGCGACCCGATACTTCGTCCGCCAGTCGATGCTGGGGCTCCTACCTTCGATCGTGAAGCGCCAGATGCTGCCATCGCGCCCCTGGGAAGCCATCCACAGACGGCTCTGCGTCGTGCCGTCCTCATTGATCATGAGGTACTTACGGCTCGTACCGATGTTGTCGGGGCTCACCGCGATGTCCTCCCCAGTGGCCGTAACCAGATCTGCGTTGTAGATCACGGTGAGGGTTGCGAGCTTCGAGCTGGGGTCGCCTCCACCCAGGTCCAGGTCATATAGGCGACCCAGCCGGTTGATGGCGTCGTTACCTCCCGTGGTGACGAAATAGAACGTGTTCGGATTCCTCTTGCCGAAGTCGCCGTCCTCGATCCTGATGAACGTCATGGCGTTCTTAGCGTCGGCCTGCGCCTCGAGTGCCGCTTCGGATTGGTCACCGCCTCCGTCCACCTCGACCCACTCGCCGGTCACAGAGCCTTCTCTGAAGGTCGCTTCGCTGTTTCTCGAGGGGTCGGGCGAGCGGAAGAAGAAGAGCTTTCCACCGACCAGCCCGTTCCGTTCGAGCACGGACGAGCTCTGGCGGTTCTTTCGGCCCACATACATCCAGAGCTGGTTGTCCAGAGTCGCAGGACCATCCTCCATGTTCATGATCACGGTGTTGTTTCCGGTGTTGCGCCTGACCACTGCGTTCTCCCATGCCATGTGGCCCAGGTCGGGAAGTACGTGAGCCTCATTGTCGAAGAAGGCGACGGCCGAACCACCCTTGCTTGGATCGAACACGCCCGGTGGACTCGACTCCTCGCCGGCCAAGTAGATAGGCCGGTCGAAGCCCTCGCGCGATCCCGCGAGAGTGCCCGAACACAGGCGCCCGAAGGCGGGCGTGGCGTTGTCGTCCTGGGCTGCGGGACCGACGAATCTGTCCCGGTTGTACACACGGTCGTAGGCCCGGTCTCCTGCCACCGGGTCGCCGTCCTCGTCCAGTATCCAGCGCGACACGAATGCACCTCTGAACCGTGGCCCACCGATCAAGGGTTCGCTCAATGTGCTGGACGTGAACTCGTGGTTCATAAACAGGGTGGCGGAGTCATCGCCCCACTCCTCGGTACCTTCGACATTCTTGTTGCTGTGGGCCCCGAGTCCGTCGGGGATCCCGACCATCTGGTAGCGCCTCGACTCGTCCTCGAGCCACGGCACCTGGTCGCCCACCGTGAACAGAGCCTCGGTCTCGTAGTCAGGCACCACCGGAATCGCGTAGCGCTTCGCGCTCGTGGTAGCCGACGCGGCCCCCATCGAGAGAGCGATGGCGCCGATCACGCCGATACATATCCTTCGGTTACGTCTGGTTCGCATCCCACTTCCTTCCATCCTCTAGCCCATCCTCTAGCCGGCTTATGCCGGCAAGGTAGGGAGGAAAGGTGGCGAGAAGGTTGCCGTGGGATTAAGCGACCGTGACCGTCGCGAGAAGACGGGTCATGCTCGCTCAGCGGCGAACAATGCTCCCCCAGCGAGATGGCAAAGCGCCACTCCCTCTACCACACGTCCGCCGAGTCCCTTGGTCGGAGGGTCACTCGCTGGAGGGTGCTCGGCGAGAACGTCGGTTTCGGAGGCGATGTTCGGTCGCTTCACAAGGCATTTATGGAGTCTCCCGCGCACCGCGACAACATCCTGTTCGATCGCTACCGCCATGTCGGCGTCGGGGTCAAGAGATCCGGCGGGCTGATGTGGGTGACGGTCGTCTTCGAGGCAAGCAAGGACCCCGGCACTCGGCTCAGTATGCCGTCATGTTGAACGGAGGACAGATGACAACGTTAGGCGCAGAAGTGCGGCACCAGATGGATCACCGGATCGACGTTCGTAACGAGACCCTGATCGAACCCATGCTGGGCCTCGAGCGCATCCTGAGCGTCGCCCGAGAACAGCTAGCCATGGACCTTGCGTTCGTCTCAGCATTCGAGGACGACGATGAGACGTTCATCACCGTGTGCGGCGATAGTCGATCGTTCGGGATCTGGCCGGGCGGAGCCTTGCCTCTGGAGGAAACGTTGTGCGCTCGCGTTATCCGTGGTGGCATCCCCGCGGTCATCGCCGATACCGATGAGGTGCCGGCGGCTCGGATCCTGCCGATCACGGAGAGGAAGCAGATCGGCGCCTACATCGGGGACCCCCTGGTGTTCTCCGATGGACGGGTGTTCGGGATGTTGTGCTGCCTCAACCACGCCCCTCAGCCGAACCTTGGTGACCGAGAGCGCCGCTTCCTCACCATCTTCGCTCGTCTCGTGGCCGACCTCCTCGAGCAGCACGAGCTCGAAAAGAAGAACACCTTGCTCGCGCAAGAGGCCACCGGCGTCCATGCTCTGCTCGCAGCGCTCGAGGCACGAGACGGATACACCGGTGAGCATTCACGAGCGGTGGTCGATCTCAGCGCCGGAGTTGCGCTACAGCTGAATGTTGGTGAGGACGAAGTCAACCAGATCTCTCAGATCGCTCTCCTGCACGACCTCGGGAAGATAGGGATCCCGGACTCGATCCTGTGCAAGGCCAGTTCGCTGACCGCACACGAATGGAACGTCATGCGCAGGCGCCCCACTATCGGGGCTCATGTGCTGCAGTCGATCTCAGCGCTCAATCATCTTGCTCCAGCGGTGCGGGCCGAGCACGAACGGTGGGACGGCGACGGTTATCCCGATGGCCTGGAGGGGGAGGAGATCCCCCTTGCCAGCCGCATCGTCTTCGCTTGCGACGCCTATCACGCCATGGTGTCGGACCGCCCATATCGACGTGGCATGCCGCCCGAGCAGGCCGTCACCGAGCTGGAGAGAAATGCCGGCTCCCAGTTCTGCCCTCGAACCGTCCTAGGCTTGTTGACGGTGTTGGCGATAAGACAGCAGGAGCAAGCGTCAGTCGCTTAGGCGTTGCTGACAGAGATTCAGCAGTCATTGCCGGGCGATGCCCTGGGTCTCGCTCATACGGGTACGTCCACTGTCACGGTGAAACGCTTCACCTCATCCTTGAGAACGAGTGGTTGAGGCCGCTGCAACGATCGCCCGGCTGATTCAGGATTCTGGCGTGATGGGGTCGGGCCTAGGACTGGGATCTTTCGGCGTCCGCTAGAGCCCTCTCAACAATGAGCCTTACCGGAGTGTCCATGTTGGCTGGAACCAATCTGGTCTCGGGATGTGCCGCCGTCCAGACCCGGAACAGCTCGTCAGCGAACCCCTGCCCAACCTCTTCGACCCCCTTGAAATCAACCACAACCTCCCGGAAACGTTCGAGGTTTCTGGCGAGCCTCTTGGCCTCTGAACGCGAAACGAATGGGACGTCGAACTCGAACAAGCTCACCGTGGTCCGCGACCTATCAAAGGCGAGCGAGTCTTCATCGGTGTACTCGTCGAAAACTTCGTCTAGTTCCCGCTCTGTATCCCTATCTATCTCAAAGCCCACAGTGGTTCCCCTCCGGACATGAGATTCACCAATGGTTTGATCCGCTCTCGCGTTGTCCACGAGCCATCTCCACCCATTACTGGCGATCGAGAACCAGTCCACCGCCTTTGACGTGAAGAAGATGCCCTGACCGGTGTGGCGCTTGGGATCGGTTGTCATCTTTCCCTTGGAGATCTCCTGAATGGCGGCCAGATGGTCTTCAAGGTTGGCTTGACGACGCACGTGCTCGAACGCTCCTATCCCTTCGTCAGCGATCATGAAAACGAATCGACCATCACGACGCGCCAAGGTGGTGCGAATGGTGTCTGAACCCGAGTGGTCGATCGCGTTGTTAAGCATTTCGGTGAATGCGTAATTTGCAATTCGCTTGGCATTGCGGTTGAGCTCTTCAAGGTCCGCGATGCTGGAACGAAGCTCCTTCCAGACCTGGTCCTCTTGAAGCCCCTTGGCCGCTACCGTGGTTTCAAAGAGAAGGGGTCGGCGGTAACGGCGTGCTCTTCCCGCGCCCACGGGTTGGAGTTCACCATTCTCAATCAGTTTCTTCAGGTGGTACTGGATTGCCTGACGGGTCAGCCCCGATCTCTCGAGGATCTGGCCGATGGACAATTCGGCTTGCTGGTCGAGGAGATCGTGGACCAGCCACGGGATCGTTTCGCCTCGGGCTAGCCTCCCTCGAGCCTTCATCTTTGGTATTTTGGCTCAAATGCCTCGAAATGTCAAAAAGCCAAGCACTCGCCCAGACCGGGGTTGTTGCATTTCCGCAGGCGTGAGGTCAGGTCAGTCATCCCTCTTTTCGTAGCGAAGTCCTCGAAACTCTGAAACCAGCGATCCGGGGGTTCGTAATACCAAAACGCCAAATGCCTAGCTCGGAAATGCCAAAGCCTGGCCGACATCGTGGATGAAGTCTTCGAGTTGGCACATCTCGCGTACTTCGCCAGCGGGCTCGCGTCAAATCCAACGGACATCGCGCGGAAGACTCTTGACTGAGAACGTCAACTAGCAGTGGCCCCACCGCGATCCTCTGAACTGGCCCCACCTCAGCCGTTTCTCTGTCAGTCCGGGAGGTCCCCGGAAACGAAGCTCTGAGAGCGATGGAGAGCCGCGA